>ENA-OOZG01000379-OOZG01000379.1-human-gut-metagenome-genome-assembly--contig:-NODE-379-length-37910-cov-8.761722_pt1 | contig 37910 bp, 35 predicted proteins | sample MGYA00241706_ERZ501384 | MGnify/ENA primary metagenome ERZ501384 (study PRJEB25962, sample SAMEA2042742) | human gut metagenome | biome: human gut; feature: human-associated habitat; material: faeces...
TAGCTGAATAGAGCGTCAGATTCCGGTTCTGAAGGTCGTGGGTTTGAATCCCACCCGAGTCACCACACCTTGATGTAGGGAGATGCTATGCAGACTCCCTACGTTTGTTTTGGGAGCGCATGAAGTGCAGAGAGCGCAAAAAGTACTACCTTTGTGCTATAGCTATATAATAAAGAGTGAACAGAATCAGTATGGAACGAGTCGTCAGCGGTATACGACCTACCGGTCATCTACATATAGGCAACTACTACGGAGCTATGCGTAGCTTCTTAGAGATGCAGGAGCAGTATGATTGCTACTTCTTTATCGCTGACTGGCACTCGCTGACCACGCATCCACACCCGGGGGACATCGTGCAGGACACAGACACAATCCTCGCGGAGTACCTAGCTTGTGGGCTTGACCCGAGCAAGGTGGTTCTCTACCGTCAGAGCGATGTGCCTGAGGTGCTGGAGCTATACCTTTACTTGAACATGAATGCCTATCTGGGTGAGCTACAGCGCACCACCACCTTTAAGGAGAAAGCGCGTAAGCAACCGGACAATGTCAATGCCGGTCTGCTCACCTACCCAACGCTCATGGCGGCCGACATCTTACTACAGCGTGCCGTCAAAGTGCCTGTGGGCAAGGATCAGGAACAAAACATGGAGATGGCGCGTCGCTTCGCCCGCCGCTTTAATACGATCTACGGCGTGGAGTACTTCACGGAGCCTGCCTCGTGGACCGCTATGTCTAAGCCGATCAAGGTGCCGGGGCTCGACGGCTCCGGCAAGATGGGCAAGAGTGAGGGCAACGCAATCTATCTCTACGAAGATGATAAGGCGATCACGAAGAAGGTGATGCGCGCCGTCACGGATGCTGGTCCTACGGAGCCAAACAGCAAGCCCTCGGAGCCGGTGGAGAACCTTTTCACCATTATGGATCTGGTCTCCACGCCTGAGACGGTAGCACACTTTCGCCAGTCCTATGCGGACTGCTCGATACGCTACGGCGATCTGAAGAAGCAGCTAGCAGCTGATCTGCTTACTGCAATAGCACCCATCCGAGAGCGCATCGTAGAGCTCTCTAGCGACAAGGAGCAGCTACACCGAGTAGCTACCGAGGGTGCTATGAAGGCACGTGAGAGTGCTCGCAAGACCATCGAGGAGGTCAGAGAGATCATTGGATTTGCTCCGACACTCCGATAACTAACTACGAACAACTATCGACTAATAAATAACTACTTATAGACTAGATATGGACAGCAACAATAACCAACCAACCCCACTCATCGTAAGAGGCACCGTCATACGCGTTCTCCCCGTACAGGAGGGTGTCAGCAAGGCAGGCAAAGCTTGGCGCAAGGGTGCTTTTGTCATTGAGACTGACTCGCAGTACCCACGCACCATCTGCTTTAACATTTGGAATAATCGTATCGACGAGTATGCACTCACTGAGGGTGACTTCGTCGAGGTGCGCTTTGACGTAGAGAGCCGTGAGTATATGGAGCGCTGGTACACAGACGTGACCGCTTACAGCGTCTCCAAGGTAGACAAGACTGCAGCTGCGCCGGAGGCTGACCCCTTTGCAGGCAAAGCTCCCTACGTAGAGGGCGGTGCAGCATCAGCTCCTAGCACGGGCTTCGCTTCGCAAGCCCCTGAGGCTGGGGCACAAAACCAGTTTGGCGGTTCTTTTGACCCAGCCGCTGGTGACAACGCTGACGACCTACCTTTCTAAGAGCTATCTCTGCATCGTATGCGCACGACACTCCTCGTAGTGGGTGAGACCTCTTCGCCAGAGCTACACCGCCTCATCGAGGAGTATCGGCAGCGTATCGGTGGGTATATACCTTTCGACATAGAGGTCTTGCCCGACCCTAAGCGGCGCAAGCAGCAAGCCTCCATAGCAAATCAGCAACAGGCGACTTGCGAGGCTATCGCCTCGGTGATCGCCCCGAGTGATCTGGTGGTCCTGCTGGATGAGCGTGGCAAGGAGTACACGAGCCGTCAGTGGGCGGAGCAGTTGCAACGCTATATGAATAGCGGTGCTAAGCGACTACTCCTAGTGGTGGCCGGGCCCTATGGCTTTACGTCTGAGTTTAAGCAGCACTACGGGCAGCAGGCTTGGTCGCTCAGTCGCTTGACACTGACGCATGAGATGGTGCGTCTCTTTGCCGTCGAGCAGATCTATCGTGCCTGTACGATACTGCGGGGAGAGCCTTACCATCACGACTAACTAGAGTCCCAATCACATGATACCATTCTTTGAAGAGGCCGACGTCGCGGTCACGATCTGTGACCGTGAGGGGCGCATTATAGAGATGAACGAGCAGTCGCGTCAGGTCAATCTCAAGCCAGGTCAGAGCTTGATCGGCAAGAATGTCCTCGACTGCCACCCAGAGCCGGCACGCTCGCTGCTCGCTGACATGATGGCGCACCAGACGAAGCATGTCTACACCATCACAAAGGGCGACAAGAAGAAGCTCATCTACCAGATCCCGTGGTACGAAAATGGCGAGTACGCTGGCTTTATGGAGCTATCGATGATCATCCCCCACGAAATGGCACACTACGTACGTCAGGTGCCACCGGAGAAGAAGGCTTAGCCATGTCTCGCAGAGATCGCCTCAAGCTTTACTTCCTCCTCATCTGGTGGATAGCCCTCAACGTGTGGGTCTGGATCCTGCAGCGTGCCCCCTTCGACTGGATACGTGTAGGCTCTAGTATCGGCACGCTCGTAGTGATCGCACTCCTCGCCTGGATATGGCATAGGAACTACCGCACCGAGCAGGAGCGTCGTGCTCTAGAGCAGTCTGAGGACGAAGAGAAGTAACCATCGCCACATCTCTCCTATTATATATATGTCTCGTAAGCTCACACCGATACGCTGTACACCCCAATACTATCACAAGATATGGGGCGGAGGTCGTCTCGCCCCTACGGGAGGCGACAAGCAGATCGGCGAGGTGTGGCTACTCTCAGCACTCGCAGGGCAGGAGACACCCACAGAGGGTGCCGACTATGAGGGAGCTTCGCTAGATGCTTTGGTATCTCGCTATGGTGATCGCTTACTAGGACCAGGACAGACGGCACGATGTGGCGGAGCTTTCCCCTTACTGATCAAGTTGCTAGACGCAGCGACAGATCTCTCTGTACAGGTACACCCATCGCCAGAGGAGGGGGGCAAAGATGAGATTTGGTACTTTCTAGAGACGGAGCCAACGAGCCGCATCTGTCTCGGACTGACCGAGCCGATGACGGCCGACGCCTTGCGCTCTGTCATCGAGCGTGGTGATCTGATGCACTACCTGCACTGGGAGCCTGTGAGACCTGGAGAAGCTATTGCCCTACCAGCTGGTACGATCCACGCATTAGGTGCTGGCTCGATGCTGATTGAGGTGCAAGACACAAGCGACACGACCTATCGTCTCTACGATTACGATCGAGTAGACGACGAGGGTGCCAAGCGAACGCTACACATCGAGGAGGCACTCCGCAGTGCAACACTAGAGCCGCATAAGCTAGACGCTCGCCAATTGCCCTTAGGTACGCCACGCTTCGTCTGTCACGAGGTGATAGCCACACCAGACTCGTCTCAGCTCATCACAACCGATGGCACAAGCTGTGCGATCCTTGTCGGTATCTCTGGGAGCTTGGTACTAAGCGGTGAAGACACAGAGCAGTGGCAACTAGCTCCCCACGAAGCATTACTGCTCCCCGCTGAGACGCTCCCGATGCAGGTAGCACCGGGCGAGGGAAAAGCCTTGATGATAGCCTTAACGCCCACAGAGCTATGATACAGATCGATGACAAGGTGGTGAGCTTTGAGATCCTTGAGGAGTGCTTCGCCTGCGACTACGCTGTATGCCGTGGTGCTTGCTGCGTACATGGCGATGCGGGTCCTCCTGCCACAGAGCGTGAGTGCCAGAGCTATCAGCGTCACCTCTCGCTCCTTGAGCCGCACCTAGCTCCCGAGGCGTGTGAGCTGATCCATCATCAGGGGGTGAGCTACACGGACATAACTGGTGAGCGAGTACTCTCCGTGGTCAACGATGAGAACTGCGCCTTCACGCTCCACCCCACACCCCCCGAAGGGGTGCGCTGCGCCATCGAGTGGTACGCCTCGACCCATCCCGAGGTTCAGCTAGAAAAGCCGATCAGTTGTCGGCTCTACCCGATCCGTGTGCGTCAGTTCAAGTACTTCTCGTCACTACATTACGACCGCTGGGACATCTGTCAGGCGGCTGTGGAGCGAGGGCGTAAGCTCGGCATCAAGGTCTACCAATTCGTACGCGAACCGCTGATAGCAGCCTTCGGGTCACACTTTTACGATCAGCTCGTCGAGGCGGACAAGCTACTCCAAGAGGCGCGGCGCAAAGAGGCGGAAGCAGAGCGACGCGCCAAGCGCTGATTGACTCCTGAGGTACGCTGTCGCATAACTCATGAAAAGAAAGAATCATCTCTATCGTAGCTGCTTGCTACTCCTCGTTGGTGGTCTGCTAGCGTATGGGCTCTCGGAGCTACTGGTCGCTGTTGGCCCTATCGCGGGCTACCACTTCAAGGGGTTCAACCCGCTGAGTGATCTCCTCGATACGACAGCAAACCAGTCGTCGGAAACGCTCTCCATCCCCTTAGACGAATCAGAAGGACCCTTTGATCCAGAAGATGTTTTGGAGGGCTCCACTGGCGCAATAGGAGATTCGACCGGTCGTACGCAAGTAGCGATCGACACGCTTCCTCCGCTAGAACTCTCCAGCCGTCTGATGGATTACTCCGAGGGGCAAAGTGCGTTGCGCCGCCTACGAGCTGCGCTGCGGGAGGGACACTCGCGGGCAGTACATATCGCTTTCGTCGGTGACTCCTTTATAGAGGGTGACATCTTGGTGGCACCTTTTCGTCAGGCACTCCAGCAGACTTATGGCGGGCAAGGTGTGGGATACGTACCGCTCACCTCGCCTGTGGCTCGCTTTAGGCAGAGCATCCAGCAACGCTTCGAGGGAGCTTGGCAGGAGACCTCAGCCAATAAGAGTAAGTCTCGTTCCCTCTTTACACTGGCAGAGATCTTTGCCACAGCTACCGCTACCGCCTCCACAAGCTACAAGCTAAAGAGTGCCGCTGACCGCGTGACGCTCCACTACGTGAGCGACTCAATCCCCGTGACGATCAGTTACGGCATCAATGGTGGCGAGCAGCAACGTGCTGAGCTACCCGCTAGCCACGGAGCAATGGCCGAGTACACCCTGCCTCAGAGTGGAGTCAAGCGGGTTGAGATAGCCACCGAGGGAGGCGATGGCACACGCTTCTACGGCGTCTGCTTCGACGGTGTAACGGGCGTCTCCGTGGACAACTACAGTTTGAGAGGCTCCTCTGGTGCGAAGCTCAATGCCGTATCTTCAGCCTTGACAGCGCAACTCTCTCGCTTCCGCCCCTACGATCTGATCATCCTCTCCTATGGGCTTAACGTGGTGAGTGCTCAGGATAATGACGATAGCTACGACTGGTACTACGCTGCTATGGCTAAGAGCATCGAGCATATCCAGCAACTCTACCCGAACGCCACCATCCTACTCATGTCGCTCTCCGACCGCGCCACGCTGCGTGAGGGAGAGATCCACCCGCTCAATGGGGTGGCTCGTGTGCTTCGCATACAGCATCGCTTGGCGCAACGCTACGGACTCCTCTTTTGGAATACACATGAGGCGATGGCTTCGCTCGGCGGCATCAAAGGCTTTGTGGATAAAGGATGGGCCGCAAAAGACTACACTCATATCTCTATGGCGGGTGGGCGACAGCTCGCTAAGTTACTCACAGAAGATCTGATCGGCGATGTGGAGTAGCAGGTTGATACGGATCAGTTGTGCCGTCATGGGGAGCCTACTCCTTATGATGCAGACGCTTATGGCACAGCGGGTGCCACAGTTCGTAGCCCCCGAAGGTTACCTCGATAAACTTTGGTCCGCTTGTGACGAGGCGAAAGCAACTGGGCAGACTATCTCGATCATCCATTTGGGCGACTCGCACATACAGGCAGGACACTTCACCATGCCGATCCGTCAGTCCTTTACACAGCGTTGGGGCGACGGTGGAATGGGTTGGGTAGGACCTTTTCGCTTGTTGGGGACCAATCCGCCTATACACACGGTGATACGAGCCTCCTCAGCAGGCACGTCAGGCGTTAAGATAACCCAGAGAGACTACGACTGGGAGAGCCCTACGGGCATGGTGCTACAGACGAGGGCGAGTGGTGCCATCACCTATACCCTGCAGTGCGGTGGCGGGCAAACCTTCGACCGCATCGTCCTCTACCGTCAACGGGGAACGCAACCTTTCACCTTGTCTGGCGGCAACTCCAGCGAGATCGCGCACGACACCTTGACCACCGAACAGATCGTCACCGACACGCTCCTCGTGGGTCGTTACGTTAGCTCAGCAGAGGTGACCGCTCCCGCCTCGTCCGTCTGGTATGGCGCTAGCCTGGAGCGTAGCAGCGGTGGCGCACTCGTCCACACGATCGGCTACAATGGGGCTACCTACTACACTTACAGCAAGGGGAGCTTCACCAGTTCTGTTGCTACTCTGCGTCCTCGGCTGATCATCCTTTCGCTGGGCACCAATGAGTCGCTCGCACGGCAGTTCGATCGCAACAACTTTGGCGCGGAGGTCGCTCGACTAGTACACAGGCTCCAAGCGAATAACCCCGACTGCGCCATCGTCCTCACCTCGCCACTCTACTGCTATCGCAAGGTGCGTGTGCGTCAGCGAGGCAAGCGTAGACGATACCGCACTACTTACCGTGCGAATGCGAACTGCAAGCTCATAGCCGACGAACTACAGCAGCAAGCTCGGGAGCTGGGGTGTGGCTACATCGACCTCTTCACCTACTTCGGTGGAGCGGCGGGTGCAGCGCAGTTGCTCTCTAGGGGCATCCTTTCAGGAGACCGCGTTCACCTCACCGCTGCTGGCTATAACAAGGTAGGCGAGGCGATTGCTACCGCCCTCCAAGACGACTATAAGCAGTGGTGCCAACGCTCCTCCCACGTCACTTCCCAAGCCTCCGAAGACTAACCTCCGTATGCTCACCCCCTATCTCTCACGAGCTGCCGAGCTACTCACCTACGATAGCTCCGCGCCGATGCTCTTCAATAGTGGACTCTTTCTGGTCCTCTTCCTGCTCTTCCTGCCGCTCTACTACCTGCTGCGTAGGCACACGTTGGCACGGATCATCTATGTAGTCTGCTTCTCGCTCTTCTTCTACTACAAGAGCAGCGGCTACTACGCTATGATCCTCATCATGACCGCCACGGTCGACTTCATCATCGGGCACCTCATAGCAGCCGCCCCAGAGCGCAAAGTCAAGCGCCGCTGGCTCACCCTCTCCCTCTGCTTCAACCTCGGGATGCTCGGATACTTTAAGTATACCAACTTTCTCCTCGAGCTCTTCACCCCACTCGTGCAGTGGATCGGTGGACTAGTCGGACTCACCGAGATAAGCACGACACAGCTAGGCCCGCTCGACATCTTCCTCCCCGTCGGCATCTCCTTCTTCACCTTCCAGTCGCTCAGCTACGTCATCGACATCTACCGAGGCGAGATACGTCCGCTGAGGCGCTGGGTGGACTACCTCTTTTACGTCTCCTTCTTTCCTCAGCTCGTGGCGGGTCCTATCGTTCGCGCTAAAGACTTCATACCACAAATATATAAGCCCGTATGGGTGACCAAAAGGGAGTTTGGAGAGGGACTCTTCCTCATTCTCTCGGGACTGATCAAGAAAGCGATCATCTCCGACTATATCTCGCTCAACTTTGTGGATCGTGTTTTCGATGCCCCTACCCTTTACAGTGGCTTCGAAAACCTCATGGCCATCTATGGCTACGCACTCCAGATCTACTGCGACTTCTCCGGCTACTCCGACATGGCTATCGGCATCGCACTGTGGCTCGGCTTTCGCTTCAACATCAACTTCGACTCGCCCTACCGCTCCGCTACCATCACCGAGTTCTGGCGACGCTGGCACATCTCCCTCTCCTCTTGGCTGCGAGACTATCTCTACATACCGCTCGGGGGAAGTCGTCGTGGTCGGCTGCGCACTTATCTCAACCTCCTGATCACGATGCTCCTCGGCGGGCTGTGGCACGGCGCCAGCCTGCGCTTCATCCTCTGGGGTGGTATGCACGGTGTCGCCCTTGCCCTGCACAAGCTCTATATGCAGATCTGCCCGTGGGCACGCCCCGATGGAGCCTCCATGGGACGGCTGAGACGCTACCTAGGCATGTTCATCACCTTCCACTTCGTCTGCTTCGCGTGGATCTTCTTCCGTATGCCGACGATGGAGGGCATCGGGCAAATGTTTGAGATGATACGGTACGAGTTCCACCCCGAGATCATCCCGCAGTTCCTCGAAGGCTATTGGCTCGTCGTGACGCTGATCGTGCTAGGCTTCGTGGCGCACTTCATCCCGCAGCGCGCCTTCCGTCCCCTCGAGCGTAGCATCAGCCGCATGCCGCTCGTCGGTCAGGCACTGCTCTTCGCCCTCGTCGTGCTGCTCGTCGTTCAGTTCCAGAGCAGTGGCGTGCAGCCCTTCATCTACTTCCAGTTCTAGCGACTGGCCTTTGGCCTTTGGCTCTTGGCTGTTAGCTAGAGACACTAGTGCCACTAGGGACACTAGCACTCCGATCCACTCCGATAGCTCTGATAGCTCCGATCACCCTAGCTAATAGCCAACAGCCAAAGGCTAACAGCCAATCTCTTTTTTCCGTACCTTTGAGAAACGCTACCGCAGTGAGGCGGTGGCGGGCTCTTATAGCACAAACACTTAACCCAATATATAGTATGTCTTACCCAATCATGACTGCCGAAGAGGCAGCGAGATTAGTTCACGATGGCGATCAGGTAGGCTTTAGCGGCTTTACGCCTGCTGGTTGTCCTAAGGTAGTGCCACAAGCCATAGCTCATTACGCCGAGGAGGAGCACGCAGCAGGAAGACCCTTCCGCATAAGCGTCTTCACGGGAGCATCGACAGGCGACCGCCTCGATGGAGCCCTAGCACGTGCTCACGCAATCAAGTTTAGAGCACCCTATCAGTCCAATAAAGACCTACGTGCCGAGATCAATAGTGGTGAGGTAGCTTACTGCGACATGCACCTCTCGCAGCTGGCGCAGGAGCTGCGTGCTGGCTTCTTTGGCAAGATCGACGTCGCTATCGTCGAGGCTGCTGAGCTAACGGAAGATGGTCAGCTGGTACCCACCACGGGCGTTGGTATCCTACCCACCATCTGCCGCCTTGCCGACCGGATCATCGTCGAGATCAATGACCGTCACCCCGCCAAGATACGTGGTCTCCATGACATCGCAGAGCCTCTTGACCCACCCGCACGTCGCGAGCTACCTATCTACAAGCCCTCTGACCGTGTCGGCAAGCCTTACCTACAGCTCGACCCGAAGAAGGTCGTAGCGGTCGTCAAGACCAGCGAGCCAAACGATGACGGAGGCTTTGCGCCGCTCGATGAGGTGACACAGGCGATTGGGGACAATGTCACGAAGTTCCTCGAGGAGGAGATCCGCACGGGACGCATCCCTCGTGAGTTCCTTCCGCTACAGAGTGGCGTCGGCAATATCGCCAATGCGGTCCTAGCCTCCGTAGGCAAGAGCCCGAAGATACCACCTTTTGAGGTCTACACCGAAGTGATCCAGGATGCCGTCATTGGGCTGATGAAGGAGGGTCGCGTTAAGTTTGCCTCAGGCTGCTCGCTCTCAGTCAGTCGTAACGTCATCCTAGACATTTATCAAAACTGGGACTTCTTCAAGGACAAGCTACTCTTGCGCCCGGAGGAGTACTCCAACAACCCAGGCATCGTGCGCCGTCTCGGGGTCATCACCATGAATACCGCTCTCGAGGCGGACATCTATGGTAATATCAACTCGACGCACGTCCTAGGCACTAAGATGATGAACGGTATCGGTGGCTCGGGCGACTTCACCCGCAATGGTTACATCTCTATCTTCACCACGCCTTCGACCGCTAAGGGCGGTGCCATCAGTGCCATCGTGCCGATGGTGAGCCACGTGGATCACACCGAGCACTCGGTCAAGGTACTCATCACCGAGTATGGTATCGCCGACCTCCGAGGGCTCTCTCCACGACAGCGTGCGGAGCGCATCATAGAGAACTGCGCCCATCCCGACTATCGTCCACTGCTACGCGCTTATCTAGCTCAGGCTTCGGAGGGACAGACACCCGTTTGTCTAGAGAAAGCTTTCGCCTTCCACAAAGCCCTGGCAGAGTCAAAGGATATGCGCCAAGCTAAACTTTAATCGATAAAAGCAACCGCTCCTCGCCACTACCATATAGTAAGTGACGGGGAGCGATCACTAGCTACAAGACCTGACACGCTTATGTCTTACATACTCAATCTAGGGGGCCGTGCCTTCGACCTGTCGGAGCCTGTCGTGATGGGCATCCTCAATGTGACGCCCGACTCCTTCTATGCGGGTAGTCGCAAGCAGACCGCCGAGGCGATCGCTGAGCGCACCCGCGAGATCGTCCAGGAGGGAGGACGCATCATCGACATTGGCGCCTGCTCGACACGTCCGGGAGGCGAACTGGTCGATGGCGAGGAGGAGCTACGCCGACTACGCCACGCACTAGAGATCATCCGTGCCGAAGCACCCGACCTGCCTATCTCGGTGGATACTTACCGCGCTGACGTGGCGAAGGCGTGCGTCGAGGAGTATGGCGTGGAGATCATCAACGACATATCGGGCGGTCAGGCCGATGCGAAGATGTACAGCACCGTGGGGAAGCTGGGCGTCGCCTACATATTGATGCACCTAGAGCACAACGTCGAGGGGATGCATCAGGTAGTGGACTACAATCCCTCTGTAGAGGTGTGCGTAGCGGACTACTTCCGACGTTGCCTTGAGCAGCTTCACGACTGTGGTGTCAAGGATGTAATCCTCGACCCCGGCTATGGCTTTAGCAAAAGCATGGACGACCACTATCGCCTGCTCACGCATCAGCGGGAGGCGCTACAAGAGTTTGCCGAGCCCGTGCTGGTTGGCTTCTCGCGCAAGCGTATGGTGCAGACGGTCATCGGAGCCGATGCCATGCACTCAGGCGATGCAACCAATGTGCTACACACTTACGCTCTGATGGAGGGCATCGCACAGATCATCCGCACCCACGATGTGCGTCTCGCTGTCGAGGCGATCAAGGTGACCGACATGATCCGCAAGCATCTCCCCGACGCTACGGGGGCGAGTAGCTACACCCACTGGCAGAGACCGCTAGAAATCCATTAACTATCATGACGCTAGACTGGTTATCCTTCACGCTTGTCGACCTCTTTGACATTATCCTCTCGGCACTCCTCTTCTACTATGTCTATCGGACACTGAGAGCGACCGCCTCGAGAGCACTGATCTTAGGTATCTTCACCTTTATCCTCGTGTGGGTCATCGTCTCCAAGTGGGCCGGTATGATCCTCTTGGGGGGTATCCTCGACGAGCTGGTCGGCACGGGTATGCTCATTCTGGTGATCATCTTTCAGGAGGAGATAAGACGCTTCTTGATCACGCTGGGCAGTACCCACCGATGGCGCTTCTTACGAAAGGTCTTCAAGGGGGATGATCAGAGTGCCCAGGAGGAGCAGCGCTGTGTCGCAGCACTCGTCCTAGCTTGTATGAATATGGCGCGCAAGAAGGTGGGTGCCCTCATCGCTATCCAAGCCAAGCAGGAGCTCACCGCCTACCTCCACACGGGAGAAGTCTTTAAGGCAGATGTCAATGCCCGCCTGATCGAAAACATATTCTTCAAAAACAGCCCGCTCCACGATGGTGCCATGATTATCATCGATAACGACATACGAGCCGCCGGCTGTATCCTCCCCGTCTCCAACGATCCCAACCTCTCGAAAGACTTAGGCCTACGTCACCGCAGTGCCTTAGGGCTCTCGCAAGCCACTGACAGTCTCGTCATCGTCATCAGCGAGGAGCGTGGCAAGATCTCTTTAGCACAAAACGGGGTCATCGACGTCGACGTCGACATCGACACACTGCGCCAGCGACTAGACGCCATCTACGCCAGCTAGTCCAGACACATATAATATATAGGTCAGAAGGAATGCACGCTCGGTGCATTCCTTCTTTTCGTTTTCGGACCCAATCGCTCTGATCACCTCTAATCTCTAATCTCTAACCTCTAAGATCTATTTACATATCTTTACGGGAAAATTCGTCCGATTTCCTCCTTTCTCGAATATCCACGTGGAAATCGATTTTCTCCGACACAGCACTGTATTGATGTGTGGTCAGCTCTGAAATATTGTAACAAGCTGGTGAGCTGTCCCCTTGTCAGCGAAACGAAACAAACGAGTAACCGTATGATAACATCGCCGCGCTACCTTTGCAGCGTAAGATTTGAAACAGGACACATTTCGTATGCTACACAAGGTGCTTTTCTACACGCTCACCCTCTTGACATTCCTTGCGGTCAGCCCTGCACTGATGGCTCAGCCACACGGGCAGCCCATTCCTCACAGCGAGGCAGACCTACGACTAGGCACCCTCACGGGGCGCATCGTCGACGAGCACGGCGAGGGACTCATCGGAGCCACCGTGCGCATCATAGAGACGGGTGGCGGACAGGTTACGGACCTCGATGGCAACTACTCCCTACAGCTTGCCCCTGGCACCTATACCGTAGAGATCGCTTACGTGGGCTATGCTACCAAGCAGATCAAGGAGGTACACATTACCGCTGGCAAAGAGACCAGTCTATCAGTAGATCTCGCCATAGCAGACAATGTCCTCGGCACCGTCGTCGTGACCGGCTCCTACAAAACGAGCAACACAGCGGGTGCGATGAAGATACAGCAAAGTATGCCTCAGCTCTCCACAGTCGTATCGAGCGAGATGATCGGTAAGACGGCCGATAAGAACCTCGGCGAGGCGCTCAAACGTGTCACGGGCGTCACCACGATGAGCAATAAGTATGTTGCGGTGCGGGGTATGGGCGAGCGCTGGAACGAAGCTTCGCTCGATGGCATCCCACTACCTAGTACGGAGAGCAATGCCAAGGCCTTCGGCTTTGACCTGATCCCCACCTCGCTCATAGACAATGTGACGGTCCTCAAGACCGCTACGCCTGATGTCAGTGGCAACTTCTCGGGCGGTCTCATCCAGATCACCACGAGAGACATACCGACGAAAGACTTTATCTCCATCAGTGCCGGCACCAGTTACAACTCGCTCAGCACCTTCCAGACGCAGAAGTACCGTATCAGAGGACAGTGGGACTGGCTCGGCTATGACGACGGTCGGCGCGCCCTACCTAAGGGACTGCACGAGATACCTTTCGACCCGTACAACCCCGTTCCCGAGCTCTTCGAGCAGAGCAAGCGACTGACCACCGACAACTTTACCATCCACGAGGGCAAGACCCCGCTCTCGCAAAACTACCAACTCTCTCTCGGTAAGAGCTGGGACCTCAACAAGAGCGGCAACCATCGGCTCGGTCTGATCGCCTCGCTCACCTATCGCAACACGCAGCAGCAGACCATCATCGACCATATAGAGCGTGGTGAGTGGATGAATGCCAAGCAATATAATAAGGTACAGGAGAGCTTTGTCGATACTGGCATACGCAATAGCGGAGCTAACTACAAGTACAACACAACCCTTGCGGGCGTCCTCAACATCGGTTGGCAGCGAGGCACTAATCGCCTCAGCCTGCGCAACACCTACACCCATAAGTATGATAACGACCTCTCAGAGCTAACCGGTCTGAGTGACGAAGATCCCAACCCCGAGAGCAATCCTTACCGACAGCAGGTCAACTACCCGACCTTCCAAGACCTTTTGCAAAACAAGCTCAGCGGTAAGCATCAGCTGGGCGAGTCCCTTCGTCTCGACTGGGCGCTGGCACACACCTACGTACAGCGCAATCAGAAGGACGCCGCCTTCACACAGCAGGTGAGCCGGCTAGACGAGGCTGGGGCGCGTCACTTCTATAATCAGGTGGGCGTGCAGTCGGGGACGCTCTTCCCGCTGACCCGTGCCTGGTACCTCAACCACGAGCGAGACTTCAACGGACAGGTCAATGTGGAGCTACCCTTCGACCTCTTTGGCAATGACTGGACGCACAAGTTCAAGGCGGGGTACGACGGCGCTTTCAAGGAGAACCGCTTTGAGTTTTGGGAGCTCTCGATGCACCTCTTCAACACACGAGGCTTTGACTTCACCACGAGCACGATTGCTGACCTCATCAAAGAGGAGAACATGCGCGACGGTGGCTTCGCCTGGGACCTCAAGCGTCTCCAAGGTGACGGACGTATGTACCACGGGCGCGTCATACAGAATGCGCTCTACGCCATGCTGGACGATCGGTACAGCGAGCTACTACGTCTCGTCTGGGGGCTGCGTGTGGAGCACTATCTCTACCAAGAGCTGAGCAACCCCTCCATGTCGATGGGTGAGCTAAACATTGTCGAGCAGGATCGCAAGGAGCGACCCGTGGCTATCATGCCGTCGATAAATCTCACGATCACACCCATCAAAGACCTCAACGTACGACTGAGCTACAGCCGCAACACGGTGCGCCCGCAGTTTATGGAGCGCACAGCTTACCGCTTCTACGATCCCTTCCTCGGCGGGGAGATCTTCAACCAGAGCGTCATCTCGACGACTGTAGACGGTGCTGACCTCCGTGTCGAGTGGTACCCCGGCGCTGGCGAGGTGATCTCCATCGGTGGCTTCTACCGTTACCTAGACAAACCTATCGAGCGCATCGCTCAGAAGACCGCTTCCTTTGCCCGCTTCTACATGCTGATGAATAGCGACAAAGCGCACAGCTACGGTGTCGAGCTAGAGCTACGTAAGAACTTCGGCTTCATACCTCTAGGTTCTTGGCTCGAGCATCTTTACCTCAATGCCAATGCGACCTTCACCCAGAGCATCGTCACCGGTATGGTCTCACGTGCCGACGAGAGCGGCATCCTGCGCTGGGTACCTGTCACGCAGCGCCGACCGATGTACAGTCAGGTGCCCTATATGTACAATGTGGGACTCTCCTACGAGAGCGACACCTTTGGGGCCAACCTCACGATGAACCGCTCCGGACGCAAGCTCGTTCTCAACACGAACCAAGCCTACGAGCAGGAGTACGAGGCACCCTTCAGTCAGCTCGATGCACAGCTCTCCTACACCTTCCCCAAGCAGGGCGTGACCATCAAGGTCAATGGTTCTAATCTGCTCAACTCTAAGCATATCATCTACACCAACCATGTGGACGACTTCGAGCGTGCCGCCAGCAATAATCAGATTCTTGACACGATGCGACACGGCACCTCTAGCGACTACGACCCAGGGCACGACAACGTCGTCTACCAGTATCGCGATGGCATCTCGCTGAGTGCCTCCGTTAGCTGGACTTTCTAAAGAATCAGAGATACCAACACTTTAATTATCTATCATAATATCATGAACAAGACAATCCGTTTACTGAGCCTCGTGATGGCTACCTTCATGAGCCTAGCACTACTTACCTCATGCGACGAAACAGGCAATGAGCCTAATGGTGGAGGCGACAACAACAAAGTCACTGGTCGCACCATCGGTGGCAAAGAGCTCGTAGTCGTCGAGGGACGCATCAATGGCAAGAACAATCACTGGACAGCCGACAAAGTCTACGCACTCAAGGGCATCGTCACCGTACCAGCCAGTGAGACACTCACCATCGACGCTGGTACCACCATCATCGAGGAGCCCACACCATCAGGTGCTACGGGCGTACTCGTCGTAACTCGTGGCGCTAAGATCATGGCTGAGGGTACCGCACAGAAGCCTATCGTCTTCACCTCTTCCAAGGCTGTCGACAGCAACGCTGGCCGTCCCGCTCCTGGCGACTTCGGCGGTGTCATCATACTAGGTAAGGCTAAGGTCAATACCCCAACCGACGCTCAGTTTATCGAAGGCCTCAACCAAGGTGTCGAGGAGTACCGCTATGGTGGCGACAATGACGAGGACAATAGCGGTGTACTGCGCTACGTACGCATCGAGTACGCTGGCTTCATCCTAGGCGACAGCAACGAGATCAACGGTCTCACCTGCGGTGGCGTAGGTCGTGGCACCACGCTAGACCATATCCAGGTTAGCTGGGGACTAGACGACAGCTTCGAGTTCTTCGGTGGTTGCGTCAATGCAACCCACCTCGTCTCCTACGCTTGCGACGATGACAACTTTGACTTTGACAACGGCTTCACCGGTAGCATCACTTACGGTGTCGCTATTGCCAACCCCGCCTCGACACACTCCGACAGCAAGGGTAAGTCTGACAGCAACGGCATCGAGCTAGACAACAATGCTAAGGCTCAGGACGAAACCTTCTCACTCATTCCTAAGACGCACCCCACACTGACCAACGTCTCTATCATCGGTGCATCTACCCGTGTCGCCAACGTCCACAACAACTTCCAGGGCGATGCTTACAAGTACGCAGCTCGTGTACGTCGTGGTGGTCAGATTACGCTCAAGGACTGCATCCTCACCGGTTATCCTAAGGGCTTCGTCCTCGATTCTGATGCCGACAAGATGGAGCATAGCAAGATCGAGGGTAGCTCTTTCCACGGCTTTGATACTGCCTTTGAGATCAAGAACGGCTCCGCCAAGCCTACCACAGGCATCATCGAGGTGATCAATAAAGACTCCGCAGCTACCTTCGGTATGAAGGCTCCTTTCGGCACTCCAGCCGACTTCACAGGAGCTCAGGTCGGCGCCTTCCCCGCTAGCAAGGGCAACTGGCTACAAGGCTGGACCGCCTTCTAGTCGTCTCTCTAGACGCACAAACCACTAACCAAGTAGGGGCGGACCTTGTGTCCGTCCCTATTTGGTTTGGTGGTTTTTCTGTGATCCGGCTTTTGGCTACTACGTCTCGGGGTGTTGTGAGATCGAGCCTATGCGACAGTTAACTCAATAAGCGTAAGGTCGTCTAGCCCGCCCCACAAGGGGTCGATAAGCTGCTGCCGTCTTGTTTCCATCGGTCGTTCGGTTTTTTGCCCCTCCGACCGACGGCTACGATGCGCCAGAGCTCTTGCGAGGTCCTATCCATCGGAGAGTGGGGCAGAGCTGTCGGAGAGTGATCGGAGTCAAACGTCGTCCTGTTTTCGACCTCGTTATCCCCACTTCGTCCTGTTTTCGACCTCGTTATCCCCACTTCGTCCTGTAGGGACGCACGATCTGTGCGTCCGTTGTGTCAAAAGTTACAGCATCGTGATTTAACGGGGACGGACGCACAGATCGTGCGTCCCTACAGGACTCAGTCACGGCTAGTGTTGTCAAGATTGTTCGACAACGGACACCCTCCGGCTAGACACATCCGTGCGTCCCTACATGGCGACGTGAGGGAGGACTCGGCACTAGCTAACAACCAAGAGCCAATAGCCAACAGCCAACAAAAGCGCAGACCACCGAGACAGATAACTGTCTCGATGGTCTGCGTTTCGTTTAGTTGCTAGCGTTACGATGACCTCCTCCTCCGAAGAGGTCCTCGTAGGCTGTCAGGTCGTGCTTACTTGATGATAAGCGGACGGAGAACGGTCTCACCCTCTAGTGAGGTGATACGTACTAGGTAGCGTCCAGCGGGTAGCTGTGCTAGTGCTATCGTGGTCTGCTCGCCCATAGCTTGCGTCGTGGAGAGCAGTGTGCCGTCAGCTGCAAAGAGCTCGATGGAGCTACCGACACGCGTCCGGACGGTGACGTAGTCACTAGCAGGGTTCGGGTAGAGGGTCGTTTGTACGTTGAGCGTAGGAGCCTCTACATCGGTCTTACCATCCATAGTGACACGTAGCTGGTCTACGCCGATACCACTCTGTCCGTTGACTACGGGGACTAGCGAGAGGAGTATGGTCTTACCCTTGTAAGCAGAGAGGTCAGCAGAGATGAGCTTCCAGCTGTCGGCGTTACTTGGCGCTTGTGGCGCGAGTAGCTCTACTGGAGTGCCATTGAGCTCAGAGACCATGACCTTGAGCTGATCCACTTTCTTATCGTTGAAGAAGCTATTGATGTAGCAAGAGAAGGTTGGCTTTGCAGCATCGGCTGGTATCACTAGAGGAGCAGAGAGTAGCTCGTTGTTGGGCTCGATAGTTGATCCAGAGAAGCGAACACCATCTTGTCCTACTTGAGCCTTGTCAGGGAAGAGAGTACCCCAAGAGATCAGGTAGTCTGCACTGCTCTCAGCACCAGGCTTGTAGTTGGGATCATTAAACTTAAGGTTAAGTCGCTCTAGGCACCCCCTACCCATAAAGGAGTCAAAGCCAAAGCCATCACCATCATGGTCGATGGAGCGCCAGCCCTTGTCGAGCTGATTCTTGACATCCATAGCACAGAAGAATGGATAGCTAGCGATAGGATCGGAGACGGTGACGGTCACCTTGCCAGTAGTGCTACCATTCTTGTTCGTGACTGTAGCTTCAATCTCGTAAGTGCCGAGCTTGTCAGCGGTAATCTGATACTCTGTGTCACTCACCTTCTTGAGGGTGATGCCTTCGGCAGCCTTACAGTCGACTTTGGTGACGGGGGCAACGGTAGCGTAGTTAACCTTAAACGTATGGGTCTCTCCTACATACAGATCTGTCGGGCCTGCGATGTTTACTGACTGAGGCTTGTCCTCTTCGGTCATAAAGAGCTTCAGGAGCTCTGCAAACTGCTCGAAGTCAGGATCTGATTTCCCATTCCACTGGTAGTTGATCCACTTGTTGCCAGGACCGACGAGTACTAGAGTAGGGAATCCTGATACCCCAATGCCGAGCTTGCCAGCCATACGAGCGTCTGAAAAGATGGGATAAGGGACGGGGTTGCCCTTGCTGTCTTTGGTCCAGTCCTTACTCTTAGCTTGGATCTTACTTTTGGAGGCTCCTTCAGCTTCGACCCAGAAGATTTCAATTTGGTTGGTTCCATTAGGACCGAACTTGGAATAGAGTTTCTCCAAGGTTCCACCTTCGTGTAATTTCCAACACCAACCACACCATACAGTGGAGAAGTCAATCATAATCGCTTTGCCAGACTTGAGGATGGCATCGATATCGTACTCCTTGCCATTGATGTCCTTAGCGACATACTCTGAGGTGTTGAGATTGTTAAGGTTAGCTTGAGTTGCGCGGAGCTGTGAAGGAGCTCCGAGTGCAGAGCTCTCTACGAGCTGAAGGTTGGGCACTACGAGCTGTTGCTGTGCCGTAGCTTGTGTCGCTGGCAGGAGCATGCCTCCAACGAGTGTGATGCTTAGTGCTAAGCGTGTAATTAGTTTGTTCATAAGCTATTCTGTTTGTTATAGGGTTCTTTTAGTCTCTAGTTAGTTTAGTTGTTGCCTTTGAGCGAAGCCTTAGCGACCTCGTAGACCTCGCCTGTCTTGTGATCGTAGAGGATAGCGACGACGGAGCAGTGGTCGGGGTTGACGACCTCGCGCTCGATGGCGCTGGTCTTGTCGTAGCTCTTGCCCAGATGGTAAGCCTCTCCATCGATGCCGTTGAGCGTCTGACGGAAGATGTGATTGTGCTGGTAGTCTTCCTTGAGTTCTGATGCGAAGTGCTGTGGAGCTATGATGTTGTCCTCGATGAGCCAGAGCTGTAGGTATAGCTCCGGATCTGTTGCCACTTCGGCTCCCTCTATAGCGGTAGCGGTGCATTGAGCCGTAACCTTGCGGTTGCTCTCGGAGACCTGCAGGTCTATCTTGTAGAGCTGTGTAAGCTCGCGTACGGCTTGCATTTCGGCGGGCCACTGTGCAGCGCTGGTGCTATAAGCCTTGCCTCCGTTGCTAGCGAGTGAACGACGATTAAAGGTTGCAGCAGGTAGCGAGTTTAACTGAAGTCGCTCGAGGTAGGTTGCTGCCTCGGCGCAGTATAGTCCCTTAGGGTCTTCCTCGGGTCGAGTGCCAATGCCTTTATTGAGCCCGTGGAGTGCTACGATGACTACTTTGTCACCATGCGACTCGGCTGCCTTGGAGATCTTTTTGGCAGCACCGGGGCAGTTGATACAGCCCACGCCACTGTAGTCCTCGATGAGTACGGATCGACCCTTTGTGGTCTCGATCTCATTGGGGATAAGTCGCTCACTCTCAGGCATAGGCTTGCAGGCTACCATAAGGATCAGAGCTAGAGCTGAGAGGATTGTATAGCGTGTATATAGTTTCATCTTGATATAATGGTGAAATGTGTGAGTGAAGAGGCGGCGCATTAGAAGGCTCCGTTGTAGCTTAGGTATATACCCTTCGTCTCGGGCATATAGCGGCATACGCCACCTGAGCAGTTGATACCAGCGCGTGTGCGTCCGTAGCCTAGCTGTAGGCGGTGATTGCCCTTGGCGTATGTTAGTGAGCCCATGTAGTAGTGCTCCTTGGTGGCATCTATATTGTACTGATCCGATAGGGAGAACATCCAGTTAGGAGCTACAGATAGCTCGGCTAGACCAAAGAGCCAGCTGCCCTCAGCCTGGCGGCTGTATAAGTACTGCAGCTCGGTGCGTAGCGTGTAGCGAGGAGCTAGTCTAAACTTGCCGTCGAGGACGAAGATGTTGCTATAGACGAGCGGGTTATTGATGGCGTGCCCCTCGACGACCTGCTGGTTGTAGATCTGGTGGTAGTACTCGAAGGTCATGGAGACGGTGCGGGAGAACTTCTTGCTTAGCTCGAAGTTGAAGTCTGAGTAGTAGAGCTCACCCATGCCGAAGAAGGGGTGCTTGTATCCGTCTGTGCCGTATAGCTTGCTCTCCTCAGCACCTAGAGGTAGCTGGTCTGTAGCGACGCTCTTGAGGCCTCTGACATGTGCATAGTTGACTCGTAGCCCCGTGCCGTACTTACCACCTAGCAGGGTGCCTCTGGGGATGGTATAGCGTATATCTCCCTGCAGTGCCCACTCTCCATCAGGCTGTGTAGCGTAGGGGTAGAGTGCTGCGAGGGTGTAGGTATGATTAGCGGTAAAGGCTGGCAAGTGGTTGATATGCAGAGGCGTACCGACAGAGGAGCGAGCCGAGAGGTAGTTGAAGTTTTCGCTACGCTTAGCTTGTAGCAAGAGGCTCAGCCCACGCTGTGAGTAGGAGGTCGAGAGCATAGCCACAGAGCCTGGAGAGTAGATGTAGTGGTTGGTCGCTGTGGGGTCGCTACTCTTGTAAGCGTACTCGCCATTGAGAACCCATCCCCCGAGTGTAAACTTAGCGCGCCCCCCGAAGGCATGTACCTGACGGGGCAGGTTGAGACGCATGGGACCTGTCATCCCTGCAGGAGTCTCTACGGGTATGATCTCATCGCCCTCTACCTTGTTGACATAAGAGCCGCCCAGTGTGAGGGTCATCTGATTGTCTCGTAGAGCTGGTGCCCACTGGTGAATAGCCAGCTCGCCATCGGCTCCTGATATGAAGCCACGATCTTTGTTGAAGAGGCGGAAAGTTCGGTCGAAGTAGTTGCGCTGCTGACCCGTGAAGCCCTTGAGTCGTACTCCGTCATAGGGGGTGAGGGATACGTGTACCCCTCGTACTGCATTGTCGATGCCCAGGGTACGCTCCTCATAGCTGCGGAAGAGGATGCCTGATCCAAACTGATCGTAGAAGTCCCCCAGCGTGACCTCGGCATACTTACCAACGAAGCCCTTGAGGTGTAGGTGTGGTATACCACGTCCCTGCTCAGGCTCGTGACCGGGCATGGGGCGTAGTAGCTCTTCGTAGCGAAGTCCTAGCTCGAGGTAGTTATTGCGCAGGGTGCCTGTTACGTAACTATTGCCCATCCAGGATTTGTATCCGTTAGCCTTATCGTCTAGGGAGAAGAGCATCTCGCTCTGCACGCTAAAGGAGGGGGAGAACTTGTCCCAAGGCTTCCACTCGCTATCACTTTGAGCTGTGAGAGCCGTGAGTGTAGCGAGACCCATACAGGATAGTATGCAAAGGTGCCGTACGAGGTGTAGCGTATGTCGCATATAGTCAGTGTCTAAAAAGGGGATTGAAAGAGAGAGGTCGTCGGTTAGAGCCCGTTAGCTTGTCAAGACATTTCAGAGGAGAGATGCTAGCATTACGGGAGCCAGGTCTCTCCTCTTACTTTGCGCTATGAAATTATCTAGTTACTCTTCAGTGTTTTGTAGTAGCTCACGCACCTTAGCGATCAGCTCCTGCTCACCACCATCGGTGTATCCGCTATGAGAGAATGCGACACGCCCCTTGCCGTCAATGACGAAGACGTGGGGGATCATGTTGACATTCATAGCTCGCTTGAAGTCTCCATTAGGATCTAGTAAGACTTCGTACTCAAAGCCGAGGGCATCCACAAGCGGCTTGACGCGGTCAGCGTTTTGCCCCTCATCGATTGAGACGGCAATGAGCTTGACGCCCGTCTCCTCCTGCCAGTCTACATACTCCTCGTGTATCGCCTTGAGCTCACGGAGACAAGGCTTGCACCAAGTCGCAAAGAACGATATGATAAAGGGCTTACCATCGTTGCTTAGCTCGCTCGTGTTGACTACATTGTTCTGTAGATCCTTGAGCTCGACTTGAGGTAGCTGCGCTTGGGCTATGGTGACTACTATGAGAGATAGTAGGATAGTTAGAACGTGCTTCATATCTGTGTCTATTGATTTAGGTGTGTATATTACTTGACGGTGATTGCGACGTTGATCGTCCAAGAGAGAGTCTCGCTACCATCTTCAGGGATGAGCTTGACGACGATCCGGTTCTTGTAGGTCTCACCAGCTGGTGTGGAGAGGTCGAAGTGGAGCCATCCACGAGTCATATCACCCTTATCCTTGATGAGTCCCTCCTCGCTATCAGCCGTGAACTCGGCAGGCTCACTAGTCTTATAGATTTTTTCGTTTTTAAGAGGCAGGCACGTTCCTATGCAGACAGATCCTGTGAACTCTTTGTCAAAGGTTAGCTCGGCCGTGTACTTCATCGTCTTGATGACGCTAAAGGGGAGGTCTAGGTCATAGTTCCCAGCATCATCCTTAGATATAGTGGCTGCATAGTCGATGGTGCTACCAGAGGGGTACTTCTTGCCATCTGCCTTGTTAAAGATGGACACGTTCTTGCCCTCAACGACCGTGATGGTGCAGGTAGCCTTCTTATCACCGGCCTGAGCCGTGATGGTAGCTGTGCCAGGAGCTATAGCCTTGACGACGCCCTTCTCGCAAACTGTTGCGACAGCGGTGTTACTTGAAGAGAATGTCACCTTAGCATCAGCCGGTGAGACGGTGGCGATGAGCTCTAGCTTCTCTCCGGGCTGCAGGGTGGCAGCGGTCTTCTGGAGGGTGATGCTGTTTACATTGGGGGTGGGCTTGTTGGCATCAGGACCACAAGATGTAAAGAGGACTAGCGAGATGAGAGCTAGTGTGAGTGATAGATAAGTTGCTTTCATTGGAATGCTTAGTTAAGTTTCGAAGTAGTTTAGCACCGCCAAAGATAATAAATATCTTGCAAATGGGAGGGCTTTTGGCTGTTAGCTTTTGGCTTTTGGCTATCGGAATGATCGGAGTGGATCAGAAGGATCGGAGTGCTAGTGCCTTTAGTGCAACTAGTAGCACTAGTGCAATTAGAGAGTCTAGCTAACAGCCAACAGCCAATAGCTAACAGCTAAATTCGCTACCTTTGCATGAGGCTTCTGTAAGGAGCCTTTTTAATCTAGAGACTGATCTATGCGATTGCTTATAGCACGTCACGGAGAGACGGAGGAGAACTTGCGCTCTATCTGTCAGGGGCAGACAGCAGGCACGCTGACCCGACGAGGGGTGGCGCAATGTCTACAGTTGGGGGACAGACTGAAGGGATGCCCCATCACACATATATATAGTAGTGATCAGCTACGGGCACGCTGCTCGGCTGAGCTGATGATGTCGTCGAGTGGCTGTAAGGCTCCTTTGGTGCTGGATGAACGACTGCGCGAGCGTGCCTTCGGACGATGGGAGGGGCGCCCCTTTGTCGAGATTCCATCGCTAGAGGAGGAGCCACACGAGATCGAGACGGTGGAGGCTATTGCGGAGCGTCTGCAGAGCTTGTTGCACGACTTAAGGCAAAAGCATAACAATGAGGAGGATCTGGTACTGCTCATGGGGCACGGCTTTACCATGAGGGTGCTAGAGGCATTGCTCCAGGGCGGACCTCTAGACAAGGTGGAGGAGATCACTTTCCTACCCAATGGGGACTACCGTCTATATGAGGATGGCAAGCTCTGCAAGCGTCCGCGAGTGGTCTACATCTCTGGGGGGCAGCGCAGTGGCAAGAGTGGCTACGCCCAGCGACTGGCGCGCTCGCTCTCTGACCGGCCGATCTACCTTGCTACGGCGCGTCACTGGGACGAGGAGTTCGAGCGTCGCATAGCGCGTCACCAAGCGGATCGAGGACCTGAGTGGACTACTATCGAGGAGCCGCGCTACCTGAGCCAGACGCAGATAGCAGGGCGTGTCGTCCTGATCGACTGTGTGACGCTGTGGCTGACGAATATCTACAGTGACCTGGAGTTTGACGCAGAGGCTTCGCTCAGCGAGGCGCGTCGTGAGTGGCAGCTGTTGCTGCATCACTGCGAGGCGGATACGCTCATCGTGGTGAGCAACGAAATTGGTATGAGTCTGCACGCTCCCGATGCGAGTTCACGAGCTTTCGTAGATCTGCAGGGGTGGGTCAACCAATATATCTCTGCCACGGCAGATGAAGCTTACTTGATGGTCTCTGGCAGAGCTTTGCGGACGGAACTAATTTCAGACTTATATAGAGAGATATGACTTTTGAGGAGGAACTACAAGAGCGGATCGACAGCCGCACGAAGCCAAAGGGTTCGCTGGGGCAGCTAGAGCGCATCGCCTACAAGGTGGGCATGATACAGCATAGCGTGACGCCTCAGCTGATCGACCCTGTGCTGCTACTGATGGCTGCAGATCATGGGATCGTCGAGGAGGGCGTGAGTCCATGTCCTAAGGAGATCACCTGGCAGCAATGCATCAACTTCGTCTCGGGCGGCGGGGCTTGTAGTGTCTTGGCACGGCAAAATGGCTTTCGCCTGCGTGTCATAGATGTGGGCGTCGACTACGACTTCCCTGAGACTTGTCGTATTGAGTCGGCTAAGGTGATGCACGGCACCCGCAATATGCTTCACGAGCCGGCTATGACGACCGAGGAGTGTGCTGAGGCGATGCTAATCGGAGCTCAGTGTGTGACGCAAGAGGCGGAGCGTGGGTCTAATGTGATCGCTTTTGGCGAGATGGGTATCGGCAATACTTCGCCAGCGACGCTGATCCTACACAAGATCACGGGACGCTCTATCGCCTCGATCATTGGCCCAGGCTCGGGGCTGCGTGGCTCAGGGCTAGAACATAAGGCCAAGGTACTCGAGGCAGTGGCTGCACGCTACAATCCGCAGAGTCCTATGGAACTATTGTCGCAGATGGGTGGACTAGAGATTGCCGCTATCTGTGGCGGTGTCTTAGAGGCATACAAGCGAGGTATGCTGATCCTTGCGGATGGTGTGATCGCTACCTCAGCCTTTATGGTGGCACACGAGATGGAGCCACGTATTGTGGACAATGTACTCTTCGCTCACACCTCCGAAGAGCCAGGACACCAAGCGATGATCGACTACCTAGGCGGAGAGGCTATCTTGTCGCTCGGCATGCGCCTCGGTGAGGGTACGGGAGCACTTGTTGCTTATCCGATTGTTCAGTCGGCCGTTGCCTTTATGAACAATATGCGCGGCTTTGACGACGCTGCGGTCTATCGTGTAGACAAGTAAGGCTATGGCTATGCACCTGCTACGCATGATACGCTCTGAGTGGGACCTGCTTCGTCTCTCGCTACTCTTCTACACCCGCATACCGGTGGGGCATGTGGCGTATCATGAGGAGCGTATGGGGGAGTCCTTTCGCTACTTTCCTCTGCTGGGAGCGATCGTAGGAGCTGTAATGGCGGGGATCTACGCCTTGGCCGGCTACTATCTACCAAACGCTGTCGCTGCGGTGATGAGCGTGATCGTTGGCTTAGTTGTCACAGGCGGGATGCATGAGGATGGCTTGTCGGACTATTGCGATGCCTTCGGCGGGTATCACGATAGGGATACGACGCTACGCATTATGAAGGACAGTTCGACGGGCGTGTACGGTATCTTGGGGCTGGTCATGCTCCTCATGAGTCGTGTCGTCTTGCTGAGCTACATACCTTACGAGACCGCCATTGGGACGATCGTAGCTATGGCTGTGGTGGCGCGCTGGATGCCCATCCTCGTGATGCGCCTCTCGACCTACGCACGTAAGAGTGGCGAGGCGAGCAAGGCAACGCATCTGCGACAAGCGGTCACCACGAAGACGCTACTCATAGCGGCTGTCTGGGCACTCCTAGCCCTCTTGCTCCTGCCCTGGCAGGCTGCTGTTGTGGCACCCGTGCTGATGATCGGACAGTCGCTACTGATCATGCGCATTAGCAACAAGCGTATCGGCGGACACACGGGCGATGTGCTGGGAGCTATTGTCTGCCTCGCCGAGCTGACGCTACTGCTGGTCACACTTGTAGTAACTATCTACGCCTGACCAGTATGAGTCTCTACCTCGTGCGTCACACCCCTGTTGCCCTACCGAAAGGCATCTGCTACGGCTGGCTCGAAGTGCCACTCTCGGAGGAGTACCCTCGCTATGCTCAGCAGATCGTCGCAGAGCTGAGGAAAGTCCAGCTAGACAAGATCTACAGTAGTCCATCGCTCCGCTGCGCTGTCCTCGCTGAGGCGATAGCCCTGACCAAGGGGCTTACCACTTGTCAGGACGAGCGACTGCGCGAACTGAACTTTGGCGCATGGGAAGGGCTCACCTGGCAGGAAGTCTACGGGCAAGAGGCGGGACGAGCGTGGTTTGCCGACTACTGGCACACTAAGACGGCGGACGGTGAGAGTCACGACGACCTACTGGCGCGGGTAGCCGACTTTGAGGCGGAGCGGGACAAGAGCCGTCAGACGCTCCTTGTGACGCACGCAGGGGTCATTCGCGCTTATCGTATTTTGCTGGGCAAGCTCTCGCCTAGTGAAGCGATGGCGCAGGAGGTTAACTTTGGAGAAATCTATCAATATGAATAAGCTAAAGCCGATCATGCTCGTCGGAACAGGCTCCGACGTAGGGAAGTCCATCGTGGCGACAGGCATCTGTCGTATCTTGCTGCAGGAGGGGTACAAGCCCGCTCCCTTTAAGGCGCAAAACATGTCGCTCAATAGCTATCCCACCCCCGAAGAGGGCGAGATAGGTCGTGCGCAAGCGGTACAGGCGGAGGCGTGCGGCATACCTTGTCACACCGATATGAACCCGATCCTCCTCAAGCCGACGGCCGATCAGACGACGCAAGTGATCCTCAACGGCAAGGCGGTGGGCAATCAGTCGGCACGCTCTTATTTCAATGCGGAGCAGCGCAAGCCACTCTTTATAGAGGCGATGAAAGCGTTTGACAGATTAGCGAGCCAGTACAACCCGATCGTAATAGAGGGTGCCGGCAGCATCTCGGAGGTCAACTTATGGCCGATGGACATTGTCAACATGCGGGTGGCGCTGCGTACGGGTGCTGACGTTTACCTCGTGGCAGACATCGAGCGTGGGGGGATCTTCGGCAGCCTCTACGGGACGATCGAGCTCTTGCCCCCAGCAGAGCGCGCTGCGATCAAGGGGATCATCATCAATAAGTTTCGAGGCGACAGCTCGCTCTTTGACTCGGGGCGGGAGATCATTCAGGAGTTGACCAAAGTCCCAGTCGTGGGGCTGCTCCCTTACCTGCCCAATATGCAGATAGATGCTGAGGATGGGGTCTCCATCGATAGCTACGCTGCGCAGCCTCGACCCGACACGCTCAATGTGGCGGTGGTGCGACTGCCTCACATCTCCAACTTCACCGACTTTGACTCGCTACGCTTCATCTCTGGCGTAACGCTCTACTTCACTTCCGATGCGGAGGCGTTGCGCCAGGCGGACATCATCATGCTCCCTGGGAGTAAGAACACGATCGACGACCTCCTCTGGCTACAGGCTGAGGGGCTCGATGCGGTCATCCAGGCTCATCACAAAGCGGATCGACCGCTCTACGGCATCTGCGGAGGTTATCAGATGATGGGTCTGCGCATCACAGACAGCGATGGCGTCGAGGGCGAACCGCGCACCGTCCGTGGCTTAGGACTCCTACCCACAGAGACCACGCTGCAGAGCAATAAAGCGGTACGTACCTCCACTTTTACCTACCTTCCTACGGGTACTCCCGATTGTCAGGGCTACGAGATCCACTGCGGGGTGACGCAGCCCGTCGATGCGCCCGACTCGCCCGTAGTCATGAGAGCTGGCGACATGCCTGACGGCTACTGGGTCTCTCCTCGCCTGTGGGGTAGCTACATGCACGGCATCTGGGACAATGAGGCGATCGTGCAGCAGATCCTGCACGAGGTAGCTCCGGCGCGAACCTACCACCTAGAGCGCACCTTTGCTACGCGCGAAGCGGCTTACGACCGACTCGCCGAGCACATGCGTCAGCATCTAGATATCGAGTATATGCTACAAAGTCTGCGCAACGTATGATAGTAGGACACGGGGACGACCGATACAGCTACGGAGCGCTCGTGCGCTACGACTTCTCTAGCAATGTGCCTTACCGCAATCATGCGGGCGAAATTATAGACTATCTCTCAGAGCGGCTAGAGAGCCTGACGCACTATCCAGACCCTCAGGCGAAGGAGTTGCGGGGACTCTTGGCACAGCACTGGTGCCTTGATCCCGACTGGCTACTGGTGACCAGTGGATCGACGGAGGCTTTTTACCTCTTAGCGCATCTCTTTGCAGGAGGCGAGACGCTCATCACCGTCCCCTCCTTTGCTGAGTATGAAGACGCCTGCCAGCTCTATCGCCATCACCTTACCTACATCCCGACAAGCGATATAGCCAGTCAAAGCGCCCCTGCCGACCTCCTCTGGAGTGCTCTGCCCAACAATCCCGACGGTGAGATCTCGCATCGAGCTGCACTGCTCAACTACTGCACGGCGCATCCAGATAGTTACGTAATCGTGGACGAAGCTTACGCAGAGCTCTGTGCCGAGCCGGTGACGCTCCTAGACGAAGTGGCACATCATCCCAATCTGATCATCGTTCGTTCGCTGACCAAGAGCTTCGCGCTCCCAGGTATACGTCTCGGCTACATCGTTGCTCACCCTTCGCTACTAGCTCGCCTGGAACCGCTCCGCTCACCATGGAGCGTCAATGCCCTTGCCCTAGAGGCAGGAGCTTACATCTGCCAGCATTACGACCAGTTGCTACCTGATGCCGCAGGCTTGGTGCGGGAGGCGCAGCACCTCGCTCACGAGGTGGCGCAGATCGCCGGTGTCTCGCTGACACCCAGTCCTACGCCTTACTTCCTCGCTTGCCTAGATGAGGAGCGCGGCACCGCAGCCCAGCTCAAGGAGTACCTCGTCACGCAGCATGGAGTCTTGATCCGTGATGCGGCCAACTTCCGCTCTCTCTCGCCTCGCTACTTTCGCCTCTCGGTGCAGTCTCCCGAAGCTGGTCAAGCGTTGCTCCGTGGTTTGTCAAGCTACTTATAGCATGTACCCGCTACTCTTTGGTCTCCTCCTCGACCTGCTCCTCGGTGATCCCCGCTGGGCACTCCACCCGATACGTCTCTTTGGTCAGCTCATCGCATGGGGCGAGCGGTGGCTCAACCATCCGCCCCATCAGAAGGCAAAAGGCACGCTCCTCTCCCTCACACTCGTGCTGGGCGTCTGGGCCTTTTTCTATGCTGTCGAATGGCTCCTAGCGGACTATCGTTACGTCTTATTGGCTTGGCAGACGATCTTTTTCTTCTTTGCGATCTGCCCGCGGAGCTTGATCGGCGAAGCTCTAGCGGTAGAGCGTTATGTGGTGGCTGACGACCTCGAGGGGGCGCGCAAGCGTCTCTCCTGGATCGTGGGTCGTGACACCTCGCAGCTCTCCTTTGCGCAGATCCGCACCGCTGTGCTGGAGACACTTGCGGAGAATCTCTCCGACGGCGTCATCGCTCCGCTCTGCTTCTACGCTCTGGGCGGGGTGCCGCTCATGATGGCTTATAAAATGATCAATACGCTCGACTCCATGATCGGCTACAAAGACCAGCACTACAAAGACTTCGGCTACTTTGCTGCACGTATCCTCGATGACGCTGCGAACTATATCCCGTCTCGTCTCACGGCGCTCCTGATGCTCCTTGTGGCTCCGAGTCGGCGAGCCGTACGCACCGTGTGGCGGGATGCGCGCAAGCATGCTAGTCCCAATTCGGGCTATCCCGAGTCAGCTCTGGCGGGTATCCTTGGGGTGCAGTTTGGCGGGCCCAACATCTACCACGGTATGCTCGTCGAGAAGCCCTATATCGGCACCCCGATCCATCCTGTCACTGCACAGACACTCCGACGCACCATCCGCATCGTCATCGCTGTCACGCTGCTCGCCAGTCTTCTCGTCCTCCTCACCTATCTCTACCGCTAGAGAGCCGCAAAAGGCCAAAAGCCAAAGACTAGTAGCTCTAGTGCAACTAGAGATAGCTAACAGCCAACAGCTAATCGCTAACAGCCAAGAGCCAATCTCTAACCTCTAATTTCGTATCTTTGCGGGTGTATACCTTTCCCGATCTCTATGTCGCAACTTAGCAATAGACCTTTATCAGACACTCTGGATCTAACCTCCCTAGGAGGCGAGGGCGAGCGTCGTGTCGTCATCGTAGGACACAAGTCGCCCGACGGGGACTGCATAGGCAGTGCCTTGGCTCTACGTAGCTATCTGCTAGCACGCGGTGCTGACGAGGTCTCTATCATGGTCGTGGGGCGTATGCCGGACAACCTCCTCTGGCTCCCTGGCGCTGAGACGATACATCAGCTCTCACCGCAGAGCGACTTAGAGCCGATACGTCATATATTGGCTCAAGCTAGGCTACTGCTTTTGGTCGACTTCAACCATCTGGGGCGCATCGGCAATCCGCTTGAGCCCTTGATCGCTGAGATCGTGCGTAAGCCCGAGGTACGCTCTGTGATGATAGATCATCACCCAGAGCCTGAGATGGGACTGGTCGATGAGATGTATAGCGACACCTCGGCGTGTGCTACGGGCTTCCTCATAGCGGAGCTGCTCGGTGGCGGTGAGTCGAGAGAGCTAGAGCTACATGGCGGTGCCGATATGGCGACCTGCCTGCTGGCTGCGACCTACACGGATACGGGTCTCCTGCGACATGGCCAAATTACGCCGACGCTCTTTAGGACTATCGCTCATCTCCTAGAGGTCGGTGCAAGGCATGAGGAGATCGTGCTACGGATCTTCAAGAGTGACAAGCTGAGCCGACAGCGACTCCTCGGCTATATCATCAATGAGCGCACCACTTACGACCTCGATCTAGGGGTGGCGGTCTTTACGCTCAGACAGGAGGACTTCGACCGCTTTGGCATAGAGCCTGGGGATACGGAGGGCTTGGTCAATGTGCCTCTTGATGTGGCGGGTATACGAGCAGTTGCGTTCCTTAGGGAGCAACGTGATCCCGACGAACCAGTCAAGATCTCGCTTCGCTCGCAAGGGAACTTGCCGGTCAATGAGGTGGCGAGCAAACTCTTTGATGGGGGCGGGCATCTGAACGCTGCGGGTGCTGAGTACCAGGGCACGCTGTCGGATGCGCTAGCACTCGTGTGGCAGGGACTGCGCCAGCTCGTACAGGATTATCCGGAGATTAGAAATTAGAGATTAGACAATAGATATATGAAAGCAACAAACCATACCATCACCACCCTTGTGACACTCGTCCTGATGCTCCTACTGGGGCAGGGTGCCTTGACCAGCTGTCGCGATAAGCAACACATCAAGTCGCTCTCGGAGATGCTACGCGACGAGAAGAAGATGATAGACAACTTCGTTCAGGAGCAAGGGATGAACGTGCAGGAGGGTGTCGAGGAGCAGCGCGAGTTTGACCCCAACGTGTGGTACAAGTTCCCCAATGGCGTCTACATGCAGGTCATCGACAAAGGTGGCGAGCTGGCCAAGCCTGAGCGTACGCGTGTCATGCTGCGTATGAAAGGGCGCTTCATCGCACCAGACTACAACCACCCCTTTGACAACCTCTCTAAGGGCTACCAGCAGTCTACGGAGTTTATCTACATCAACACCCGCGACCGCACTGGTTCTATCCACTATAAGCTAATCCAGGAGCAGTTCGGTCACTCCATCGACGCACTGATGTGTGAGGGCGTCGCCTATCCGCTCACGATGGTGGGCGATGGTGCTAGGATACGCCTTCTTGTACCCTTCCTCCTCGGGCCCAATGTCGCATACAATGCGGGCGCACCGATGTATTGCGAGGAGGTTTGGTATCAGTTTGTTGAGGAGGCCTAACCTCTTACGGGCATCTCTGATGCTGTCTCGTGATACGGGACACAAGCTATTCATTTTTGCAACAACACACTTAATCAATACTATGACGGTCATCAAATCAATCTCTGGAATACGTGGCACGGTCGGAGGCTCTCCGACAGACGGCTTCAACCCACTGACGATAGCACACTTTGTCGTGGGGTATGCACAGCACATCAAGCTCTACGAGTCTATCAGCAGACCAACCATCGTGGTGGGACGCGACGCCAGACTATCGGGAGAGATGGTGCAGCAAGTGGTCATAGGCACGCTGCTCGGTATGGGCTGCGATGTAATCAATATAGGACTGGCTACGACACCCACTACGGAGATGGCTGTCTTAGGACACCGTGCCAACGGCGGAATCATCATCACCGCTTCGCACAACCCGATCCAGTGGAACGCGCTAAAGTTCCTGGGTAGCGACGGCACCTTCCTCAATGCAGATCGTGGCAACGAAGTGTTGCGTCTCTCGGAGGATCACACCGTGCCTTTTGCTTCGGTAGAAGATTTGGGACAAGTCATCTCGACCGACTCCTATCTGCAGAAGCATATTGACGCAATCCTCGCACTGCCCGAGGTGGACGTGGAGGCTATCCGCAAGGCTGAGCTGACGGTCGCCTACGATCCGATCAACTCGGTCGGAGCTATCGCTCTGCCCCCGCTCTTTGAGGCACTGGGCGTCAAACAGTGGAGAGGGATCAACGACACCCCCGACGGTAAGTTTGCGCACAACCCAGAGCCACTACCCAGCCATCTCGTAGATCTCTGCGAGCTGGTACGCATAGCACGTGCCGATGTAGGCTTTTCGGTCGACCCAGATGTGGATCGCCTGGCGATCATCGACGAGACGGGGCACCCCTTTGGCGAGGAGTACACACTGGTCTCTGTCGCTGACTACCTCCTCGGCTATCATGAGGGTGGCAACACGGTCTCCAACATGAGTTCGACACGCGCTCTGCGCGACATCACCGAGCAGCATGGCGGTAGCTACACGCCCGCAGCGGTCGGCGAGGTCAACGTGGTCAAGCGAATGAGAGAGACCGACGCGCTCATCGGCGGTGAGGGCAATGGTGGTGTCATCTATCCCCGTCTACACGCTGGGCGAGACGCACTCGTCGGCATCGCACTCTTCCTTACGCACTTGGCAAAGAGCGGTGAGACAGTGAGCCAGCTACGCATGCGCTACCCCGACTATGCTATGTGTAAGCGTCGTGTGGAGCTACCTGCTGGTACGGACGTTTCTGCACTCTTCGCCAGCCTGGAGCGTGAGGTCGCTTCGTTGAACCCCTTGACAGAGGATGGTCTGAAGCTCGACTTCGAGGACTCGTGGGTGCAGATACGTCCGAGCAATACAGAGCCAATCGTCCGTGTCTATACGGAAGCACCCACTGAGGAGGGCGCATCGGCTCTCGCTGATAAGTACATCTCGCTCGTCGAGCAGCAGCTAGCCCGCAAGTAGCCTATGGTAAGAGGTCGCAAAGAGCCTAGATATCTAGACGATGTACTCATCGAGCGGATGGGTGCCGAGGGGCAGTGTGTAGCACATGTCGAGGACAAGGTGCTCTTCGTCCCTTATGCAGCACCTGGAGACCGCTGTCGCATACGTGTAGGTCGCTCCAAGCGGAGCTATATGACAGGCACCATCGAGGAGCTGCTAGAGCCCTCGCCACTGCGTGTGGAGCCTCGCTGTGAGGTCTTCGGCACTTGTGGCGGCTGCAAGTGGCAGCAGCTACCCTACGAGGAGCAGCTCCGTGGCAAAGCGCAGCAAGCTGCAGACGCGATGACCCGCATCGGACATATAGCGATAGAAGAGACTGAGCCGATCGTAGGCTGCGAGGATCCGTGGCACTACCGCAACAAGGTCGAGTTCACCTTTAGCAAGAAGCGCTGGCTCACCGAGGAGGAGCTCAAAAGCCTTCCCGAGGAGGCGAGCGAACAGGAGCTTTGCGGGGTAGGCTTTCACAAGGCTGGCATGTTTGACAAGGTACTAGACCTGCACGGCGTGACTTGTCAGATAGCCGACCCGATAGCTTCGGAGATACGAGACTATCTCAACGACTACTGCCTAGCGCGCTGGGAGGAGTACCCTTACTACGACCAAAGAGCGCACGAGGGGGTGATGCGAACGCTCCTAATCCGCACCACAACCCTGGGCGGGCTGATGGTTTTGATCGCTTTTGCTGAGGGCACCGAGGAGCTGCGCGTACAGCTCTTGGAGGCACTGCGTGTGCGCTTTCCCCAGATCACGTCGCTCTACTACATGGTCAATACGAAGTTCAACGACAGCCTGGCCGATCTCCCAGCGCAGCTCTACAGTGGTGCGCCATACATCGAGGAGGATATGCACGGCTTGCGTTACCGTATCGGACCTAAGTCCTTCTATCAGACGAATAGCCGGCAGGCGGAGCGACTCTACGAGAAGGTGCGTGAATATGCTCAGCTCACGGGCTCTGAAGTGGTCTACGACCTCTACACAGGTGCTGGGACGATTGCCAACTACTTGGCACAAAGCTGTAGCTCCGTCATCGGGATCGAGTATGTGCCAGAGGCTGTCGAGGATGCTTTTGTTAATAGGGATCAGAATGGGATCACGAACGCTACCTTCTACGCGGGCGATATGAAAGCAATCCTGACCGATGACTTCGTCGCAGCGCATGGTCGTCCTGATGTTCTGGTGACCGACCCGCCGCGTGCAGGTATGGATACGCCTGTCGTCGATGTGATTCTGCGGGCGGCACCACAGCGCATCGTCTACGTCAGTTGCAACCCAGCGACCCAGGCACGAGACTTAGCACTCCTCATGGCTGAGGGGCAGTACCGGGCGGTGCGTGCTTGCGCTGTCGATATGTTTCCCCATACGCATCATGTGGAGACGGTAGCTCTGTTGTCCAAACTAAATACAGAACATCATTTAGATATAGAAATAGGGGAAGATGAAGATTAATAATGAATGTTGTTGTGGATGCAAAACAGAAAAGCCGGATCAAATTAAAGACAATTGTCCTGTATGTAATAATGAAGGGATTTCCGTTAGTAAAGTAACTGTTGAACATCTAGTGGTAGATGATTATCGTAATGCTGTTAACGGAGATCAATATAAGATTTGCATGAACGAGGACTGCGACGTTGTTTACTATAACTTAGATAATGAAATAAAATTCTTGAAAGACCAAGTTAGAGTTCCTATCTGGTTTAAGAAAGATGCAGATCCTAAGTATGCTTGTTATTGTAGCGAAGTCACAGAAAATCAGGTAATTGAAGCAGTTGTAAAGCATGGCGCGAAATCCGTAAAAGAAGTAAATGCCATCACTGGGGCAATGAAAAATTCTAATTGTAAAGAAAACAATCCGTTGGGAGTTTGTTGTCATAAGATTATTCAGGAAGCTATCGATAAAGGCTTGAAAATGAAATAATTACATTCGATATGTTCCTACAAACGAGAGCCAATCTTTGATATGTTTCCATCTACGAGCGTGGATATGTTCCCCATAACCATAGGGGTTGAGCATGTCGTGCTGCTGGAGCGTACGGAGTAGCGAGAGACCAAACAGATACAGATAGCAAGAGAGGGAGTCCCCGTGGTGGGGCTCCCTCTCGTCGCTTCTGTTCAATTTACAACTAAAACTAATCACAAAACAGTCTTGCCACACGGGGCCTTATGGGCTCGCCGTGTATGAAGCGTGTACGGTACTCACGTATGGTCACGCTTCGCAAGTTGCTACAGTTACGTGTAGCCCGTTTGTAGGTACTTATTGAAAGGTTAAGTAGAATGGGTCTTCTCTCGGGGACACGAGTAGCGAGTCGCTACTTGCGCCTGCGGCTGTCTTGGGAGACCGCTTTCTCGAGCTCGCGGCGGGAGAAGCTCCCCGAGAAGTTGATCACCGTGTACTCTTCATCGCCAGTGACGATCATGTATAGCTCGGAGGCGTTGTCGCCCTGTAGTTGTCCGATCAAGCTGACGATCCCCTCATCGTTCTTGACATACATCAGCTGCTCCAGATCTGCATTACGTAGCTCTGTGATGGGTGCGAACGTACGACGTAGCTCCTGTATCGCCTTGCGGTCGGAGGAGGTGTAGATATGTATCGACGTGATGCCGTCCATGATGCCTGACATAGCGTCAGCGCCGTCTATCTTAAGGCTCGCCTTGGGTACGCTCTGGAGCATTGCCGGGGATATATATATGACGTCCACGTTTTTGATCTCCATGAGCCTAGACGTATTGATACGCGTACGGGCTGAGCCACGCTGCGCTACGGCGGGTAGCCCCATCAGGAGCAGCATCGTGAGCGTGACGATGCTCAGGCGTGAGAGATGAGTAATGTATGCTTTCATAATCTGTGTCTGTCTGTATCAGAGGTTCTATATATAAGTCGTTTGAGAGGGCAGATTGTTGCAGTCCTAGATGAAATCAATTGCCCGTCAGGGTCCACCCACCCTCTGAGACAAAGGGGATCTTCTCCATCGAGCTCTGGTAAGAGTCTTGCAGGCGACCGAAGAGTTGGTCTATCTGCTCATTTTGCTCTGAGCACAGCTCTACACAGTCGCCCAGCTTGGTGAGAGCTGCGAGCGTATACTCATTGACCTGCTCCTGCGGTATGGGCTGACCATTGCGAAGCGATAGCTCCGCCTGTCGGCTAGTGCGTCCCCACTGGAAGACGGAGACCCCTACACCACCGATGAGTAGTACGGCAGCCGCAGCTGCGTACTTGCGCACCCAGATCTTCCAGCGAGGGGTGGGTGCTGGCGTTGCACTCTTCGTCTGTGAGGCAGCACGCTGTAGGGTAGCCTCTAGGAGCATACGATCGGCATAGTATGGCGATCCTGGCTCCTCCTGAAGGAGTGCTAGGTAGAGGACAAACTCCTCGTCGGGCGTGGATAACCCGTCGTAGTAGCGCTCTAGTAGCTGGTCTATGTCGTGTGATGAATGTATCATAGTGGCTTCTGTATTCTATATATAATAAGGTATGCGGATTACGCCTCCATATCTGCAAAAAGCTTTCGTGCCTCCTTGCGCAGTCGTGAGATCATCGATCGAACGGTAACCTCTTTGAGTCCCATGCGCTGGGCTGTTTCATCGTTTGTGAGCATCATCTCCTGTCGTAGTCTCCACACCTCTTGTTGTTGCTCGGGGAGGGTAGCGACCCAGTCGTTGATGCGTGCTAGCTGCTCCTGGGCTATGAGTTGCTCTTGGGGTGTCGCCGTGACTAGAGGCATCTCCAGCTCTGTAGGCTCCTCTGCATTGCGCAGACGCTGTGCTGGCGCCCGTAGTGTGTCGATGCATTTGTTGCGAGCGATGCGAATGGCGTAAGCTTTCGGAGAGGCGATCTCCTCTAGATGGTCTCGTTGCTCCCAGAGCTTGATGAGCACATCTTGGGTCACATCCTCAGCCTCCATCTCGTTGGATAGAAGAGCCATACAGACCTGTAGGATCGTCGGCCGTAGGGGGACGTAGGTCTGTATGAAAGTGGCTCCATCCATTGTAATCACTGTAAACTAAAAACTAACTCAAAGTGTAACTGCATAACGCTCGAACCAACGGTCCAGAAGAGCG
>ENA-OOZG01000381-OOZG01000381.1-human-gut-metagenome-genome-assembly--contig:-NODE-381-length-37823-cov-10.318153_pt1 | contig 37823 bp, 29 predicted proteins | sample MGYA00241706_ERZ501384 | MGnify/ENA primary metagenome ERZ501384 (study PRJEB25962, sample SAMEA2042742) | human gut metagenome | biome: human gut; feature: human-associated habitat; material: faeces...
TCAATCATGTAGATCCTAAGAACTTATGCGTCCATTGCAAAAAGGAGACATTTCAAAAGAAAGTAATCAGTCTCAACCTCATCAAACCATCTACTTTGGTGCGCCTGGTAGTGGCAAATCTTATAAGGTCAAAGGGATGCTGGGTAAAACCCCTGAAGAGAACATCTTTCGAACTACCTTCCACCCTGACAGTGACTATGCTAGTTTCGTGGGATGCTACAAGCCAATTGTGAGAGCGAAGGACGACACAAACTTGAGTAAAGAGGAGCTTTTGCAGTGTTTTATGACACTTCGTTCAGAGACTAAGACTTACCTAGTGCATAAGTTTGCAGCAAGATATCACGCCTCTTTTGAAAACATTGGAATATCCGGAAAGAGCTGGCTGCGAAAGGAATTGCAAAATAGGGCTGGCGTTAACTCTGATTCTTTTGCCGAGATGTATGTTGGTCTCGCTGTCGGAGATTATCTTGCCGAGCAAGGGCTGCTCCATAGCGATGAGACTATCACATACGACTTCTCTCCGCAAGTATTTACGAATGCCTATGTACGGGCTTGGGAAGTGCCGTCTGAGCATGTGTATCTCATCATTGAGGAGATAAACAGAGGAAACTGTGCTCAAATCTTTGGTGACCTCTTTCAACTACTGGATCGAGATCGCTTCGGTGTCTCTGAGTACAAGATTAAAGCGGACGAAGATCTCGCTCGTTATCTACAAAGTAAGCTAGGAATGACGCATGAGGGTATCAAAGGTGGTAATCTGTGCTTACCCTCCAACCTTCACATCATCGCTACGATGAACACATCTGATCAGTCGCTCTTTCCGATGGATAGTGCCTTCAAGCGGCGCTGGGAGTGGGAGTATGTACCGATCAACTATAACCCTAAGATAGATTCTGGAAAATTCACCATCACCATAGGCCATAGTGAATACCGTTGGATAGACTTCCTTGAGAAGGTCAATGAGCGAATACTTAAAGTAACGGACTCTGAAGATAAGCAGATGGGCAACTTCTTTATCAAGTTTATCAAGGACTCTGTAGGTGAAGACGAGTTCAAGAGCAAGGTAATGTTTTACCTATGGCATGAAGTGTGCAAAGACGAGTTCCACACAAAGAATAACTTCTTTCGCTCTACAACAAAAGAGGGGCAAGAGGAGCTAGAATTTAGCTTTAATGATCTCTACAAGGATGGCAGTACTGACCTCTTAAACGGCTTTATGGGCTCCCTTGGGGTAACTCCTATGCCCCAGACTAGCACATCTACAGCAGAAGCTAGCACATCTGCAGCAGCAGAGACTACCTCTACAGAGACAACGGCTTAATCCACGGTCATCATAGCTGGACTGTCGTGAAGATACTATTTGAAGAGTATAAGTATAAGCCCGAAGAGCTCCCATCTCTAGAGGGCATTGATTCTATCGAGCTAAAAGATGGGAGAGTCAAGCTTCCCTATGTGGGGTACTACTATGATGTGGCATCGGCAGAGACGATTTTCATATTACCTAAGGTCTTTATTGTAGATAACCCTGATTCCAAGAGGTATAAACCTGAGATCCTATGTAAGTCACAGAGTGAAAAGGAATCGCTTTCTGCAGATGACCAAGCTTTTCTCTTCAGGCTCTCAGCATGGCTCTATCAGGCTATTGCACTTTTCAACGAGCGACACCCTAGCAATGAGATCACTTCGCAGCGCAGTCTAGCGGGTGTCATAGGGCACAAGGGCAAAGATGACGTCACGCTACTAGACCACGTACTCTCTCTCTTGCGCTTCAATAAGGAGCATCAGTCGCTTTTTACTTATATAGCGACTATTAAGCATACGGGTCAGCATAGGATACACTGGACCAAGACTATACGTACGACCACTCCTCTAGTCAAAGGTAAGACCCCTTACTATCTAGAGTGCAGGACTAAAGATAAGACCATCGACTATGACGAAGAGCTTATCTGCTTCTTCTACTCCACGCTCGACTATTTGCGGCAGAACTACCACTTTGTAGTGCAGCGACACTTAAACTACAAGACAGAGAAGCCTCACCGCATAGCTAATATGATAGAGTGTGGCAAAGGAACTAGATATCTACGCAAGATACGAGGGAAGTACTTCAAGGATGAGCTAGTGCAACTGTGGAACCTGCTCTATGCTTTTTACGAACGGGCTGAGGAGGTAGCACAGAAGAGAGTCCCGAATGAGCGACTGCTCGTCCGCAACTTCAATATCGTCTTTGAGGATATGATCGACTGCTTGATAGGCGAGTCTGAGCTCCCGAAGGGACTGAAAGAACAAAAAGACGGCAAAATCATTGACCACATCTACCGGGATAAGTCTCTTGTCGACGACGAAGACATTTACTTCATAGGTGATAGCAAGTACTATAATGAGGGCAACAGCTTTGACGAGAACTCACGATACAAGCAGATAACCTATGCAAAGAATGTCATCCAGTACAATATAGACCTCTTCAACAGGGGAAAAAGTAGCAAGTATCTGCGCTATCGTGATGAGCTGACGGAGGGATACAATCCTACACCAAACTTCTTCATCCGTGGATTTGTAGATCCAAAGGATTTGTCCTATGCTGATAGCAAGCTCGAAAATGAGGGCGAGGGACACTATAGCTATCACTTTGAGAATCGTCTTTTCGATAGAGACACACTCTTAGTGCTCACCTATAATATCAACTTCCTATATGTCCTCTCCGCTTATGTCCAGAGCCGTGGATATAGTTCAAGTGTAGATCGCTTCCTCCGTAGCCAGTTTAGGAAAGACATCATTGCTGCATACCAAAAGAAGTACGACTTCTATCAGATAGAGCTGGAGGGGATCTCTAGAGAGGAGTTTGTAGCGTCAAACTTCAAGCTACTCATCGGTAAGATGTTCCAAACAAAAGATGACAAGCTTATTCTAGCCCTTGAGAAGGGAAACGAGGAAAGCAAGCTTATTGAAAGGCTATTTCTCTTAGAGAAGACTATTTCGCGTCAAGTGATCGACCTGAAGAAACTTGGAACGCACTGATTCTACACCGATCGAGAGCTAGCCACCTCCCAGCAAATAATAAACCAATAGTCACCATTAAACCACAAGTACCTATGCTACACTTTTCTGAAAGAAATGGCTATGTAAGCCCCTCTAAAGTACTCATACGAGAAACCATAACTACTGAGATAGAAAACTGTATCTATAACTGCTATAGTACGCTTAGAGAAGATATGGAAGCATGTAATCTCTCATATCAAGACTTGGAAAAGCATCTATGGATTAAGTTTATGAACCGACGAGTCTCGGAGTTTAAAACTACCTGGGATTGGTATGGTTCCGTGATTTCTCCATACCTATCATCACAAGAAGTAGAATGGAACAAGAAACTTGACTTGATAGAGGAAACCATTGAGTTCTTAAGGAGCGACTATTGTTATTCTCAGCCTTTGGAGAACTTTGTCCAGAACATCAATTCTGAGTTTGAGCGACTATCTTACGGCTATCGGATTGTAAACAACCAAGTAACGCCTATTCTAGATGAAGTGCAAATCTCTGCAATTCAAAAACCGCTAGAGAGCCCTACTGTTCATGAAAACATTCGTAGGCATCTCAACAATGCACTGCGCCTATATTCACAACGACCTCAAGCAGACTATCAAAACTCTATCAAGGAGTCAATATCTGCCGTGGAGTGCTTGTGTCGCAGTATTACTGAAGAGAACACCCTTGGTAAAGCTTTGTCCAAGCTAGAGAAGAGTGGAGCTATAATACACCCTCTACTGAAAGAAGTTTTCACAAGGCTGTACTCCTATGCTAACCAAGGAGATACTGGCATAAGGCATGCTTTAATGAACTCAGAAAACAACTATGTTCCACAATCAGAAGAGGCTCTCTATATGCTCGTATCCTGTTGCTCTTTCGTCAACTACATTTGCGAGAAGCAGAGTCGGATTCAGTAGTTTTTGCTGACACGTTCCATCACGTGTAACCGTAGGGTCGCACGTTCGTGAAATTTGCGGGACCTACGATGAGGGGGGTGTAGCGTATGTTCAGAAATAGCGTTATCTTTGTTTCTAAATCGAGGCTGTTGCAAAAGTCAATAGTCTCAAATTGAGCTAGGGCGGGGTGACTTGCCTGGCTCTAACCTTTAGCAAGTGAAGCGTGGCTTCGCTCCTTTTACCTATAAATAGTAACTCACTTAACTCTGCTTCATCACTATGACAGACTACAATAAGGACTTCGTCCACTATGCACACGCTCATCTTCGGATGAATACGAATGCACTCAACGACTACATAACCGCCTCTACTGGCTACATCAATCCGACCATCATCGAGGAGCGTCAGCTCAACGTGGCGCAGATGGATGTCTTCAGCCGCCTGATGATGGATCGTATCATCTTCCTCGGCACGGAGGTCAACGACTACACCGCCAATGTGATCCAGGCGCAGCTCCTCTACCTAGACAATGCAGACCCAGGCAAGGATATTTCGATCTATATCAATAGCCCTGGTGGGTCGGTCTATGCGGGCTTTGGCATCTACGATACGATGCAGTACGTGGGGTGTGATGTCTCGACGATGTGTACCGGTATGGCTGCCTCGATGGCCGCCGTCCTCCTCGTAGCGGGTGCCGAGGGCAAGCGCTATGCACTACCCCACTCGCGGGTCATGATACACCAGCCGATGGGCGGCATGCAGGGCCAGGCGAGCGACATAGAGATCGCTGCTAAGGAGATCCTCAAGGTGAAGGCTGAGCTCTACAAGATCATAGCCGATCACTCGGGTCGCTCTGTCGAGGAGATCGAGCGAGACAGCGATCGTGACAAGTGGATGACCGCCTCAGAGGCGCTGGAGTATGGCATGATCGATAAGGTACTCGTATCTTCTAAGCAAGCAGCTAAGGACAAGAAGGCAGATGGCAAAGAAAAGTAATTCGATAGAGCGTCGATGCTCTTTCTGCAATCGTCCTGAGAGCGAGGTGCCTATACTAATAGGTGCCGAGGGCTCTGCGCAGATCTGTAGTGACTGCGCGGAGCAGATCTACGCTTTGCTCTATCAGAACGGGCTGGTCTCTGGTCCCACGCTTGACCCTACTGAACAGAAAAAGCAGGGAGGCAAGGGCTCTGCCTTTGCACCACTCACCTATGAGTCGCTGCCCAAGCCGCAGGAGATAGCTGCTTACCTGGATCGCTACGTGATCGGGCAGACTGATGCTAAGAAGTATCTCTCGGTGGCTGTCTACAACCACTACAAGCGTATCTTGGCTAGTCAAGAGCAGGACGGGAAGAGCGACAAGAGCTCCACACTAGACGATGTAGAGATCGCCAAGAGCAACATCATCATGGTGGGGCCGACGGGATGCGGTAAGACACTTCTAGCGCAGTCGATAGCTCGTATGCTGCAGGTGCCCTTTGCGATGGTCGATGCGACGGTCCTGACGCAGGCTGGCTATGTGGGAGAGGATATAGAGAGTATCATCTCTCGCCTACTGCAAAACTGCGACTACGACGTAGCTGCCGCAGAGCGTGGCATCGTCTTCATCGATGAGATCGACAAGATAGCGCGCAAGGGCGACAACCCCTCCATCACCCGTGATGTGAGTGGCGAGGGGGTGCAGCAGGGCCTTCTCAAGCTGCTCGAGGGGAGTGTCATCAACGTTCCCCCTTATGGCGGTCGCAAGCATCCCGAGCAGAAGTTTATCCAGGTCAATACGCAGCAGATCCTCTTCATCTGTGCTGGCGCTTTTGACGGCATAGAGCGGATCATCGGTTCTCGCCTCAACACCCGCGTGGTGGGTTATAAGGAGCAACAGATGGACTACCAGACGATTCAAAACAATCTGCTGGCGCACATTACCCATCAAGACCTGCGGCGCTACGGGCTGATCCCCGAGATCATCGGACGTCTGCCTATCCTGACCTATCTAGACGCCCTAGATAGTGAGTCACTCCTGCGCATCCTCGTAGAGCCTAAGAATGCCATCACGAAGCAGTACCAGAAGCTCTTTGAAATGGATGGCGTACGGCTCACCTTCGACGAGGAGGCACTCAAGTATATCGTCCATGTCGCTGTCGAGACGAAGCTGGGGGCTCGTGGACTGCGCTCGATCGTGGAGAAGATCATGATCGACGCGATGTACGAGATACCCTCTCTGAAGCGTAAGACGCTACGTATCACAGAGCAGTATGCTCGCTCTAAGGTGACGCCGAGCATGACTGCCTCTCTAGCCAACTAAATCTACCTCTGCCACAAACCAGTGCACCACCTATGTAATCGTTAATCCACCAGTGGAGAGCGCATCACAATGCCTCTCCGGATGACCAATCTCACGAACCATGACACACAATCTGACAGAACTACTGAGTAAGATCTTCGGCTTTGAAGAGTTCAAGGGTAATCAGAAAGAGATCATCCAAAGCCTGCTAGAGGGTCACGACACTTTTGTCTTGATGCCTACGGGTAGCGGTAAGTCTCTATGCTATCAGCTCCCTGCACTCATCATGGAGGGGACGGCGATCATCGTCTCCCCGCTGATTGCTCTGATGAAGAATCAGGTCGATGCCCTGCGCGAGACGACTGGATCTAACGACATAGCACACGTGCTGAACTCGTCGCTCAATAAAGCACAGCTCGACCAGGTCTACCACGATGTCTCTGCGGGTGACACGAAGCTGCTCTATGTGGCGCCCGAGTCGCTCGGCAAGGCTGAGAACATAGAGTTCTTCCGTCAGGTCAAGATCTCTTTCTTTGCGATCGATGAGGCGCACTGTATCTCCGAGTGGGGGCATGACTTTCGCCCTGAGTATCGCAAGATACGTCCCGTGATCGATGAAATAGGACGCAGACCGATCATCGCACTCACAGCGACGGCTACGCCTAAGGTAGAGCACGACATTCGCAAGAATCTAGGCATCCTCGATGGCCGGATCTTTAAGTCAAGCTTCAACCGTCCTAACCTCTACTACAGCGTCGAGGAGAAGGGCGAAGATGTCAATGCGCGCATCATCCGATTTATTCGCAAGAGACCCAACAAGAGCGGTATCATCTACTGCATGAGCCGTGAGAAGGTGATGAACCTCTCCAAGCTGCTCCAGATGAACGGCATCAAGGCACTCCCCTACCATGCCGGACTAGACGCTAAGGAGCGCTCGGCCAATCAGGATGCTTTCCTGAGCGAGGAGTGCCGTGTGATCGTTGCCACGATAGCCTTTGGCATGGGTATCGACAAGCCCGATGTGCGCTACGTCATACACTACGACATGCCTAAGAGCCTCGAGGGCTACTATCAGGAGACAGGACGTGCAGGTCGTGATGGTGGTGAGGGATATTGCTTAGCCTTTTATAATGAGAAGGATATACAGAAGCTGGAGAACTTTATGCAGGGAAAACCTATCGCCGAGCAGGAGATAGGTAGGCAATTACTCGCAAAAACTTCTACCTTTGCACTCACGCCCATGTGTCGACGGGCATATCTGCTCTATTATTTTGGAGAGAGATATGATCAGGAGAACTGTGGAGCGTGTGACAATTGTGCAAAAAACAGGAAAACAATGGAGGCTAAAGAGCTTTTGAAACAACTGCTCCAAACGGTCTTGGAGCTCAAAGAACAATTTAAGAAAGATCACGTCATCGATGTGATCCTAGGTTGCGACACCGCTCCTATTGAGGACTTTCATCACGACAAGCTAAAGTCCTATGGCATAGGTGGCGACTACTCACGAGATGTCTGGGAGCTAGTCGTAGAGCGTGCTCTGGTACTGCAATACCTGACCGAGAGTACAGAGACGTATGGCATCCTGAGCGTCACACCGAGCGGCAAGAAATTTATCAAGAAGCCAACCTCGTTCAAGATTGTAACTCCCGATGAGGAGGATCTAGATGACGATGAGGATCTAGACGACGATGAGGAGGTAGATAGCTCTGCATCTAGTGGACGTGGACGTACAGCCTCTACCGATCCCGCTCTATACAACATACTCAAGGATATGCGCAAGAAGCTCAGCATCAAGCTCGGACTCGGCCCCAATGGGGTCTTCCCAGATGCTGCTCTTGAGGAGATGTCTACCTTATACCCGATTACGTTGCCTGAACTTAAGAACATATCGGGTGTCAATGTCGAGCAGGTTGATCGATATGGCGAGGATTTCGTCCGTGTCATACGTAACTATGTCGAGGAGTATGAGATCGAGCGACCCGAGGACTACAAGATCCGCACACTGCCTAACAACACCAAGCAACATATCTCTATCGTACAGCAGCTAGACCGTCAGGTGATCCTCGAGGATATAGCTATCTCGCACTCTATCAGTACCGACGATCTACTCACCGAGCTGGAGCGTATCGTCAAGTCTGGCACCAAAGTCAAGCTCAACTACCTCATCTCCTCCGAGCTAGGCGAGGATAGCTATGACGAGTTGAAAGAGTATCTAGAGGAGCACCCAGGATGCACACTAGACGACCTCATCAGCGAGTACGAAGACTTCTACAACGAGGCGGAGCTACGACTCGCTATGCTCATCTTCTCCTGCAACCAATAAGACCACATTAGCAATACAACTCTTATGTCTACCTATAGATCATCTACATCACCCGCACGCTGGATGATAGCGTCCATGCTCTTGTCTTTGCTGGCTAGCCTCTCTCTGACGGCTCAGACACCGCAGCAGAAGACCCCCGCAGGATCTGTCGTCGATGAGGTTATATGGACCGTGGGCGATGAGCCTATCCTCAAGTCTGAGATAGAAAACCAAAAGCTCTACATGCGCTCTCAGGGGATGCCTCTCGAGGGAAACCCCGACTGCTACCTCACGGAGCAACTAGCTGTCCAGATGCTCTTCCTGAACCAAGCTAAGATCGATAGTATCTCGGTAGATAATACTAAGGTAGACCGATTTGTAGACAACTTTATGGAGAGCCTCGTGCAGCAGATCGGCTCTCGTGAGCGTCTCGAGGAGTACTTCAACCGTCCCTACTCCAGCATTCGTGAGCAGCAGCGCATCATGGCGGTCAATAATGAGATCGTCCGACAGATGCAGCAGAAGATCATCCAGGGAGTGGCCGTAACACCTACAGAGATCCGCTCATACTACGCTCAGATACCCCAAGACAGCTTGCCATACATACCAGATGTCGTCGAGGTACAAGCACTTCGTATCACGCCTGACATCGAGCTGGCAGCTATTGACCAGATCAAAGAGCAGCTCAGAGGCTACGCCGACGATATAGTCGCTGGGCGTCGCGACTTCTCAACGATCGCTCGCCTCTACTCACAGGACTCGCGCACATCCCTGCGTGGTGGTGAGTATGGCTTCGTGGCTCGCAGCTCTCTAGAGCCTGAGTTTGCCCAGGTTGTCTTCGCTTTGACCGATACCAAGCAGGTCTCTCCTATCATACGTACCGCCACGGGCTATCACATCGTACAGCTCATCGAGAAGCGTGACAACACGATCAACTTCCGTCACATACTCCTCAAGCCGAGCGTGGCTCCGGACAAACTACAGCAAGCCGTCAACAAAGCGGATTCTGTCGCTGTGCAGGTACGCAATGGCAAGACCACCTTTGACGATGCCGTCGTCCTATGTAGCAACGTCGATGAGACGAAAAACAACTTTGGTCTCCTCCTCAACGAAGACTACGAGAGCGACCGCTATGGCACGGCACTCTTTACCATGTCCGAGCTACAGCAAGACTTCGCCTCTTATGTAGACAAGATGCAGGTGGGCGATGTCTCTCCAGCCTTTGTCTCTCAAGATGCCAACGGCAATACGCAGGTCGTACTCCTCAAGCTCAAGCGTCGCGTCGCTGGTCACCGTGCCGACATGGCTACCGACTTTCAGCTCATCAAGCAGCTAGCTCTGCAGGACAAGAAGCAGAAAGAGCTAGACAAGTGGATCGTCCAGCACCAGAAGAGTACTTATATACGCATCAGCCCTGACTATCAGCAGTGCGACTTCCGCTATCCAGGTTGGATCAAGAAGTAGTATCTACGCTTCCTCAGAGGAGGTGATAGCGTACCCACATCTCTACCCATTAGACTATAGAGTCTCATGTCCTTTCAGTCTCACCAAGTGACCACTACACAGCGACTACTACTCACCCTCAGCGGGCTAGTGGCGGTCGCTGTGGTACTCTTTGTGGGGCTACCACTATGGGGCGGTACGGCGATGCTACACCCCTCCACTCATGTTACAGACGCTCCAGCACCACCCCCTGAGATGGTGGGCGGCAAGCGGCTCATCATCCTCGACCATGCCGATGTACTCAGACACGATCAGGAGACACACCCAGACATTGTCATCCTTACGGGCAATGTGCGTCTCAGGCATGGCAGCTGGATCATGACCTGCGACAGTGCCAATCTCAACGAGACGACCAATTCCTTTGACGCCTTCGGTCATGTGCAAATCCTAGAGGGAGACTCGATATCGATCACCGCTGGAGATATGCTATACGACGGTATGACCGCCATGGCAGAGCTCCACGACAATGTGATATTGACGAAGAATGTGACGACACTCTTCACCGAGAGGCTCTTCTACGACCGCAACCAAAAGGTCGGTTACTACGACAACTTCGGCACCCTGGCCGACTCGGTCAATACGCTCACCTCTATCTATGGTGAGTACAACACCAGCTCCGACGAGGCACTCTTTCAGAACGATGTGCACCTAGAGAACGACCGCTTTACCCTCGACACCGACATACTGCACTACAATACGAAGACCTCGATCTGTCGTATCGTCAGCCCCACCGTCATAGAGACCAAAGACTCGGTCACGATCGAGACCGACCGTGGCTTTTACAATACAGACACCGAGCAGAGCATCCTCCTCGACCGCTCGCTCGTCACGCATCCCGATGGCACCATGACGGGCGACTCGATACTCTACGACAAGAAGAGACAGATCTGCCAGGCCTTCTACGATGTGGTGATCGACAACCAGGAGGACAAGGTAACCTACTTCGGCGACTACGGCTATCTCGATGAGGCCAATGGCTATACCTACGCCACAGGACGAGCCTACGTCATGGACTACTCCGAGGAGGACACTCTATATATGTCTGCCCAGATCATGGAGGGCATCAAGCGCAATCTGCCTCCGGCCCCAGGCACTACCGACTCGCTAGAGGTCAAGTACACCAAGGGGTACCACGATGTGCGCCTCTACCGCAAGGATATACAGGCCATCGGTGACTCCATACACTACTTCTCTGTCGACTCGCTCATCAAACTCTTTGGCAGTCCTATCTTGTGGAACGACTCGACACAGCTCAAGGGTGACACCATCTATGCTCACCTTGCCAACGATACGATCGACCACGCCTTCGCTTGGCCCAACGCCTCGACCGTGCGCTGGATTGATTCGGTCAAGCAGGACCGTGTCAAGGCCGATACGATCCAAGCTTACTTTCGCGAAGGCACGCTCGACCATGCCTTCTATCGCTCCAACGTGGAGTCACGCTACTACCTGCAGCAGGAGAAAGCGAAGCATTACTACGCTCTTGCTCAGGTGCGAAACCCGCAGATGGACGTTTACATTGCCGATGACAAGCTCGACCACATCCTCTGGCATGGCAAGGCTGAGGGGACGATCCACCCGATCCAAGACCTGACCGATGAGCTGCGTCAGATGAGCGGTGCCGAGTGGCATGGCGACAAGCGTCCGCTCACGCCCGAAGATGTCATCCCCGACCGCACAGCACCGCTAGAGTCTACCGACTCGCTCGCTACACTGCAAGGTCAAAACAGCAAGATGAGCCAAGGCTTCGACGGACTCGCTGCATGGCAAGCCTTCTACAAGGAGTACCAGCAAGCCATCGAGAAGCCCAAGTCAGCAGAAGCTAAGCCTGCGGCAGCCTCCGACACGACGGCCGTAGCCGAGACGCCACTCTCCATCTACATACGTCGCCCACTAGAGAGCGACAGCAGCTCCGTACAGTCTCCCGCAGACTCGCTCCAGAGCTACATACACCTTTTACCTCTATACTCATGGGACTCATATATAGACCACGACAACCGCGCAGCTTCAACCACAAGCCCATCTATTGGGACCCCAAGAAGGAGCAGCTCCAGCGACGCATCGAGCAGATCAGACGAGAGCTCGAAGCTGCCGAAGGCTCCGACGCAGCAGGAAGTAGCGACAACGCCAACAAAACCCACGACAAGCAAGTAGAGGCTGACTACGGCTCTGGCGAAGAGTTTCGTGAGAGTCTCTCGGAGAGTCTCTACGGTGGTACACGTCATCTCAAGAAGCAGCGAGACCGAGGCATAGACAACTACGCCCGCTCGGGCATCATCCTACGCTGCATCCTGACGCTCATCCTCTTAGGCTTCATCGTCTGGGTACTATACTATAGACAGGGTCCCCTCTTCTCCTTCCTATGAGCGAAATCATACACCTCCTCCCGGACAGCATTGCCAATCAGATAGCCGCTGGTGAAGTGATCCAGCGACCAGCCTCTATGCTCAAAGAGCTGGTCGAAAACGCCATCGATGCCCATGCCACGCAGATAACCATCGAGCTACAAGATGCGGGCAAAGAGCTCATGCGTGTCATCGATGATGGCGTCGGTATGAGTCCGCTAGACGCTCGTATGGCCTTCGAGCGGCATGCTACCAGCAAGATCTCCTCCGTCGACGACCTCTTCACGCTTCGCTCCATGGGCTTTCGTGGCGAGGCGCTTGCCTCTATCGTGGCAGTAGCTCAGATCGAGCTGATCACACGACAGGCCGACAGCGACATAGGGTACAAGCTCCTGATCAACGGCTCCGAGGTCATCAGCTCCTCCCCCACCGTTGCCGAGGTAGGCACCTCTATGACGGTGAAGAATCTCTTTTACAACGTCCCCGCACGTCGACGCTTCCTCAAAGGCTCCGAGACGGAGCTGCGACACATCTACCGCCAGTTCGAGCGCATCGCTCTGGTCTACCCCGAGATCGCCTTCACCCTCTACTCCGAGGGCAAGCTCATACGCAACCTCCCCAAGAGCGATCTGCAGCACCGCATTGTAGACCTCCTAGGCAAGAGCTACTCCAAGCAGCTCATCCCGATCGAGTACCAAGGGCCTCTAGCCAACGTCTCGGGCTTCATCACCCTGCCACGCGATGCTAAGCGCAGAGGTGCCCAGCAGTTCTTCTTTGTCAATGGACGCTACATGAAGCACCCCTACTTCCACCGTGCGGTCATGAACGTCTTTGAGGATCTCGTCGCGCCAGGTAGCCAGCCCAACTACTTCATCTACTTTCAGGTAGACCCCAGTCGCATCGATGTCAATATACATCCGACCAAGACGGAGATCAAGTTCCTCGACGAGCAGGCTATCTTCAAGCTCCTCATGGTAGTGCTACGCGAGCACCTCAGCACCACCAGTGCTATGCCCGCCATCACCTTTAGCACCGACCAGCTCATCGACATACCGGCCTACGATGCCACACGACAGAGTAGCAGTACGCTCCAGCCACCGCCCGTGCAGATAGACCCTGAGTACAATCCCTTTAAGGCGGTCCCAACGGACGACCAGAAGCCCCTCGACCCACTCTCCCCGCTGAGTAGTGGCTCCCCCGCTCATTGGGAAAACTTCATCGACGACTTCCAGCAGCGACGAGGCGAGTCAACGCTTCCCGCAAGCCAATCCACAGGGGCAGCCCCCACAGCGATAGATCCACTTTTTACAGTATCCGCTAGCCCCGCTCAGCCAGCTGCCAACAGCACCAACTTGGTCTACACCTTTCAGGAGCGCTACCTCTTCACCACGATGAGCGACCGTCTTGCAGTCATACAGATCGACCGCGCGCTGCTACGCATCTACTACGAGCAGCAGATCGCCACCCTCACGCTCGAACCCGATCAGGCGCAGCCGCTACTCTTTGCCGAGGAGCTGTCGCTACCCAGCGAAATCTACCCGATGCACCACGAGTTGGTCGAGAGCCTACGGCAGATCGGCTTCGAGATCACCCCGCAAGAAGAAGCCTCCGCAGATACAGACGAAAACGTCTACCTCATCACTTCTGTCCCCAAGCCGCTCCGCCCCATCGGAGTTGCCGATATGATCACCCAGACGCTCGGCGAATACCTCGATCAGCTGGAGCGTGAAGAGAGCGATACAGAGCTCTCTCAGGCGATGCAGCTCGCGCAACTCTTCCTCTCCAGCGAAGCCCTGCGTCAAGCCAGCGAACTGGTACGCCACACACTCCACGCACGTGCTGCGCAGCCCAGTCAGATCATCTCCGACCTCTTCCTGACGCCCAACTCGCAGTTCGACCCGCTCGGACGCTCCATCATGGTCTCGCTCACCTCCGAGGAGATCGACAAGTGGTTCTAATCCGCATTCCCGCTAGCAATTTCAGAGCTCCTTGCGAAGCCTTTGCGCTGGTTCACAAAGGCTTCATCGAGGAGTGTCTACGCATTGTTCTTTGAGCGACTTCTCAAAGTCAGGTTGATTTTGCTCGTCTGAGTCGTGTCTTGGAGAGTCCTGTGTGCAGTGGTTGTTTCCATTTTGGAAATAACCACTTCTTCTTATAGCTCGCTGGCTTCAAATGAGACTGTTGCAAAAGTCAACAGTCTCCAAATATGCGTTTCAGATGTTTAGGTCAGATCATCTCCGACCTCTTCCTGATGCCCAACTCGCAGTTCGATCCGCTCGGACGCTCCATCATGGTCTCGCTCACCTCCGAGGAGATCGACAAGTGGTTCTAATCCTCACAAACTCTTACTCTATCTGCCTGACTAGGGGACTCGCCCCCTAGTCTTTTTTTTTGAGCCAACTATCAGTAGCACTTGGGTGAAACTTTAGTTTCATACCGGAGAAACTCTAGTTTCATACGGAGGAAACTCTAGTTTCATACGGAGGAAACTATTCGTTTAGCGGGAAGTTAACCTCCGTTCAGCGGTTAATTCGTATCTTAGCAACGCAGAGAGGACTATCCTCCAGACCGCTCGTCACCTCGCCAGACTACACTTGCCTCTGGCGCGTCGAGGAGCGATTGCATCACGACTCCCAAGTAATTTACTATCTATGAGTTATCTCAAGTTTGACCGCACGACACTTTCTAATCTAGACCGCTCGCTACAGCTGGAGCATATACGCTCTAACCGTGGGGGGGCCTTCAACTGTACGACCCTCGTGGGGTGCAACACGCGCAAGTATCACGGTCTCCTCGTGGTGCCGCTGCCTCACCTGAGCCAGCACAACCACATCCTCCTCTCCTCGCTAGACGCGACGGTGATACAGCATGGGGCAGAGTTTAACCTTGGGGTGCATCTCTACGGCGATGGCACGGTCTATCCCAATGGGCACAAGTACATACGAGAGTACAACATAGACAAGATGCCCCGCACGATATACCGTGTGGGCGGGGTGGTCCTACAGCGGGAGTCGATCTTCTGCCACTACAAGAATCAGGTGATTATCAAGTTCACGCTCCTCGACAGCCACAGCGAGACCACGCTGCGGTTGCGCCCAGTGGTCGCCTTTAGGGATGTCATCCTCCTATCGCATGAGAACGAAACGGCCGACACGACCGTCTACCCAGTCGGCACAACGGGTGTGCGCACCTGTCTCTATGAGGGTTATCCGGACCTGTATATGCAGGTGGATGCTCCCTCGCATTGGGTCGATGAGGGCTACTGGATCAAGAATCTGCACTACCCTAAGGAGCAGATCAGAGGGTACGAAAGCTGCGAAGACCTCTATTCGCCAGGCTACTTTGAGATGGAGCTGCGCAATGGTGAGTCGGTCTACTTCACTGCACAACTAGAGGAGGTAGATGTGACTACGCTGCCCGCGCTCTTTGACTCAGAGGTGGCGCATCGCAAGGCGCGGGTGGATCTGCGGAGCTGTCTGCGTAACGCTTGTAGCCAGTTTTACTATAAGCCAGAATCCAATAGACACTACATCCTGGCTGGCTTCCCCTGGTATGGGGTGCGGGCAAGAGATGAAATGGTCGCTTTGCCCGGTTGCTCCATCTACAGTGATCATCCGGAGCGCTTTCACAATGTGATGAGCACCTTCATACGGAGCAGCATCAACTTCATCAAGCAGATCGCTCTCCCACTAGATATGGAGGGGGTGCGCGACCCCGACGTGGGGCTCTGGGCAATACGTGCCATACAGCTCTTCCTCGCTGAGTATCCAGACGACAGCCACCGCTCCTTCTACCTAGACTTCGTGGGGCGCATCATCGACTACTACCTGAGTGACCGCCACCCGATACTGCGCATCGAGCCTAATGGACTACTCTATGCCGAGGGCAGTGGCACGCCTCCCGTCACCTGGATGGACTCAACGATAGCTGGGCAAGCGGTCGTGCCACGACGGGGCTATCTGGTGGAGGTGAACGGCTTGTGGTACAATGCGCTCTGCTTCTACCGTGAGGCTCGTGGTGAAGAGAACTTTTCCGAGGAGCTGGCGGGCGTAATCGAGCGCTTGGGACCAGCCTTCGAGCAGACTTTTGTCAATCCCTATGGCTACCTGTATGACTACGTGACCAAGGAGGGCTATCGGGAGCGGGCTGTCCGACCCGATATGCTGATAGCTATCTCGCTGCCGTTCTGCCCGCTGAGCCGTGCTAAGCAGCGACAAGTGCTAGAGATTGTGACCTCTGAGCTACTCACGCCAAAGGGGATTCGCTCGCTGAGCCCCCGCAGTGAGGGTTACGTGGAGCAGTGCAGCGGACTTCAGGAGCAGCGTGAGCATGCTTACTACAATGGCTCCGCGTGGCCGTGGCTACTGGGTGCCTATACGGATGCCTATCTGAAGATCAATGGGCGTAGCGGTGTGACCCACCTAGCGCGCCTACTCGGGGATATACAGGATGAGCTACAGCATCACGGCATCTCGACACTGAGCGAGCTATACGACGGCAACCCGCCCTACGATAGTCACGGTGGTATATCCTTTGCGATGAGCTGCGCGGAGGTCTTGCGCGCCTTGGTGACCCTCGAGCGATACAACAGCGAGGAGACCCCTCTGGCCAACTACCTATACTATACAACCAGCAACGAAGAGCGTCCTACAAGATGAACGGACCAATAAAGACCCTTACCATTGAAGTGTAACTAAAGCCTACGAAACTATGAGACACCAACTACTATTACTAACCATACTACTCAGTTGCGGACTGATCGCCTCGGCACAGTGGACTTGGGATGGTCTCCTTACGACAGTGGAGCATCCGACAGATCCAGCACAAGGGCGAGTCCTTGCTATTATGACTAATGATGCGTACATCCCGATACAGATCAAAGATGGTGTCTATGCTTCAGTAACCGACCCACTACAACTAAGTGGTAAGCCTATACAGCTAGACAGTATCTACCACTTCGTCTGCAATCGTGAGGGAGACAGCTACAGCTACGACTTCGAGCAACTCCATAAAGGCGCAAAATACGTCACTGTAGAGGGTTGTTTTGTGCATGAGACTATGGGGCCATCAGAGCCAGGGGGTGAGCCGCTCCCTGGACTCTACTTTTACTTTCTGACAACGACTGGACAGAAGATGATGCTTGCTGACTTTTCTGGACGTTCTGAGGCTACAATCACTTTAGGAGGGTGGGGGCTTGCTCATTCTTATGGCAAAAACTGGTATGATTCGAGTGTTTCCCCAGACACATTATACACAGTAAGATTCCTCGAGCTAGAGACAGGATACTATCGAGGTCGCTACATCCCTACTCATCTGCTGAAGTCTAAGCCTGTGGCGGTACAGCATATGGAAGATGAGAATAGACCTCAGATAGAGGTTGAACGTGGTAAACTGCTCATTAATAGTGAGCGTCCTATGACGTGCATTACGCTCTCAAATATCGCAGGCTACACAAAAGCGTATGATATAGCCAATCCGCAGGAGTTTGTCTTGTCGCTTCCATGTCCTAATCAGCTATATGTGATTCATATAGAATTTGCAGACGGCTCCACACCGTTCACTCAAAAGATACTACTTTGATAGAGATTGCCTCTTAACACGACAAGTGAGACCTATGAAGATGTTCTTGTAAGATGAGAGTATTGATGTACGGGTGGGAGTTTCCCCCACACATTTCGGGAGGGCTAGGCACGGCTAGCTACGGCTTGACCAATGGTATGGCCGAGCAGAGCGATATGGATATAACCTTTGTCGTGCCTAAACTGTATGGCGATGAGGATACTTCGCACATTACGCTGGTTGGTGCCGACCGCACGCCGATCGTTTACCATAATCATAGTGCCGAGTACCTGCGCTCACGCCTACACAATGAGGCGGAGGTGAACTACTACCAGGCTGCTAGAGAGCATATCTACGATGACTTCCGCTATCGCTGTCCCAACGACTTGGGCTGTCTGGAGTTTAGCGGAGCTTACCCGGACAACCTGCTGGAGGAAATTAACAATTACTCGATCGTGGCGGGCGTCATAGCGCGGACAGTGCCGTGCGACATCATTCACTCGCACGACTGGCTCACCTACCCTGCGGGGATCCATACGAAGATGGTGACAGGAAAGCCGCTGGTAATCCATGTGCATGCGACCGACTTCGACCGCAGTCGTGGCAATGTCAATCCGCAAGTCTATGCGATCGAGCGGCAGGGGATGGACTACGCAGATGCTATCGTCTGCGTGAGCAACCTGACCCGACGAACCGTCATCGACAAGTATGGTCAGAGCCCGGACAAGGTCTTTACCGTTCACAATGCTGTCGAGCCACTTAGTCCTGAGCTATTAGCTTTGCCCAATAAGCAGCATACGGGCGACAAGGTGATTACCTTCCTAGGACGTATCACCATGCAAAAGGGACCTGAGTACTTCGTCGAGGCGGCCCACAAGGTGCTACAGCATACCGACGGAATCCGCTTTGTGATGGCGGGCAATGGCGATATGATGGACAAGATGATCGACCTCGTGGCTCGCAAGCGTATAGCCGACCGCTTTCACTTCACAGGCTTCCTGCGAGGGCAGCAGGTGTATGAGATGCTTCGCTCGAGCGATGTCTACGTGATGCCCTCGGTGTCGGAGCCTTTTGGCATCTCACCGCTAGAAGCTATGCAGTGTGGCGTGCCGAGCATTATCTCCAAGCAGAGTGGCTGTGCCGAGATCCTGCGCTATGCGATCAAGACTGACTACTGGGACGTGGACGCTATGGCCGACGCTATGCACGCCCTCGTCACCTATCCGACGCTCCACGAGCATCTCAAGCAAAAGGGTCTCGAGGAGGTCAACAACATCGTCTGGAGCAAAGCTGGACTGCGCCTCAGAGCTATCTATGACCGACTTGTATAACCCTTTGACAAACGACTTCTCCACCTTCCTATGATACAGATTATACTTCACTTCTACCTACACCAACCGTTTAGGCTCAAGAACTACCCATTCTTCAATATCGGTAGCGACCACTACTATTACGACGACTTTGCCAATGAGGAGATACTGCGTCAAGTGGTAGACCGCTCCTATAGACCAGCCCTCGAACTGATCGAGCAATTGATCGAGGCGCATCCCGACTTTAGAGTTGCCCTCACGCTCTCAGGCTCGGTGCTCACGCAGATGGAGCTGCACACGCCGGACATGATCCAGCTGCTCAAGCGACTGGTCAAGAGTGGGCGCATCGAGATACTTGGCGAACCGATCTCGCACGGGCTCTGCGGGCTGTACGATGAGGAGGAGTATGCGAACCAATTGCGCATGTACCGCACCCGTATCAGTTCGCTCCTTGGGGTCTCTCCCGTGACGCTCTCCAATCCTGAGCTGATCTACAGCGACCGCATCGCACAGGTAGCCCACAGCCAAGGGTACAAAGCGATTGTCACCGAGGGTGCCAAGCACCTCCTAGCGTGGAAGAGTCCCAACTACCTGTACAACGCTACGACCGAGGGGGTGGCTCTCCTGATGCGTCACGCAGAGCTCTCCGATGCAATTGCTCACGACTTCGCTCGGTACGATAGTCCGCTCTACCCCTACACGACGGAGCGGTTCTTTGCGACGCTGGAGGCTGAGCAGGGCGACTATGCACTAGTCTCTCTACCACTGGAGACGCTCGGATCGGTATGGAGCCGTGAGACGGGCATCTTTGAGTTCCTCCGAGCTCTTCCCGAGCAGGGTTCTAAGCGTGGCTTTACCTTTACCACGCCCCAAGAGATTGCCACGCACTGCACCCCGCAAGACACCATCCAGGCGACCTATCCGGTGAGCCGTATGGGCGAGGAGCGAGACACTTCGCTATGGACAGGCAATGAGCTACAGCAATGTGTCATACAGAAACTCGAGGAGTGGGGCGAGCGCATCCGTCTCTCACGAGACCAGCGACTACTGGAGGACTGGATCAATTTGCAGGGCTCTGATCACCTCTTCTATATGACCACTAAGTTGGGCGGTCCAGGTGCATTCTCGCCCTACGAGACGCCTTACGCTGCTTTTACCAACTATATGAACGTCCTGAGCGACTTCCTCCTCCGTGTCTCAGCCGAGTACCCCACCTCTATGGGCAATGAGGAGCTCAGCGCACTCCTGCAGACCATCGAAAACCAAAACAAAAAGATAGCTCAGCTGGAAGCTCAGCTGGCTAAGTAAACCAAACCTACCCGACTCCTTATATATATGACCGCAACCACGCCTCAGGCGACAGCACTGCTAAGCAAACTCTTTACCGCTCCCGAAACTCCGTACGGGAGCTTCCCCTTTGATCAGTTCTTCGACCTCTCCTCCGCTACTGCCATAGCGCAGACGATGGAGACCTTCCGCACGGCTATGCAGGAGGCGATCACGTTGCATCGTGCGGAGATCGATGCGATTACGGCACAGCGCGAGCCAGCCACCTTTGACAATACGATTCGTCGCTTCGAGGAGAGTGGAGAGGCTCTGGAGGCGGTCACGGCAGCCTTTTACAATCTGCTCTCCGCCTACTCTTGTCCCGAGATGATGCAGCTCTCGGAGACCTTCTCCGACTGGCTCAGCAAGCTGTCGACGGATACGCTCCTCAACGAGTCGCTCTTCGCCCGCATTCGCTCCGTCTATGACCAGCGCGAGGAGCTACACCTAGACGAGATCGACCTGCGCCTCCTGACCGAGAGCTACGAGGGCTTTGCGGACAATGGCGCTCTGCTGGTTGGTGCCGAGCGGGAGCGTTTTAGAGAGATCAATGAGCAGCTCAGTCAGTTGACCACACGCTTTGCGCAAAACAAACTTTGCGACGAGGAGTCCTGGACGCTCTTTGTGCCTGCTGACGAAAGCGACCGACTACGTGGCTTGCCTCAGCAGATCCTAGACGATGCTCAGGAGAAGGCACGCCCCGCCTCCGAGGCGCATGGCGAGGGCTATCTCTTTGACCTGTCGGCTCCGCATGTGGGTGCCATCATGAAGCATTGTGCCGACAGAGAGCTGCGCTACAAGATGTACTTAGGTCGGGGCAGTGTGGGCAATCGTGACAATGGGCAAAACAACCGGCAGATCGTTCGTCAGATAGCTACGCTCCGTGGCGAGTTGGCACGACTACTCGGACATCCCAACTATGCGACCTACCGCCTCAAGCATCGCATGTGCAACAGCCCTGAGCAGGTAGATCAGCTCCTAGACGACCTGACGAAGTATTACCGACAGACTGCGCTTGATGAACTGGACGAGCTGGATCGTGAGGCGGGCTTCGAGCTAGAGTCGTGGGACCTCTCCTATTATATGGAGCGGCACAGCGAGCAGACCTTTGGGGTCAAGGAGGAGGAGCTACGTCCCTACTTCCCGCTCTCGCAGGTTATCTCGGGCGTCTTTGCCATTGCCACACGACTCTACGGCATCACCTTCGCACCCGCCGAGGAGGTCTCCGTCTACCATCCCGACGTGCGTCCCTACCAAGTGCTAGACAGCGACGGGTCGCATCTCGGACTGCTCTACCTCGACTTCTTTCCCCGCAAGGGCAAGCGCAGCGGTGCCTGGATGAACAACCTGCGGGAGTGGACGCCCACGCAGCGCCCGCATATCCTCCTCGTGATGAACTTCACCCCGCCGACGGCTGGTAAGGAGGCTATGCTCACCCTATCGGAGGTGCACACACTCCTTCACGAGTTCGGTCACTCGCTCCACGGCTTGCTCACACAGACACGCTACAGCTCTATGTCGGGAACCAATGTAGAGCGTGACTTTGTGGAGCTCCCGAGCCAGTTTATGGAAAACTATCTCCTCCAGCCCGAGGTGGTCACCGAGCTGCTCTCTAAGCACTACCAGACGGGCGAACCGCTCCCCGCTAAGCTCCTCAACAAAGCAATCCAAGCGACTCAATACCCCATCGGTTACAGCACCATCCGACAGGTGATCTTTGGCAAGCTGGATATGGCTTACCATACTTTAGCCGAGGGCGAAAGCCTACCCGACGACCTCTACACCTACGAGCGGGAGACCCTCCGAGGCACCACCCTGCGCGACAGGGAGCGTGACCCGCAGCACCCGAAGCATATCGTCGCCACAGCCTTCAGTCACATCTTTGCGGGAGGTTACGCTGCAGGCTACTATGGATATAAGTGGAGCGAGATGCTCGCCACAGACGCTTTCGAGCGATTTAGCGAGGAGGGCATCTTCTCTCCGACAGTCGCTACCGACTTCCGACATCATATCTTGGAGCGGGGTGACGAGCTAGACCCGATGGAGCTCTACATACGCTTCAGAGGGCGCAAACCCACACTCACCGCAATGCTCAAGCGTGACGGCATTACACCAGCTAACTAGCTAAGAGAGAGAGAAGCTATGCGCCTTCGCTACATTTGGTTCGCACTCATCTTAGGATTGCTCAGCACCTTGCCCGCCGTGGGGCAGTGGCAGGCGCACTTTGCCGATAGCGTCTCGCTCTTGCCCTCCGTATGGCAGGGGACTCTCGACAAGTTTCGCTGTGACCCCATCAGGGGGCTACAACTCAACGATAGCAAGCCTAGTAGCACGACCAACTACGCCTACATCAAGGCAAGAGTGCCCCTCAGCAAGCAGATGACCTGGCAGGGCAAGGTGCAACTCGACTACACCCCGACCAAGGGCAACAATGTGAAGCTCCTCCTCTACTGCTACGAGGCTCTAGCTGACGGCACCTTCAACTATGTGGTGCTCAAGATGGACAACAACCAGGCTCTCTTTCTGGCAGAGAGCAATGTCGCTCTAGAAGGTAATGGGCGCATTAGGCAAATCTCGCTTCACAAGCTAATCGAGTACCCTTACTTTGACGAGATCCGCGAAGATGGCGGAGCCGTTGACTTTGTCATCCAGTATGATCCGACAGCTGAGGCGCGCTGGTCGATGTGGGTGCGCCACCGCGCGACCGACCTCTACAAGTATGTGGGGAGCGCAGGTAGCACGCCCGCTGCGCCTAGCAACTACAAGAGCACCACGTTCCTCTTCGCTTGCGAGTACAGCAAGACTCGGGCGCAGCACAGTTCGCTAGAGTTTCTCGACGTTTACCCCGCACTACGCTCTCCTGAGGAGTTGACTCGTGAGCGCAATGTGATCCCAGCGAGCCAGTTTTACCAAGAGTTTCGTCAGAGAGATCCGCACACGGTCGAGATGCTCTGCTCCGAGCCGGCCGACCTCTCGGAGGCGATCATCGCAGTGGCTCCCTCGTGGGGCAAGCTCGCCACCTCTACTGAGGGCAAAAGCATCTATATAAGGAGTGAGGCTGCAATCCCAGAGGGTGAATATGCGCTCTCCTTCCGCGGGGTACGGACCGCCAGCGCCAAGCGTGTCGAGAATGCGATCTACCGAATAGCCGTCGAGTATGACCAGCCGCAGCCTCGTCCAGACAGCTTGGCACTCACCTTCAGCGAGTTTATGGCCAATCCGCTCTCGGGTGCCTCTGAATATATTGAGTTGCACAACCCAACCGGTCAAGTGCTCGATGCTAGTGGTTACTCAATCGGTGTGTGGCGACAGGGCAAGGTGACCACCTGGTACCCACTGAGTAGTCGCTCCTGCCCGATCCCAGCGGGCGGGTATCACGCCTTCACCACTTCGGTAGAGGGCATCACCGCTTTCTATGAGGCACCGCGCGATAGTCTGACTCAGAGCAAGACATTGCCACAGCTTGCCAACAAGGGCTTCACCATCGAGTTGCTCCGCCATGCCGACTCAACGGTCGTGGAGACCTTTCGCTACGACCCCGCCCTTCTCGGTAAACTGCGCAGTCAGCGTGGCGTAGCCCTCGAGCGATACTTCTCCCCCACGGGCAACAAGAGTCAAGAGTTTTGGGGTGCAGCCACCCCGCAGGCGAACTTCGCTACCCCAGGACAGCGCAATAGCCTACAGCCTGCAGGCGTTTCGCCTAGTGACACAACCCACCGCGCAGCTCCCCTACCGCTCTACATCACCGAGATCATGGCGCGTCCTACGGTCGACGGCTCCGAGTACATCGAGCTCTACAACCCCAACGACACCACGGTCAATACGGACCACCTCGGGCTGGTCATCGTGCGCTCTGGCCACCCCTCCAAGGTCTATCCGCTCCCGCCTCACCCCACGGGCGGCATCCCCCCACGGGGCTACCTCGCGCTCACTCCCAGCACGCATCCGCTCGAGCGTCTGTACTACGCCAAGCCCGACAGCTTGCTCCTCTTCCCCGATATGCCTCAGCTCCCAGATAGCGAGTGCGCGATACGGCTCGTGCACTTGGCAAACGACAGCATCGTCGAGGAGGTTTACTACGACATCAAAACCTTCCCCAAGGCTCTGCAAAAGGTCAAAGGGGTAGCTCAGGAGCGCATCATACCTGACAAACAGTCGCAAGACTTAAGCAACTGGACAGCTGCTGAGGCGTGGGCTAACTACGGCACGCCGGGGCGGCAAAACAGTGTCTACGGACGCACCTCCACCTCTGACGAAAGTCTCGATCTGCCGAAGCGACGCACGCGCCTGTCGCTACCACAGCTCGCCCGACTGGTGCTCCAAGAGATCTCAGACGGTGAGACCCGCTGCACAGCCACGCTATACGCTGTGGCAGGCTATCGGCTAGCGCAGTATGACCACGCCAGCACCGAGGCCCTCTGCCGAGCCATCGTAGAGCGGCAGAGCCTCGCCGAGCTCTTGCCCGCGACACTCACGACACGCGCCATCCTCCTCGTGGAGCTACGCCACCCCGACCGCAAGCGCGCCTACCCTCTCGTCAGCATCATCGCCAACTAAACACGCCCGTCGTGTCAAAACGCGACAAGTAACGATTTGTAGGGGCGGACCTATGTGTCCGCCCGTTCTCGTTGAAGCACAGTATGACCTGTGGGCGGACACGCAGGTCCGCCCCTACAACGAGTTACTCCTATCTCTTTGACACAACGGACGTCCTCTCGCTAGACACAAGCGTGCGTCCCTATATGACGACGTCTTCACCATTCGTATCGTGCTGAACTTGTTGCACTTACAAGTTCCAAAATTGGTTCCCCTCTTGGAACTTTTTAGTTCCAACGGAGGAACTCTTTAGTTCCAACGGAGGAACTTTTCGGTTCCTACGTAGGAACTGGAAGTTTCCAGCGTTGGAAATTAATTTTTCCAAGGCTAGAAAGTTTTTGGAAAACCTAAAGTTTGCTAATTCCACAAGTAGCTCACTCAGCGTACCAACGTGTAGCGATCTGTGGGGACGCTCGGGTTATTGGTTGTCTTCACGGCTAGCGGCGAGCGTGACGCTGGCAGCTTCGATGACACCAGCGATGGGCGGGATAGCCTTTTGGATCGTTATCTCGCAGCTGTCGACCAACTGGTATTTGTCTAGTATCTCCGTAAGTATCTGCCCAGCGACATACTCTAGGAGGTTGTCTCGCGAGTGGCCGACCTTGTCCGCTATCACGTCGTAGAGATCAGCATAGCTGACGGCATCAGCGACATCGTCGCTCGCGACCGCCTGGGTCGCATCGTAAGTAGCGGTGAGGTTGACGATATATCTATTGCCCAGCACTTGCTCCTCGGGGAGAGCTCCTATATAGGAGTAGAAGTGCGCATTGACTATCCGAATGGTTGCTTTCATGAGAAGGGGGATTGACTTAGTTGGGATCTTTGGCTATTCGTGATCTGTATTCATCATAGCCATCGGCTCCACATGGACGACTACGTGGGTGCGCTCGCCGTAGTGCTCCTTGAGCTTGTTCTCTATATGAGTAGCCCGCTCGTGAGCGAGGATGACCGGCGTCTCGTCAGGCAGGTAAATGTCTACCTCGATAGCGACGGCAGAGCCTAAGCTACGGGTGTTGAGATTGTGCGGATGATGCCCCGGGTACTCCGCCTCGATGATATCTAGGATCGTCTGCTGCTCCTCCTCAGAGAGACTATGCTCGGTGAGTTCCCGCCACGGAGTCGAGATAAGCTGTGCACCCGCCCAGACGATGAAGAGACTGACACCGGCACAGGCCACTTGGTCTAGGATCGCCCACTTATTGCCCAGCAAGGCTGCCCCCAAGACGCCCACGAGGACAGCGATAGAGGAGTAAGCGTCCGTGCGATGGTGCCACGCATTCGCCAGCACCGTATTACTATGCACCCGCTCAGCGACACTCTTGGTGTAGCGAAAGAGCCACTCCTTCGACAGAACAGAGATAAAAGCTATGATAGCCGCCCAGAGCGAAGGCTTCTTAGGGATCACCCCAGAAGCAAAGAAGAGATAGATCGCCTCTCCACTCTTGAGTAGCATGGAGATGCCGATGCCCATCAGCACGGTGGCTATGATCAGCGTAGCTATCGACTCATACTTACCATATCCGTAGCGATACTTAGTATCTCTCGGCTTGCCCGCGATGCCCACAAAGAGCGTCACGATGATGTCGGTACAGAAGTCCGAGAGCGAGTGTACAGCATCTGCAATCAAAGCAGCACTATGCCCCACAAAGCCCACGACGAGCTTGAGGAGCGTGAGCACTACGTTGACCAAAGCACCCACCAACGTGACCCGATAGATACTACGGGTACGCGGGTCGGTATGCTGCTTGGTATTCATCAGATCAGCGTGTGAGCTGGCTTAGTCCTCGATAAGAATCTTGCCACCATACTTCTCGTGGAGGATAGCGAGTCCGCCCTCGGCCGTCTCTTTGTAGAGGCTCGGCAGATCCTTGCCCGTCTGGTGCATCGCTGCGACCACCTGATCAAAGCTCACACGGTGACGACCATCGGTAAAGTTGGCATAGGTATTTGCATCCAGTGCACGGCTGGCCGCAAAGGCATTGCGCTCGATACAGGGGATCTGTACCAGTCCGCAGACGGGATCACAGGTAAGCCCGAGGTGATGCTCCAAGCCCATCTCAGCCGCATACTCGATCTGGTGCAGTGTACCGCCGAAGAGCTGACTAGCCGCCGCAGCAGCCATCGCGCAAGCGACACCCACCTCGCCCTGACAGCCCACCTCAGCGCCACTGATGGAGGCGTTGGTACGCACCACATTGGCAAAGAGTCCAGCCGTCGCTAAGGCACGTAGGATGCGCTCGTCACGGAAACTACGCGTCTCCTGTAGATACAGGAGTACCGCAGGCATCACACCGCACGAACCGCAGGTGGGTGCGGTGACGACACGTCCACCAGCAGCATTCTGCTCACTGACGGCTAGAGCGTAGGAGTAGACCATGCCACGAGTCCGGACGCTATCCTTGTAGCTCAGAGACTTGACCAGCGTGTCGGCTGCCTTGCGACGCAGGCGCAGACCACCTGGCAGGACACCTTCGGCAGCCAAGCCCTCCTGCACACTCTGCTTCATCACCTCCCATACCTCAGCGAGGTAGTCCCAGATGTCAGGTCCCTCGCAACGCTCCACGTACTCCCAGTAAGAGAGCCCGCGCTTGTCGAGGTACTCCATGATGTCGACCATCGTGGAGAGCTCGTAGACAGGTGTGGTGACCTGCTCATTGAAGGTTTCGTTGGCAAGCGTTCCGCCGCCGATGCTGTAGACTTTGAATTCTTTGATCTCCTGTCCCTCCTTATCAAAGGCGGCGAACTTCATCCCATTGGGGTGGAAAGTGAGTTCCACACGAGGCTCCCAGAGGATCGTCGTGGGATAGACGGGATTGAGTACAGAGAGTATGGCTTGGTCGGTCATGTGCCCCTTGCCGGTAGCAGCGAGGCTACCGTAGAGGGTCACCTCGAGACGCTCCACGGGGAGCTCCTTGATCTGCGTTAGAAACATCTCAGAGGCTCGCATAGGAGCTATAGTGTGACTACTGCTCGGTCCGTGACCGATCTTGTAGATTTGCTTGATAGAGTCCATCATAGTTGTTAGGCGTGTAGTCTAATTAGCGCATCAAAGGTACGAAAAAAGGGGGCATCAGCCCCCTTGCTCGGTCCTCCTCGGCACAAGCAGAGGATTAAGACAAGCTCTTTTGCTATCGCTACGCCTTGATACTGGCGAGGTACTGGCCGTAGGTGCTGCCTCGCTGCTGATCGGCAGCCTCTTGTAGCTGCTCCATCGTGATCCAGCCCTGACGTAGAGCGATCTCCTCAAGGCAAGCGATCACTAGTCCCTGTCGCTTCTGTATGACGCTAACATAGTTGGTCGCCTCCATGAGCGCCTCATGAGTGCCTGTGTCGAGCCATGCGAAGCCTCGTCCGAGCGAGATGACGGAGAGCTGTTGCTGCTGCAGGTAGTAGTCATTGACCGCTGTGATCTCTAGCTCCCCACGCTCCGAGGGGGTGATGCTTTGCGCCACTTGGACCACATCATTCGGGTAGAAGTAGAGCCCCACGACCGCTAGATTGCTCTTGGGGTGCTTGGGTTTCTCCTCTATATCCGTAGGCTTGCCATTGGCATCTAAGCAAACGACTCCATAGCGTGTCGGGTCAGAGACGGGATAGCCGAAGATGGTAGCGAGGCGATGCTGGGTGACGTTGTCGCGTGCGGCCGCCAGCTGTGCCGCAAAGCTAGCTCCGTGAAAGAGGTTGTCACCGAGTACCATACAGACGTCGTCTGAGCCGATGAACTCACGGCCTATGATGAAGGCTTGCGCTAGGCCCTCGGGGCGAGGCTGCTCAGCGTAAGTCAGCTCGATACCGTAAGCGGAGCCATCGCCTAAGAGTCGCTCGAAGCTTGGCAAGTCTTGCGGTGTGCTGATGATCAAGATCTCGCGAATGCCAGCTAACATGAGCGTAGAGAGCGGATAGTAGATCATCGGCTTGTCATAGACAGGCAGTAGCTGCTTGCTGACAGACTTGGTCAAGGGGTAGAGCCTGCTGCCCGTACCGCCGGCGAGTATGATACCCTTCATAGAGTAATAGAGTAATAGAGTAATAGGTTAAAGTGTAGAAACGTAGCGTCTGACCTCAGCAAGCGAGGTATCTCGCTGCAGTACGACACCATCGGACGAGATGACGTATATGACAGGCGTGACGGCTAGATCATAGAGCGACTCCTCGAGGAGACGCAGATCGCCATTGAAGGCGGGCGTACCAAAGTCTGGGAGGTCCGCAAGCCCTTTTTCCCACTCGCTACGCCCATAGACGAGCGAGACATAGAGTATATCCACCTTACCGCCCTGATTAGCACGCTGCAGGATCTGATCGTGAGACACATTCTCCAGCAGATGCGTACAGCGATCGCACCCAGGGGTGTAGAAGATAACCACCTTGGGCTTGTCACGCAGTGCGTAGAGCGCCGTATCAGCAAAAGTGTACCCCTCTGCCGCGGGCTGCGCTAGGGTTATGGCGAAGTCTGAGGCGGGCGAGCCGACTTGATTTTGCGACACAAGTGAGAGCATATCCTTGTAGACCACTTGGTCCACATACTCTACCTGTGGTGCTGAGATGGCCCACTGGAGAGCTTGGATATAGAGCGTATGATTCTTCAGCGGAGAGGCACTCTCGTAGAGATACTTAGTGTAGAGCCGTAGTGCCTCACTTAGAGCTTTGCCACGCATCACCTTGAGCGGGCGGAGTAGATCCTCCTGCGAGACACTTCCTGCGGGCATACTACCATAGATAGAGAGGTAGTCTACCAGTCCCTGCTCCATAGCCACCGGATCAACGCGCTGATCCAACGTCTCTGCTGGCCAACGGTCGAAGAAGTGCTCTAGCGCATACTTTGCCCGCTGTAGAGGCTCCTGTATGTTCGCTGGGATTTCTACCATCGGATAGGGTTCAGCAGTTGTACCCTCGCTCAGGCGAGTCGTGTCGACTACTTCAAAGGAGGCCTCTACAGGCGAAGGTGCCTGTGAGCGTTGCCCAGCGGTAGCACTGCATGAGAGCAGAGCCAAGGTGAGCAGGAGGGTGGTAGAGATTAGTTGTAGGAAGTGAGGCATATAGCTCTTGCTGTGAATGATACTAAGAGGATAAAAAAAGAAACGCACCACGCTCTGACTCATGCAGTGCGTGATGCGTTTTGGGGGGTGAGACTACTTCAGCGTACCAGCCTTAGCCTCTTCGATCATCTTCTGGCTAGGTAGGATGAAGACCTCTACACGACGGTTCTTACGCTTACCCTCAGCCGTTGCGTTCGTGTCTACAGGCTCGTGGCTACCACGACCCTCGTACTTCATACGTGTAGAAGAGACACCTTGACCCTCGAGGAAGTCACGGACGCTCTTAGCGCGATTGAGTGAGAGCGGATCGTTGATGCGATCATTGCCCGAACTGTCTGTGTGACCGATGATCTCTAGGACGGTGTCGTCGTTCTTGTTTAGGTTGTCAGCGAACTTGCGGAGATCGTTGCGAGAAGAAGAGCTCAGCGTGCTAGAGCTCGTATTGAAGAGTAGACCGCTGTCGAAGACGACCTTGATAGCCTGTCCCTCATTGACGGTCTCGACCTGCGTACCCTCAGGTAGCTGCTGCTCGAGCTCCTTCTTTTGCTTCTCCATACGGTTACCGATGAGTGCACCAGCTGCACCGCCTACGACGGCACCAATAGCTGCGCCGGCACCCGTGTTGCCTGCGACCTTACCGATACCAGCACCGAGGCCAGCACCTACGGCTGTACCAGCACCTGCACCGAGTAGCGTGTCGTTTATCGCGCCACAACCCGATAGGGATAGAGCTACGGCTACGATGCCTGCTGTGATAGATAGTCTGTTCATAGTTTCTGTGATATTTGAGTTAGTAAATATGTCGTTAGTATTAGTATGTGTCTAGGCTTTGGTCTACGCTTTACTGCTAAAGTAACGCATAAACTGCGAGCGCATATAGAGCTCCTGGTCGGACTGCTTAGAGGCATTGAGACTACCTCTAAACTCTTCTATGGATCGATAACCGTGCTGAGTCATCCACTGTGTGAGCTCCTCCAGCATCTTCGTCAAGTAGGGTACTCCGTGCTGATATAGTGCGGAGACAACCTGTACGGAGCTAGCCCCGACGAGGAGGCTCTTTACGATGCCAGCGTAGTCCATCACACCGCCCGAAGCGGAGACAGCGAGCTGCGGTAGCTTGCCCGTGAGGAGTCCCGTATACTTCAGCGTGTTGTACAGCTCTTGTCCCGACGAGATGACAGGCCCCTGGACAATCTCTAGAGTGTCTATATTAATGTCTGTCTGCCAGCTCTTATTAAAGCAGGTCAAGCCCTTGACACCGCTCTTGACCAGCTCCTGAGCTAGGTACAGGATATTGGTAAAGCGATCTGAGATCTTGAAGACGACAGGTATCTGCACCGTACGGGTGATCGAGATGGCTAGATCTACCAGCTCCTTCTCTAGATCACTACCCCGCTGTGCGGGATCTGTCTCGATGCGCATCACATTGAGCTCAAGCGCGTCTGCGCCTGCCTCCTGTATGCTCTTGGCAAAAGTCTCCCACTCGCCTCCTCGGTAACAGTTAATGCTGGCGATGACAGGGATGTCCACCGTCTTCTTAGCCTCACGGATCAGGTCTAAGTACTTCTCGACCTCATGCTGGCGTGTGTAGTGTAGCATATAGTCGAGCCCCTCGGGATAAGAGGTCTCCACCTCAGCCTGCGCTTGCAGTGCCGTCGCCTCTATCTGCTCCTCAAAGAGTGACTTGAGGATGACTGCACCAGCACCTGCCTGTGCTATTGCCGTAAGTTGCTGGAGCGAGGCCGTAAGACCAGAGCTACCAGCTATGATTGGATTGCGAAGGGCGATCCCTCCGTAGTGTGATGTCAAGTCCACCATGCTATTTGTGCTATGTTACTACTCGCAAAGATACAAAATAACATCGATTGCACCATCGTTTGGTCAATTCAAAAAGTTGTCGTACCTTTGCATCACCAAAACGCAAGAAGAATGGTGCCATAGCTCAGTTGGTAGAGCAAAGGACTGAAAATCCTTGTGTCCCCGGTTCGATTCCTGGTGGCACCACTTCAATAACAATTCGAGACCTCGCAATGTCAGCATTGCGGGGTCTCTTTTTTTATGTTTATCGGCCTACAGCGTAATCACGCAGCGTGATGCCCCACCCATAAGACGGCTCCTTCGGCAACTGCCTTAACGAAAGCTTTATCGGCGAGACCTTGGGTAATCCGACTTTTATCAGTACTTTTGTGAAAGCGTAGTCTAACACTAGAACCAGAAACGATTAACTTATGACACATAGCACACAATATAGTAGATGGAGCTGGCTGATCGCCCTACTCGCTCTCTCCTTTGGGATCGTATCTGCACAGCAGAGCACCACGCCACAGCGGGTGACGGTCGCGTTCTATAACTTAGAGAACCTCTTCGACACGATCGATCAGGAAAACAATGACGAGGAGTTTCTCCCCGAGGGCTCCAATCGCTGGACGCCCGAGCGGTACCAGCACAAGCTCCGCAATATGTCGCACGTCATCTCGCTCATCGGAGGTGACGGTCCCGCCATCATCGGAGTCGCTGAGATAGAGAACCGCGGTGTCCTTGAGGATTTAATTGCCCAAGACTCACTACGCGACAAGCACTACGATATCGTGCACTACGACTCCCCTGACCGTCGTGGCATAGACTGCGCTATACTTTACCAGCCAGAGGTTTATAAAGTCTTCGCATCAGGTGCTAGAGCTGTGGAGATACCTAACGAGCCGTGGATCAAGACAAGAGATGTGGTCTACGCCTCGGGGCTCCTCGATGGCGAGATCGTACATGTCCTCGTGGGTCACTGGCCCTCACGTAGTGGTGGTGAGGCGGTCTCACTGCACCGTCGTATGGCAGCCGCTCAGACGATGCGCAGCGTTGCGGACTCGCTCTATACGCTCTTCCCAGGCAGCAAAGTGATCATGATGGGAGACTTCAATGATGACCCCATCAGTCCTAGTGTGCGTGAAGGCCTCGGCACACAGACTAGTCCTGATGGACTAAAGCCTGCAGACTACTACACCCCGATGCTACAACTATACAATAAAGGTATGGGCACGCTCGCCTATCGTGACGTGTGGAACCTCTTTGACATCATCGCTGTCAACGGGGAGCTCATCGGCAACAATCCTACTACGTGGCAGCTATACCGCGATCCCGAGACGACCGATATGGGCTTTATCTTCAAGCAGCCATTTATGATCCAGCAGAGCGGTCAGTACAAGGGATACACGCTCCGCACCTTCGTCGGCGGGCAGTGGCAAGGGGGCTACTCAGACCACTTCCCCGTATATGTCTATCTGGTCAAAGGTGCGACACAACGACAGTAGACTCCTCCCAGCCATCGCTACACACCACCATAGTGTCCACCTAGCATGACCGAAGATGAACTGCAGGAGCAGATTATGAACTCCAAGACCCGCGCTGCCGCTTTTACAGAGGCTGTGCGGATGTACCAGGAGAAGCTCTACTGGTTGATCCGTCGCATCGTCAGGCAGCATGATGATGCGGACGACGTGCTACAGGAGACCTTTCTGAAGGCGTGGCAAAACCTTGGTTCCTTCAGAGGCGAGGCGAAGTTCTACACCTGGATCTATCGCATCGCACTCTTTGAAGCGATCAACTATAACAAAAAGAAGAAGCGCATCGCAGACAACGAGTACGCTGTCAGCGAAGAGACCAGCTATCTCCTAGAGAGTGCCGTGGCGGACCCTTACTTCGACGGAGACAAGGGTGAGCAGATCTTACAGCAAGCTCTCGATAAGCTCCCGCCCAAGCAGCGACAGGTCTTTGAGATGCGCTACTTCGACGAGATGCCCTACCGAGATATTGCGGCCATCACAGATACCTCGGAGGGAGCACTCAAGGCATCTTATCACCACGCTGTCAAGAAGATTCAGCAGTATGTCTCTAATTTGAATTAAACTTACTAGACCTACCTGCATCCAATAGGGTATAAGCAGAGGCCTCCCCACGAGGTCGCACTTATACCCTATATAGTTACGTTTTATGCCTACACCTTCAGAAGACTTGATCCGTCAGATACCCTCGCTCTCGGAGCGGTTGGAGCATTACCATGTTCCTGAGGGGTACTTTGATGACCTATCCACTCGCATCCTAGCGCAGATACCGCTCGATGAGCAGGCACCTGTGGCAGACGCTGTTGAGGCACCTAGCGCACATCGCAGAGCTAAGCTATGGGTGAGACTACGTCCGTGGACGGCTATCGCTGCTGCACTCATCGCCGTAGTAGCTCTCTGGGGCGTATGGCAAGTATCTACACAGGAGCCTCTGCGCTCTAGTGATGAGGTCGCTAGCTCGGTTTATGATCTCAGCGTCACACCGCTCACAGATGCCGAGTATGCTGACTACCTATACGAGACCTGCGTGGACATCCTCATCGATGACTATGCCATAGGAGAGACTCTGGGGGGACTCTATGACGAGGAGATCTAAATGATGACAACGCCTAGACACGACATGACACGAAGCAAGACTTACCACATACTATTTATACTTCTACCCCTATTACTCCTGCCCAATATAGCTACCGCACAGCAGACCCGCAGTGAGACAGATGGTCGCAGTAGAGAGGAGCTGGTCAAGCTACGCAAGGAGTTTTTCGCTCAGGAGCTAGAGCTGACAGCAGAAGAGGCCACCTACCTAGACCGCACCCTGCGAGAGGCGGACAAAAAGCGCATACCTCTATGGCGCGAGCTACGCAAGCAGTACGAGGAGACGAGGAGCGAGTCCCTATCTGAGGAGCAAGCAGCCAAGTGCCTCGAGCGTGAGCAGCAGCTCAAGTCTCAGCTGGCAGTGATAGACGAAGAGACTATGACAGAGCTACGCAAGCAGATACCCGCACGCAAGCTGGTCAACTACCAGCAGGTACAGCGAGAGTTCGCCAGAAAATACATAAAGCGCAGTCAACTCAATCGTTCGAATAGAAGGTAGCAAAGCTCAAAAGCTACTCCACAAGACATCAGAAGCTCCGTCGCAAATGATTTGCGGCGGAGCTTCTTCTCTTGAGACTGTTGCATAAAGGCGAATCGCTGTGTTGCTTTCGGGATTCGGCTTCGGTCACATACGGAGGTATGCTCCCTTCAGACCTCACCCTCAGCGCCTTGCGCTTCATCCTTTCTGCAAAGTCTGGACAATCTTGCAAGCAAGATTGTGAGACTGTTGACTTTTGCAACAGTCTCCTTTTATCTCTCAGTGCATAATCGAAGAGCCCTACGTATCGGTCTGACACGTAGGGCTCTTCTCATGTTTGTTGCTCCTAGACGACTGGAGCCAGCGTGTGCTAGCGCACAGCGTCTAGAGCTGAGCGAATAGGCTCGCGGGGGATTACATCATCCCGCCCATACCAGCGGCTCCTGCCATAGCTGCAGGATCGGGCTTGTCTTCCTTGATGTCGGCGATGACGCACTCTGTCGTGAGGAACATGCCAGCAATAGAGGCTGCATTCTCCAGAGCTACACGCGTTACCTTAGCAGGGTCGATGACACCATGCTTCATCAGATCCTCAAAGCTGTCGGTACGTGCATTGTACCCGAAGGCACCCTTGCCGTCACGGACGCGCTGTACGACTACAGCACCCTCCTTAGCGGCGTTAGATACGATCTGACGAAGTGGCTCCTCGATAGCACGCTTGACGATCTCGATACCTGTGCGCTCATCGTCGGTATCGCCCTTGAGCTTCTCAACAGAAGAGATAGCGCGGATGTAAGCGGTACCACCTCCTGGTACGGTACCCTCTTCGATCGCTGCACGTGTAGCACTGAGCGCATCCTCGACACGATCCTTCTTCTCCTTCATCTCGACCTCGCTGCCAGCACCTACGTAGAGGACGGCAACACCGCCTGAGAGCTTAGCGAGACGCTCCTGGAGCTTCTCACGGTCGTAGTCGCTCTTCGTGTTCTCGATCTGATGACGGATCTGGTTAGCACGCTCTGCAATATCCTCCTTGCAGCCGTCGCCATTGACGATAGTGGTCTTGTTCTTGACGACCGTGACCGTCTCAGCGCTACCGAGCATATCGATCGTAGCATTCTCTAGAGTCAAGCCCGTGTCCTCGCTAATGACAGTACCACCCGTGAGGATAGCCATATCACGTAGTATCTCCTTGCGGCGATCGCCAAAGCCTGGAGCCTTGACACCACAGATCTTAAGACCAGCACGTAGTCTGTTGAGGACGAGCGTCGTAAGTGCCTCGCTCTCGATATCCTCAGCAATGATCAGTAGCGAGCGACCCTGCTGGAGTACCTTCTCTAGGAGCGGCAGCAAATCCTTGATGGTCGAGAGCTTCTTCTCGTAGAAGAGGATGTAAGGCTTCTCCATACGGCACTCCATCTTCTCAGGATCAGTGACGAAGTAAGGAGAGATATAGCCGTTGTCAAACTGCATACCCTCGACAATGTCTACCGTCGTATCGATACCCTTGGCCTCCTCGACGGTGATGACACCCTCCTTCTTGACCTTCTCCATAGCCTGAGCGATCAGTTGACCGATCTCCTCATCGCCATTAGCCGAGATGGTAGCCACATGAGCGATCTGCTCCAGGTCGTCACCCACCTCCTTAGCTTGCTTGCGGATGCTCTCGACGACAGCCTTGACAGCCTTGTCAATACCACGCTTTACCTCCATAGGGTTAGCACCAGAGGTAATGTTCTTGAGACCTACGTTGATGATGCTCTGAGCGAGTACCGTAGCGGTAGTCGTGCCATCACCAGCATCCTCATTGGTCTTAGATGCCACCTCACGTACGAGCTGGGCACCCATATTCTCAAATTCGTTCTCTAGCTCGATCTCCTTAGCGACCGTCACACCATCCTTGGTAATGTGTGGAGCACCATAGCTGCGAGAGAGGATCACGTTACGACCCTTCGGGCCTAGTGTCACCTTTACAGCGTCTGATAGCTGGTCTACGCCACGCTTGAGGAGGTCGCGAGCCTCTATGTCAAACTTAATTTCCTTTGCCATAATTGTATCTGTCTATTTACTTGATTCTTGATTAGGATAAGACTGAGTGGACTAGAGTGTAGCGAGTACGTCACTCTGCTTCATGATCATGAGCTTCTCGCCCTCGACCTCTATCTCCGTGCCGGCATACTTGCCGTATAGCACCTTGTCGCCCACCTTGAGGACCATCTCCTCATCTTTCGTACCCTTGCCCACAGCAAGTACCTCGCCCTTGAGAGGCTTCTCCTTTGCTGAGTCTGGGATGATGATACCTCCTTGTGTCTTCTCCTCTGCAGTAGCGGGCTTGATTAGCACGCGATCTGCCAATGGTTTGATTGTCATAGTTTATCTTGGTTATATATTAATGTCTCACTTACCGTACCCCCCGCCATGCAGGAGGCACGCATTAGGACTAAAGCAAATAATGTGCCAAAAGAGAGAAAGCTCCTCTTGACAAAAGTATCGTGACAGAATAGCACGAATAGTACTGACGAGTAACGGCTGTAGGGACGCTCGGTCTGAGCGTCCGTTGTAGTACAGCAAAACAAGTACTGATATTCTAGCCTTTTACACAACGGACGCTCAGACCGAGCGTCCCTACAGCGGGTTACTCGTCACGCTGTGATACAAAGGGGTACTCGTCTCGTTGTTGTGCAATAAGACGAGTGCAGGTGACGGAGGAAGCGACCGCTTGCGGTCGGACGAATCATAGCCCCCA
>ENA-OOZG01000386-OOZG01000386.1-human-gut-metagenome-genome-assembly--contig:-NODE-386-length-37599-cov-3.011027_pt1 | contig 37599 bp, 29 predicted proteins | sample MGYA00241706_ERZ501384 | MGnify/ENA primary metagenome ERZ501384 (study PRJEB25962, sample SAMEA2042742) | human gut metagenome | biome: human gut; feature: human-associated habitat; material: faeces...
ATGTGTATCGCATGCTCCGGGAGTTCGTGGATTTTGCCAATGTATTCAACTAACTTTCAATTTACTTGTCTTTATTCTTATCCTCCGGATGGAAATCTGCGAAGGTGGAGCGGTTCGTCAGCTTCCCGAACATCCAGGTGTAGATCCAAATGAGAAGAGGAATGGCTACCGTGGCTAACAGGCAGGTGGCGAACAATGCGTGGCTGGCGGAACTGTCGAAGATCGCTGCTAACAGTGTTACAACATACAACAGCACCAGCACAACGATTCCTGCGATCGCGAAGATCTGTTTGGAAGTCATTTTTGTTTTCTTGTTTTCTGTATTTTTATCCTGTGACATCATTTTTCCTTTCATTACCCATGGACCAACAAAGAAGAAAGCTTTGTCTGTGTGCTATTCGTGATCTTCCGAAATCTCGGCGGTGCCGGCATCGTGTTCTTCGGGAACTTCCGGTATCGTCATCAATACCTTTACAATACGATTCTGGTCGATGCCCTGTACTTTCAGATGAATACCGTTTTCCAGGGTGACTTCCTCACCGTCCTCCGGCAGACGATCCAGACAGTCGATGATCAGACCGCCGATGGAATCATAGTCTTCACTGGTCAGATCGGTACCGAGAGCATCGTTAATATCGTCCAGCTTCATGCTGCCTTCTACCAGATAAGTGTCGTCGGACATCTTCTGGATCAGTTCTTCTTCATCCTCATCATATTCGTCACGGATCTCACCGACGATTTCTTCCAGTAAGTCCTCTAAAGTGATCATACCTACGGTAGCACCGTACTCATTTAATACGAAAGAGACATTCGTGGTCTTTTCCCGCATCTCGTACATCAGATCGGCAATCTTTTTATATTCGTAAGTATAATAAGCATCTCTTAAGATATTTCCCACATGGAAAGCACTCTGATCCTCCGTCAGGATAAAGTCCTTGATGTTGATGAGACCGATAATATTGTCTTTATCATCCTCATAGACCGGAAGCCGTGTGTACATGGAATCACGGAACACTGCAAGTACATCATCATAGGTAGCATCAAGACTGACCGTTACCATATTGATCCTGGGGATCATGATGTCCTTGGCATGAGCATCGGAAAAATCAAATACGTTGTAGATCAGTTTCCTTTCCTCGGATTCAATGACACCATCCTCGTGGCTGACATCTACATAGGTCTTCAGTTCACTTTCTGTCATGGCACTGGCTTTTTTATTCGGATCAATATGTAACAGTTTCATAATGCCATGGGAGAGCAGGTCTACCACGATAATAACCGGTGTGAGTACCTGCATCAGCAGGTATATGATATTACAGTAGGACAGCGCCAGCTTTTCAGAACACAGAACCGCCCAGGTCTTCGGTACGATCTCACCACAGAGTAATACGACAATAGTTAAAATACCTGTTGCGATACCTACAGCCAGATTAATGCGCATAGCTAAAGTTGTTGCAAGGGAAGATGCCGTCAGATTTACAATGTTATTACCGATCAGAATGGTACTGATCATTTTACTGTAATTATCCAGAATTTTATTGACGCGTGCAGCACGCTTGTTGCCTTCCTCCTCCAAAGAACGCATTCGCACACGGTTCACCGTGGACAGTGCAGTCTCGGCGGAAGAGAAAAAGCCGGACAGAAAAATAAGAACAATAATAGAAATCAGTTGTATGACACCAGAGGTATCCAAAAAAGTTCACTCCTTCTTAAGATAAAATAGCAGGCTTATGCCTTATTTATGTGTTATTAAGCAACAATATACAATAGGACAGGAAGAGTTGTCAAGTTTTCCGAAGACTTTGAATATACATTTTACATAGGTAAAAGGAGGGATGACATGGAAAAAAGAGGAGAAGGAAAAGAGGGCATTCCAGTACTGGCACTGGCGAAATGCCTGCTGGTATCTTATGTGCTGACATTGCTGCTTCTATGTCTGTTGGCACTTTTATTGTATAAACTGCATCTGACGGAAGGTATAGTGACGATCGCAATTTCCACCATCTATGTAGCCACTACTTTTACGGCGGGGCTTTTGGCAGGGAAAAGAATGGAAAAGCAGAAATTCCTATGGGGAGCTTTCATGGGAGCGGCATATTTTGTGATTCTGGCGGTGGTGTCGGTGCTGATCAGGACACCGGAGACCGCATTAGGCAATTCCTTCTGGACTACCATGGTATTGTGCGTGGCAGGGGGAACGCTGGGCGGAATGCTAGGGTGAAAAGCAGGTAACAATGACTTTTACCGCTTTTTTACCGTTTTTTGAGAAAAAAAGCTTTTACAAATGCCAAATACATGATATAATGAGCAAAAATGAGTCGCGTGTCTGCATATTTATATACACGCCGGCGTCGATAGGCGCTTTGAAATCATAAGGAGGCTATTTTTAATGAAGCATATTAAGACTTTAACAACCAGAGATTTAAAGGAATCTATGAAAAAGGGCGGCTGTGGTGAGTGCCAGACTTCCTGCCAGTCTGCATGTAAGACTTCCTGCACAGTAGGAAATCAGAGTTGTGAAAAGATTAAATAATCTAAGAAATTGAGAAGAGACTAACGTAAGCAGCGATTCAGGTCGCTGCTTATTCTCTGTTAACTATTCGGAGCCGAATTTGACAGCGTATTCTTCGTCGGATGCTTGCATATGTAAGAAGATACGTCTGGCAAAATACGGCGAAGTAACCACATGAGAAAAAGGAAAGTCCGAAGGACGATTTTGCGAATGGGGTTCCGAATAGTTAATGTTAATGTGTTTTAAGCAATAAGAAGTAGAAAGAAGAGGAATAAAACTGTGATACACCAGTATAAGAGCAACGGCTATAATATCGTTATGGATGTGAACAGTGGTTCCGTTCATGTCGTAGATGATATTGTGTATGATATGATCCCACTGGTAGAGCCTCTGGTGACAGAAGGTATCAAGGATGCGGACACCATCAAGGCCGCTGTACTGAATCTTGCGAATATCCCCTATCCCCAGGAAGAGATCACCGAAGCGGTGGACGAAGTTTTGGAGCTGGAGAAGGCAGGACAGCTGTTTGCTCCCGATATTTACGAGAATTATATTTTTGATTTTAAGAAGCGCCAGACCGTAGTCAAGGCACTGTGCCTGCACATTGCCCATGACTGTAACCTTGCCTGCAGATATTGTTTTGCGGAAGAGGGTGAGTACCACGGCAGAAGAGCGCTGATGAGTTTTGAGGTCGGAAAAAAGGCACTGGATTTCCTGGTAGCCAATTCCGGCAACCGCGTGAACCTGGAAGTGGATTTCTTCGGCGGCGAACCCCTGATGAACTGGGATGTGGTAAAGCAACTGGTAGAATACGGCAGAAGCTTAGAGAAACCCAACAATAAAAAGTTCCGATTTACCCTGACTACCAATGGTATCTTATTAAATGATGAGATCCTGGAGTTCGTAAATAAGGAAATGGGTAATATCGTGCTGAGTATCGATGGACGTAAGGAGATCAACGATAAGATGCGTCCTTTCCGCGGCGGGCAGGGCAGCTATGACATCATTGTTCCCAAGTTCCAAAAGGTAGCGGAGAGCAGAGACCAGATGAATTATTATGTGCGTGGTACATTTACCCACAATAATCTGGATTTCTCCAAGGACGTTCTGCATCTGGCAGATCTGGGATTCAAGCAGATCTCCGTGGAGCCTGTTGTGGCACAGCCTACGGATGATTATGCCATCAGAGAAGAGGATATTCCGATCTTAAAGGAAGAATACGATAAACTGGCAGTAGAAATGATCAAGCGTAAGAAAGAGGGAAAGGCTTTCAATTTCTTCCACTTTATGATCGATCTGCAGGGCGGCCCCTGCGTAGCCAAGAGACTCTCCGGCTGCGGATCCGGCACTGAATATCTGGCGGTTACTCCCTGGGGAGACTTATATCCCTGCCACCAGTTCGTGGGTAACGAGAAGTTCCTCATGGGCAATGTGGATACCGGTGTGGTAAGAGATGATATCCGCGACGAGTTCAAATGCTGTAATGTCTATGCAAAGGACAAGTGTAAGAAGTGTTTTGCCAAGTTCTATTGCAGCGGCGGATGCGCTGCGAACTCCTATAATTTCCATGGCAATATCAATGATGCGTATGACATCGGCTGTGAGCTGCAGAGAAAACGTATCGAATGTGCTATCATGCTGAAGGCTGCGGAAGCAGCAGAAGCTTCAGAAGAATAGAAAGGACAAAGGAAAGATGAAAAAAAGTAAAGCAATCATCATTCTGCTCTGCGCACTTCTGGTCCTGCTGGGTGTCGGCTATGTGGATCTCTATGGCGTAGATGCGGAAGGAACTGCCAGTGCTTCAGACATCAGTCTGGGACTGGATCTGGCCGGTGGTGTCAGCATCACTTATCAGGTGGTAGGCGATGAAGAGCCGGATGCAACGGATATGGCAGATACTATTGCCAAGCTGCAGAAGCGTGTTGAGAATTACAGTAAAGAGGCTATTGTATACCAGGAGGGTACCGATCGTATCAATATCGAGATCCCCGGTGTAACAGATGCCAACAAGATCCTGGAAGAACTGGGACGTCCCGGTTCCCTGTATTTCATTGCAGAGACAGACAAGGACGGCAATGCGAACTACTCTATGCAGGCAGTGACCGATGCACAGGGCAATGCAAGCTATGCGTACGCTCTGAATAAGACCATCGATGAACTGAAGGCAGATGGATCCATCATGCTGGAGGGTACGGATGTCAAGACTGCTACCGCAGGCTCTATCAAGGATCAGACGATGGGCAATTCCACCTATGCGGTAGACCTGGTAATGACGGAGGAAGGTACTAAAAAGTTTGAAGAGGCTACCAGAAATGCTTACGAGAAGGGCGAGACCCTGGGTATCTATTATGATGGATCCTTTGTAAGTGTTCCTTCCGTAAAAGGTGTATTCTCCGACGGTAATGCACAGATCTCTCCCATGAACTCTTATGAAGAGGCAGAGAGCCTGGCTTCTACCATCCGTATCGGTGGACTGAAGCTGGAACTGGAAGAGCTGCATTCCAAGGTAGTTGGTGCACAGCTGGGAGTGGAAGCAATCTCCACCAGCTTAAAAGCAGCTGTGATCGGATTTATCGTAGTGGCTGGTTTCATGATCGCAGTATATTTCCTGCCCGGATTTGCTTCTGTTATTGCACTGGGCATTTATGTGGCATTGGTAGTACTTTTGCTGAACGGCTTTGACATGACCCTGACCCTGTCCGGTATCGCAGGTATCATCCTGTCCATCGGTATGGCAGTGGATGCCAATGTTATCGTATTTGCCCGTATCCGTGAGGAACTGGCAACCGGCAAGACTGTTAAGAGTGCCATGCAGATCGGTTATGACAAGGCACTGTCCGCTATCATCGACGGTAATGTGACTACCCTGATCGCAGCAGCAGTGCTGTGGCTGTTAGGACCTGGTACCGTAAAGGGCTTCGCACAGACGCTGGCACTTGGTATCGTATTATCCATGTTCACTGCACTGGTAGTGACCAAGTACATTATGAAAGCTTTCTATGCACTGGGATTAAAGGATCCCAAGTGGTATGGTGTAGGTAAGGAACACAAGACCGTGAACTTCTTAGGCAAGAAGGGAATCTTCTTCGGACTGTCTCTGGCAGTGATCCTGGCAGGATTTATTACCATGGGTGTCTACAAGATGAACACCGGTGATGCACTGAATTACAGCCTGGAGTTCAAGGGCGGTACTGCAACTACTGTCACTTTTGATAAGAGCTATACGCTGGAAGAGATCAACAGCGAGATGGTACCTCTGATCGAGAGCACCACCGGCAGTGCAGTTCAGATCCAGACCGTACAGGGCTCCAATGAAGTTATCTTCAAGACCGGTTCTCTGGATGTGGATCAGAGACAGGCACTGAATCAGATGTTCGTGGATAATTTTGGTGTGGATGAGACGCTGATCACCTCCGAGACCATCAGCTCCACCATCAGTAACGAGATGAAGTCCGATACGATCCTGGCGGTAGCAGTAGCAATCATCTGCATGCTGATCTATATCCGCTTCCGTTTCAGCGATATCCGTTTCGGTGTCAGCAGTATTGCCTGCCTGCTCCATGACGTGCTGGTAGTGATCACCTTCTACGCACTCGCAAGAGTATCCGTCAGCAATACCTTTATCGCGTGTCTGCTGACCATCGTAGGTTACTCTATCAACGCCACCATCGTAATCTTCGATCGTGTACGTGAGAATATGGCAGTTATGACCAAGAAGGATGATCTGCAGGATGTTGTAAACCACAGCATCACCCAGACACTGTCCAGAAGCTTATTTACCTCCCTGACCACGCTGGTAATGGTAGGTGCGTTGTACATCTGGGGTGTGACCAGCATCCGTGATTTCGCACTGCCTCTGATGGTAGGTATCATCTGCGGTGCTTACTCCTCTGTATGTATTGCAGGTGCCCTGTGGTATGTATTGAGAAAAAAGTTCGCACCCAAGGCGAAATAAGTAGGAATAAGTAAAAATAGGTAACAAAAATAGCATAAAAGTATTCTCAAAGGAGATGGAAGCGAAAGGCTTCCATCTCTTTTTAGTTTGCGCCTTGCGGTGCATATTTCAAATTGGTACTTCATAGGAAACATTTTCGTGAAACTTTCACAAATATTTAGGAAAACGCAGGAAACCTAAAAAATATTTGTGAATAACAGCCAAAAACAGAAGAATGAAACTGTGAAAAATAAATAATGCAGAGGGAAAACGATTACCCAAAATCAAATTGACCATCCGGAAACAGCAACGTTATAATCAAAATAACCCAAGGGAAAGTGCACTTTTTAAAACGGTTGAAACGACAGAAAGGTTACAAAAATATAACACAGACAAGTAGAATCGGAAAGAGAGGATATTATGGGTAAGGTGATAAGACGTTGTGGATCATTTCTGATGATGCTTCTGCTGGTGATCGGGATTCTGCCGATGACGGTAAATGCAGAAACAACACAGAATACAGAAGAGAGAAATGCGCTTTATGTACAGGTGCCGGATGACTGGGCAGACCCTTGCGTCTGGGCATGGGACAGTGATGGCAATAATGCGTTTACAGCATGGCCCGGCGAGGAGATGGAAGCAGATGCAGCTAATGACGGCTGGTATTATATCTGGCTTCCTGCATGGGCGAATCATGTGATCATCAATGCCAATGAGGGTAACGTGCAGACCGAAGAGCAGATCCTGGATACCAATGCAGCATGGATCACGGTGAGTGCAGCGGACACCGTAGAGATCTCTTATGAGAGCAAGACTACCGGAGAGGCACCGGCTTACGTAGAGAAATTTGTGGTACATGCAAAAGTAGATGACTCGTGGGATACCCCCTGCCTGTGGGCGTGGTCGGCACCGGATGGCACCAATGCCTTTGCGGCATGGCCCGGGGAAGAGATGAAAGCAGGCGAAGATGGCTGGTACAGCATCAAGGTTCCGGTATGGGTCAATTCCATCATTGTCAATGCGAACGAAGGAAGCGTACAGACCGAGGATATCTCCATTGATCCCGCAGAACTATGGGTAACGGTAGCAGCCGACGGCAGCTACGATTTCAGCTATAAGAACCCGGATCAGGCAGAAATCCCCAATGTGACGATTCACGTATCTGCTCCCGCAGACTGGAACGGTCCCTGTCTGTGGGCATGGTCGGCACCGGACGGCACTAACGCATTTGCAGCATGGCCCGGGGAGGCATTAGAGGAAGGCGAAGGCGGCTGGCTGGTAAAGGAGATTCCCGGCTGGGTGAATTCCATAATCGTCAATGGGAATGAGGGAAGTGTACAGACAACGGACATTTCCGTAGAGACCGGTAAGGATATCTGGCTTACGATAAACGGTCCGGAGGATTACACCGTATCTTATGAAGAAATCGCGCTGGAAGAGACGAACGAAACTGTGGCAACACAAGAGCCTGCGGAAGCTGTGGAAGCGACAATCGAAGCAGCGGAGAATACAGAGAAATCCACTCCGGTCGTACCCATCGTGATCGGCGTGCTGGTAGTGGTGGCAGCAGGTGGCGCGGCAGTAGCAGTGTCAAAGAAAAAGTCACAGAAATAAGATATAAAAACAAGCAGCAGGAGAGTACATATCAAAGGAGTGCAGGATATGAAGAATAAAAATCAGAAGAGAATCCGGAACAGAGCATGGGCATGGATCGTGGCAGCAGGACTGACCATTGGCAGCCTGACCGGCTGTGGCAGTCAGACGGTGGAGCAGACAGCGCAGGATGAGAAGACGGACGGAGAAGTTACGATCACCATCTGGCACGACAAGGAGGATGCGGTAACGCAGGTCCTGGAAGAGGAATTTACCCAATTAGAGCCGCAGATCCATGTAGTACTGGAGAAAAAGAGTGATCTGACAGAAGCTCTCAAAATGGTGGGAAATGATCCTAAGGCAGCTCCGGATATGTACTTTTTTGCTCATGATAAGATAGGTGTCTATGCAGAAATGGGTATTCTGTCGCCTATCACGGATATCATTCCGGCAGAGGAACTGGATGCCTATATGGATAACACGATCGAAGCGGCGACTTATAAGGGAACGGTCTATCAGCTTCCTATCTATTATGAGACCTTACTTTTTATGTATAACCGTCTCTACATGAAAGATGAGGAAGTGCCGGCTACCACAGAGGAACTGTATGCTTATATGCAGGAGAATACCCGTGGAGGGCATTACGGATTCGTGGAACAGCATAGTACCCCTTATTATGCGGCAGGCTGGATCAATGGATTCGGAGGCTATATCCTGAATGACGCCGGAGAGCCGGGATTAAATCTGCCGGAGACAGAGGAAGCCCTGGCCTATCATAAAAAGTTCGTGGATCTCATGCCGGGGGAAACCGAGTACGCCACAGTGAATACTCTGTTCAAAGAAGGAATGGCGCATGCAACCATAGCCGGTCCCTGGCTGATCCCGACAGTAAGAGAAAGCGGAATGGACGTGGGAATCGCCTCTATGCCTGTGATCGATGAGACCGGAAAACCAATCGCCCCCTATATGGGAGTACAGGGTGTCCAGGTGCTGAAAAATGCAGCAGAGAATAAAAAGGATGCGGTAGAGCAGGTACTGCGGGTACTGATGAAGGACGAGGTGGGTATTGCGCTGGCACAGGCCAGTGGCTGTGCTCCTGCCAGAGAAAATTGTTACAGTTATGAAGAAGTAAGCGGTGATGAAGTGGTCATGGCTATGAAGGAGACTGCGGAAAATGCGGTGCCCATGCCGAATCTGCCGGAGATGGATGTGATGTGGACTGTAGCCAGCGGACTGCTGACGGATGTCAACATGGCGGGCAATGATGTGGCGGAAAGTGCGGAGAAAGCACAGAAGGAAGCTTTGCAGCTGATCGAATCCATGAAATAAGTGACGCTGCGTAATCAGGCATAATCAGGCAAAAGGAAGTGGAACGAATAAATATGGCAAGAAATAAAAATGCTCATGGGAACAGACAACAGAATAAAAAAAGAAGAGAGACACTGTTTGCCTACAGCTGGTCACTGCCGTCCTTAGTATTGATCCTGTTGATCGTAATCTTCCCGATCCTCTATACCGGATATATCTCCATGACCAATATGAACATTTATCACTGGAATAATTATGAGTTCATTGGACTGGAGAATTATAAGGATGCCTTGCTGGTATTTGATAATGGTTTCCTGACAGCACTGCTTGTGACGATATTGTGGACCGTGGTAAATATGGTGCTGCAGCTGGTGATCGCTTTTATCATGGCGACACTTCTCAATATCAAGGGATTGAGACTGCGGAATGTCTATCGTACCCTGTTGATCTTCCCCTGGGCCATGCCGGGGTATGTATCCATCCTGCTGTGGAAGACAGGAATGTTCAACTCCCAGTTCGGTCTGTTGAATCAATGGATGATCAGACTGGGAATGGAACCGGTGAGATGGCTTGGAAGTGACGTAATCGCATTCATCAGCTGTACGACAGTGAACCTCTGGCTGGCGTTACCTTTCATGATCACTATCATTGACGGGGCACTGCAGAGCGTGGACCGGAGTTTTTACGAAAGTGCGCTGCTAGACGGCGCCACCTGGCTGGAGCGGACGAGATATATTACGGTTCCGATGATCCGCTCCATTATAGCACCGTCGGTTATGATCACGACATTTACGACTTTTAAACAGTTCGATGTCATCTATCTGCTGACCCAGCAGGTGGGATCCAAGACCGGTGCAAATATTCATACCATTTTGACTTACGCATATGAGAAGGCATTTATTACGAACAATTATGGCTATAGTTCGGCGATTTCCATTCTGATCTTCGGAATGCTGTTAGTGTTTTCTCTGGTGACAAACGGCAGAAAGGAGGAGAGCAGATGAGTAAAAAGACGAAACATGTGCTGGTACTTATAACGGTAAATGTGTTTTTCGTCCTGGTATGCTTTTTCGTGCTGGTGCCGGTATTGTATGCGTTTTCCGTGTCGCTGAATGCGGAGAACAGCCTGTTGGGATCTGACTTTTCCTTTTTGCCAAAGCATATGACTTTGCAGAACTATAAGGCAGTTTTTACCGAGAAACCGGTGCTTTTGTGGCTGAAGAACAGTCTGATCCTGGCGGTGACCACACTGGTGATCTCGCTGGGGACCGGAATCCCTGCGGCGTATGCTTTTTCCCGGAAACGATTTTCCGGCAGAAAGGCGATTTTGAAGCTGTTGATTTTACTTTATGCATTTCCGTCCCTTTTGTCCATGACGGCACTGTATAAGCTGCTTAGTCCTATGGGGCTGATCAATACCAGAACCGGTCTGGTCATTGTGTATACCGGTACGATGGCAGTGTTTGCACTATGGAATATGAAGGGATATTTTGACACGATTCCGGTGGAGATCGAGGAGGCAGCCATGATCGACGGAGCCACACAGTTAGAACAGGTGACAAAGATCGTACTGCCGCTTGCTAAGCCTACCATTGCGGTAACGGCTATGATGGTTCTCGTCTATGTATGGAACGAGTATATTTTCGCCATCAATTTCATGACGGGATCCGATACTTATACACTGGCAGCGGGCTTATATTCGCTGCAGGCGACGGAGATGAGCGGAAGCTGGCCGATTTTCTCGGCAGCATCCCTGATCGTGTCTCTGCCGATCCTGATCGTATTTTTCGCATTGCAAAAGAACATGACAGAAGGTCTGACCTCCGGTGGAGTGAAGGGATAGACCGCAGAAAGAGGAAGTATGAATCGAAGTGCAGTATTACATATACCCATGTCCCAGTATGCATACGGGACAGATGAAGAGCATATTGTGATCCGTCTGCGGGCAGGCAGAGGGGATCTGACAGAATGCATTCTTCATTACGGAGACAGAGCCTGTCGCCTGACACCGGTCCTTTTTACAGAACAGAAGATGGCAGTGGTGGCGCAGACGGAAGAATTCGATTACTGGGAGACTACGCTGGAGCATCCCTATAAAAGACTTTGCTATTATTTCACATTGTCCGATGGCAGGGAAGAGGTGTTGTACTACGGAGAACGATTCACGGATCATACCGTGGATGACCGCTCGGAATATTATCAGCTGCCGTTCAATCACCGCGCAGATATTGTTGCACCTCCCGAATGGGCACAGGATACGATCATCTATAATATTTTTCCCGACAGCTTTGCCACTGAATACCGGTATCTTTGCGGCAGAGGAGAGGAGAAGGAATGGGGCGGTATACCGACGAGGGGAAAGCTCGGCGGTACGATCCGTGGGATCTGCGAGAACGTGGAGTACCTGAAGAACCTCGGCGTGAACGCTATTTATATCAATCCGATCTTTGTCGCCGGAGAATATCATAAGTACGATCTGTTAGATTATTTTCACATTGATCCCTGTTTCGGAACCGATGATGATTTTCACCGGCTGATCGATGTATTTCATGCGAACGGACTGAAAGTAATCATTGACGGTGTGTTCAATCATTGCGGCTGGTATTTTTTCGCCTTTGATGATGTGGTGAAAAAAGGAGAACAGTCAGCTTACAGAGACTGGTTCTATGGACTTACCTATCCGGTGATGCGACCGGAGGATCCGGAGGAATATCCGGGATATGAATGTTTTGGCTATGAACGGATGATGCCGAAACTAAATCTGGCAAATCCGGAGACCGCAGAATATTTCTGCAAAGTGGGGCGCTACTGGGTGGAAAAATTCCATATCGACGGGTGGCGGCTGGATGTGGCAAGTGAGATCAATGACGGCTTCTGGAGAAAATTCAGAGAGAGCGTAAAAAGTGTGGATCCCAATGCTATTCTCATCGGAGAAGTATGGGAGAGTGCGGCACACTGGCTGGATGGAACCATGTTTGATTCTACGATGAATTATGATTTCCGTAAGCACTGCCGGAGATTTTTTGGGGAACAGACAGCAGATGCCAGGGAGTTTGACAGCCGCCTGACGGATATGCGTATGCGCTATCGTAAGCAGACGGTCTATGCACAGTTAAACCTTTTGGACAGCCATGATGTCAGCCGGTTCCGCTCGTTGTGCCGGGATGAAGAAAGCTTCCGCCTGGCGGTGATCTTTCAGATGACTTTCCCCGGAATGCCCTCTGTATTCTATGGGGATGAGGTGGGACTGACCGGTATCCTGGAGGAGGAATACAGACAGCCCATGCCCTGGGATACACTGGATGAGAGCAGTCCTTTGTTTTTGCTATATCAGAAAGCAATTACCCTGCGCAAAAAGGAGGCTGTCCTGCGGAGAGGAGAGTACCGCACCCTGTTGGCGGAACCAGGCAGCAGAGTGTATGGCTATGAAAGATATCTGGAGAAAGAAGATGGCAGTATAGAAAGTATCCGTATTTTCCTGAATATGGAAGAGGAAAACGTCCCCCTTCCGGAAGAACTGCTGGGCGGAGAGATTCTCTGGCAGGAAGGTCTTAAGGAAGGACAGTTGGCAGCAAAAGGATTTGCACTGATCCGGGCAAGGGATTAAAATATTCTCAGAGAAAATCGCACGAGGAGGGTGAACGATGGGAGCAACCATTAAGGATGTGGCAAAACTGGCGGGAACTTCTACGGCAACCGTATCGAAAGTGATGAACGGCTCTTATTCGATCTCGCAGGAGACGGCAGATAAAGTACGAAAAGCTATGGAGGAGCTGGATTATCATCCGAATCTGCGGGCGAAAAATTTCGCCAGGCAGTCTGCACGAACCATTATATTTGTGGCAGAGTTGGGAAAAGGAACCGGGTTTGCCAATCCACAGATGTTTGAGATCTTGTGTGGGTTGGAGGAAGTGCTGGCACAGAAGGACTATACGCTTGTAGTCAGGAATATAGCAGCGGGAGACTGTGCGGAATTTATCCGGAATGCAGCGGATACCAAGCAGGCAGACGGGTTTGTGATCCATGCGTCAGTGATTTCCCAGGCACTGGATGAACTGCTGTTTACCCATGAGATCCCTCATATTGTGATCGGTAATCCGAACTTTAACAGTCATTTCTGCTGGCTCGATATCGATAACCGGCTGGCGGGAGAACTGGCGGCGAAGCATCTGCTGGAGCGGGGCTGTCAGTCGGTGGCTTTTATCGGAGGCAAGCCGGAGGACCAGATCTCAGCGAGACGTCTGGACGGAGTTCTGACAGTACTTAAAGAGCATGATGTGTTACTGCCCAGAGAATATGTGAAAAAAGGAGAATCCGTCTGTGACAGCGGTTACCGGATGACCATGCAGATCCTGGAGAACAGAAGACGTCCGGATGCGTTAGTGTGTGCGGACAACTATATCGCCTACGGTTGTGTGAATGCCCTGCACGACAGAGGAATCCTGATACCGGAGGAAATGAAGGTGATTACTTTTGACGACTTCCCGTTTTCTCAGATCCTGAAGCCCATGCTCTCTGTCGTGAACATCGATGTCTACGATATGGGGGTGCAGGCCGGGAAATATATTTTGCAGAAGATTAAAAGACCGAATCTCTATGTGCAGTCCCATATCACATTCCCAACGTTGATCATCCGGGAATCTACCTGATACATAAAAAAGGAGATGCACAAGTCTTTTTTATGCTATAATACCTAAGGAGTGAGTCTCAGGGAAAAACAATTACGAAAGTGGGAACCTGCATGGAAAAATGGTATGTGGCTGCAAAGAAGGCAGATTTTGATAAATGGGCGAAGGAATTTCATATCAGTCCGGTGACGGCGAGGATCCTTAGAAACCGGGATCTGACGGAAGAGAGCCAGATTCAGAAGTTCCTCTATGGAAAACTGGAGGACTGCTACTCTCCCTGGCTGCTTAAGGATATGGACAGGGCAGTGGAGGAGATTCTGAAAGCGGTAAAGGAAGGTCTGCATATCCGGGTCATCGGGGATTATGATGTGGACGGAATCTGCTCGTCTTATATCCTGACCAAAGGGTTTCAGATGCTTGGCGCACAGGTGGATACGGCAATCCCACACAGGATTCATGACGGTTATGGATTGAACGAGCATCTCATCGAAGAGGCGAAGCGGGAAGGCGTTGGCATGATCGTCACCTGTGATAACGGAATTGCCGCGGCACCACAGATCGAGCTGGCAAATTCCCTGGGCATGCGTGTGATCGTTACGGATCATCATGAGGTCCCTTACATAGAAGAAAACGGAGAGCGTAAGGAACAGCTGCCCCCGGCACTGGCAGTGGTGGATCCTAAGAGGTCGGACGACACCTACCCCTTTCCCGGCATCTGCGGCGGCGTTGTGGCACTGAAGGTGATCCAGGCAATCACGGAGAAGACCGGAAATCCGGGTCTTATAAATATTCAGGATGAACTGTTGGAATTCGCGGCACTTTCCACGGTATGCGATGTTATGGAGTTAAAGGATGAGAACCGTATTCTGGTCAAAGAAGGACTGAAACGGATCCAAAAGGGATATAACGAAGGACTGAAAGCGTTGATGGAAGTCAATGAAATCGCTCCGGACCGGCTGAGTGCATATCACCTGGGGTTTGTACTGGGCCCCTGCCTGAATGCTACGGGCAGACTGGATACTGCGAAAAGGGCGCTGGAGCTTTTGCAGAGCTTTACCAGAGCAGATGCTATGACAGCGGCGAGAGAACTGAAAGACTTAAATGAAAGCCGCAAGAACCTGACGGTGCAAGGGATTCAAAGAGCGGATGAGTATATTTTGGAACATCATATGACAGAAGATAAGGTCATGGTGATCTATCTGCCGGAGGTCCATGAGAGCATTGCCGGAATCATTGCCGGGAAAGTCAGGGAAAAATATCATCATCCGGTATTTATCCTGACCAAAGGAGAGGACGGTGTGAAGGGATCCGGCCGTTCTATCGAAGCTTACCATATGTATGATGCCATGACGCAGGTGAAACATTTTTTTACCAAGTACGGTGGACATAAACTGGCAGCAGGTCTGTCCATGCGGGAGGAGGATATTGAACCTCTGCGGATTGCTCTCAATAAAAACTGTACGTTGACAGAAGATGATTTTATTCCCAGAGTACATATTGATGTGGCAATGCCCATGGGATATGCGGACGAAGCCCTGGCAGGAGAACTGGCGTTATTAGAACCTTTCGGAACCGGGAATCCGAAGCCACTTTTTGCACAAAAGGATCTGATCTTCCAGGCGGGATTTAAAATGGGTGCCAACAAGACCTGTGCCAGATTCCGGGTGAAGACACCGGAAGGTGCAATACAGACGGTGGTATTTTTCGGGGATCTGGAGAGGCTGGGAGCTTTCTTAAATGAAAAATATGGTATCGGAAGTGAAGAAGCACTTTATGCCGGAAGAGGTAGTTTTCCTCTTTCTGTGGTATATCAGGTCGGCCAGAATACTTATAAGGGCAGGACAGAAGTGCAGTATATCATGCAGAACTATTGCTGATAGTTTCGTAACTGTTCAGAATCACATTCATATTTTTTTATTTTTTGAACACAAAATAGACACATTTTCTCTGTAATATGTATTTCAGATAGTTGATGAACTCACTATCTCCCCCCTCATAAGAAATCGAAAAACCCTAGGTACAACAGCCTGGGGTTTTTCGATTCTTCAATAAGACTTGACGACAGACCGATATCCGTGGTTATAATGTAAGAATGATAATCCCACGATATGCGAATAGAGGGTAGAATTGTGAGAGTGCGCAGCACGGAACAATTCGTAGGCATCAAAGGCGGGACATCATAAAGATACGAACACAAATTTATAGAAAGAACAGAAATTACAAAATGAACAAAATGAAATCACAGCTTCACGAATGGAAAGAAGCGTTGAAAAATATCACATTAAAAAAATGTGCCATAACCTTATTGGGAAGTTTTATTCTGGCATTTGGATTATATCATGTACACTCCATCTCCGGTGTTACCGAGGGTGGTGTACTGGGGGCAACCCTGTTACTGGAGCATTGGACCGGCATTTCTCCGGCGTTAACCGGAGGTATTATGAACGTGTTATGCTATGTGCTGGGATGGAAGCTGTTGGGTAAGGAATTCATCGCTTATTCCGCACTGGCTACGGTGGGATTTTCCGGTATGTATAAGATATGCGAACAATTCCCGCACCTGTGGCCCGGACTGGCGGACATGCCCTGGTGGGTGCACTGTTTGTTGGTGTGGGTGCCGGACTGTGCGTGCGCGTCGGCGGAGCCCCCAGTGGAGACGATGCCCTGGCCATGAGTATTTCCCATGCCGCTGGCTGGAAGATCCAGTGGGTCTATCTGCTGTCGGATCTGATCGTGCTGGTCATGTCCTTGAGCTATATCCCGGTACGGCGCATCGGGTATTCGCTGTTCACCGTGCTTTTGTCAGGACAGCTGATCGGGTTTGTACAGAACTTTAACCGCACACAGGAGACCGGTGCGGATTGTGTGACGGAAAACTGAGAAAATTGGGATCGAAAAATTATAGGTGGTACATTTGCGGAAAATAGAGTAAAATATACCGTAGTATGCAAAGATTTTCGGAATAACCATGGGATATCCGATATCGGTATAGAAAGGTGGACACCTGTATGAACAGAAAATTAACAGAACTTTTGGATAAACTGGAATATGAACAGGTATGCGGAAAAACGGAGCGGGAGATCACAGCTGTAGTCTATGACTCCCGTAAAGTCATTCCGGGATGCCTGTTCATTTGTATTAACGGAGCCAATTTTGACGGACATGATTTTGCCGCACAGGTGGCTGCACAGGGCGCCGGGGTGCTGGTGGTACAAAAGGACATAGAGCTTCCTGCGGATGCGGATGTGACTGTGATCAAAGTAGCGGATACCCGATATGCCATGGCATTTATCTCCGCAGCCTGGTTCGGCCATCCGGCAGAGAAACTGAAAGTTATCGGTATCACGGGTACCAAGGGCAAGACCACGACCACTTACCTGGTGAAATCCATTCTGGAGAATGCCGGCTATAAAGTGGGACTGGTGGGAACCATCGAGGTGATCATCGGAGACGAACATATTCATGCAAATAACACCACACCGGAATCTTACCTGTTACAGGAGTATTTTGCCCGCATGGTAGATGCCGGACTGGATACGGTAGTTATGGAAGTATCTTCCCAGGCGCTGATGCTGCACCGCACCCAGGGATTTGTATTCGATTACGGCATTTTTACAAATCTGGAGCCGGATCATATCGGTCCAAATGAACATGCAAGCTTTGAGGAATATCTGCACTGCAAGGGTTTGTTGTTCAAACAGTGCAAGGTGGGAATCGTTAACGGTGATGATGAACACTGGCAGGCAGTGACGGAGGGACATACCTGTGCACTGGAGAGCTTCGGCATGGGAGAGCACTGCATGCTGCGGGCCGAGAACCGGCAGCTGGTGCACAAACCCGGAGAACTGGGAGTGACCTTCCATGTGACCGGTCTGATGAATTTTGCTGTGGAAGTACCCATGCCCGGCAAATTCAGTGTGTACAATGCGCTGGCAGCCATTGCCATCTGCCGTCATTTTAAGGTGGATGAGGAAAATATCAAAAAGGCACTGTTACAGGCAAAAGTAAAGGGTCGTATCGAGATGATCAAGGTTTCTGACCAATTTACTCTGCTGATCGACTATGCCCATAACGCCATGGCACTGGAAAGCCTGTTAACCACACTGCGGGAGTATGAACCCCACAGACTGGTCAGCCTGTTTGGCTGCGGCGGTAACCGTTCCAGACAGCGTCGTTTCGAGATGGGAGAGGTCAGCGGCAGGCTGGCGGATCTGACGATCATTACTTCCGACAATCCCCGGTTCGAGGAGCCGCAGGATATTATCAACGATATCAAGACCGGTATGGCGAAGACGGACGGAAAATATGTAGAGATCTGCGACCGCAAGGAAGCCATTACTTATGCCATTGAACACGGAGAACCCGGCGATATTATTGTACTGGCGGGAAAAGGGCACGAAGACTACCAGGAGATCAAAGGCGTGAAGCATCCCATGGATGAACGGGATCTGATCCGGGATATCCTGGCAGAGGGACATATCCCCGGATCGGCAGCGGGTCAGGGCCTATAAGACAGTTTTCCGGGATCCCGGTGAACAGAGAGGAAAACAGATTGCGTACGTTATATGCGGATATCATTGTAGATATCTCTCATGAAAAACTGGATAAGACATTTCAGTACCGGGTACCGGAGAGACTGCGGGACAGATTGGAGCCGGGAGCCTGTGTTATGATCCCTTTCGGCAATGGAAACCGTCTGATCAAGGGTTATGTGGTCAGTATAGGGGATCAGTGTCAGTTCGCTCCGGAGAAGATCAAGGAGATCGCAGGACTGCCGGAAAAAGAGACCGGTGTAGAAGATAAAATGATCGCACTGGCTGCCTGGATCCGACGCAATTACGGTTGTACCATGATCCAGGCTCTGAAGACGGTCCTGCCGGCGAAGCAGACCGTGAAGAAACTGGAGCACAGACAGCTGGTGCGCCTGATGAATAGAGAGGAGCTTCTGTCACTCTTAGGAGAATGCGAGCGCAAAAAACAGGTGGCAAAGGCCAGACTGTTAAAAGCTCTGTCGGAGCAGGAGACGATTCCCTATGAGTGGATCACCGGGAAATTGGGCGTCAGCGCCGCTACGGTAAACAGTATCGTAAAAGTGGGCGCCGCGAAACTGGTCAGCTCCGAGAGCTACCGGAACCCCGTGAAGGTACAGGCGGAAGAGACGACGCATAATACACTTAGCTCGGAACAGCAGACCATCGTTACGGAAGTGCTTACGGATTTTGATGCCGGCAGAAGACAGACATATCTGATCCATGGCATCACCGGCAGCGGCAAAACGGAAGTGTATATGCAACTCATCGGCGAGATGATCAAAAGAGGTCGCCAGGCGATCGTGCTGATCCCGGAGATCGCTCTGACCTACCAGACGCTGCTACGGTTCTATCAGAGATTCGGTGACCGGGTCAGTGTGATGAATTCCACATTGTCTCCCGGAGAAAAATATGATCAGTGCGAGCGTGCAAAAGCAGGCGAGATCGATGTGATCATAGGTCCGAGATCCGCACTTTTTACCCCATTCCCCAATCTGGGCCTGATCGTCATGGATGAGGAACAGGAGAACAGTTACAAAAGTGAGAGTACTCCCAAATACCATGCCAGAGAGACGGCAATGGAAGTGGCGAAGCTGTACAAAGCCAGCGTAGTGCTGGGATCGGCGACCCCTTCCTTAGAGGCGTATTACCGCGCCGGAAAGGGAGAATACAGGCTGTTCCATCTGACAAAACGCCTGACCGGCGGAGAACTGCCCACGGTACACACGGTGGATCTCAGGCAGGAGCTTAAGGAGGGCAACCGTTCTATTTTCAGCAGGAAGTTACAGGAACTGATGACAGACCGGCTAAGCAAGGGGCAGCAGACCATCCTGTTTTTAAATCGAAGAGGGTATGCGGGATTCGTATCCTGTCGTGCCTGCGGTGAAGTTATGAAATGCCCACACTGTGATGTCTCCCTCTCGGAACATAAAGGGGGAAGGCTGATCTGCCATTATTGCGGCTATACACAACCCTTGCCCAAGCTATGCCCGAAGTGCGGATCCAAATATATTCTGGGATTCAAAGCAGGTACCCAGCAGATTGAAGATAAATTGAAAGAACTGTATCCGGGGGTGCGGACGCTTCGGATGGATGCGGATACTACCCGGACGAAGGACAGCTATGAGAAAATTCTGTCAGCATTTTCAAACGGAGAGGCCGATGTGCTCATCGGCACCCAGATGATCGTGAAGGGACATGATTTTCCGAAGGTGACATTGGTAGGGATCCTGGCGGCAGATCTGTCCTTAAACGCATCGGATTACCGTGCCGGAGAGCGGACATTTCAGCTGCTGACCCAGGCGGTGGGCAGAGCAGGCAGAGGGGTGCTTCCGGGAGAAGCGGTGATCCAGACTTATCAGCCGGATCATTATGCCATTACCTGCGCGGCAGCCCAGGATTATAAAAGCTTTTATGAGGAAGAAATCCTGTACAGAGAGCTGTCGGGATATCCTCCCGCAGCACATATGCTGGCGGTGCAGATCTATGGCAAAGAGGAAGAAAATGTAAAACAGCTTGCCCGGAGGCTGACAGATGTGGTAAAGTCTAATATGGACTTTTTGCAGATACTGGGGCCGACCCCGGCAAATATCAGCAAAATCAATGATATTTACCGGTATGTGTTCTACGCGAAGCATGCGGAGTATGATACGCTGGTGGCGGTAAAAGACTGTGTGGAGGAGACTTTGAGACAGTGGCAGCCAAGACAGCTGAGTATACAATTCGACTTTGACCCGGTAAACGTGTTATAGGAGGTAATAACTGTGGCAATCAGAAATATTCGTGAATATGGAGATGAGGTACTGAAAAAGACCTGTAAGGAAGTCAAGGAGATGACTCCACGGACGAAGGAATTGATCGAGGATATGTTAGAGACTATGTATGACGCCAACGGCGTAGGACTGGCTGCTCCCCAGGTGGGCATACTTAAGAGAATTGTGGTGATCGACACCACCGGAGAGGATCCGTATATTCTTATCAATCCCCGGATCGTGGAGAGCAGCGGAGAGCAGACCGGACAGGAAGGGTGCTTAAGTGTTCCCGGGAAGTTTGGTATTGTGACCAGACCCAATTATGTGAAAGCGGTAGCTTTGGATGTCAATATGAAACCCATCGAAGTAGAGGGTACGGAATTATTGGCAAGAGCCATCTGCCACGAACTGGATCACCTGGATGGACATCTCTATGTGGAGAAGGCGGAAGGTCCTCTGCAGGACATGACCTATGAGGATGAGGAAGAAGAATAAGTATTCCGGGAAGGAGATAAGCTATGCAGATCGTATTTATGGGAACCCCTGATTTCGCAGTGGGAGCTCTGGAGGCTTTGATCGCACAGGGACATGAGATCACCGCAGTGGTGACCCAGCCGGACAAGGCAAAGGGAAGAAGCGGGCAGTTACAGTTTCCGCCGGTGAAGGAATGTGCTGTAAAACACGGCATCCCGGTATTCCAGCCTCGTCGGATCAAGACTCCCGAGGCTATTGAAGAATTGAAAAAATATCCCGCAGATGTCTATATTGTGGCAGCCTTCGGACAGATCCTGTCTCAGGAGATCCTGGATCTGCCGAAGTACGGATGCCTGAATATCCACGCATCCCTGCTTCCGAAATACCGTGGGGCATCTCCGATCCAGAGAGTGATCATCGACGGGGAGACGGAGACCGGTGTGACCATCATGCAGATGAATGCAGGACTGGACACCGGAGATATGTTGTATCAGAAGAAGATTCCCATTACTTCGGAAGATACTTTTGAAACATTGCACGACAAGCTTATGGTGCTCGGCGGAGAAGCGATCACCGAGGCATTGCCGCTCTTAGAAGCAGGAAAGCTGACTCCGGAGAAACAGGACGATGCGAAGACCTGCTATGCGGCACTGATCACCAAAGAAATGGGCAGACTGGACTTCACCAAAACGGCAGCCGAACTGGACAGACTGATCAGAGGACTGACACCCTGGCCCAGTGCTTACACATTTTATCGCGGAAAACAGTTAAAGATCTGGAAGGCGATTCCCATGGTGACGGCTCACAGGGAAGCCCCGGGAACGATCCTTACGGTGAATAAGGATTCCTTTGAGGTGGCAGCGTCGGAAGGCGGTCTGAAGGTCATGGAATTGCAGCTGGAAGGCAAAAAACGTATGACAGCCCATGATTTCCTGTTAGGCGTGAAGGTACAGCCTGGAGAGATCCTGGGAGAGTGATAAACAATCCAGGCAATTAGAAAGGAGACTTTGCTATGTACGGTGGTTATTATGGATATGGTTATTATTTTGACCCCACGTATTTTCTGGTATTGATCGGACTGGTGTTATGCCTTGGGGCCAGTGCGCTGGTGAATTCCACCATGCGAAAATACAGTAAGATCCGGAATATGAGAGGAATTACGGGAGCGGAAGCTGCCCGGAATCTTCTCAATAGAGAAGGCTTGTATAACGTACAGATCGAGTGTCTGAACGCAAACGACGGCGATCATTACGATCCCCGGACAGATACCGTAAGACTGTCATATAATAATTATAACGGAACCTCAGTCACCGCAGTCAGTGTGGCTGCCCATGAGTGCGGACATGCGATCCAGCATGCCCACGGCTATGCACCTATGAGTATTCGTGCGGCATTGGTACCGGTGGTGAACATCGGAAGCAACTTAAGTATTCCCCTGATTTTCTTAGGAGTACTGCTCAGCTGGAACCAGACATTGATCCAGCTGGGAATCTGGGCATTTGCCCTGACCGTGATCTTCCAGCTGGTGACACTTCCTGTGGAATTCAATGCCTCCCGCAGAGCAATCGTGAAGGTGGAGGAATACGGACTGTTAGGCAGTGAAGAAGTAAGCGGTGGTAAAAAGGTGCTGACAGCGGCAGCCCTTACCTATGTAGCGGGAGCAGCATCCTCCGCATTACAGCTGCTTCGTCTGATCCTGTTGTATGGCGGTAACCGCAGAAGGAGAGACTAAGCATGGGGAAGCCTGCAACCACCGATACAAGAGAGATTATTGTGGAGATCCTGCTGGACCTGGAAAAGGGGCAGGATTTTTCCCATAAATTAATAAAAGCAGTGCTGGATAAATACGATTACCTGGATCCCAGAGATAAGGCATTTATCAAGAGAGTTACAGAGGGTACCATAGAGAGACAGCTGGAGCTGGATTATTATCTGAACCGGTTTTCTTCCGTTCCGGTCCGCAAGATGAAGTCTCTGATCCGTTGTCTGCTCCGCATGAGTACCTATCAGATCCTGTATATGGATGCGGTGCCGGACAGTGCGGTATGCAATGAAGCCTGCAAGCTTGCGGCAAAGCGCGGCTTTCGTACTCTGAAGGGGTTTGTCAATGCCGTCCTGCGAAATATATCCCGCAGCAAGGACAAAATGCCCCTGCCGGATCCTGCGGATCCTGTAAAATATTTCAGCGTAAAATATTCCATGCCGGAATGGATCGTGAATCTGTGGCTTCCGGTATACGGCATGGAGGGAACGGAAACACTTCTCATGGGACTGCTTAAGATTCATCCGGTATCTCTGCGTTTTTGCCTGGAATTGTCGGAAACGGACCGTGAGGATCTTAAGAAAAAGATAGAGGCTACAGGGGTCCACTTAAGCGCACATAAGGAACTTCCCTATGTATATCTGGCGGAAAATCTGGAAAACGTCAGCGAGCTGCCCGGATTTGCCGAAGGAAAATTCACTGTACAGGATGCTTCTTCTGCCCTGGCGGTAAAAGCAGCAAAAATAAAGCCGGGAGACTTTGTTATGGATCTGTGTGCGGCACCGGGAGGCAAGACGATCCTGGCGGCAGAATATACGAAAGAGACGGGACATGTGTTATCCCGCGATGTGTCAGAATATAAGACGGCTTTGATCCTTGAGAATCTGGAGCGCATGCACCGAACCAATGTGAAAGTGGAAGTGCATGATGCCACGGTTTATGACGCAGAGAGGGAAGCATCTGCGGATGTTGTGTTGATGGATGTCCCTTGTTCGGGCTTAGGTGTCATGGGCAAAAAGAGAGACATTAAATATCATGTGACACCGGAAGGCCTTAAATCTATCCATGAACTGCAGAGGCAGATCGTGGAAGCCGGATGGCGGTATGTGAAGCCGGGTGGCGTGTTGTTGTACAGCACCTGCACTATCAACAGAGAAGAGAATCAGAACATGGCAGCATGGATCACGGAAAAGTTCCCGTTCGTTTTAGAGGAGGAGAGACAACTTCTGCCGGGAACGGATGAGACCGACGGATTCTACTTTGCAAGGCTGCGCAGAAGAACGTGAGATATAAGACATGGATAGTAAAAAAGATATCAAATCCCTGAATCTGGAGGAACTGAAGACCGAACTGGAGAGTATGGGAGAGAAAGCTTTCCGGGCAAAACAGATGTATGAGTGGATGCATGTGAAGTTAGCGAGAAGCTTTGACGAGATGACCAATCTCTCCGCAAAATTCAGGGAACAATGCAAGGAAAAGTATGAATATACCTGTGTAAAGCCTGTCAGAATACAGGAGTCGAAGATCGACGGAACGAAAAAGTTTTTATTTGAACTGTCTGACGGCAATGTGGTGGAAAGCGTGTGGATGCAGTACAAACACGGCAACAGTGTGTGCATTTCTTCCCAGGTGGGATGTCGGATGGGCTGCAGATTCTGTGCGTCCACCCTGGATGGACTGGAGCGGAACCTGACGCCTTCGGAGATGTTAGATCAGATCTATGCCATCACGAGACTGACGCAGGAACGGGTCTCTAATGTGGTAGTCATGGGAACCGGAGAACCCATGGACAATTATGATAATATTCTAAAGTTTCTGCATCTGCTGACGGATGAGAATGGATTAAACATCAGCCAGAGAAATGTTACGGTGTCCACCTGCGGAATCGTGCCGAGAATGCGACAGCTGGCAGATGAGAAGCTGCAGATTACCCTGGCATTGTCACTGCATGCAACCACAGATGAAAAAAGAAGAAAACTGATGCCCATTGCCAACAGGTATTCCATCAAAGAACTGATGGAAGTCTGCAGGTATTATTTTGAACAGACCGGGCGCCGGATCACTTTTGAATACAGTCTGGTAGGCGGTGTGAACGACACGGAAGAGGATGCCAAAGAGCTGATCGCTCTGGCAAAGCCTTTATGCTGTCATATTAACCTGATTCCGGTAAACCCGATTAAAGAGCGGGACTTCGTGCAGTCGGATACCGGGCATATTCAGGCGTTTAAAAATAAACTTGAAAGTAAGAAGATACATGTTACAATTAGAAGAGAGATGGGCCGGGATATTGACGGAGCCTGCGGACAGTTAAGGCGTCGTCATACACAGGAGATGCAGAACCCGGACGGACTCTCACAGGAGGAAAATTGACGTGCTCAAGACGTTTTCCATAACCGATATCGGAAGGAAAAGAAAAGTAAATCAGGACTATATCTATACCTCTGAGGAACCGGTGGGAAATCTGCCCAACGTGTTTATTGTAGCGGACGGTATGGGCGGACATAATGCGGGAGATTATGCGTCCAAAGTGACAGTAGAGACCATGCTGGCTGAGATGCAGAGTTCTTTTGAAAAAAATCCCACGCTGATTTTCCGCAGAGCGATCGAGGAAGCCAATGAGTTGATCCGCAGGAGAGCCGGCGAAGACAAGAAGCTGGAAGGAATGGGAACGACGGTTGTGGTGGCATCCTGCATGGGCAGATTTTTACAGGTGGCCAATGTGGGTGACAGCAGACTTTATGTGGTGAATCGTGAGATACGGCAGATTACGAGGGATCATTCTCTTGTAGAGGAAATGGTACGCATGGGCGGATTAGACCGTGCGGATGCAAGAAATCATCCTGACAAGAATATTATTACCAGAGCGGTAGGTGCGGAGGATCATGTAGAGCCGGACTTTTTTACCGTAGAACTCAGGGAAGGCGATACTGTCCTTATGTGTTCGGACGGACTGACTAATATGCTGGAAGATGAAGAGATCCGCATGATCATCAGTGGTGCAAGAGATCTTGTGGAGAAAGCAGAGCGTCTGGTAGAGGCAGCCAATGCAAACGGCGGCAGAGACAATATCAGTGTTATCCTTATTGAGCCGTGCGCATAAGACAGATAATACTCTTAGTTACTTAGGTTATATAAGAATGGAGAGCAATAATGATCAAAATAGGAATGATGATCGGCGATCGCTATGAGATCCTGGAGAAAATCGGAACCGGCGGTATGTCAGATGTCTATAAAGCAAAATGTCATAAGTTGAACCGATATGTGGCGATCAAGGTATTGAAGCAGGAATTCAGCGAGAATGCTAATTTTGTATCCAAATTCCGTATTGAGGCCCAGGCGGCAGCAGGACTGATGCATCCCAATATCGTAAATGTCTATGATGTAGGGGAAGAAAACGGAATCTACTATATTGTAATGGAACTGGTGGAGGGCATTACCCTCAAAAAGTACATTGAGAAAAAGGCCCGTCTGTCTTACAAGGAAGCAGTAAGCATTGCCATCCAGGTGAGTATGGGCATTGAGGCAGCACATAATAATCATATTATTCACCGGGATATCAAACCGCAGAATATCATTATTTCCAAAGACGGCAAAGTAAAAGTCACGGATTTCGGTATTGCCAAGGCAGCGACCAGTAATACGATCACTTCCAATGTAATGGGAAGTGTACACTATACGTCTCCGGAACAGGCCAGAGGCGGTTACAGTGATGAGAAGAGTGATATCTATTCACTCGGTATCACCATGTTCGAAATGCTTACGGGAAGAGTCCCCTTCAATGGGGAGACGACGGTAGCGATCGCCATCAAGCATATTCAGGAAGAAATGCCTTCTCCCAAGGAATTCGTGCCGGAGATCCCTTCCAGCGTTGCAAGTATTGTATTAAAGTGTTGTCAGAAATCACCGGATCGCAGATATCAGAACATGGCAGAACTGATTGCAGACCTGAAGCAGTCCCTGATCAATCCGGAGGAGGACTTTGTCGTGAACAAGGATCCGGATATGGAAGGCGGCACCCGGATGATCTCCGATGAAGATATGGCACAGATCAAGAGAAAAGTTCCGTATCAGAGTGGCCGGGAGTATGAAGAACAGGATCATGATGAGACGATGCGCCTACGTTCCGATACAGAAGCCATGTATGAGAATGATGAAGAGGCAGAGGGAGAGGATGATTATGATTACGATCCCAAGATGGAACGCGTGACAACGGTTCTGGCAATCGTTGCGGGAGTGGTGATCTGTATTATCCTGATCGTACTGGCGGTGAAGATCTTCGGCGGGAAAAAGAACGAAGGCAATAATCCTTCCGGTCCGATCATCACTACGGAGGAAACCAAAGAAGAGGCAGAGAAAGTCACTATGCCGGATGTGAAGGGCATGAATGTGGATGATGCGAGAAATACACTGACCGGACTGGGAATTCTGACGGAAGTTGTATATGAGGAATCTGATTCCGTGGCAGAAGGTGTGGTGATCAATACCGACGTCAGCGTGGGTTCCCAGATTGACAAGGGCAGCAAGGTAACACTTACGGCAAGCGCCGGAACCCAGGGCGTAGAAGTTCCGAATGTGGTGGGACTAACTTTTGACGAGGCGAATACACAGCTGGTAAGCAAGGGCTTTTTGGTCAATAAGACAGAGGATTATTCCGACACCATAGAAGCAGGACGCGTGATCGCCCAGACTCCCGCAGATGGAAATAAGGCGCCGAAAGGCAGTGTGATCACCGTTACCGTAAGCCTGGGAAAGGAAGATACGAAGATCCGCGTGCCGAACCTCATCGGACTGTCAGAGCAGGATGGTACGGTGGAAGCAATCGAGGCCGGACTGACAGTAGGCAGTGTGACCCATATTTACAGCGATGAAGTGGGAGAGGGCATGATCTGCTATCAGAGCTATTCCCATGGTTCCTATGTGGATCAGGGAACCTCCATTGATATTAAGGTGAGCCAGGGCGCACAGAAAGTGACTTATAAGTGCAATGTCAGCATTGCGGCACCGACGACTTCCGAGGCACCCCAGTATGTATCGGGAATGGAAGTCGGCATCACCCTGGTGGCGGATGACGGTACGGTACTGATGGATACGAAGGTTACCACCTTCCCGGTAGCGACCAATATCAACGGCATCGCCTCCTCCGGCGGTACCCTCACCATGACCTACCAGGTGACATCGGCAAGCACCACAACAGAGGGGGATGTTGTCGTTCCCGGCACCACAGAGAACAAGACCTTTACCCGAAGAGTGGAATTCGTGAAGGAATAAGACAAAGGCAGGAACTATGAAGGGCAAGATTATAAAAGGAATTGCCGGCTTCTATTATGTCCATGCAGGGGATGCTCTGCATAGTGCGGACGGAATCTATGAATGCAAGGCAAAAGGTGTCTTCCGTAAGGACCACAGGAAACCATTGGTCGGGGACGATGTGGAGATGGAAGTCATAGATGAAGCACAGAAAAAGGGAAATATCACAGAACTGCTTCCCAGGCACAGCGAACTGATCCGTCCGGCGGTTGCCAATGTGGATCAGGCACTGGTGATTTTTGCCATCTGTAAGCCACAGCCCAATTTTAACCTGCTGGATCGTTTTCTGATCATGATGCAGCAACAGGACATTCCCTGCATCATCTGTTTTAACAAGCAGGACATTGATGCAGAGGGGAAAAAAGAGGATTATCGTTCCATCTATGAACAGGCGGGATTTCAGACCATTACTGTCAGTGCCAGGGAAAAGGAAGGCATCGACAGATTAAAAGACCTGCTTCGGGGCAAGACCACCACGGTGGCGGGGCCCAGCGGCGTCGGCAAGTCTTCGCTGGTCAACTGTTTACAGTCGGGTATCGTGATGGAGACCGGTTCCATCAGTGAGAAGATCGAGCGTGGAAAACATACCACCAGGCATTCCGAACTGATCTCCATTGCACCGGATACTTACATTCTGGATACTCCGGGGTTCAGCTCCCTGGGACTGTTCGGACTGGAAAAAGAGCAGCTGGCGGGATATTATCCCGAATTTGTTCCGTTTGAAAAATATTGCAGATTCGGAGGATGTTCTCATATCTCAGAACCGGTCTGCGGCGTGAAAGATGCCGTGGCGGAAGGGGAGATCTCGCGGACACGTTACGAGAATTATTGTCTGCTCTATGAGGAACTGAAAAGTCAGAGAAAATATTAATTATGAGTGAAGTGCAGAATCATCTTGGGGAAAAATTTAAAGAAACCATCGCCGAAGCCATGAAGACCGGAGATTTCCGGGCACTGAATACGTTAGTGAGCGATACAGTCAACGATGCTCTGCGGGAAGCGGATTTTCAGGCGAATCTGTCCAGGGAAGCCGCGGAGAAAAAGATCTGGAATTCCCAACGCAGCTGGCAGGATAAAAAGCGGGAAGAAGAGAAGTCCGAAGAGCAGATCCAGGCGGAGCGCGAAGAACGGGAAAGACAGCGGGAGGAACACCGCAGACAGAACGAAGAGTGGCACAGACAGCGAGAAGAACGGGAAAAACAATGGGAAGAACAATGGGAAGAACAGCGTAAGGCACGGGCGGCGCAGAACCGTTCTGGAAATCAGGCCGGTGTCTGGACACCCAGAAAGACTACGGCTTTGGAGATGACTTCTTTGGTAAAAATGGAGAAAAAAGGAAGCGTGTCCGGAACTCTGTGTACCGTGTTCGGTGGCATCGGACTAGGCTTTTCCGGGCTGGGACTTTTGGTACAGCTTCTTTTGGCTGCTTTTAGTGCAGCAAGTTTAAGTGCGGCGATCCTTCCGGGAGTACTTTCTTTGGTGTTTTTGGAGATGATCTTCTATGGCAACGGACAGCGCAGAAGATTACAGCGTGCGGAGAAATATCTGGAACTGTGCGGTACCAAGATGTACGGTGTGATCACGGAGATGGCGCGTTATACCGGCGAAAGCGTCCGCTATGTAAAAAAGGATCTGCGCAAAATGTTAAAAGCCGGAATGTTCCCTGAGGGGCATCTGGATGACAAAGAGACCTGTTTTATGTTAAATGATGTGATCTATCATCAATATCTGGAGACAGAAAAGGCTTATCTGGAACAGAAAAAATCAGAGGAGCAGGCAAAACAGATGCCGGACAAAGGAACAACACAGGACGCTGCACAGACGGAGAGAGAGCAGGAACTCCACAGTATGGTGGCAGAGGGGATGGAATGCATCCGACATCTGCGGGATCTGAACGACCGGATCGAAGAGGTGGCAATCTCCGAGAAGCTGTACCGCCTGGAGAATCTGCTGAAGGAGATCTTCGACAGAGTGCAGGAGCACCCGGAGCAGATGCACAGAATGCATAAATTAATGGATTATTATCTGCCCACTACTTTAAAACTGGTGGAGCAGTATGCGGAATTTGACGAGGTCAGCAGTCCGGGAGAGGAAATTCTCGAGGCCAAGAAAGAGATCGGGAAGACACTGGACATGATCAATCAGGCATTTGTGACATTGTTAAACAATCTGTTTCAGGATGCCGCCTTTGACGCATCGGCGGATGCGCAGGTATTACAGGCCATGCTGGCAAAGGAAGGTCTGACGGAATCCGATTTTGTAATGGAAAAACAGTAAATAATAAATGATGCAATTGTAAAAAATGGGGGTATCAATATGAATATGGATTTAGACGCAGCAACAAAAGAAGCACCGACTCTTACACTGGATCCTTTTGCGGAGGCAAAGGCAGAGATCGTGGAGAAGAAGCCGGAGGAGTTGGTGGAAGAGCAGGCGGTTCCCGAGATGGAACTGACACCGGAAGAGCAGAAACAGGTGGATGATTTTGCAGCACAGATCGACCTGACCAATACCCAGGCGGTGTTACAGTACGGAGCCGGAAGCCAGAAGAAGATCGCTGATTTCTCAGAGACGGCGCTTAGTAATGTCCGGACCAAGGATATGGGAGAAGTTGGAAATCTGTTAACCGACGTGGTGGCACAGTTAAAGGATTTCGACACCGAGGAAGATAAGGGATTTTTCGGACTGTTCAAAAAAAGCGGAGACAAGCTGAGCAATCTGAAAGCAAAGTACGATAAGGCGGAAGTCAATATCACAAAGATCTGTGATGCCATGGAGAGTCATCAGGTAGTGCTGTTAAAGGATGTGGCTGTGTTGGACAAGCTGTACCAGCTGAACCTGAATTACTTCAAGGAACTGTCCATGTACATCCTGGCAGGTAAAAAGAAGCTGGCGCAGGCAAAAAGTGTGGAGCTTCCGGAGCTTTTAGAGAAGGCACAGAAGAGTGGACTTCCGGAGGACACCCAGGCAGCGAAAGATTTCGCGGCAATGTGTGAGCGGTTTGAGAAGAAGATCTATGATCTGGAGCTGACCAGAGCCATTTCCCTGCAGATGGCACCCCAGATTCGTCTGATCCAGTCTAATGACATCGCCATGTCCGAGAAGATCCAGTCGACGTTAGTGAATACGATCCCTCTGTGGAAGAGTCAGATGGTCATTGCCATCGGTCTGGATCATGCTACCGATGCCGCCAAGGCACAGCGTGCCGTATCGGATATGACCAATGAGCTGTTGAAGAAGAACGCGGAAGCACTGAAGGTGGCTTCTGTGGAGACAGCGAAGGAATCCGAGCGGGGAATTGTGGATATAGAGACACTTAAGAGTACCAATCAGACACTGATGACGACATTGGATGAGGTCATGAAGATCCAGGAAGAGGGACGTGCGAGAAGACAGAGCGCTGAGGAAGATTTACAGCGCATTGAGAATGAAATGAGAGATAAATTACTGGAGATGAGCAGGGCTTCCCATACTTAATTTTTACATAATTTTAAGAAGCTTCATCTTGACGAAACAGATAAGGAAAATTAAAATAAAATACAGGAAGGTTCATTCACGGAAGGAGCAGAAACAAATGAAAAAACTGGAAGAAATACTAAGAGACAAACCAATTAAAAATAAGCTGTCTTTTGCGTTCCGCATCATGGATATTTTATATGTGGTGCTTGCACTGGTGGCAGTGGTGGAATTGATACGGTCAAAAGGCTATATAGGAAGTATAGTTGTTGTGGTTTTACTTGTTTTAGCTATCATATTTAATGCATCCATGTCGAAAATGCTTGCCAAAATGCTGATAGATCCGATCACGAACCTGGTAGCTGCGTCTGAGAAGATCGCATCCGGTGATTTTGAGATCGGCGTACCTTATGAATCTGAGGATGAGCTGGGCAGACTTTCCGACAGCTTTGAGACCGCCGCAGCTATTTTGAAAAAGGTTGTATCAGATCTGCAGACTATCGTAGAGCAATTTTCCGATGGTAATTTTGATGTTCACAGCAGCTGCCCGGAAGCATATGTCGGACAGCTCCGAGATGTTTTAGATGAGCTGGATGAAATGGTAAATAAGGTCAGCGAGACCATGCACGGTATTCAGGATTCCTCCGAGCAGGTATCTGCGGGCAGCAATCAGCTGGCAGTCAGTGCACAGGATATAGCGGAGGGCGCTACCCATCAGGCAGCATCCGTAGAAGAACTGGTGGCTACCGTAGACGAAGTAACCAGTCAGGTACTGGAGAATACCAAGTCTACCGACATTGTACATGACAAGGCGAAAAAGGTAGGTATCGAGGCAGCCAACAGCCAGAAGAAGATGGATGAGCTGGTAGATGCCATGAAGAAGATCAACGCAACGACCCAGAACATTGAAAAGATCATCGCAGATATTGAGAATATCGCATCCCAGACCAATCTGCTGTCCTTAAATGCCTCCATCGAGGCAGCCCGTGCCGGAGAGGCAGGAAGAGGCTTTGCAGTCGTGGCAGATCAGATCAGACAGCTGGCAGAAGAGAGTGCTAATTCCGCAGTAGAGTCCAAGAAGCTGATCGAAGAGTCCATGAACGAGGTAGAGGTGGGTAATAAGGTCACCAAGGAGACCAATGATGCTATGCAGGAGGTTATGGCTGAGCTGGATCAGATCATCCAGGAGGTTGCCAATATCCGTACTGCGTCTGACAAACAGGCGGTTTCCGTTAAAAATATCAAAAAGGGTGTGGGAGACATCAATGATGTTATCCAGTCTAACTCTGCAGCAGCTGAAGAGACTTCCGCTACCAGCGAGGAGCTTTCCGCATCTGCTACTACTCTGAACGAACTGTTAGAGCATTTCAAACTGCGCGGCTAATCAGAGGATGTGTTCCGAAATGAGCGGAATAAGGAAGAGAGAACAGAAGAACCATAGCTGTAAGTTCACAGCTGTGGTTCTTTTCATATCGGAGGAGAAAAAGACAAATGCTTCACAGAAAACAATACAGGGTGGCGGTGAGAGTAACCATTATGGTGCTGGCGCTTACCCTGACTGCCTGTGGAACACAGGAAAATACCGGGAGTACGGAAAGCGTGAAGAGCACAGAAACCGTGGAGAACACAGAGACCGTGAAGGGCACAGAAACCGTGGAGAGCACAGAGACCATAGAGAATGTAGAAATTATAGAAGCTATGGTTTCAGAGAGTGCGGCACCACAGGGAATGGCAAATGTCACACCACAGATGCAACCGGAGGAATACACCAACTTGCAGCAGATCACCCTGGATTTCACATGGGAATATGCGGATCATTCTAAGATCAATACCGGAGCAGCAGTGCTGTACCTGGCGTCGGAGGAATCCGGACGCAAAGGCATCGTCATCGGTGTCAATGCCGGACACGGGACGGCGGGCGGCGCGAAGGTAAAGACGCTGTGTCATCCGGACGGCTCGGCGAAAGTCACCGGAGGCAGTACGGCGGCGGGAGCAATGGAAGCTGCAGCAGTTTCCGGAGGCATGACGTTTCAGGACGGTACACCGGAGCGGGAGGTGACATTACGTATGGCACGGATCCTGCGGGATAAGCTGTTATCCTCCGGTTATGATGTGCTGATGCTACGGGACAGTGAGGATGTGCAGTTAGACAATGTGGCGCGGACTGTGATCTGCAACAATGTCGCGGACTGCCATATTGCGCTGCACTGGGACAGCGGTGACGGCAAAAATTACGACAAGGGATGCTTCTATATCTCGGTGCCGGAAGCGCTGAAAAACATGGAGCCGGTGGCATCGCACTGGCAGCAGCACGATACCCTGGGAACGGATCTGGTGGAAGGACTGCGGGAGCAGGGAGCCACAATTTATGGGAAAGGACATATGGGTATTGACCTGACCCAGACATCCTACAGCACGATCCCTTCTGTGGATATGGAACTGGGAAATGCGTATTCGGACCACAGCGATGTGATATTGGAACAATTAGCCACAGGGCTTCTCACCGGAATCAATACTTACTTTGAACAGTAAGGACTTTGCAAAGAGTGTGAGGTATGCTATAATACTATTTCGGATTCGTTTGTCTCTGCACGGAGACGGATGGACTTATGAGTGAAATAAAGAATAGAAAATACAAGAAAGGCAGACCCTGTCGTTAGGTCTGAACGGTAAATAAATCATGAAGCTGGGTATCGTTAGTTAAATGCCTATTTCATATCTCAATATTCCTTTATAAACCTCGATAAATCCCATATTTTCGTACTCTGCCGTTATATAAATTCATGTATTTACATATAGTTTCATGACAAATTGGTGCGGAATTGGTGCGGCAAATGGGAAAACAATATTTTGGGAAACGAGTTCATCACGACAGATTATTTTCAATGGCGAATTAAAAACTATATCTACGGCATTCACGAATATCGTTTGATTGATTTAAAGCTATATAGATCCCCACTGGAACATCCAGCGGGGATTTGTTTTTGAAAGAAGCGTCTTTATTGGTTGTCTAAGTTCTATGTTTTCAAAATTAAGGTTAGATTCCGGATATATTAATCACCCTGGCTTACACTGTTAGAATATGATTGCTAACATGAGCAAATTGAAACCATGATGAGATTATTTATTCATAGCGGTATGGTAGAATGATTATGGCAAATAAGATTTGTAAGAAAATATAAGAAAATCTTCATGGTATTCAGATAGTGATTCCTTTATAATAATAACAGGAATGTTGTTTTGAAACAAAAAAGCAGAAAGGCGGTACTATGATAAGCAAAAAATTATTTATGACTTTAGGTCTTTCCTGCTTGCTTCTGGTCGGCTGTCAGACTGCCCAAAAGACGGCGCCAGAATCAAGCGTTCTTACTCCTACGGGTTATGCTTCCGAAGAGGTACAACGGCTCTCTCTTTTTTATGACGGCGCTCTGTATCTGTATAATGCCACAGGCTTTGACCTTCCAAAAGAAGAAAGCTGGGAGCTTTTAGGTCAGGTGGCTTTTGTGAATAATTTGGAATTTCCCACGGAAGATTTCTATGGAACCCACTTAAACGTAGGTCAGGAAATTTACTGGAAACCGTCAGAACCGCAAAAATTGTATGTAAAATACGATTCCGGTTTCGCACTCTTTGAAGCAGAGGAAACGAAAAAGGACGAAAGTGATTATGTAACTGCGGGAATAAAATTATGGACTTCTGACAGTCTGGAACTTAAGCTTACGAATGTCAGCAATGAAACGATAAGCTATGGTGAAGCATTTACTATGGAGGTTCTTCATGACGGCATTTGGGAAAAGCTTCCGGTATTATTGGAGGACTATGGTTTTAATGATATTTCCTATGAATTGGAGCCTGGAGAATACAGGTTTATTGATATAGATTTTGCATGGTTATACGGAGAACTCCACGAAGGCAGATATAGAATTATAAAAGAAATTTATTTGCAGGACGGAAGCGTATATTTAGTACCAGCAGAGTTTGGGGATTTAATTATATGAAAAAGAGCATAGTACTATTTTTAACAATAATTTGTGTCCTTTTTTTAACCGCTTGCAATACAAAAAGTATGAACTATATTATTGAAAACAAGCCAAGCGTAACAGGAATAGTGGAAGAAGTGCATGATGATTACATAATAATGTATTCTGAAACAGCAGCTGGTTATCCTAATGAAACAAGGTGGCAAATATCTCTGGAGGTAAAAAATAAAGATAGTTATACAGATATTACTGTTGGTGATGAAATCGTTGTGTACTATGATGGAATGGCAGCGGAAACATCTCCGTTACAAGTGGGCACAGTATATGCAATTACATTAAAAACACCTACCAAAAGAACAGTAGATGAAGAATCCGGTGTCGATAACAGTAAAGTGGAAGTAGTTAATTTAAAAGAATTTGGAAACCCAAAAGCAGTGTTAGATAATGTACCCCTTGTATCAAATGTTGAGGTAAAAAAATCTAACGAGGATGAATTGCAAATTGAATTTGCATTAGAAAATGTCGGAGTATGTACTTTTGTTGCCAGTGAAAGGAAAAATCTATCTCTTCCTAATGAAACCTTTATAGATTCTACTAAAATTAAATGGACAGCACAAACCGCAGACGATGAATATATTTTCCCTTATATGAAAGTTAATGAAACCGGAGATATATTCATGATAGATTGGACATATAAAGAGTTTCATTTTGCTATTTACGGAAAATCCCCTAAGAACACATCTGACAGAGATATGGCTGGAAAGATTGCGTTAGAAATCATACGAAATTTGGGTGCTGATACCACAAATATAAAGATTGATTATGGAACTTCGTCCATTTATACAAAAGCAGAAATGGATGCAGCGATAGAATTGATTAAAAAGGAATTCAGCACTTGGGATGGATGTGAGTTACACAGTATTTCATATTCAACCGATGAGGAATGCAGCGAATCCAATATTGCATGGATGAACGAAATGGGAAAAGCGACTGATGTAGAAGAAACTTTTACACAATGTATTATGTTTAAAAGTAACTTCCATTCTCCGTTGAATGGTGGCAGCGGATTCAACTCAGATGAAGAATATACCGATTGGCAATGGTGGTTAGCTCGTTCTGAAGGTGGGCAATGGAAACTGATGACCTATGGATATTAAAGAACCTACAAGTTTAAGTACATGAATTGGAAGTTAGAAAGTGTGTGATTTTTATGAAGAGAATCTTATTAGCGTTAGGGATAATTATGTTATTCACTTTATCTGGTTGTGAAACTAAGCCAGAAATAGAATTGCCTCCAATGATTGACATGGCAGGTCAAAAGTATGTGGCTACCAATATGCCAGTAGATGAACTCCCAGAGGGCTATACTTATATGGGTAAATTAACTGAGACACAAGCAAATGGTACAGGACTTGAAGGCTGTAAGATGTATGCTTACACTGAGTTAGATAGTATTCCCGATTTTTATCTATATCAAGAATGTGGAACACCTATTGACGATCACACTATTGACAGTGAAAAAATCCAGTGGGCATATGTTCAATGGATGCAAGTAAAAGAGGAATAACGATTTTTCTATCAGATAACTTTCAGCTTGTCGTTCTGAAAATTCAACTGAATAGCCACAACACAAACCGCTGCTACATGGAAGCCAACAAACCATGCAACAGCGGTTTTTTGTTACCGTTTTTTCCTCTGGCTGATAGGTGTTCCCATTTTCTTTGATTTTTGGAGAATCCGAATCAGCCAGCGAAATTCTTCTTCCGATAAATTTTTGTAGTTGATACCGAGCTGCTTGCAGTAAAGCATTGCCAGTTTTTCCAAACGGCTGCCCTTGAAATTTTCGACCGCTTCCAGATTTTCT
>ENA-OOZG01000387-OOZG01000387.1-human-gut-metagenome-genome-assembly--contig:-NODE-387-length-37541-cov-3.833111_pt1 | contig 37541 bp, 30 predicted proteins | sample MGYA00241706_ERZ501384 | MGnify/ENA primary metagenome ERZ501384 (study PRJEB25962, sample SAMEA2042742) | human gut metagenome | biome: human gut; feature: human-associated habitat; material: faeces...
CGCTGTAACTGAATAATTTTTATAATTTTGTGTCCAAAATATGTTGACTAGTGCAAGAGCACCCGCCCTGAATTGGGGCGTGTGTTTTATTCCTAAAAAACCGTACTGTCAGTTTGGGTCATCATTTCGGTGATTGAACAATAGTGAACCTGATACTCAAATTGGGTATGAGGTTTTATTGCTTTTATAAGGTAGCGTTTCACGACCTTAGAATCTGCGTACTTAATTTGGGTACTTAGACTACAGATACCTTAACAATCTGAGGGGAGGAAAATCACAGACTAATGGAAGATCTCCGAAACAGGGATATGCTATAAATGACCTCTCTTTATTAAAGGGGTGTCCAAAATAGACATACCTCTTAGTAATGGCAGCAGTTGTCTACTTCCAAATTTGTCCGAATCAAATCCCTATGGTGCTCCATTTCTGACTCTGCCGGGGCTACTTTTAACCTGACAGAAGAAACGCTTTTACATAGGAAGAAACTCGATTTTAAAAATAACAGAAAATTTCAATGAAATACATAAAATGCACATGCGATTTTGCTTAGTTAAGAATAAACTAAATTTTAAAATTATATTTTGAAAGATTTACAAAAAAATTACACCGGTCACGCGGTCAATGCCTTGACGGGTACCACGACCGGTGGTATAATATTGCTACCACGGAAACAGATGTTCTTTTTGTGAGTAAAAATTATGGAGGTATAGGACAATGAGTACAGTTTATGAAGACCTGGAAATGTTTGATGAAGCACTGGATAAGAAGTTACTGGACGAGGCGAAAGATGATGTAGGACTGGAAAACTGGGAGCTTGAAGATGATGAGAACGAGGAACTGGGTTATTCAGATGAGACAGATGATTCGGAAGAGACAGAACTGACACCGGAAGAAGAAAAAGCCATAGTGGAAAAGATAAGAATGATTAATGATAACTTTGAAAAAGCTCTGTCTGGTGCGATTCGGAAATTGCTGGAACTGAATAAGACACAGGATATAAAAATGACAAATGAAGTTATAGAACTGGATGATGGAGAAACATATTTGTTATATTTTGCATTCCTGCCAGATGAAAGTAATCCAGAGGAAGGCTGTTGGGTTCCGGTCGGAGCGGAGCTGATCGAACAGAAACAAAAGAAGAAAAGAAATAACAGACCGTTGCCTAAGTTTTGGGAGTATCGTAAAGGTATAGATCGTCAACGCGTTAGAGAACAAATTGATGACAGACTGGAATGCCCCATGAATAGTTTGGTAGATATTTTTAATGAGTGGGAAGAACCTTATAAGAGAAAAAGAATCGGCGGCGAACCCGTAGAGAATTTTCTGGTAAAGGTAAAAGGCGGACGGGCTGATAGTCGCCAGACACAAAAAGTAAGAGAATGTGCGAAAGAAATGGATAATGCAGTGAAAAGATATTATCAGTTAAAAAGCCAGAGTAATGATAAAGATGATAGTGCATACATCTTTTTATGTGAAGAACTTGAAGAAATTGTAGAAGAATTAAGAAAATCTATTCGGAAGATGAACCAGAAAACTATGAGTCAGATGATACAACTGGCTTTGGGATGCAATAAGTCGGTAGGTATTCGACCAGAGATTAGGGGGACTTATACAAAGTATCGTAATAAGATTTTAGAAATACTGTACAGATATGATAGAGATTTGTTCCTGTCCTGTTTTAAAAAGGGAGAAAATTCAGAAAAGTCAGATATTATAATTAACAAATAATTCCGGAAATCATGTACAGGTCTCGAATAAAAATGCCCGGAAACCCTTATAAAATAAGGCTTTTGGGGATATGCGTTAACAGTGTAATATAGAGAACTAGCTAACTTGACTTTTATATAAGACAATGAGTAGATATATTGCAAAGAAATCGTTATTTTATATAAGAGAAAAGTTCTCAACAACTATAAATAATAAAAATTCAGCTGCCAGTAATGTTAAGTTATATTAACTATCTGGCAGCTGTATTCGTTTAATGAGAGAAAGGAGCGAACGAAAATGTCTGAGAAGAAAAGCATCCTATTAAAAGTCTCACCGGAATTTCACAAAGATCTGAAGATTTATGTGACACTCAGAGATGTAACACTACAGGATTACATTGTAGACCTTATTAAAAAAGACATGAACAAAAATCAGTAAGAGAAAGAGAGGAAACCAGAACAATGAAGCAGCAGGATATGAAAACAAAGGAAGTCCGCAGTCAGAGAATCGCCTGGCTGTTGCGGAAAGAAGGATTTGAAATCATCAACGTTGTGCCGAACAGGTGCCGTCCGAATCTGGACGTGTTCATATTTGAAGCGACACCGGAGTTATGCGCGGCGCTGGACGAGCACATCAGAAACAAAGATAACAGACGAGATAAAAATTAAAGACGATAATCGGAGGAAAGAATCATGAGTGACTATATCGTAGTAGATGAGAAACTGATTGACAAGTTGGATGAATTAAAGATAGATAATGGTAAGTGCATCATGCTGTATGCCAAAATATTGGCAATGGCGAGCAACAAAGGATATACAACAGCAGGGAATGCTTACTTTGGAAGAGTTTTGAATCTGGAAGATCGTCAGGTCAGACGACATTTGAACAGTCTGGAAGCAGCAGGATGTATTACAAGATTTGAAAAGCGAAGAGGATCACATACAGACGCGCGCATGATATATCCGAAGCTGTTTATTGATGAGGAAGATAACGTAGGACAAGATTGTCCAGACCGGACAGATGAGACCTATGACCCCGGTCATAAATGTCCAAAACCTAGGTCAAGAATGACCAAAACCCCGGACGGATATGACCAAAACCCCGGTCATACATGCCCTCCAGTAAAAGAATGTAATAGATATGTAAAAGATAATAGTACCGCTGACGCTGAGACGGACGCTTCGCTAGTAGACGTTCCGCTTCGCTGCACTGAAGAGGTCGCTGGCGCTCCAAATGTCGTCGCTTCCGCTCCTAACTCCGCTGACGCTGCGCGCTTACGCTTGCCGGATGATCTGCCGGAAGATATTCGCAATATAAAATTCGAAGCGAGAATAGATGATAAATCTATTTTAGAAGTTATGGATCGTGATTATCGTGAGTATTTAGATGATGGCTGGGAGACTCACGAGGATATTAGAGATAAGCTTATCGAAAAGTTTATTACCGGATTCTATTGTGGTAACAAGGATAAGATTACTGCTTATGCAGAGTTCTTGATGGAACATTATAAAATAGTACCTATCAAAAAGTATTTGTAATTGAACAAGAATTTGAATTTACAATCAGAGAATAACTAGAACGTATAAGCACATGTCAGTGTTTATGACTTTCGGATTGCTTATATATTGTAGTTATTTTCTGCTGAATAAGAAAGTGAGGAACAACAGATATGAAATTTTATACAGCAGAAGATTTACAACAGATCATGCAGATCGGACACAAACAGGCAGAAGCATTGATGAGAGCAGAAGAATTTCCGAGTATTCGGATCGGACGCAGTTACCGGGTTGAGGAAGATGCTCTTTCAGAATGGTTAAGCCAGACAAAATCAGTGAAACTGGATTACAGCAAGTGCTAGGACTGGTGAAGTTATGAGCGGAACATTTACATCTTGGGGAGCACTTGTACAGGCACTTCAGAAAGAAGTAGCAGAAGCAACAGAAGAGGTTGTGGACGATTCTCTGGATGATTTGTACAGGAACGTTGACAGATTTTACAGTTCTTCAGAAGGAAGATATCACCGTACAGGAATGCTGCGTATGTCACCGCAGAGTTACTTCAGTGGTGGCGGTTCTGTGTCTACAGGTGAGATCAGTTTGAACACCGGACACGGTTACAGTCCTTCTGGGAGAGATACAAGAACGATTTACGGTTATGCTGAGAATGGTGGATTGCTGGGTAACGGTGGATTCTGGGCTGATACAATGTCCAGAATCCCGGCACACATACAGCAGTCATTCGGCAGCAGATTTCATTAAGAAATGATTCGGAACAATAAAAAAATACGATTGAGAATAAAGGAGAACAAGGATTATGAAATTAGCAGATGTTATGGATAAAGTAGAAGTTGGCATGAAGATGGTAGTAAGAAGTGAGTACAATCCAGAGTATGAAGTATTCGGCGGCAAAGTTGTGGAGAAGAAAGGCGTTTATTTATGTCTGGAAGTGGATGGAATCCTGCATGGACTGTCTGCAAAAGAAAATTATGAAGTGTTAAAACTGTTTGATAAGAATGGCGTAGAGCTTATAGAGCGAGACGTTTGGGAGATTATTGAAAAATACGTACCAGAGGTTGAATCACCGGAGCAGGTTTACTCTGCTGCGCTTGATGTCTGGGGCTGTTATACAGCAGAAGTGAAGCGTAAGGTTAGTTTTGCTCTGGCTGAGCTTATGACAGATGATGATATGGAGTGTTTTTTCGATGAACTGAGTGACAAGCACAGACAGATTGCGAATCTTCTTGGGTATGAGGATGATTCTGAGAATATAGACGAAGAAACTGAAGATATTATTGAAGAACTGGTTGAAAATACAGAAGACTATGATCCAGATGCTTACGAAGAAGATGGAACTGAAGAGAAAATACAGCATTAAAAAAACTGATGGAAATTCAGATGATGTTAGAAAAAATAAAACAGAAAGATGAACAGAAAGAGAGCGTGAATGCTTAATGGCAGAAGATTTTAGAGCGAAGATAACCGCTGAACTTGATACAGCGGCAGCAGAGAATAAATTAGAAGCATTTCTAAACAAAAAGAATAAACTGAAGATTGATGTGGAAGTAAATCAGGATTCCGCAAAGAAACTCGGCAGCAGTATTGAGAGAGGTATCAGGCAGACAAAGTTTGATACCTCTTCTATTACAGAACAGTTGGCAGGTTCTTTCAATATCTCAGATAAGAATGTGCTGAGCAGGATGAAGAAACAGATGGATACGATGGTGTCCAGCTTAGGCAAGACTTGGAATGGCAGTGATTTTGATTTTAAGAATGCTTCCGGGTTTTATTCCGGGTTGAATAATCTGTCTGATACCGTTACAAAGAATGCAAAGATTGTTCAGGGCAAGACCGGAATTTATGATGATTTTTTCAACTACTTTAAAGATAAGAAGATTTATGTATCGGATGAACTGAAAAAAGCAATGGGTGGTGATGCCTATAAGGAACTGCTGCAAAATAATATCGGAAAGATTGTCAGGGATTCCACAAAGGGCGTATCTATAGATTCCATCTGGGGAGAAATGACCAGCTTATTCCCGGAACACTTTTCTACAGATATGATGAATCAGGTGGATCAGATCACTCATGCCTTTGATCTGATGAAGCAGGCAAGAGCTGATATGACACAGAGCTTTTCCGTGAGTGATCTGAAAGGTGCAGACTTTACAGCTATGACAGATTCGATAGCGGAGCAGGTGTTAGCAGCAGGTACACAGCTGAAAGATGCTTTACAGACAAATCTTATGTCTGCAACAGAAGCAGCGAAAACAATGATCGACCTTGATGTTGAGGTGAATACTGAGAAAATTGCTTCAGATATTCGTTCCGCAGTACAGAGCGCAGGGACAGAAGCAGGGGAAGCTCTCAATGTTGACCTGAAGATCAATGACGAACAACTGATATCAGAGCTTAGAAGTGCAGTGGGACAGCTTGGGACAGGAGAAGAACCTGTAAAAGTAAATCTTCAGGTTGATCGGGAATCCTTACAGTCTGATTTGAACCTTGCGTTGAATGAGCTGGAACTTCCAGTGCATTTTAAAGTGGATGCGGAAGAGATTGAAAGCCAGCTCCGGGCAGCAGTAGAGAGCATTACGGATATTCAGATTGATCTGAGAGTGAACACTGATCCGGTCACGGATGCTACAGCTCAGGCGGCAAATACCGGGAATATACAGGCAGAAGTTCCGGTCACGGCTCCACAGACAGATACTTCCGGGCTTGCACAGTTGCAACAGGCACTTGGAAATGTAAATGCAGCAGGACAGAGAGGACAGAGTATCTTTTCTTCACTGGGAAGCAGCTTCCGGGAAGCGTTCAGTGCGTATAGTCTGGCGAATCTGATGCAGGATGGATTGTATAAGATTACGGATGCAGGAAAAGAAGCTCTTTCTACAGTGAAGGAATTTAATGATCTGGAGACTGACCTTGCAATGGCAACAGGTGAAAGTCGTTCTTATACTAATGATTTGATGCAGAGTTACAATGCTCTGGGACAGGAACTTGGAAGTATGACTTCAGATGTTGCGAAATCTGCGGATAGCTGGCTGCGTCAGGGACGTTCCATGTCTGAGACTAATCAGCTTATCAAAGACAGTATGGTGCTATCCAAAGATGCACAGATGGATTCGGAGAATGCGTCAGAGGTATTGACTGCAAGGAACAAACTGCTGTCAAGTGGCTCAATGATTATACAAAAGCAGTAGAAGCATATAATGATGCATTGTCAGAAGGTAATTCTGATAAGATCACACAGGCAGCAGGAGAGTTTGAAACGGTAGATACGGCGGTACAGTCTTTATTAAAGAATTCTGATATGTCTCAGTTTGCGGATCAGTTCTCGGAGGTAAGAGATCAGTTAAATGATACGGCTATCGCTGCGAATCAGTTTAGTGATGCTTTATCAGGAAAAGACACTTCAAAGTTCGGAAAAGAGATAAAGAAGAATGCAGATTCCCTGAAAGAACTTGGTTTGACAGATACAGACTTCAAGTATGCTTTCGAGACAGAAGGTGTACAAGAAGGTGAAGATCAGATTAATGCTCTTGTGGATGCAGCAGTGGAGTGTGGACTTATTTCTGATACATCCAGCGGTGAAGTGGCGAAGCTGGTGAATATGCTTACACAGTTAGGAGTCATTTCATCCAGTGCAGGAGCTTCTGTGGACAGTACAACCGAAGCAGTCTCAGATTTGGCAGACCAGATCATAAATGCACAGGAAGCATTATCCGGAATTGAAAAAGCAACTTCAGTTCTCACCTCACAGTCAACAGGGAAGTCTATATCTTTGGATGATTTTAATTCAGATGAGCTTTCAGATTACACCTCTGCATTGGAATATAACAATGGCGCACTACATCTGAATGCCGAGAAAGTCCGGGAACTGCAAAAAGCAAAAGCAGAGGAAGCGATCCAGACGAATGAGAATCAGAAACTGGAAAAACAGGCGCAATATATGCAGAACATTGCAGAAATCGAGCGGCTTCAGGATGAACTGAGAAATTTATCTGATGCAAAAAGTCAGAATGCACAGACCATCCAGAGTAGTATAGATGCACTGTTATCTGAGAATGATGGATTAGTGAATCAGTGTAACCAGCTTGATCTGTTGTCTGCATCACTCAGAGAAGCAACAGGGGCATATCAGAATTGGCTGGATAAACAGAACACTTCTGAGTCAGGAGATATGTTTGACGATGCTATGGGAGCGTTGGATCACATTGAGGATGTAACACAGAATACGGATTCTGAGGATTATGGAAGGATAGGAACAAATTCTTATAAAGCAGCAGTGGATTTTATCGTCCCGGATTCTGTAGATACAGAAGATGCAGAAGCAGTTTCTTCTTATATAGATAGTATTGAGCATTATTTTAACCATGATTCAGACGGGAACAGAACCGGACTGGATGTTGCGGAGTTCTGTGCAAAGGCGACAAAAGCCGGACTGATGGAACTGGATGAAGCAAGTGGTGAGTATAAGGTTGCAGGTCAGCGTACTATGCAGGACTTTGCAGACGGATTAAATTTGTCACTTCCGATGGTGCAGGCAATGTTCGGAGAGATGGAAGAGTTCGGCGGTGAATTTGACTGGGCTGACGAAGCTGTCAAGACATTGGGGGATCTGGGTATGGCAGCAGGTGAAGCCAAGGGCAGGATTGAAGAACTGTCCGGGGACAAAGATCTTGATATTCAGATCGACGTTTCGGATATTGAGAGTACAGAAGATAAGATCAAGACTCTTGATAATACGATTTCACAGATGCAGGAGTATAAAGGCACTCTGGAAGTAGATTCTTCGCAGGTGGATGATGCAAATACCGTAATCCAGTACTGTGTGACACAAAAACAGATGCTGGAAGCTCCGGCTGTTATGTCCGTAGATACTTCACAGGTGGATGGAGAGCTTGGAAATGCACTGTCATTATTACAGCAATTTCAGGAAGCACAGAATAATGTAGAATTGCAGGCTGCTGTAGGAGCTGACACTTCCGAAGCACAGGGTAAAGTGGATGGTCTGGTCAGTGAAATTCAGGGACTTTCCCCAGAGATTAAGGCAACACTGGGAATTGACGGAGCTTCTGAAGCTACAATCACAGCATCCATTCAAGCATTATCACCGAAAATTATGGTAGAAGCAGGTGTGGATTCTTCTGTTGTAGACGCGTATGCAGCAGAAGAGAAAAAATCCAATGGTACGGTAGACTGGGACAATAATACAGGAAAAGTGGATGCATGGGCTGCGCAGATGCACACTTCCAATGGTACGGTGAACTGGACGAACAATACGGCAAATGTAAAGACCAGTTTTACTGCGACAGGTACAGTCAACTGGACAAATGCAAACGCACCATCCAAAGGATCAGGCGGTGCGAGTGGTACTGCTCATGCTTTTGGTACGGCACATTATCCGCATTTGATTGGTCATGCAGATGCAAAAGGTAACTGGGGAACAAAAACCGGAGGAATGACGCTGGTTGGAGAGCTGGGAAGAGAGATCGTCGTTGAACCAATGACTGGAACATGGCATACAGTTGGTGACAATGGTGCGGAATTCCAGTACATCCCGGCAGGAAGTATAGTATTCAATCATTTACAGACCGAATCTTTGTTGGAACAGGGATTCGTGAACAGTCGTGGAATGGCGAGAGCGTCTGGTACTGCTATGGTCAGAGGTGGGATTTCTGTCAGTCAGGCAAATATCGCTTCTGGAAATCGTGGATCAGGTACAGGTAACGGTTCTGCATCAACAGCGAATACGGCTGCCGTTAATAATAATACAAAAGCAGTACAAAGTTCAGGCAAAGCTGCCAGTGAAGCTGCGGATAAAGTAGACGAAGCTCTTCAGAATGTCATTAAGAAATTGAATGACAATGCAATGGATTGGATAGAAACAACCATGAACCGTCTGGATCGGGCGACTTCCAAATATACGGACTATGCGGAAAGCGATACCAGTCATTATACGAAGGCTCAGAAGAACTATGACAAAGCAATTAAAAGTACACAGGAAGAGATTGATGCTTCTAAGCAGGCAATGCAGAAATACTGGAGTTATGCACAGAAAGTAGCAGCAGACTCTACGGTCAGTCAGTATCTTACTCCAACTCTGAAGAAAAAGATTGATGAGGGCAAGACAATTGATATTGAGTCTTTATCTGCCAGTCAAAAAGCTACGGTTGATGCTTATAAAGAATGGATGGACAAGTATCTGGATGCTAAAGATACGAACCGGGAGAAGAGAGCGCAGAAATTAAAACTTGCCAAGGCAAAAGTTGACAATACATATGATTCTTACGATGTGATTATTGGTAAGAGAGAAGCGAAAGAAGATTATTATGCAGCTTTGGCAGAGAATAGAATTGCACATGGCAAGTCCCAGAAGATCGGCTCTGTTTATTATCAGGATCTTGAGAAGCAGCATGATTATGCACAGTATCAGAAGGACTGGACTGCAAAGGAGATGAAGGCTGTCCAGAAGAGAATGTCTGAATATCTCAAGACGAATGGCAATAACCGTAAGGATAAAGCATATCAGGAGATGTTAAAACAGTATACAGAACTGAAGACAACCTATGCAAAAGCAGATACGCATATTCAGGAATTGACACAGGCGATTCAAGACGCAAGAGAGAATGTGAAGCAATGGTCAGTGGATCGCTGGGATCGTGCAGGTTCCAAGCAGGATGCAGCTATTAATTATAAAATCGTATCAGATAACCCGGATCGTCAGATAGCTGAGAAAGATTATACCGAACGTATCAAGACGAATAACCGACAGATTCTGGCATTGCAAAAGCTGAGACAGGAAAAAGCGGAATATTATGATACACATTTTAGTAGTTGGAACAATGAAGAAGCGCAGAAGTATCTCGATTCGATCACTAAGATTGACGAACAGATATTAAATCTTGGCAGCAGTACGGAAGAACTGAAAAATAAGATTATGGAACTTCGCTGGAAGCCATTTAATGATTTTCAGGATGAGCTGGACAGTGTGATTAATGAGTACCAGACCATGCAGAAGCTGTTAGGAGATGAGGACAGCTTTTATAATGATGATGGTTCATTGACACAGAATGGTCTTACAAATGTTCTACTGTTACAGGAATCCATAGATGCGACTAAGGATAAGCTTGCGAATTACAGGGTTGCGCTGGATAAGTTGGAAGAGCAGTATCAGAATGGATGCTACAGTGCAGAAGAATACAAAGAAAAGACAGAAGAACTGTTAAAAGGAATACAGGATGCATCCTCTTCACTGGCAGAGTACAGGCAGCAGATGTTATCTGTATATGAGACACAGGTCAAGACGGAGAATGACCTGCTGCAAAAAAATATTGATAAACGTCTGGAAGCCTTGGATGCGAAAGAGAAATATTATGAATTTGATAAGACAATCAGGAAAAAGTCCAAGGATATCAATGCTTTGAAGGCTTCCATCTCTGCCCTTGAAGGGACGTCGAATGCCGCAGCAAAAGCGCGTCTGGAAAAGTTAAAAGCAGAACTTGCAGACGCAGAAGAAGATATGCAGGATACTGTTCATAACCATGAGACTGAAATGAAGAAGACCGGATACGAAAATCTTCAGAAGGATGCAGAGAATGCATTGGATAATACACTGGATGCACTGAAGAAGAATACCAGTTTTCAAGAAGCTGTTATCAATAATATGCTTTCAAATGTAAAAACAAATTACGATAGCACCTATAAACATCTGGGTGAGGTAATGGATCAGTATGGCATGAAAGTTTCTCAGACATTCGATCAGATGATTACAAAAGCAGCTGACTTTAATACCGCTGCTGTAAATGCAACAAAAGCATGGGAAGGTATTTATAAGATGGACACTTCCAAAGTACCGGGAGCCAGCAATGGACAGGGAGGTACCAATGGATCAGCAGATAAAGTATTGGATGATACTTTAAAGAAGAATGATACTTCAGATGGTGCTGGAAATGTAACACCGGGTACAATGACTGGTAAGAACTATACTCTGAAGCTGAGCGATACAGATATTTATCTGACATACAGCCACATCAAGAAACAGCTTAAAGCAACATGGTCACCAAGCAAACCGGAGCACTCTGATATTGAATGGAAAAGTTCTGATGAATCTATTGCGAAAGTTTCTTCTGATGGTACAGTTCGTGGTGTGTCTTCAGGTCTTGATAAGAACGGTTTAATGGCGCGTGATGAGTCTAAAACAAGAAAATGTATCATTACTGCTATTGGCGGTGGTGGTCTTGCTAAAGCTACTTGTACCGTTCATGTAATGCCGGATTCTCATTATGAGAAGATCAAGGATTACGCAGATAAAGCTGGCATTAAAGATACTTCAGGTAATAATCTGAGAGATGCCATGGAATATGCTTATAAAAACGGCGCAAACCATAGCAATCAATCATATACCGCAGTTGAGGGATTTAAGAAAGCATATCTGAAAGACTGGACAAATTCTCTAAGTAATCGTCCAAATGGTGCAACAGACGTTCCTGCCGGAGTGAGTCCTTTGATAGGATATTTTAATGCTAAAGGTAAGAAAGTCGGACCAAAAGAAATGCAACAGCTTGCAGATATTCTTCAGATCAATACTCCGGGTGTTAAGAAATATGATTCTTGGGGATCTACTCTGAAAAATAAAATCCTGAAGGCATATAAATCCTACGGATTCTCTAAAGGTGGTGTTGTACGGAAAGGTATTCCTGCCAGCATACTTGATATGATTGGCGGAGATGCTTTAATACCGCGGGGAGACTCTATGCTGATCGGTGCAAATCCGGGTGAAACTGTTCTTACGGAAGAGTTTACAAAGCAGTTAAAGCCTACTGCACAGATTTTGAATGAGTTCAACCGCAGAATGGCTCAAACTACGATGGAGCCAAGTGCTGCTGTACAGAATAAGACTACTGAGATTACAAGTGAGAATCACTTCATCTTTAATAATCCGGTTATAAAGAGTGAAGAAGATGCTGAAAAGCTGATGGAAAAAGCAATTCAAAAGCATATGGATAGAAATAGACGTGACTGGAAAAAAGTGAGATAAAACATAAACAGAGGAAGTCTGTACTTTGCTGAATGATAGTGAGGTACAGGCTTCTTTTATTGGGAAAAAAGGAATACAAGGAGAAAACGCATGAATAAATCATGGGTAATCGAAAAGACGAAAGGAGCGTGCCGTGTTGGCAGTGCTTATAAATAATGGAATGATGAAATTTTACTGGTTGTCATGTTTATATCTGATATGTGTGTGCCTGCTATGGTGGCGGCACAGCAAAGAGGATATGGTAAATTATAAGAAACCGAGTAAAGAACAGAAATATAATCTAAAGAGTAATATGAAGACAAGATGTTATAACGAGAATTATCATAAGACAAGACCAGATTATGAAGAATGTACGGTATGTGATGAATGGCTTGACGATAAGAAGTTATTTTATGAATGGGTAGACCATAACTTTTATGAAATCGAAGGTGAATCAACAGTGGAACTGGATAAGGACATTCTGGTTCCGGGAAATAAAGTATACAGTCCTGATACCTGTATCTTCGTGCCGAAGCGGATCAATGATCTGTTTGTACATATTCATGGAAAGAAAAAGAATGGACTACCAACCGGAGTAACTTATTCTGAAAAGACAGGAAAATATCAGGCTACAGTCAGAGAAAGCTGTAAAGATGATGAAGACGGGAAAAAGAAGACTGCCAGACTGGGATTTTTCGATACAGCAGAAGAAGCTTATGAAGTATACAAGGCACATAAAATGGCTGAGATCATATATATAGCAGACAGTTACAAGGATGTGATCCCGGATAAACTGTATCAGGCCATGATTAACTGGAAATTTGATGAAATTTAAAGAAAGGCTAAGATTATTTATACATATGAAATACGAGAAATATTGAAGGCGGATGCGCTAAAAATGATCCAGAAATATCATTATTCAAATATATTACCACGTCTGAATAAACATTTCTTAGGATTTTATCTGGATGAAAGGTTGGTCGGAGTTGTCACTTTGGGCTGGGGGACTAGACCATTACATACAATACAAAAGATATTCCCGTCATTAAAAACAGAGGATTATTATGAGATTGGCAGGATGTGTATGTCGGAAGATATGCCAAGAAACAGTGAATCACAAATGTTATCACAAACCATTAAATGGATAAAAAATAATTGCCCGGATATAAAAGTGTTGTTCACTTGGGCGGATGGAATGGTTGGAAAGCCCGGATATGTATACCAGGGAAGTAATTTTTATTATTTGGGATATATCTGGACAGATATGTATATGAAAAATGGAATAAAGTTACATCCAAGACAGACAAAACAGTTTTTTTTCACAGGATTCCAAAGACAAAAGATTAACTTGTAGACCGACTTTTGAGCAGCAGCAAGAAGCAGGAATCCAACATTATAAAGGTAAACAGTTTAAATATCTCTTCTTTACTTGCAACAAACGAGAGAAAAAACGGCTTATGAAAGAATGTAATGAAATGTTATCCAGAAAATATCCCAAAGAGGATGATCTTGAATGGAAGATTCAGGTGGGTAAAGGTAAGTGGGAAAAATGTGAAAGACCGCCGTACTTAACGGACATGAATTCAGAAAGTGAAAATCTGATTGGTCTGGTAAAAAAACAGAAGAACCTGTGCAGGCAGCAGGATAATTTATATAGAAAGAAATGATACGGGAGAGTCAGTTTTGGCTCTCCTTTTTTGATACTTGAGGAATTGCTAATATTCACATACTATGGTAAACTATGCACAAAGGTTTCTATCGTATGTGAAATATGAAAGGACACGATACGATGGGAAAAGATTTAAAAGGTAAAGAACTCGGAAAGGGCATTTCACAGAGAAAGGACGGTAGATATCAAGCCCGATTTACAGATAGGTTCGGGAAGCGTAGATGCGTATACGGGATAACTTTAAAAGAAGTTAAAAATGCATTAATGAGTGAAGTTGTAGATAATTACAGTAAAAATAATGTAGTAGACTCCAATATGACTTTGGATCAGTGGTATGAAAAGTGGATGAGGGTATATAAAAAACCTGTTCTGAAGCCAAGTACAATTAGAATATATATACGTACATACCATTGCTATATAAAACCTGTGCTAGGCAGATTGCCATTGTCATCAATTACTAAATTGATGGTAACAGATTTACTTAACGGGCTGGGTAAAAGGTTACATAAAAGTACAGTCAATAATATACGTACAGTTTTGTGCGATTTATTCTCTTATGCTATGGATAATGATTTATGTACTAAAAACCCGGCAAAAGGCATAAAAATAATCGGAACTGAAAGAAGAAAAATCGTTACCTTATCCCGTGAGGATCAAAGAGATTTTTTCTTTATGGCGAAAGGATGCTTCTATTATAATCTATATATTGTCGCAGTTAATACAGGACTTCGCTCAGGAGAACTGAGAGCGCTTACTTTAGATGATATTGATTTTGAAAATAATACTATAAATGTTACTAAAACTTTAACTTATTTTAGAAAATCTTCAAAAGATGATTTTTTAGGATACAAAATCAGCATACCAAAAACTAAATCCAGTATAAGAACCGTACCGATGAATTCCATATGTAGAAAAGCAATTGAAGATCAAGTACAGCAGCTCAATACATTGCCACCGATTGATTATGACTCTGACGTTCTTGGTAAGCTACTTTTCGTGACAAGAAATAATAGACCCTTGATGGATGAAGTACTTGGTAGTTCGATACGTACAGTAAGAAATAATGTTAATAAAATTAGAGCATCTCAAAATCAGCCTCTGATTCCAAAATTTAGTGCGCATACATTTAGACACACATTTGCCACACGCTGTTTTGAGGCAGGAATCCCACCAAAGACAGTACAATCATATCTTGGACATACAAATATTCAGATGACCATGGATATCTATACAGAAGTTTTAAGTGATAAAAAAATGAGTGACATTAAGTTGTTAGAAAATACGATGAACGATATAAATACGTGCAGAGCATTCCAAAAAATCAGCTAATTATAGAATGGTGTAAAAATGGTGTAAAATCAGTATTAGCACATTAAAATCATTGATTTTACAGGGACCTATAAACGACTTATAGAAAAATATAAGCATTTCCATGAGGAACATGAAATTAAATAATGCAGCCATTTCCAGAAAGGTCATTGAGAAGAAGATAATATTCTTTTCAATGATCTTTTTTTGTTTTGATATTGCTATTAAATTAACAACCCTGTTAAAGAAATTGCTTTTCATTTATATACATTTATGAATACTATACATCTATAACAAATTGTTATAAATTAATTTCAGAAAATTTCAAAAATGATATTGTGCAAAACAACTATATAATGTATAATATCAACAGCACATATGTTGAAAATAACTAAAGCTGCGTGGGAATCGATATATCGGTACTATATTAAAACCAATGTATCAAAATTACTATTTAAGGAGGGAACCGAATGTTAGACCAGTCTTATTACAGAAAAGCGGATGAGATCATCGAGCACTACGGACGTACAGCAGCATCGCTGATTCCGATCATGCAGGATATTCAGGCGGAATATCGTTACCTGCCGGGAGAATTGCTGACTTATGTAGCGAAAGAAATCGGAGTAAAAGAAGCCAAGGCCTACAGTGTAGCCACATTCTATGAGAATTTTTCTTTTGAGCCGAAAGGGAAATATGTCATTAAAGTGTGTGACGGAACAGCCTGTCATGTGAGAAAATCCATGCCTGTAAAAGAGGCTTTGATGAAGGAACTTGGACTGAGCAACAAGAAACACACTACAGATGACATGCTTTTTACCGTAGAAACAGTATCCTGTCTGGGTGCATGTGGACTTGCCCCCACACTGACTGTCAATGATGAAGTACATCCGAAGATGACTCCTGAAAAAGCTGTAGAACTTTTGAATAAACTGAGAGGAGAGTGCGTATGAGTATTAAGAGTAAAGAAGACCTGTTAAATAAGCAGGCTGAAGTAAATGAGCAGATTAAATCTTATACCTGCCGCGTTCTTGTCTGTTCAGGTACCGGATGTATCGCATCCGGAGCGCAAAAGATTTATGAAGAGATGTCAGTACTCTGTGAGAGAATTGATGGAGTAACAGTTGAAATGCAGAAGGATGTGCCTCATGTAGGCGTGATCAAGACAGGGTGCCAGGGCTTATGTGAACTTGGACCTCTGATGAGAATTGAACCATATGATTATCAGTATGTTCACGTACAGCCGGAAGACTGTAAGGAAATTGTGGAGAGAACTATATTGGAAGGAAAACCTGTAGAGAGGCTGTTTTATCGAGATAATAATACAGTCTGTCCACATCCTGATGATATTCCTTTCTTAAATCAACAAACACGTATCGTTCTTGAAAACTGCGGAAAAATCGATGCGGAATCTATCGAAGAGTATATTGCTGTGGGAGGCTATCAGGCACTTGCAAAAGTGATGGGAAGCATGTCCCCGCAGGAAGTTATTGATGAAGTAACTAAATCCGGGCTTCGCGGTCGTGGCGGTGCAGGATTCCCGGCAGGCAAGAAATGGTCTCAGGTTGCACGCCAGGCAGAGAAAACCCGCTATGTTGTATGTAATGGTGATGAGGGTGATCCCGGTGCATTTATGGATGGTTCCGTCATGGAAGGTGATCCATATAAGATGATCGAAGGTATGACTATTGCAGCCTACGCAGTCGGTGCGGAGAATGGATATATTTATGTTCGTGCAGAGTATCCTCTTTCTGTAAAGAGACTTAGGATGGCGATTGAACAGGCAGAAAAATATGGCCTGTTAGGTGATAATATTTTAAATTCCGGTGTAAACTTCCATTTACATATCAACAGAGGTGCCGGAGCTTTCGTATGTGGAGAAGGTTCGGCACTTACCGCATCTATCGAGGGTAACAGAGGTATGCCTCGTGTAAAACCGCCCCGTACAGTAGAAAAAGGTCTGTGGGGTAAACCTACAGTTCTTAATAACGTAGAAACTTATGCCAATGTACCGAAGATCATTCTTCAGGGAGCAGACTGGTTCCGCACCATCGGTACAGAGGGAAGCCCCGGAACTAAAACCTTCTCACTGACCGGTTCTATCGAGAATACCGGTCTGATAGAGGTTCCTATGGGAACCACACTCCGCCACATTATCTATGATATCGGTGGTGGTTTAAAGAGTGGCGCCGCATTTAAAGGTGTCCAGATCGGCGGTCCGTCCGGCGGATGTCTGATCCTTGACCAGCTGGATGCACCTCTTGATTTTGATTCTGTCAAAAAATTAGATGCGATTATGGGATCTGGTGGTCTGGTAGTTATGGACGAGAATACCTGTATGGTTGAGGTTGCCAGATTCTTTATGAACTTCACCCAGCGTGAGAGCTGCGGTAAATGTGTACCGTGCCGTGAGGGTACCAAACGTATGCTGGAGATCCTGGAGAGGATCGTAGATGGCAAGGGTGAGATGTCCGATCTGGATGAGCTGGAAGAGCTTGCAAATATGGTTCAGAACATGGCTCTGTGCGGACTTGGCAAGAGTGCACCTCTTCCTGTTATCAGTACTCTCAAACGCTTCCGCGATGAATATGAGGAACATATCCGCGATAAGAAATGCCGTGCAAAAGTATGTACTGCTCTTCGTCAGTTCCACATCAACCCTGAGTTCTGTATTGGCTGCGGTAAATGTGCAAAGAACTGTCCGGCAGGTGCGATCTCAGGTAAGATCAAACATCCATATCACATTGATAACGACATCTGTATCAAATGCGGTGCATGTAAGGACAACTGTAACTTTGATGCAGTATATGTGGAAGCATAGAAGGGAGGATACACTATGGGCCATATGATAATTGACGGTAGAAAGGTAGAATTTACCGATGAAAAAAATGTCCTGTCTGTCATCCGCAAGGCAGGGATCAATATTCCGACACTGTGCTACCACTCAGAGGTATCCACTTTTGGTGCCTGTCGTTTATGTACAGTTGAAGACGAGAGGGGAAAAACATTTGCCTCATGTTCTGAACAGCCAAGAGATGGAATGGTGATCTATACCAATTCCGGAAGAGTCAAGAAATACAGAAAACTAATTGTAGAATTATTGCTTGCAGCACATTGTCGTGACTGTACAACCTGTGTTAAGAGTGGTGAGTGTGTCCTTCAGGAACTGGCACACAGGCTGGGCGTACAGACAATCCGTTTCAAAAATACCAGGGAATATCATGAGTTGGATACAAGTTCTCCTTCTCTGGTTCGTGATCCAAACAAATGTATTCTGTGTGGTAACTGCGTACGTGCCTGCGAAGAACTTCAGGGAATCGGAGCTTTAGGATTTGCATTCCGGGGAACTGAGGCCATGGTAATGCCTGCATTTAACAAAAAAATCGCAGAGACAGAATGTGTAAACTGCGGTCAGTGTCGTGTATATTGCCCAACAGGTGCTATTGCGATCAAGACACATATGGACGAGGCATGGGAAGCACTTGCTGATCCGAATATACGTGTAGTTGCTCAGATTGCTCCTGCAGTACGTGTCGCAGTAGGTGATCATTATGGACTGACCAAAGGCAAGAGTGTTATGGGTAAGATTGTCAATGCTCTCCACAGAATGGGATTCGATGAAGTTTATGATACTTCATTCAGTGCTGACCTTACTATTATGGAAGAGAGTGCCGAGTTCCTTGACAGAATTAAGAAGGGTGAGAAACTTCCGCTTCTTACTTCCTGCTGTCCTGCATGGGTGAAGTTTATCACAGACCAGTACAAGGAGTATATTCCTAATCTTTCTACCTGCCGTTCTCCACAGGGAATGCTCTCAGCAGTAATCAAAGAGTACTTCCGCGATCCGGAACATGCCGGCGGCAAGAAAACAGTTATGATTTCTATTATGCCATGTACAGCCAAGAAGGCAGAAGCAGTTCGTCCGAACAGCTTCACAGACGGTGAACAGGATACAGATATCGTTATTACAACTACAGAGCTGCTCCGCATGATCGATAACTTTGGTCTTGACTTTGCAACTCTTGATCCGGAAGCCTGTGATATGCCGTTTGGCTTCGGCTCCGGTGGTGGTGTTATCTTCGGTGTTACAGGAGGTGTTACAGAAGCAGTTCTCCGCCGCCTGACTCCGGATCACAGCAAAGAAACCATGCATGAGATCGCAGAATGCGGTGTTCGTGGAGATGAGGGAATCAAGGAATTTACAGTTCCTTATGAAGGAATGAACCTTAATATCTGTGTTGCCAGCGGCCTTGCAAATGCAAGAACCGTTATGGAACAGGTTAAGAATGGTGAGAAAGAATATCATCTGATCGAGATCATGGCATGCCGCCGCGGATGTATCATGGGTGGCGGACAGCCGACAAGATCCGGCGACAGAACCAAAGCTCTGAGAGCTAAGGGCCTGTATAATGCAGATAATACAACTATCATTAAGAAATCCGATGAAAACCCGTTAGTTCTGGAACTTTACAACGGACTTCTGAAAGGCAAAGAGCATCATCTGCTTCACAATGATTCCTATTAAGGAACATCTGTGATACCTGACAGTAACAATATGTCCAAATGATAAATAGAATATTTTAAAGCTTCCTTGCATATTTTATAACAATACATGAAGGTTATGTGTAAATATGCAAGGGGGCTATTTTTATGGAAAATTTTCAGGTGTATCGTGATATCCAGGCCCGTACAGGGGGAGATATATACATAGGGGTCGTAGGACCTGTCCGCACAGGAAAATCTACATTTATCCGCAGATTCATGGAACTTGTTGCATTGCCGCAGATGTCAGATACAAAGCAGGCAGAGATCAGAGATCAGCTTCCTTTAAGCGGATCAGGCAAAATCATTACCACAGCAGAAACAAAATTTATTCCCAAAGAAGCAGTTCCCATCACTCTCGGAGAAGATCAGCAGGTAAAAATCCGCCTGATCGACAGTGTGGGTTTTCTGGTAAAGGGTGCATCCGGGCAGACGGAGGACGGGAAAGAACGAATGGTAAAAACTCCCTGGTTTGAGCAGGCAATCCCATTTCGCGAGGCCGCACGCATCGGAACACAGAAAGTAATTCAGGAGCATTCCACAATAGGTATTGTGGTCACAACTGACGGAAGTTTCGGTGAACTTCCCAGAGACAATTTTCCGGAGGCAGAAGAGAAGACTATTCAGGAACTGAAAAAACAGCAAAAACCATTTATCGTGCTGGTAAATTCGCAGATGCCATATAAAGATGCGGCTCTGAAAACAGCGGAAGAAATCCAACAGAAATATAAGGTAACTGCTCTGACAGTAAACTGTGATCAACTGAGAAAAGAAGATATTGCCAGAATTCTGGAGAAGGTTTTATATGAATTTCCTGTCAGTCAGATTCAGTTTTTTATTCCGCGCTGGGTAGAAATGCTTCCCCTGGAGCATGAGTTAAAACAGCAGATCCTTTCACAGATCAGGGATAAAATGAAAAGTATGCAGCATATACGTGATATCACAAAGGAATCTGTAAAATTATCCGGACCTTATGTACAGGATTCCCTTCTGGAAGATGTAGGCTTATCCGATGGAACAGTAAAGGTAAGAATACGCATAAAGGAAGAATATTATTACAGGATGCTCAGTCAGATGAGTGGAATCGAAATGGAGAGTGAATATGAACTGATCCATACAATGCAGGAACTGGTACATATGAAAGAGGAATATGTAAAAGTGCAGGCTGCACTGGAAGCAGTGCGTGGAACCGGTTATGGTGTGGTTGTCCCGAATCTGGATGAGATTGAGATCGCACAGCCTGAAGTGATCCGACAGGGAAATAAATATGGAGTAAAGATAAAATCAAAGAGTCCGTCTATCCATATGATAAAGGCAAATATAGAAACTGAAATTGCTCCCATAGTAGGAACAGAACAGCAGGCAAAGGATCTGATCCAGTATATTGACGAAGGCAGCCAGAGGGGGGAGAGTATCTGGGAGACTAATATTTTCGGTAAATCCATTGAGCAGCTGGTACAGGATGGCATCCGAAGCAAGATTGCAGCTATCAGCGAAGAAAGCCAGGTAAAGCTTCAGGATACCATGCAGAAAATTGTCAATGACAGTAAGGGCGGGCTGGTGTGTATCATCATATAGCTGCCGTATAATATGGTTCCTTTTAATTTTGCTTTTTAGCCGAACTGTGAAACAGTTATTCAGTTACAGGCAACGGAGAGCTCAGGTTACTGCGTCAATTACCGGTTCGTCAGTTTTTTTACTGTCAGTACTTTTTTCCCCTTCAATAACGACTTTATTAGGGAGGCATACGATGGTGCCTCCTTTTTCATCGATTGCCTTCTGTTTCATACACAGATGATCGGGGCATTGTGCAGAGATCATACGTGCCTGACCGTCTTTGATCTCACAGACATTTGTATCGTTGATTTTAATCGTCTGATCCTTTTCCAGAGAATAAGTTCCATATTCTTTTCCGTCTACAGTAATGCGGATGGAACCATGACTGCCCTTATTTATAAGAGACATTCCTCCCCACATCGCCAGTGCAAGAATAAGAATACCACCTATAAAAATAAATTCTTTTTTCTTCAAAATATTGTACTCCATCTTTCTATAATAGCAGTTAGGTTTGTGTTACTGTTCACTAATAATATCCTGCAAAGCGTATTACCGAGAACGGAGTGAACAATAACAGGTTTGTTTTGTCTGCATCATAACATGAATAAAAAAGAATAGCAACCTTCAGATGTTTGTGGTATGGTTATAATAATAAAATGTACTCTCGGAGTCTTTATTGCACTTGCTTTTGCGGCTGATTTTTTGTTAGCTGCACCCGAATTTTATCAACGTACGCACCGCGTACGCCTCAAAAATTTGGGCACATCTAACAAAAAATCTTCTCACAAAATCAAGTACAAAAAGATTCCGAGAGTACATTGAAAGAGAACGGAGGAAATCTTTTATGGGAAAATATATTATGGCACTGGATGCCGGGACGACCAGCAACCGCTGTATCCTGTTTAATGAAAAGGGAGAACGTTTAAGTGTTGCACAGAGAGAATTTACCCAGTATTTCCCGAAACCGGGCTGGGTAGAACATGATGCAGATGAGATATGGGCCAGTATGCTGGGTGTGGCAGTAGAGGCAATGACCAAGATCGGAGCAGATGCTTCAAAGATCGCTGCGATCGGAATCACAAACCAGAGAGAAACTGCAATCGTATGGGATAAAAATACCGGCGTACCTGTCTATCATGCGATCGTATGGCAGTGCCGCAGAACATCGGAATACTGCGACTCGCTGAAAGCCAGAGGACTGACTGAGAAATTCAGAGAGAAAACAGGGCTTGTGATCGATGCTTATTTCTCTGCAACAAAAATAAAGTGGATTCTGGACAATGTAGAAGGAGCCAGAGAGAAAGCGCAGAAAGGGCAGCTTTTGTTTGGAACTGTGGAAACCTGGCTGATCTGGAAACTGACAAAGGGCAGAGTCCATGTTACAGATTATTCCAATGCATCCAGAACCATGCTTTTTAATATCAATACTTTACAGTGGGATCAGGAAATTCTGAATGAACTTGACATTCCAAAGTCCATGCTTCCCAAACCAATGCCATCCAGCTGTATTTACGGAAAAGCAGATCCGACAGTCCTTGGCGGTGCTATCCCTATTGCAGGTGCAGCAGGTGATCAGCAGGCTGCTTTGTTTGGCCAGACCTGCTTTAATGCCGGAGAGGCAAAAAATACTTATGGCACAGGATGTTTCCTTCTGATGAATACAGGAGAGAAACCTGTCTTTTCAAAGAACGGACTGGTTACTACGATTGCGTGGGGACTGGACGGAAAGGTAACCTATGCACTGGAAGGATCAATTTTTGTTGCAGGTGCAGCTATCCAGTGGCTGCGAGATGAATTAAAGGTAATTGATTCCTCGGAAGATTCCGAGTATATGGCAAATAAAGTATCAGATACACATGGATGTTATGTTGTGCCGGCCTTTACAGGACTGGGAGCTCCCCACTGGGATCAGTATGCGAGAGGTACGATCGTAGGAATTACCCGCGGTGTGAACAAATATCATATTATCCGCGCAACGCTGGAATCTATTGCCTATCAGGTAAATGACGTACTAAATGCCATGAAAGCAGATTCAGGCATTAATCTGGCAGCATTAAAAGTTGATGGCGGAGCCAGTGCCAACAATTTCCTGATGCAGACACAGGCAGATATTATCAATGCACCGGTCAACCGTCCATGCTGTGTTGAGACAACTGCAATGGGGGCTGCTTATCTGGCAGGTCTGGCAGTAGGCTACTGGAGCAATAAAGAAGAAGTGCGCAACAATTGGTCCATTGACCAGAAATTCTACCCGTCTATCACCGAAGAAACAAGAGAGCAAAAGATTAAAGGATGGAATAAAGCTGTGAAATATTCTTACGGATGGGCGAAGGATGAATAAAGCCATTTCAGGATATGAAATGGAATTCATATTTGCTTACATTTTATCAGCAAAGCTAAATAAAATTCAGTGTATTGACAATCTTACAGAGATAGTGGTACGGTAATACAGTAATTTCGGCAAAGGCCGATGATTTTGGAGTTTTACAAATTACATAACGAATATTGAGGTGCGAAAAAATGCAGGAAATGAAACCAATCAAAGAAGGTAAAGTACGTGAGATTTATGACAACGGTGACAGCCTGATCATGGTTGCGACAGACCGCATCAGCTGCTTTGATGTTATCCTGAACAATCAGGTAACCAAGAAGGGAACTGTACTGACTCAGATGTCCAAGTTCTGGTTTGACATGACAGAAGACATTCTGCCGAACCACATGATTTCTGTAGATGTAAAAGACATGCCTGAATTTTTCCAGCAGGAGAAATTTGACGGAAACAGCATGATGTGCCGTAAGCTTGAAATGCTGCCTATCGAGTGTATTGTTCGTGGATATATTACAGGAAGCGGCTGGGAAAGCTACAAGAAGACAGGTAAAGTCTGCGGCATTGAATTACCGGAAGGACTGAAGGAATCTGACAAGCTTCCCGAGCCGATCTATACTCCGTCCACAAAGGCTGAGATTGGTGATCATGACGAAAATATCTCCTATGAGCAGAGCATCGCTCACCTTGAGAAATATTTCCCGGGCAGAGGAGAGGAACTAGCTGCAAAACTTCGTGATAATACAATTGCACTTTATAAGAAATGTGCGGAATATGCATTAAGCAAAGGAATCATTATCGCAGATACCAAATTCGAATTTGGTCTGGATAAAGACGGAAACATGGTGATCGGTGATGAGATGCTCACACCGGACAGCTCCCGTTTCTGGCCTGCTGAAGGATATGAACCGGGACATGGCCAGCCATCCTTTGACAAACAGTTTGCACGTGACTGGCTGAAAGCAAATCCGGACAATGACTGGACACTTCCGCAGGATATTGTAGATAAGACAATCGGAAAATATCTTCAGGGTTATGAAATGCTTACAGGTAAGAAATTATAATAATTCAGAGATATAGCAGATACTGCTGTTCGAAACATTGATAAAAGTTCGGACAGCAGTATTTTTTGATAAAATGCCACAAAAGTGTGGAAATCAGATGAATTTTTTGTTACACTAAAGTGAAGAAGGTAATGGAAGAGACAGGATTGTAGTCATGGTGTGTAGTTATATTTTTGTTTCTGAGATTATGAAAATGTGTAAGGAGAAAAAGGTTTATGAAAACATTGAAAAAGTTGCTTTTTATCATAATGGCAGTTGCTGTTTTAGCTATGCCGGTATTTGGTGTACAGGCTGCGGAAAGTGATATTCCTGTTACAGAGCAGCCCGGGGTATCCCCGACGCCATCTCCGGTTCCCATAAGAGAACTGGTTACAAAGGGAAACAAGATTTACTATTATTATAAGGGAAAAATGGTTAAGAACAAATGGAAGAGATATAATGGCTATAAGTATTATTTTGGCGCAAATGGAAATGCTGTGCGGGGAGGACAGCGTATCAACAATGTAGTTTATGTTTTTGATGAGAAAGGACGTTTATTTGAGAATAAACAGAATAAAATTGTAAAATCCGGATCCAATATTTATCATATAAGGACAAAACACGGCCGTGCCAGCATTGGATATTTTATCTATAAGAATAATCTGTATTATGCGGATCCAAAAGGAAGGCTGTATCAGAAGAAATCCAGACAGAACGGCCAGCTTTATTTTACCAATTCCGGTGCTGCAAGAAAAGATTATAATGCTCTGCTGAAAATGCGTGTGATGCAGATTGTATCGTCAATCACAAATTCAGGTATGAGTCAGAGCCAGAAGCTTTATGCATGTTGGAAATATGTTGTTTACGGAGGATTTTACTATGGTGGTCCGGATCCTAACATTTACCAGAGTGGCTGGGCGCGCAGTGAGGCATTGAGGATGTTTCGTACAGGATATGGCAACTGTTATGGATTTTCCTGTATTTTTGCTGCTCTTGCAAGAGAAATAGGATATACACCGTATATGATCTGTGGCCGGGTACCGGGAAGCAGAGATGGAGCGGCAGATGGCTTCACCCGTCATTGCTGGGTAGAGATCAATGGTCTTTATTATGATCCGGAAGCACAGTATGCCGGTTGGATGACAGGGGTTTATGGCTATGATTATTACCCGATCAGTCACCAGATTCTAAGAGTTGTTAACTTTTGTAAATTCTAATGTGCAGATAAGTTGACTAATTATATGAGAGGTGTTTCTATGGAAAGCAGAATTGCAGTGATCAGTATTATAGTAGAGAATTCAGATTCTGTAGAATGTCTGAACAGGATTCTTCATGAATATGGCATTTATATCATCGGCAGAATGGGGATTCCTTACAGGCAGAGAGGGATAAGCATTATCAGTGTGGCAATAGATGCACCTCTGGATATAATCAATGCACTGACCGGAAAAATTGGCCGGCTGGCAGGGGTTTCAGCAAAAACAGTCTATTCGAAAGCTTAGAGGAAATGAAAATATATGGCATCAGCAGAGTTGCAGATACCTGAACACATTCAGGAGACACAGAATATTACCAGAGAAGAACTGGAAATGATTTTACATACACAGAATCCACTGGTAACGGAAGAACTACGAAGAAGAGCACAACAGACCGCAAAAGCAATTTATGGAAATAAAATTTATGTCCGTGGTCTGATCGAATTTACAAATTACTGCAAGAACAATTGTTATTATTGTGGTATACGCTGTTCAAATACGGATGCAGACAGATACCGGCTTTCTTTGGAACAGATTTTGTCCTGCTGTGAAACAGGATGGAATCTTGGTTTTCGGACTTTTGTTCTGCAGGGCGGAGAAGATCCGCATTTCACAGATGAACATATTTGTCAGATTGTCCGCACGATTAAAGAAATATACCCTGACTGTGCAGTGACTCTTTCTATTGGAGAAAAGAGTGAAGAAAGCTATCAGGCATATTTTAATGCAGGCGCTGACAGATATCTCTTGCGTCATGAGACAGCAGATGAAGATCATTACAAAAAACTTCACCCGGAACAGATGTCCCTGGTTTTCAGAAAAAATTGTCTGAAAAACCTGAAAAAAATAGGATATCAAACCGGATGTGGATTCATGGTAGGATCTCCGGGACAAACTGTAGATACACTTTACCGCGATCTTTTATTTATTAAGGAATTAAAGCCTGAAATGATAGGAATTGGACCGTTTATTCCTCACAAAGACACCCCGTTTGCTAAAGAATTACCCGGAACTCTGGAGCAGACTCTGCGATTATTGTCAATTATCCGCCTGATCCACCCACACGCGCTTCTTCCGGCAACAACAGCCCTTGGAACCATAGATCCCAAGGGCAGAGAGAAGGGAATTTTGGCAGGGGCCAATGTAGTAATGCCCAACTTATCACCGGTCAATGTCCGGGATAAGTATACCCTTTATGATAATAAGATCTGTACAGGTGATGAAGCTGCTGAATGCAAAGCCTGTATGGCAGCACGTATGAAGAGCATTGGTTATGAAGTAGTGACAGACAGAGGCGATTATAAAGCATGACTGCAGTTCACTCCTGAATAACTTAAGCACCCGCAATAAGCGGAACATAAAACTGAATATAGAAAAAAACTAATCGGAAAGCGGCAGATAAGGAAGCCCCTGACCGAAAAGAAAGGAAACAAATCTATGTATAATCCAAAATCATTAAAAGCAGAGGAATTTATTTCCGACGAAGAGATCAGAGAAACCCTTGCATATGCAGATGCAAACAAAGAAAATGTGGCGCTGATCGACCAGATCCTTGCGAAGGCAAAAGAATGTAAAGGACTTACCCACAGAGAAGCCTCTGTCCTTCTTGCCTGTCCCATTCCTGAGAAGATTCAGGAGATGTATGATCTGGCAGCGGAGATCAAGAAAGAATTCTACGGAAACAGAATCGTTCTGTTTGCCCCTCTGTATCTTTCCAACTATTGCGTAAACGGCTGTGTGTACTGTCCGTATCATAAGAAAAATCAGCATATTGCCCGCAAAAAACTTACTCAGGAAGAAATTGTAAAAGAAGTAACTGCCCTTCAGGATATGGGACATAAACGTCTTGCTATTGAAGCCGGAGAGGATCCGATCAATAATCCCATTGAGTACATTCTGGAATGCATCCAGACAATCTACAGCATTAAACATAAGAACGGTGCCATTCGACGTGTCAATGTAAATATTGCTGCCACAACTGTGGAAAATTACAGGAAATTAAAAGATGCAGGAATCGGTACCTACATTCTTTTTCAGGAGACTTATCATAAAGAAAGTTACGAAACACTTCATCCAACAGGTCCGAAACATAACTATGCCTATCATACAGAAGCAATGGACCGCGCAATGGAAGGCGGCATTGATGATGTAGGACTGGGTGTATTATTTGGTCTTGAACTTTACAGATATGAGTTTGCCGGGCTTCTGATGCATGCGGAACATCTTGAGGCAGTTCATGGAGTAGGTCCTCATACTATCAGTGTGCCTCGTATCAAACATGCGGATGATATTGATCCTTCTGCTTTTGATAACAGTATCAGTGATGAAATTTTTGCCAAAATCTGTGCACTGATCCGGATTGCTGTGCCATATACGGGAATGATCATTTCCACAAGAGAAAGTAAAGCAGTTCGTGAAAAAGTACTTCCTCTGGGAGTTTCTCAGATCAGCGGTGCCTCCAGAACAAGTGTTGGCGGGTATGACGTTCCTGAAACAGAAGATGAAGTGACATCTGCACAATTTGACGTCAGTGACCAGAGATCTCTGGATGAAATCGTTAACTGGCTGATGGGTATGGGAGATATCCCAAGCTTCTGTACTGCCTGTTACAGAGCAGGAAGAACAGGTGACCGTTTTATGTCTTTGTGCAAAAGTAAACAGATTTCCAACTGCTGCCATCCCAATGCGCTGATGACATTGATGGAATATCTCCAGGATTATGCAAGCCCTGAGACGAAAAAAATCGGACTGGAGCTGATTCAAAAAGAACTGGAAAATATCCCGGGCGAAAAGATAAGGAAACTTACGGAAGAACACCTTGCAGATATTGAAAACGGACAGAGAGATTTCCGATTCTGACATTCTCTGCACTTTTAACAATCAACATAATTCTTGAAAGAAGGGATTAATATGGCAGTGACACTGAACGAAACACCTTCCGGAAACCGTCTGCATATCGGAATCTTTGGCAAAACCAACAGTGGAAAATCCTCATTTATCAATACTTTTTCCGGGCAGAAAGTATCTATTGTTGCGGATGTTGCCGGAACTACCACAGATCCTGTATATAAACCAATGGAAATCTATCCTCTTGGTCCCTGTATCCTCATCGATACGGCAGGATTTGATGATGAAGGAGAACTGGGTGCATTACGAATAGAAAAAACCAGTCTGGCTGCACAGAAAACTGAACTGGCGATCATCCTTTTCTGTGGGGATGAAATGGCACAGGAATTAAAATGGTATAACTATTTTAAGAAACGGCAGACACCGGTAATTCCGGTGCTTGGTAAAGCTGATCTATATACACAGGAACAAAAAGAATATCTGATTCAGATGATTCAGAAAAATACAGGAGAAACGGTCTGTCCTGTCAGTTCTGAAACGGGAGAGGGAATCCGGAAATTAAAAGAGCTTCTGGCAGAAAAAATCCCGGAAGGCTACGGTAACAGAATGATCACCGGGAATCTGGTTTCCAAAGATGATCTGGTACTCCTTGTAATGCCACAGGATATCCAGGCACCAAAGGGACGGCTGATCCTGCCCCAGGTACAGACTCTACGAGAACTGCTGGATAAAAGATGTCTCATAATGAGTGTAACTACTGACCGGTATCCGGCTGCATTGCAGACTCTTTCCAGACCACCGAAGCTGATCATCACAGATTCTCAGGTGTTCCCATACATCTATGAGAACAAACCAAAAGAGAGCATGCTTACTTCCTTTTCTGTACTGTTTGCGGCATACAAGGGAGATCTTTCTTACTACATAGAGGGAGCAAAAGCAATTGACAGTCTGAAAGAAACTTCTCATGTACTGATTGCCGAATGCTGCACACATGCACCTCTGAAAGAGGATATTGGCAGAGTGAAAATTCCCCGGATGCTGAAAAAACGATTTGGAGAAAACCTGCAGGTAGATCTGGTAAGCGGAACCGATTTTCCGGATGACCTTACCGGATATGATCTGATCATCCAGTGCGGAGCATGTATGTTTAACCGGAAATATGTGATGTACCGCATCGACAGGGCAAAGAAGCAACAGGTACCTGTGACCAATTACGGGATAACCATCGCACATCTTACCGGAATACTGGATCATGTGGCATTGCCGGAATGATGATTCCAATCCCGAAAAATAACAGATATTAACAAATACATAAAGACTGCTGTACAGTTAGATTACTGTATGGCAGTTTTATTGTTATATTACAGGAAATTAATCCTGCTAATCCTGCAAGCAGGATTCTTTTTTATAAATAATTGCTTCACAATTTGGATGAATTTCGCAAAATTTTCATGAAGATATTGACAAGCAGCCTATGTTAGTTTATACTAACTTACAGTTAGAGAAAGTTAACCATACCCAAAGTATTATCAATGCCCGATTATCAGGCAAGGGATAAATACTTTCCAATCCCCATATTAATATATCTAAAAGAACAAAAGGAGGATAATACATGAGTATTGTAATTGTAGGCGGACATGACAGAATGGTAGGACAGTACAAAAAAATCTGCAAATCTTATAAATGCAAATGTAAAGTATTTACACAGATGGAAGCCGACTTCGGAAAAAAGATAGGATGTCCGGATCTTCTGGTACTTTTTACAAATACTGTATCCCATAAGATGGTAAAATGCGCACTGGACGAGGTTGGCGCTTCTACAGATATTGTGCGCTGCCATACCAGCAGCGGAAATGCACTCAACGGTATTCTCGAAGCACGTTGCTGATAAATACTTTTCTTGTATATATTGCATAATATAGTGATAAATTAATGAAAAAAATTATTAATGTTTTAAACTGAAAAACTTTATCATTAAAAATTTCAATAAAGTTATTGACATCTAACCAAAATTAGAATACACTAACCACATGATAAAGATAATGTTTATCACTTATTAAATGCAAAGGAAGGGATGAAGAAATGCCGTTATCAATGGTAAATGCAGGTGAACCTTTTACAATCAAAAGGATCGGAGGCAAAGAAGAAGTGAAGAGACATCTTGAGGAGCTCGGCTTCGTAGTAGGAGGAGTTGTCACAGTTGTTTCTGAGATTAACGGAAGCCTGATCGTTAATGTTAAAGAATCCAGGGTTGCCATTGGAAAAGATATGGCAAGCAAGATTATGGTCTGAACCATAATTTCTTCCTGAAAGAAAAATAAAATTCCAGAGCGTATAGATTGTGGAAATGATTTTTCAGACACGCTCCGGGGAAAGAAGGGAAAGAAACTTGAAGACATTAAAAGAAGTTCATGTTGGAGAGACCGTTAAAGTCCAGAAGCTTACCGGTGAAGGTCCGGTCAAGAGAAGAATCATGGATATGGGAATCACTAAAGGCGTGGAAATTTATGTAAGAAAAGTTGCACCTCTGGGAGATCCTGTAGAAGTAACTGTAAGAGGATATGAATTATCCTTACGTAAAGCAGATGCCGAAATGATTGTCGTGGAATAATTTTTTTGACATCATGTTAGGTCTTTCTAACAATTAGTGCCATCTAATAGTTAATAAAAATAAGTATTAGTGATGACTAATAACTGTTGAGTGTGATATCAACAGCAGAAAGATTGGATAAAGCGATCAAAATAAAAGAGATCAAGAAATCAGAGGAGAGAGATTATGTCAGTAAAAATTGCACTCGCAGGTAATCCGAACTGCGGTAAAACGACATTATTCAATGCACTGACCGGCTCAAATCAGTTTGTAGGTAACTGGCCAGGTGTAACTGTCGAGAAAAAAGAGGGTAAGCTGAAGGGACACAAGGATGTGGTCCTCACTGACTTACCTGGTATTTATTCTTTATCACCATATACACTTGAAGAGGTAGTTGCAAGAAATTACATTCTTCAGGAAAAACCGGATGCGATCATCAATATCGTTGATGGTACCAATATTGAACGTAACCTGTATCTTACAACACAGATTCTGGAACTTGGGATTCCGGTCATCATGGCAGTCAACATGATGGATATCGTTGAGAAAAACGGTGATACAATACATATTGATAAACTGAAAAAGAAACTTGGCTGTGAAGTTGTTACTATTTCCGCGCTGAAGGGAACTGGAATCACAGAAGCTGCAAACAAGGCAGTTTCCATTGCCCAGAGCCATAGGAAAGTAACACCTGTCCATGAATTCTGCGATAAAGCAGAAGAGATCATCGGAGCAGTTGAGAATAAACTGACCGGTGTGGTACCGGAAGAACAGAAGAGATTCTTCGCGATCAAGCTTCTCGAAAGAGATGACAAGATCATTGAGCAGATGAATACATCCGTAAATGTATCTGCCGAGATCAAAGAAATGGAAGATGAGTTTGACGACGATACAGAAAGTATTATCACAAACGAGAGATATGTTTATATTTCTTCTATCATTGGTCAGTGTGTGACTAAGGCAAGAAAAGATAAGCTTTCTACATCTGATAAGATCGACCGTATTGTTACCAACAGATGGCTGGCACTGCCGATCTTTGCAGTTGTAATGTTTATCGTATATTATGTATCTGTAACTACAGTTGGTGCTTTCGTAACTGACTGGACAAACGATGTTCTGTTTGGTGAGATCATTCCTCCGGCAATTGAATCAGGGCTGAATGCGATTGGCTGTGCAGCATGGTTACAGGGACTGATCCTTGACGGTATTGTAGCCGGTGTGGGAGCTGTTCTCGGTTTCGTACCTCAGATGCTTGTACTGTTTGCATTCCTTGCATTCCTTGAGTCCTGTGGTTACATGGCTCGTGTAGCATTCATCATGGACAGAATTTTCCGTAAATTCGGTCTTTCAGGTAAATCCTTCATTCCAATGCTTATCGGCAGTGGATGCGGTGTTCCAGGTGTTATGGCTTCCCGTACGATCGAGAATGACCGTGACAGAAAGATGACAATCATGACAACTACATTCGTTCCCTGCGGAGCTAAACTTCCGATCATTGCCATGATCGCAGGTGCATTCTTCGGAAACAGCGGATGGGTTGCAACAAGTTGTTACTTTGTCGGTATTGCAGCAATTATCTGCTCCGGTATCATCTTAAAGAAAACAAAAATGTTTGCCGGTGATCCGGCTCCGTTCGTTATGGAGCTTCCTGCATACCACTGGCCAACAGTCAGCAATATCTTAAGAAGTATGTGGGAAAGAGGCTGGTCCTTCATTAAGAAAGCCGGAACAATCATCCTTCTTTCAACAATCATTCTGTGGTTCTTAATGAGCTTCGGATGGGAAGGCGGAAGCTTCGGTATGGTTGAAGAACTTAACGAGAGTATCCTTTCTAAGATCGGTACAGCAATCGCATGGATCTTTGCACCTCTTGGCTGGACAAAAGCCGGCGAAGGATGGAAGATGGCAGTTGCAGCTGTTACAGGTCTGATCGCAAAAGAGAATGTAGTAGCTACATTTGGTATGCTTTATGGATTCGCAGAAGTTGCAGAAGACGGTGCTGAGATCTGGGGTAACCTGGCAGCAGCCATGACACCGATCGCAGCTTACGGCTTCCTGGTATTCAACCTTCTTTGTGCTCCTTGCTTCGCAGCTATGGGTGCGATCAAGAGAGAGATGAACAATACAAAATGGTTTTTATTTGCAATCGGATATCAGTGTGGACTTGCATATCTTGTGTCTCTGTGTATCTATCAGATCGGTACATTGGTTACAGGCGGTGGTTTCGGTATCTGGACAGTGGTTGCATTCGCAATAATCATCGGATTTTTATATCTGCTGTTCAGACCTTATAAGGAAAGCAGCAGCCTTAATGTAAATGTAAAGGGTATGGCAAAAGCCAGATAAAACAGTAATAAGATCAGAGCCTGCGTCCCATCTGGTGGTGCGGGTTCTGATAAACAGAATTGCAACTGTTTCATACCTTTTTCATTGCGGAGCGTGTTAATGAGAACGAAGTGAACAGTAACGTATCTTCACAGTTAGTGGACTGCTGATTATCAGATTGCAGTATAGTGATTATATGTGTATGATAATGATATAAAGCAGGAGGTGTCATTTATGGGAACATTGATTGTAGGAGCAATTTTGATTTTAATTGTCGGACTGATCATAAGAGGAATCGTCAGAGACAAAAAAAGCGGCAAGTCATCATGTGGCGGAGACTGCAGCCACTGCAGAGGGTGCCATTGAGAATCAGGCATATTACTGAAACCTGATGCCAAACAGCAGCCATATGTCAGGAAACAGAAATTAACAAGCGGAAGGATGATGTGATTTTGGGAGCAGCAGCATTACAAAGACAGGAAAATTGTAAAGAGCCCAATTACCAGAGAACCCGAATGCAGAAAGATGTTGTAATCCAGGAATTAAAGAAGCGAGGATGCAGGATTACCAAACAGAGAAGAATGCTGTTGGAAGTCATTCTTGAAAATGAGTGTTCCTGCTGTAAAGAAATCTATTACAATGCATCCCGCCTGGATCCGGGCATCGGATCAGCTACGGTGTACCGTATGGTAAACCTTTTGGAAGAAATTGGTGCGATCAGCAGAAGAAATATGTATAAAATCGTGAGAAATCCGGATTGTAAAGATGAAAGTGTATGCACCATTGAGCTGGATGACAATACAGTCCAGAAATTATCAAAAGACAGTTTTAACAATGTAGTTCTGACAGGACTGAAGGCCTGTGGATACATTGACAAACAGGAAATTGAGCGGATGTTCGTAAATTCCTGTGATTTTAAACATTGAAAACAAGTAAAAATTTAAATAGAGAACGAACTGATGACCGCCGGGAAATACTGAAGAGTATAATTTCCGGTGGCTTTCTTATATTTCTTCAGTTTTTTACTCTCTTTTGGCAATACGGTTTCCGGTAACCTTCTTAACATGTCTGAAATGAGAACATTTCTCAACAAGAAGAAAAAAGTAGAAATATGAGAATTTTGGCTGTATAATACATGAAATATAAATAAGCTGATGTCGCAATAATGTGTTTGCCCATCATATTTATCTGAAAACAGTTCATAACTGTTCAGCACCGAAAGGGTGCTGAGTGGTTACAATAAATTAAAAATCACAACAGGAGGATACATCAATGATTAAATTTGACGGTAAAAAAACAGGAATCTTTGCAGCAGGAGTAGCTTTCGGTACAGCAGGTATCAAGATTCTTACAAGTAAAGATGCAAAGAAATTATACACAAACTGCACAGCAGCCGTTTTACGTGCAAAGGCATGTGTAATGAAAACAGCTTCCGCAATTCAGGAGAATGCTGAGGATATTTATGCAGAAGCACAGCAGATCAACGAAGACAGAGCAGCAGCTGAGGAAGTGGTAGAAGATACAGCTGACGAAGCAGCAGAAGAAACAGAAGAGACAACAGATTTCAAAGAAGAGACAGAAGAAACAGAAGAAGGCAGCGAGGAATAATGAAATTTGCTATTAAGCATGAAATAAAAGGACGAATTCGTATCCACCTTGCGCAGAAACACATGACCTACAGACAGGCGGATATTCTGCAGTGTTATCTGGAGAAAGAGGCAAATATCAGCAAGGCATCGGTTTATGTAAGAACTCAGGATGTCGCTGTTGTCTATACCGGCAGCAGAGATGGGCTGATTCGTTTACTGAGCAGATTTTCCTATGAAACTGCTCAGGTATCTGAATCAGCACTTGAGAATTCCGGACGTGAATTAAACGAAACCTATAAAGAAAAACTGATCAACTCTGTAGTAATGCGTACATTAAATAAAATGTTTCTGCCATACCCGGTACGTGTAGCGATCACTACAGTGAAATCAGTGAAATACATTTATCATGGTGTACGTACTTTGATGAATGGAAAACTGGAGGTACCTGTTCTGGATGCAGCAGCAATCGGTGTATCTATGCTCCGCGGTGACTTCAATACTGCAGGTTCCACCATGTTCCTGCTTGGAATCGGTGAGATCCTTGAGGAATGGACACATAAGAAATCCGTCAATGACCTTGCAAGAAGCATGTCTATCAATGCAGAGAAAGTATGGTTTGTAAATGAAGACGGACAGGAGGTTCTTATATCTGCTTCTTCTGTTAAAGCAGGTGATCTGATACGCGTACATATGGGTAATGTGATTCCGTTTGACGGAGATGTTGCAGCAGGAGAAGCAATGGTCAACCAGACTTCTCTGACAGGTGAATCTGCGCCTGTACGTAAAGCAGAAGGCAGCTTTGCCTATGCAGGAACTGTTCTGGAAGAGGGCGAACTCACTGTTAAGGTTAAAGAAGCAGCAGGTTCCAGCCGCTATGAGAAGATCGTCAACATGATCGAGGATTCTGAGAAGCTGAAATCCTCTGTGGAAAGTAATGCAGAACATCTTGCAGACAGACTTGTGCCATACACTCTTGCAGGTACAGGGATAACTTATCTGCTTACCAGAAACATGACGAAAACCCTTGCGGTACTTATGGTAGATTTCTCCTGCGCACTGAAGCTTGCCATGCCTGTTTCCGTATTATCCGCTATACGTGAGGCAAGTACTCACAGTATTACTGTAAAGGGCGGTAAATATATGGAAGCAATGGCTGATGCCACGACTATTGTATTTGACAAGACGGGTACACTTACAAAAGCAAAGCCTGTAGTTTCAGATGTGGTATCTTTCAGTGAAGAGCTGAGTTCAGATGAGCTTCTGCGTATTGCAGCATGTATGGAGGAACATTTCCCTCATTCCATGGCAAGAGCAGTTGTCAATGCAGCCAAAGAGAAACATCTTGTTCATGAGGAAATGCATTCAAAAGTAGAATATATCGTAGCTCATGGTATTTCTACAACTATTGAAGGCAAAAAGGCAGTGATCGGAAGCTGGCATTTCGTAATGGAAGATGAAAAGTGTGTAATTCCGGAAGGAATGGAAGACAGATTTGAACACCTGCCATTAGAATGTTCTCACCTGTATCTTGCAATCGAAGGAAAACTTGCAGCAGTTATCTGTGTAGAAGATCCGCTTCGTGAAGAGGCTGCAGATGCAGTACGTGAATTAAAAGAAGCCGGCATTACAAAAGTCGTAATGATGACCGGTGACAGTGAACGTACAGCAGCAGCTATTGCGAAACGTGTAGGCGTAGATGAATATTACTCCGAAGTTCTGCCGGAAGATAAGGCATCTTTTGTAGAGAAAGAAAAAGAACTGGGGCATAAAGTTATTATGATCGGTGATGGGATCAATGATTCTCTGGCACTTTCTTCTGCAAGTGTGGGAATTGCTATCAGTGATGGTGCAGCTATTGCACGTGAAATCGCAGATGTTACAATTTCTGCAGATAATCTCCATGAGATTGTTACGTTAAAGAGACTGAGTACAGCGCTGATGAAGCGTATCCACAATAATTACAGAACTATTATCGGTATAAACGGCGGTCTGATCGCACTTGGAGTTACAGGTATCATTATGCCTACAACATCCGCACTGCTTCATAACATGTCAACACTGACTATCAGTTTAAGAAGTATGAGAAATCTTCTTCCGAAAGAAGAGGAAGCATAAAGATAACCATAAAAAACCATATCCGGGATTTCATGATAAAGCAACAGATGCTTAGTCTCTGAAAATCCGGGATATGGTTTTTATTATGTTTTTATTTATAGCAATCCTCTAAAATAATGCATCTTAATCCAGCCCATCAGAGTGTGAAA
>ENA-OOZG01000392-OOZG01000392.1-human-gut-metagenome-genome-assembly--contig:-NODE-392-length-37193-cov-4.869702_pt1 | contig 37193 bp, 28 predicted proteins | sample MGYA00241706_ERZ501384 | MGnify/ENA primary metagenome ERZ501384 (study PRJEB25962, sample SAMEA2042742) | human gut metagenome | biome: human gut; feature: human-associated habitat; material: faeces...
CATACTCTTTTTCTTGTTCGATTATCTTCCATATTAATATAAGGAATATAATGCGAAAGTTAGGATAGATACAATGATCAGAGATAGAACAAAATAATTAGATTGGAAATGGTAGCAAGTTGATAGTTGAAAGGAGAATTTATTTATGAAATCAATGTTGGAAGAATACGGCAAGATCGTTGTTGTTTCTATTGTGATCGCGATCATGATCGGGGCAGCTGCGTTACTTCGGGGGGCAAATTGAACTGCCGTTCCAGAAGATTACCAAATTAGGAAGTGATGAAGTATATGTGGCGACAACAGGACGTCCAAAACCACCAACAACAGTAGATCTGTATGTTTGGATTTATATTAATAAAAATAATGAACTTGTAATATCTAAGAATAAAATAACAGCACCAACTGATGCACTTTTAAAAGAAAAATCAATAAATGTTCGTAGTAATGGATTAGCAAGAGATGGTTCATTTGATTCAAAGTTAGTAAAGAGTGTCAAATTTGCAGAAAAAATAAGACCTATATCGTGTAGAAATTGGTTTTATGGTTTTACAAATTTAGTAGAAGTGAAAAATATTGAAAATCTGTATACAGATAAATGTGAAGATATGTACTTTATGTTTTATAACTGTTCTTCATTGAAAGAAATAAATCTAAAATATTTTGAAACAAGTAATGTTACAGATATGAGATGTATGTTTAGTAATTGTTCTAGTTTGAAATACTTAGATTTAAGTTCTTTTGATATCAGCAAGTCAAAAGATTGTAATTACATGATGGATACAGGCACTTCAACAACTATAAAGGCAAATCCAGATTCTATTATATATCTGTATTTTAAAAAATAGCAATCAAAAACTCCTCTCAGGCGCTATGCATAATAATTTCAACAACATGCTGCTTATAGCAGGTATTGATAAATTTATATCATTCTGATGATATATTATATTTCATTTTTCACGTTAATGATGTAAAATTATCAATGTAAATATCAGGGCATATTCGAATAATCATTTCTAAACTTTTTCAAATATGCTCCGGAAAGGAACTTTTATACTAATGAAAACCAAGATTCAGGATATGACCTCCGGTTCACCGGGACGGTTGATCATTCTTTTTGCAATTCCCCTGATGCTGGGAAATATCTGTCAGCAGCTTTATACAATGGTGGATACCATGGTTGTTGGCCAGGTTGCAGGTGTGGAGGCTCTTGCCGCACTGGGTGCTGTTGACTTTCTGATGTGGGTTGTCACAGGAATATCCACAGGACTCACTCAGGGATTTTCTATTCAACTCTCCCAGTATTATGGGGCAAAGGATTTCGAAAATCTGCGTAAATCTCTGGCTCACAGTTACCGGCTGACCGCATTCATCGCAGCCGGAGTATTGATTCTCAGCCAGTCATTTGCTTCGCTGGTATTAACAGGGCTGCATACACCTTCCAATATTATCGGAATGTCTCTGTTATATCTGCGCATCATTTTCTGTGGAATCCCCGCCACAGCAGCCTATAATATGTTTGCCTCTGCCCTAAGGGCTATGGGAAACAGTAAAACACCGCTGACCGCAATGATCATCGCATCTGTGCTGAATGTCTCACTGGACATCCTTTTTGTGGCAGGCTTCGGATGGGGTGTGGCAGGAGCAGCAATCGCAACTGTGATCGCACAGAGCTTCTCCGCTGTTTACTGTTTCCTGATTTTACGCAGAATTGATATCGTTCATCTGACCAGAGCAGATTTTATGCCTGCCTCCGGCATGAATGCCCGCCTGATGAAACTTGGTATTCCTGTTGTATTCCAGAATATCATCATCGGTGTGGGCGGTCTGGTAGTCCAGTATGTGATCAATGGCTACGGTTTCCTTTTTGTAGCAGGATTTACAGCTACAAACAAGCTTTATGGTCTGCTGGAAATGGCTGCTATTTCCTATGGATATGCCATCGTTACCTATGTGGGTCAGAATCTGGGAGCCGGAAAGATTGACAGGATCAGAAAAGGCGTCCGCAGCAGTATGCTGCTTTCCCTGCTTACCTCACTGATCATTTCTGCTGCCATGTTTTTATTTGGAAAAAATATTCTCTCACTTTTCATCTCAGGTGAACCGCAGCAGACACAGCAGGTACTGGCAATTGCTTTTAAATACCTTTCTATTATGGCTGCCATGCTCTGGGTTTTGTACTTCCTGTACGTGTACAGATCTGCACTTCAGGGGCTGGGAGATACCTTAATGCCTATGGTAAGTGGTATGGCTGAATTTGTCATGCGTATCAGTGCTGCACTGATCCTTCCCCATTTTATCGGACAGGACGGTATTTTCTTTGCAGAGATTGCAGCATGGAGCGGAGCCACTGTGATCTTATGCATCAGCTATTATGTACGGATGCATAAATATCATTAAAACAAAACAGGCACATAGTCCCGGATATCCGGTATATGTGCCTATGAAGCGTGTAAAATTATGTAAGATTCTTAATCCATTTATATTTCTTATAATGTTTATAGACCACCGGCAGTTTAATGATCTCGTCCAGATTGAGTACAAAGTAGACAACCATAACCGGCAGTTTCAGGATAAATGCGCAGATGCATCCCAGAGGAACAATGATACACCACAGAGTTACAGAATCACACAGCATTCCAAATTTGGAGTCTCCGCCTGCTGCGAAGATTCCTCCTATTGTCATACAGTTTACTGATTTTCCTGCGATGTAATAGGAAGAGATCAGCAGCATTTTTTGCAGATATCCGCGGGCTGTCGGGGTGAGATCTACCATTTTTGTGATAAATGGGGATAAGGCAATCAGGACAAGGCCTGATACAATTCCTGCAATAATCGCAGTTTTGGTAAGTGTCTCGCCTACCTCTTTTGCTTCCTGCAGACGGTCTGCACCAAGACGGTTTCCCACTATGATACTGCCTGCATTTCCAAGTCCGAGGCAGAAGCATACAACAAGATTTTTGGAAATATTCGCTATTCCATTGGCGGCAACAGCATCCGTTCCCAGATGTCCCATGATCACAGAATACATGGAAAAACCTATTCCCCATGCAAGATTATTGATCAGTAACGGAACTGTTTTCTGCCAGAAACGGCCAAATAACTTTTTCTCACAGCTTCTGAGACTGAATTTTACAGCTCTGATCCTGCACAATACATAACCAACACTCCACAGGAACTGCACAACTGTTGCAAGTACGGTTGCCAGTGCAGCACCTTTAATCCCCATCTTCGGGAAGCCGGACAGGCCAAAAATGAAAACAGCATTCAATGCGATATTGAGAATTACCATAACCCCATTGATCAGGGTACTCATATTTACTGCACCACAGTTCTTCATGATTGCCAGGAAAATCTGTGCAATTCCCGAAAACACATAGGAAATGCCGATGACTCTTAAATACTCACTTCCCAGAACGATCAGAGTTTCCTCATTTGTCAGGATTCTCATGAGCTGTTCCGGAAAGAAAAGGGTTCCTGCCAGAAATACTACTGCAATACATCCACAAATCTTTGTCACAAGGCTGAACACCTGGGAAATACCTGTGTAATCCCCTTTTCCATAATATTGTGCCACAAACATATTCTCGCCTGCCATAAATGCAAACATAAACAGATTAAATACAAAAGTAACCTGTGTAGCCAGTGATACGGCTGACATGGCATCCTGACTTAACTTTCCCAGCATGATCGCATCACATGCTCCGACCAGGGCTGTCATGAACTGCTGAAGTGCGATCGGAAGTGCCAGCCTGACTATTTCTTTTCGTAAACTTCGTTTACGCTCATCCATTATCTTTTTTGCTCCTGTATAAAATATTATTGATACTCATCAGTCAATTTTCAGAATCATATTCAGGATTCTTCTTGCGCTGAGACGGATTTCTCCTTCGGTAATAAAGCCTTTTTCGTATGCTTCTTTTATGCGTTCCGGATATCCTGCTGCCATCTTGATATCGTTTCCTGCCTTTGTTTCGCGATAGTGTTCTCCGAATGTCCACCAGTCTGTTGTAACCAGTCCGTCGAATCCCCATTCATCCCGGAGAATACCTGTCAGGAGTTCTTTGTTCTCTGAGGCGTGGATGCCGTTGATCAGGTTATAGGAGGACATAATTGTATATGGATGAGCCTCTTTTACAATGATCTCAAACTGTTTCAGATAAATCTCACGGAGTGCTCTCTCTGATACTCTGGAATCAGAATCCTTACGGTTTGTCTCCTTATTATTGGCTGCAAAATGCTTCACACTTGCTCCGATATGTTGAGACTGGATGCCTCTTACCATAGCTGCACCTGTCTTTCCTGCAAGGTACGGATCTTCAGAATAATACTCAAAGTTACGGCCACAGAGCGGGCTTCTGTGAATGTTGCAGGCAGGAGTAAGCCAGATACTGATATTATTTTCTTTTACTTCTTCCGCTCCTGCTTTACCAACTTTCTCTACCAGTTCTTCATCCCAGGTGCTGGCAAGAAGTGTGGCACATGGCCAGGCAGTTGTGTTCACTCCGCATTTCGGAAGAATACGAAGTCCGGCTGGTCCGTCTGCAGTCATCACATTCGGGACTCCGTATTCCGGAAGATTTCCCATTCCAAATGTATTGGCACATCCTGTGTTTGGCTGTCCGCCAAGGAGATTGATACAGTCATCCAATGTCAGGATATCCATAAACTCATCCAATGTCATTTTACCATCTGCTACATCAGAGAAGCGAACTCCCTTGGAATCAAGAAAATCAAGAAAGTCTATTCCTTTTTGTCCTCTTGTATCAGGGCATGGAAGACCGATGGCATATTTATCCTGTCTCGGAAGTCCTTCTTCTTCCACATATTCACGCTGTGGAAGTTCCTCATAAGAACCGTCCGCAAGCATACGTTTCTGAAGATGATATGGTGCTGCCTTCCGGCTTAACTGCTCAGTTACTGTATCTTCTTTTACTACATATGTAAAGTCAATCTTCGCTGCATCTCTTACGTTTGTACCAATATAGATTGCATATTCTCCTGCTTCCAGAACATAGGCTGATTTGCATACTTTTCCCAGATCATCGTAGGATGCCATCTGATTCACAGGAATTTTCAGGGTAAGGATCTGGCGTTCACCCGGCTGAAGAATGCTGGTCTTTTTGAATGCTCCCAGCACTTTCGCAGGCTTTCCGAGTTTACCCTGTGGTGCTCCGTAATAGAGCTGGATAACTTCTTTTCCCGCTTTTTTTCCGGTATTGGTTACTTCAGTAAGAACTGTGATCACACCGTTTTCTTCGGAAGCACCAGTCACCTTCCAGTCAAAATCTGTGTAGGAAAGTCCAAATCCAAACGGATAATTTACTCTCTCCGCTGCACCCGGAATTGTCTCAAAGTAACGGTATCCTACATAAATATCTTCTGTATAATCTACATAGAATGCAGACTCATGGAAGTTTGCTGTGGATGGATAATCTTCCAGATCTTTTGCATAAGTATCGGATAATTTACCGGATGGATTAACATCACCACAAAGTATATCTGCTGTTGCAAGACCACCTTCCATACCGCCCTGCCATGCCATCAGTACTGACTGGATCTCATCACAGTCTCTGAACCATTTCGTGTCCACGATACCGCCAACATTCATCACTACGATTACATGTGGGAATGCTTTCTTTACTTTCTCTACCATGGCATTCTCTGCATTTGTCAGGCAGAAATCACCGTTTTCAAAAATCTTCGCTGACAGTTCAGAGTTTCTTTTTTCTTCTCCGTCAAGAACATATCCATCCTGTGCTGCTTCACATTTTCTGTCCCATCCTTCGCCTGAAAAACGGCAAATGGTAATTACTGCAGTATCTGTATATTCTCGCGCTTCATTCAGAAGTTCATCCGGAAGCTCCGGCTCAACTGTCATACCTGGTACTGCACCATCTGCGTATTGTTTCTGAATATCTTTTTCATAATATTTCGCAAGTTTATCGAAAACTTCTACTTTTCCCTCATCCTCTTTAATCTTCATGCCCTCATAAAGATTACGGATGTATTCTACAGTTACATCGCCGCTTCCCCCGCCGCCTTTTACGTAGTCTACAGTACCCTTACCAAAGAGTGCGACTTTCGTCCCTCTCCGGATCGGAAGTGTATTTTTCTCATTTTTCAGAAGGACCATTCCCTCTCCTGCTGCCATTCTGGAAAGTGCAATGTGTTCTTTACTTCCTGTAACTCTCCGTCCATCTTCTCCCAGCGGAAGCACCGGCTGAAAAAAGCTTCTCTGCCATTTTGCCATTATTTTAATCCTCCCTTAATTCTCCTTAATCAAGCAGATAAAATCATCCGCTTCGCTACTTGCCTGATTTGGTTAAAGTTCTTCCTTCAAAAATGCAAAAGGGTCTTCATCCTGAAGGAAATGCATAAGCTGATATGCACACATGATTGCTACATTTTCTTCACGCAGAATCCTCTTTACTTCTTCTCTGTCAGCAAGTACAACTTCAATTTCCTCTGTGTCTTCCTGTGCATCTTTACTGATTTCACCTTCCGCATATCCATAAACAGTTGCGCAGGATTCATCTGTCATGCCAACCGTTGTGAAATAAGGTTTCTCAAATGCAGGATCTACTTTCAGAGGTGTGAATTTCAGTCCTGTTTCCTCGTACATTTCTCTTACTGCACCCTCATGGAATTCTTCGTTCGATTCTACCAGACCTGCCGGGAATTCGTAGATATATCCGCCAATTGCGTATCTGTACTGACGTACTAATACAACTCTGTCTCTCTTTTCCCCATAAAGACTGTAAATGATCACGCCATCCGGAGTGTTTTTACCTGTTTTTATCTTTAATTCGTTAATACTCTTCGCACGGGATGCCACGAAATATGACACAGGAGTGTTGTGAATGCTTGTTGCATTTAAATGGTACAAATTTAAAAATTTACAATCTGTCAGTTTTTCAATATTGTGTATCTGTCCCATAATGGATACTTCCTTTCGCTTTCTATACCTTCGCTGATTATTACAGCCAATTTTCTTCTATCTCTGTTTTTAGTTCGCAAAACATCTGATAAAACTCTTCTTTTGCATCAGCTATAATTCCTAACGCAATTTTCTGATTGTAAGAATGTGTAACATTATTTCTTGCCTGCAATGCACGAAGCCACTGCTCCTCATCTCTTATCATTCCTGCTTTATAGGCAGTCTTCAGAATGATTTTCGGTGAACCTGTTGCTCCCTCTGCATATCCATGAATCTCCAGTATTTCTTTCATCATTTTCCATGACTGCTCAAAACAAATTTCATACAATCCTACGAGTCCGGTAATCACTACATTATCATATGGTTCTTCATAATTATAAATATCTTTCATGTTAGACAGTGCATTGCAGAAATTCTCATATTTTCTCATACAAAATCCTCCCTTCCTTCTCTATAGATTCTCTTAATTCATCCTGCATGTCACGATCAAGATTTACAATATCATACTCCAGAAGAGTACTTGTCTCTTCATCCACATCTAACGCAAACCTTGCAAAATCTCCTCCTGTGACTGCAATATCTATATCACTTGTTCTTCTGAAATCTCCTCTTGCTCTCGAACCAAAAAGAATTACTTTTTCAATATCATATTTTTGCGCAAGGTTTCGGATTTCTTCTATAACTTCCGGTCTGATTCCTGTATCATTCATTTTATAAACCTCACATTCCGATGTTTATATCGTCTGTTTTATCTTACCATATTATCGTATCTTTTTTAAGTCTGTCTGACAATTTCCGTAATTATTTTTTGCACATAAAAAGAAGGGGCTGTCGGTTAATACCACATTTCGGCATCCTCAGTAGTAATTGAAAGGATCCCTGTGAGGACGAGGCTTGTTAGCCTTCTACCTTGCAAGGGATCCTTTTTTCTATGAAAGATGAAATTTATTTTTGGCCGCAAAAATCCCTTGTCTGGATTTTTACAGCTACACTTTTGATCAAACTGTTTTTCCCTCAAACTTCTTTAATTTTTCATTGAGAAAACGACAGTATTTATTTATATTCCTTCCGATTGCATACAACATGAATTCTTTGTACACTTTATCTGCAGAACGGTAATTAAAACGCCTAAAGTTTTCGTTTTCTTTGATATCACCGAAATGTCCTTCTGTCTGGATCGAACGTGTCTGCCGTTTCAGGATCCCACGCTCACTTTGGATGTTTGCATGGGATTTTTCACGCAGTTCTTCCCACTGCTCATTGATCTCCATTACCTTGTTTCTTTCAGTATCTTTTTCGGCATTATATTTATACAGACAGCGTGCTTTATGTTCGCATCCACTGCAATCGGCGCAGCTGTATACTTCAAAGGTCTGGGTATCACCATTCTGCTCTTTGGTTTCCGTTCTTATGTGACGTAATTCACGTCCGTCATGGCAGATATAAAACTGCTCATCTTCAAACACCTCAACCTTCATATTGTAATATTTGCTAATATCTTCTGCATATGCACGTGTTTTACGTTTCTCATGATCCTGCAGTTTCAGGATCTCAAGCGGAGAGCAGTTATCAATCTCAATAACTGTATTATTTGCGAGTTTCTTATGCTTTGACAGCTTCCTTTTTCGGTTCTTTTCTATTACACTGCGGACTTTATCCATTCCTTCGATCACAAACATCTGCGCATTCCCAATATCATACTTTAGCCCATAACCATTCTCCTGCAAAAATGTATTATATCTGGTAAAAGTCAGCTCGATAGAATCCAGCAGGTCAGAAAAATCTAAATCCTCCATCACTTTTTCAGGGTAGAAAATGGATCGTCGTCGGGTAAACTCAATTCATAGAAACTAAAGTTAATTTTCTGTTGCCCTAATTCAAAAAAGTCGGTATAATAATTATAGTAATCCTCGTAAATAATGCATTTAAGACAGTTCAGCAGAGTGCGAAAGACAAGAAAGATATCTGCAGGCGTGCTGACGCACGGCAAAGATATCTGACGCAGGATTTCACACTCTGATGGACTGGATTAAGATGCATTATTTTAGAGGATTGCTATAGTTGTTAGCATAGTTAAATTATAACATGTAACGGAGAGAAAGATGGTTGTCGTTAGCCATTTTTTTTCTTTTTTTGATAAAAAATTGGGGGAGGGTGTGAATCGGTATGAGTCACACCCTCCCTCTCTTAGAACTATCTATTTCCCGACAGCCCCTTCCATAATCCTTTTCAAACTGTTATTTAATCTTCACGCCTTTCACCTTAGAATAACCACTGTAAACCTTTTTCCCATTTACCACACGGTAGGCACGTACCTTGTAATAATAGGTTTTCTTAGAAGTAAGCTTCTTATTGGTATAAGAAACTGTGCTTCCTTTTTTAATTGTTGAGACTGCTTTATATTTTCCGTTTTTGGATGTTGCACGATATACAACATAGCCCTGGGCATTGCTTATCTTTTTCCATTTCAGCTTTGCCTGTTTCTTTCCGGCTGTTACGGTTACAGCAGGTGTTTTGAGCTTTACAGTCTGTCCCGGTGTCGGCTGCGGCGTTGTTGTCTGTGTTTTTACTGAGATATTCTTGTCGTAGCTGCTCCTCACAGCATTGCCCCATTTGCCTGAAACAGCCTGTACACTGTAATAATAGAGAGTATCCCCTACTGTCCTGGCATCTGTGTAAGTAAGCTCTTTTGTCTCCGCAATCTGTGTAAACCGGCTCTCTCCCATCTTGCGTCTGAGGATCAGATAGGAATCTGCAGCATCATATTTATCCCAGGTAATCATTACTGTATTTCCGGAAGCCTTGCATGCTTTCACAGTCGGCATTCCTGCTGCAAAAAGATCCTTTGCAGTACCTTTTACCACTACATGGCACACAGCTGTTACATTCTGATCTGTTTTTACGCGGATATCTGTCTCACCTACAGAAAGCGGTGTGACAACTCCTTTCTGATCCACCTTTGCAACATGTACATTGTCAGAAGTCCATACCAGCTCTCCACCACTTCCCTGAGGGCTGAAGGTCCATGTCAGTGCATGAGCCCCACTGTCAATTGCCAGGGTCAGAGTCTTATCACTGAGAGTAATCCCCTCCGCAGGGGCAGTTACCGTTACCTGACAGGTACCCTTGGTACCATTATCAGAAGTCAGGGTAATCTCTGCTGAGCCTGTGCCAACAGGAGTTACCTTTCCGTTTCCGTCTACAGCTGCCACTGCAGTATTTGAAGATGCCCAGTTCAGGGAAGAAGGTTTCGCGCCATTTGGAGAAATGGTATAATCCAGTGTTCTGGAACCACTTTTTGTTGAAAGCGCCAGGCTTGACGGGGAAATGCTGATACCTGTAATGTCAACCGGTCTGGAAGATACGGAAATATTACAGGTTGCATAAACACTTCCGGAAACCCTGGCAGTGATAACTGCCGAACCCTCCCCTGCTGCTGTTACCACTCCGTCATTTACCCTTGCAACAGAACTGTTGGAGGAATTCCAGGTTACTGTTCCCACTGAATCAGAAGGAAGGAGTGTATAAGTCAGGGTATAGCTGTCCCCTTTGGAAAGAGAAAGCTCAGAAGCATTCAAAGTAATATGCTTTGGTGATGCCGGAAGCCCGGCCTCAACGGCCTTCAGCAGCTGGGTTGCTTCATAAACCCTGTTTGCAGAAGCATCCAGAGTAGTCAGTGCGCTGTCTGCCTCAGCATAGGCTCCGGAGAAACCGCTGGCCTGTGACCATCTGGAACGCTCCGCATTGGCTTTTCCCATCATACGGATCAGCTCGCTTTTATCTGCGGCTTCAAAAATCTGTTTATTATTGTTATACGGATCACAGCCGGTGATATCCGTACCGCCACACAGGGCAAACATGACACGAAGTACGCTTCCGTCTGAAGGATGGCTTGCCCCCATGCCTACCCCCATAAATACATTATCAAGAGTATAGGTCCAGCCGGAAGCTGAACAATAGGAAAACTCTGTCAGATCCGGAGAATATTTATTTCCTGTCAGCTTATAGGGTTCTCCTGTCCATGTAGATGTTTCCGCCAGAACTCTCTTGATACATTCCGGTGTATTCAGGCTGCCACTGTCACAGTTTGCAATTCCCCTGAGATAAAAACCATAGCTTGAATTTGTGTCATAAAGGGGTGTGATCCCATTTTCGCTTAATCCACGCAGCAAAACATCTGCACAGGTTTCCCCTTTGGAAAATTCTACCTGTGTAGGTTCCAGGATCATACCCTGTCCGATAGTATTCTTTTCCACAGTCAGGGTCAGGGTATCTGCCAGGACATCCGTCTGTCCAAGTGCAAAGATTCCGGCCGCCATCCCGACAGCCAGAGTCAGGCCTTTCACAGCCTTTAACAGCTTATTCTTTGTCATTTTCATTTTCCTCCTTATTTTCAGGCCGCTGCAGCAGCCCGTATTTTCTTTTTACTCTTTCCAGTTTCTCCAGCAGAGGTCTGCTTAAGATCCACAGGAAAATCACTGTAGAAGTTGCCTGTACCAGATCCACCGGTGCACCCGAGATATAAAATGCGATCAGACTTTTCTTAGTGATCCGTCCATAAGCCATCAGGATAGATGCCGGGTTCATAATTCCTCCAAAGATCAGAAACACACTCAGGAATCCGTAGATACACAGATCAATCTTTCTGGCTTTGAGAATCCCTTTCTGAAAAAGAATTCCAGCCAGATATCCGATCATTCCATAGGAGAACATCTGCCACGGAGTCCAGGGTCCCTGCCCGAAAAACATATTTGAGATCATCATGATCAGACAGGCGCAAAGGAATCCTGCCTCACCGCCTAAGGATACTCCGGTAAGGATTACGATAGCGGCGATAGGCTTAAAGCTTCCAATCATAAAGAAAGCGCTTCTGCCTGCCACTCCAAGGGCGGCCATTACAGCAATGACCATAATCTCTCTTGCCTGTGGATGCCGCCCCTCAAATACCATAAAAAATGGAATCATGGAATAGGCAAGCACTAACAGGCTGATGATAACATCATGTCTGCCATGAAACTTATGTACCAGGATAAAAAGCACCAGTGGCACAAATGCCAGAAACATGATCAGTCCGATCCAGGTACGCTTCTCGATCTTTCCTTTGTGTATAGGCTGAATAATGATGCCATCCTCTTTCAACTCATATTCTTCCAGGTCATCTTCGGAAGTGTCTGCCATAGAACTTTGTTCCATCACGGACTTTCCGGGTTTTAACAGCTGTTCATTCCGGGTTTCTCCCCAGAACCGGTCCATAAACTGATCTAAAGCCTTTCCTTCAAGCACGCAGCCACCTCCTTTCCGGTAACTGCCTCAGGGAAATAATGTCTTGCCATGCGGTTTGCCGCAGTGGTATAGAAACTGTTTCCTGCAAAAAATTCTGCAGCCGGTTTACTGGTCACCACATTCCCCTGGAAAAACAGCCCAACCCTGTCTGCATACTCCGCCACAAATTCCACATCATGAGAAATCATGAAAATCGTGATACCATGCTCCTGAAGCTTCTTAAGGATTTCTCCCAGTTCCTGTTTATACTCTGCATCCAGTCCTTTGGTTGGTTCATCCATCAAAAGAAGCCGTGGCTGCAAAAGAAGTACTTTTGCCAGTGCCAGACGCTGCTGTTCTCCTCCGCTTAGATCATAAGGATGACGATCCAGCAGCCCTTCCAGTCTGGTCAGGCTTACGATCCCTTCGATGGCTTCTGCCTTCTTCATAGAAGCTGTATATTCCGGAGATTTCTTCTCTTTTGCCCCGCCGATGATGGAATACAGATCTTCCCGGACTGTCTTTCGGATAAACATACTCTGGGGATTCTGCGGCAGAACACCCAGATAGCCTCTGTAAAGCTGAATATCTGTATATCTGCGGATATCAATACCATTTAGCAGGATCTTTCCACGGTATGGTGCCCGGACACGGCTGATCAGAGATAAGGTTGTGCTTTTCCCTGTTCCGTTCCCACCGACCAGCGCATAAAATTCACCCTGTTCCACTTCCAGATTCAGATCCTGCACCACATCCCTTCCCTCTTTTTCATATCGGAACCATACATCCTTTACCTGAATTGCCGGCGGCACAGAAGTTTCTGACCTGTGCGGCAGTTTATTTCTTAAACCATTGGATGTTTTTTGTAGTTTTGTGTTACTTTTTTCCGGCCTGCCGCTCTGTGCCTTCTGCATCACCTGAGTGATCCAGTTTCTGCCATCTCTGACTGTCAGAGGGCAGGGCAAATCACTTTCTACCTCAGCATAGATCTGCATGGGAACCGGCATGGACAAAAACATTCCATGATGCTTCTCTTTCAGAAATTCTCCGATTTCCCCGGGAGTTCCCTGTGTGAGCAGGCCCCCCTGATCCAGCACGTATACTTTGTCTGCCCAGGGAATCACATCCTGCAGACGATGCTCTGTGAGGATTACAGTTGTACCAATATCCCTGTTGATCTTCCGCACAGTTTCCAGAAAGTCAGAGGCAGCAATCGGATCCAGCTGAGACGTAGGTTCATCCAGAATCAGAAGTTTTGGATGCATGGCCATAATCGCTGCCAGATTCAATAACTGTTTCTGCCCTCCGGAAAGTTCCGACACATTTTTATAAAACCACTGATGGATGCCGAAATAACTTGCCATCTCTGCTACCCTGAGACGGATAGACGGCGTATCGTATCCCAGACTCTCCAGTCCAAAAGCCAGTTCATGCCAGACTTTATCTGTTACAATCTGGTTCTCCGGATTCTGTAATACATATCCGATCTCCTGACTCTGCTGTCTGTGATCAATCTCAGTCAGATTCTGACCATAATAGCAGATCCGTCCAGATTTGCTGCCATAAGGGGCCAGATCTGATTTTAGCTGCCGCAGCAGCGTGCTCTTGCCGCAGCCGCTCTTACCACATAGTACATTAAAGGTTCCTTCCTCTACATCCAGCGTTACATTTTCCAGAGAATCCCTGTCCCCATTTGCATAACGGAAGGAAAAATTCTTCACTTCTATTATCTTCATTTGTGCTCTCCTTCCATTTCATTTGCAAGTTCTTCATAAATCTGTCTGTAGGTTACCGTCATCTCACTGTGTACATGACTGCGGCTCTTTTTCATAGCGTATTCCTCGCTGAGATCCAGCATCAGCGGCAGAAAACAGAAAATCCCAAAACTGATAAACGTAATGACCGCAAGTACCGGACTGCAGGACTGCCTCGGGACACGTCCGAAAATAGTAAACCCTGCCAGAAGGATTCTTGGATTATATTGGGAAAAAGCAGCGCCATGATAACATCCGTATCCGGAAACCACAAAAAGCACTGCCAGCATCCCGCCCAAAATCTTATCTCTCCGATTGAAACGATAAATAGAAAAAGCAGTCCGGCCTCGCAGTCCATATCCTCTGCTTTTCATAGAATCTGCTGTCTCAATGGCATTTTCCAACGCCCATGTCACAAGAATTGATACCATATTTAAGGCATACCTGACTTTCTTAAACCATTTCCCATTGCTTACATCCATTCCCACACACTTCTGTCCATTGCGGATCACTTTCAGCTGTGCGATAAAACGCGGTACAAACCGAAGTGCCATGGACAGCATCAGGGACATTGCCGGGATGATCCTGCCGAAAAGGTATATAAATTTGTCACTGGTCATGATCTGGTTATAGCAGGAGAACCACAAAATCATAATAAAAAGTACACATCCCAGAACGATTCCATATACCATTGCCTCCAGCGTAACCCAGTTTCCGCTGCTTTCTATATAAAGAAGCGGTGTGACTCCGTAATGGTTAAACATCGGGTTTAAGAGTGCCACGATAAGGAGACTCGGTAGCGTCAGAAGAAAATTGATTTTCAGAACCTTCTTTACTCCGTTAAGCCACATGGAGTAAGCTGTGGCAGCCACAAAAGAGACTGCCAGGTAAACCGGGTGCTGGATAAACATGGTAAACCCCAGCACCACGGCAAAATAAAAGAAATTCAAAATGGGATGGCATCTGGAGAAGGCATCAGTCATAATACTGATCCCCCACATCCCTGCCAAGATTACAGGTATAACGCCATTCTACAGTATCCCCGTCTTCCAGCGTATACTTGGAACATCCGTAATTTGGATACCAGCCATTGACACAGTACATCCAGCCGGAGTCCTTGCCACAGTCAAATTCATACAGGTTGTTGATACCTGATACATAATAACTGTTGTACATAGGAGTCCATTCGGATTCCATCTGGATTCCTGCCTCATTACACACACGTTTCAGTACATCAAATACAGTTTCGCCTTCATAGAATTCCACTTCAGAAGGATACAGGATCCATCCGTCTGCAGGGACAAACTCTGCTTTGGACTCCTTCAGGTCATTCCAGTTATTCAGGATCGTAGAACATTCGATAGAGAAGGTACAGGTCATTGCTGTATCTTCATCCGAACTGTCTCCGCTGCCTGATGTGTCCCCGGAACTGTTGTCTGCAGAAGAACCATCCTGCCCGGAGGTCGGGTTTCTATCTGTATCTGCCTGGTCTGAGGAACTACCGGTAGATTTATTGTCTTTTGACTGTGTATCTTCTCCTTTTGCATTATCTTTGGTATTATCTTTGGTTTCATCATCCGCCTGGTCGTCTGCAGCTTCTCCTGTGGTGGAGCCTCCGATCAGATAAAAATCTCCGCCCGTTTTTGTTACATTAAAAGTAAGGGTTGTCCGTTTTACTTTCTTTTTGCCACTTTCCCTGGTAGAGATCTTCGCAGTATCCAGTTGATAAATCTTTCCATTCTCTTCCAGACAATAGAGAACTTTATCTGCGTTCCATTCTTCTTTCAGATTAAGGGTCAGTTTTGCCGGAGCAGCCAGGTTCATCTTCTCCAGTGTAACCTTCAGTGCATACGGTGCATTATTGGCAGCTTTCTTTATTTCTTCTGTCCCGTCCTCTGTACACTGTACCAGAAGCTTCTGTTCTACAGGATTCTGAATCTGGCTTCCATTGTAGGTCCATTTATATCCAATACCACTGTCTGTTTTTCCCACAAAATAAAACTTCTCATCTTTTCCCGCAATGGTCTCCATCTGCGCCTGGGTGATAATCCCATCCTCCGGAAGCTGCGTCTTTGTTTTTAATGGTTCTACATCTGTATCCTGTTCCTCATCGGAACTGTTCATGATATCTGCTCCCTTTTGGGAAAGCTGTGTCATATTGTCATTTCCGCTGCCGCAGCCTGTGAGGGAACTTACTCCCAGAAACAATGCAAGCCACAGAGCAAGTCCCTTTTTCTTTCTGCTCATTTCTTCTTCCTCCGCTTACGTATAAGAGCTTTCACTCCTGCTTTAATGCCGCTTCCTGCCAGACCTCCTGCCAGAGCACCAGCTGCTGCAAATCCAAAGATCATACCATATTCTTTCTTATCAGAAGTCAGAACACCGGATCCGGTATCCTCTGCTGACTCTATGCTGCCATCTGCATGGTCATCCGCCAGAGAGGTTTCCTCTGATTCCACATAAGGCTCTGCCTCAAAATCCCATCCTACGGAATTTTTACCATTCTTTGACTTGCTGTTCTTTGATTTACTGTTTTTGGAACTGCTTTTAGAGTTCTTATCCGAAGAGTTACCAGAAGCACTCTTTCCTGAATCTCCTGCATTGCCTGAACTTCCTTTGCCTGATGACTTGCCGCCCAGAGATTTACCGGAACCACCGGGCTTTTTCGTATTTATATTACCGCTGCTTCCCGATGGGTCTGCTGCAGGAGCAGAGGTTGGAGTTGGAATAGGAGTCGGCTCCTTTAAACCAGTGCCGGTTCCGTCACCCTTTCCCCCTTTACTGATACTTACATCTGACATATCATAAAGACCTGTTTTTCCGTCTTTCAGACGCTGATAAGCCACCAGTGCATAATACCCCTGTTCTGTAGCCATACCATCCAATGTACCTGCAGCAGCACCGCCATTATTTCCGGCGCCTGCTTTTACATGCATGAATCCACTTCCTGCAATATGATAAGTAATGAGATTCTCTATTGTCCAGTGTCCGCCCTTTATAAAACGGGAATCTGTTTCCGGATCAATGCCCAGACTGCACAAAGCAGTAATGACCTGTGCACAGGATTCCTCTGTTTCGACTCCCATGGTAGAATAACCACCACTGTCGTTCTGCATTTCAGACAGCCGGGCAAGTCCACGGTCAATGGCAGCAGTCACATTTTCATATCCTGCTTTATGGTAGTATGGTGCCAAAGCCTGCAAGGTCATTCCTGTAACATCCGAATCCGCATTACTTCCCATCAAAGCCCATCCACCCCCGGACAGCTCACTCTGCAGCAGGAAATTTACCAGTGCAGCTTCTGAGTTCTGTTCTTTGGCAGACGGATTATCAGGAAAAGAATATTCCGGATGACAGTTCACTGCCAGAAGTGCCCAGATAGGACCATTTAATCCCTGCTCCTTTACCAGACTAAGATCAGAAATGTATTTAAAAAGATTGTAACCGCCTACATTACGGGCATCCTTCCCTTCTGCAGTCAGTACAAGAACCCTCTTGGAATACTCCGTATATTTGGAAGTATTGGTCAGAATTCCTTTCTTTTCCTCAATATAATTTGCTGTATGATTATAATAAGTAGAGAAATATTTCTCCTTCAGACTCAGTCCACCCCTTGCCAGCCCCAGCACATACCATTCACTTCCTACCGAAGGATTGGTATCTGTGGCACGCATATAGGCACTGGTCTCAGCCATGACCTGACTGACAGATTTCTTCAGGGTATTCGCCCCCTGCATAACAGTTACCTTACAGGTCGCTGTCATCTCCGGATGCTCTGCTACTGTCGCTGTGATCGTAGCTTTGCCATTCTTTACTGCTGTGACAACTCCTTTTTTGCTTACCTTTGCAATAGAAGTATTACTGCTCTTCCAGGTAACATTGTAATTTTCCGTAACGGATTCCGGTATTGGAACTACTTTAAGGGTATGTTTCTGGCCACGGTTGATCTTTATGGAGCTGCTGTTAAGAGAGATTCCCTGCAGACCTGCCGGAAAATCTGCCACGATCAGATGCGTTAAAGTTCTGGCACTGTCCAGATAGAAAGTTCCGTCTTCCTGCATCTGTGGGGTCAGTTCCATAAAAGAATCTTCCGCAGATCTGAGGATTCTCGGTTTTGTCAGGCTCTCATACCCTTCCGGTACAGGAAAGGCCAGCGAGATCATTGTCATGGGTTGATATGCTTCTCCTGTACGGATATCTGTATAGGAAATCTCTATGTCATAAAGAAGCTGCGGCAGAGTACCCGGATAAGTTTCTGACAGCTGCTGCATTGTCTGCTGTCCATCAGAACTCTCCTGTACATGAAGCTGCACATACCAGGGATTCCCTGTTACTGTTACTCCATTGACAGAAGAAATCTGAGCTGCAATACGGTTCCGGACAGTTTCCAGTGCCTCTCTGATCCCGGAATTCACCGCTGCCTGCTCATCCTCTGTCAGACTGTCGTAAGTGTCACTGGCAAGACAGAAATCTGCGATCATCTCTGAATCCAGATCTATTTCCTCTGCTTCTGCAGCTTTCTGAATATAAGAACACATGGTCTGTATATCCAGCATGGTTCCGTTGTCTTTCTTATTTTCATTTTCCGATGTTTCTTCTTCATATGCGCCAGTTTCTGTTTCTGATCCGGACGGTTCTGTTTCAGACTGAAACTCATCCGCAGCAGTCCCCTCCCTGTCAGAATCATCACTGTGTACTGCGGCAGAACTTTCTTCGGCCTGTTCTGTATGTATCTGTTCTGCCGGTGGCTCCTGTGCTCCCGGTACAGGACATGTAGTAACTGCCATTCCTGCACTGAGAAGCAGTGCCATCCATTGTTTATTCATTTACTTGCTTCCTCCGCTTTTTCTGATTCTACAATCAAACGGATAAAATCCTCCGCTTAGCAATTATTCGGTTAAATCACAAAATGACAGATGATTCTCTCCTGCAAAATGACAGGAGAGAAATAACATCTGCCTTATTTTTATTTATCTTTTTTTCCGAATTTAACAGCAATTATCATGGCTATTACAATGTTTATCACAAAATTCCATCCAAAAGTATGTAGCCATATCCCTGACAGGTCTTTGATCCCTGATATATTATTATGGAATACAAATTCTTCTGAAATGAATATACCCGCTAAACTTGCGAAAAACATTGCCAAAACAGCCAGTAGAAATATTTTTATTATTCTTTTCATGCATTCAGAAACTATTTCTTTTGATTATCTTTGCTTTTTTTGGAAGAATGCAGTGTGCCAATAATGACACATTGCGTTCTGACATTTTATTATTTAATGACTACTTTTTTTACTTTAGAGAAAGAGCCATATACTGTTTTACCGTTTACTTTTCGGTAAGCGCGTACTTTGTAATAACGGGTCTTGCCTGTGGCAAGTTTCTCTTCTGTCATACCAGTTCCTTTTGTGGTTTTTATACGTGTGTATTTACCATTTTTGGAAGCACTGGCGTATACCTGATATCCATCAGCGGCTTTTACCCTGCTCCATTCCAGAACTGCAGTTTTGGATGTGGATCCCACAGACAGAGACGGAGCAGAGAGGACTGCTTTACCCTTTACTGCTATTGAATAACTTCCGTAAACCTTCTTACCATTTACATTTCGGTAAGCACGTACTTTGTAATAGTAGGTTGTTCCTGTAACTGCTTTCTTGTCAAGGAAGGTAACAGCGCTGTTCTTTGCAGTTGATCCGATGGAGGTATATTTGCCATTTTTTGAAGTGGAACGGTATACTCTGTAACCGTTAGCTCCGAAAACTTTATTCCATGTGACACGGATAGTGTTATAGTTCTCGGAAGCTGCTGTAGCGATTTTCACTTTTCCAAGTGTTGCTTTTCCGATCACACCATCTTTGTTGTAACTGCTTACAGTCTTTCCGCCCCATGTATAAGAATAAGCTCTTACTGTGTAATAGTAAACTCTTCCTGTAACTGCTTTCTGATCCTTATAGGAAATATCTGTTACCTGATCTGCAATCTTCTTCCAGCTTCCTGTTTCTGTTCTGCGGTATACTATATATCCATCTGCATTATCAACACTGCTCCAGCTTACCTGGATTGTCTTGTAATTGAGGGCTTTTGTCTGCAGGTTAGCAGGCATATCTGCTTTGAAGGCGTCCTGTTTGCCTGCAAGTTCAATATGATAATCTGCAACAATGGTCTTGATCAACTCTAATTGCTTTGCATTCCACATATAGGACTTGCCTTCTGCACTCATGCTGTCGATGAGTTTCTGAAGTGCTGCAAGTTCTGCTTCTACACCTGCAATGTTCTCTTTGGTAACAGCCGTCGGAAGGTTACTGATCCAGTCATCTGCCTGCTGTGCATCAGAAATATCTTTGCCAGCTTTGTCAGCCTGTGCTGTCAGTGCGGCGATCACTTCTGCAAAAGTCATTTCCTGATTTCCGACTTTGACCTTCAGACCTGCCATTGCATTTTCCTGTCCCTGGTAATCTTTCGCATAACGGTCAAGGAATGCTTTTACCTGTGGATAAGAATCTCTGTCTACAGGGTGGTCTTTTACAGTTGCGTAAATTAAAGCTGCTTCATCTGCGAAAAGCTGCTGGTATTCATTCTGACCTTTTTCATAAGTCAGAGCCATGGCGATCAGCTTCTCCATGTTCTCTACCAGTGCGGTGTTTTCACTTCTGAATTTCGTTTCTTCTGTTTCTGTTAACTGATCATAAGCGTTCTTAGCTGCTGCAATCTGTTTCAGCTCTGTTTCGGTAAGTGCACGTTTCGCAGTATCACCTGCTGCAGGAATTTCCTCTTCTGTGGAGAAATCTGCATCCGGTACTTCTGCTTCATCTGCAATTACAGAGTCAGGGGTCTCTTCATTCGAAACATCTGCAATGTCTTCTGATGACTGAATATCCATCTGCGCTGCAGGCTGCTCACTGATATCAGAAGTAAATGCATCTGCGCTTCCGTCTGAGAAATCAGAACCTTCTGCCGGAACTTCCTGTGCCGGGAGCTCTTCTGACTGTACAGCTTCCTGTGCTGCAGGTACTGTAGTCGGCTGAGGTGCTTCATAAGCGCGGACAGTCTCTGCATCCGGGAGTGCCTTGAGCATTGCTTTCAGTGCATCAGATTTCAGCTGATAGAGATAACCTTCTGCTTTTTCCAGAGAACTTAAGTTTGTAACCTGAGCTTTCTGCTGATCATCAAGAGTATTGTATAATACTCTTGCATTTGCCACATAATCTTTCCAGCTATTCCAGATCTTCTCTGTCGGTACGTTGTTATTCTTTTCTGTCAGTTTCAGAGGTCCGTCAGACAAAGCACCTGTAGAGGATGTGGTGATATTCAGTTCATCAATAAAGGAGATCACATATCCTACTTTTGCATCTGTACTCTGGCGTCTGATAAACAATTCTGCTTTTTCAAGCTCTGCATAGTTAGTAACACGTTTCTTCTGATCTGCTGTCAGCGCATCGTAAGCGGTTCTGGCTTCTATGACAAGAGCCTGTTTCTTCTGATAATTATCGGAAGTCACTTCACCGATCGCATTGATCTTATCTACAACTGCGGCTGCAGCTTTCAGATCCGGAATCAGGCTTCTCAGAGTCTGTAAAACGCTGTAATTAGCTACCAATGCTTTCTGTGCTTCAGTCAGTGCATTATACTGTGCCTGGATGTTATCAAGAAGCTGCAGAACATACGGATTAAGGGTTAAGTTATCGGCAGAAGGAAGGGCATCAATTGCTGCGATCACCTTCTCAGCTGCTGCTTTATCCTTTTCTTTCTGTTCCTGCTGTTTCTCCAGTTCTTTTATCTTAGCTTCTGCTTCTGTCAGCTTAGAGTAATTGGAGATTACAGTTTTTGATTCATCATCAAGTGCATCATAGAGATTTCTTGCCTTTATGACGGCGTCTTTGTCTTCCAGTGTCAGCTTGTCTGCTGCCGGGAGAGCATCGATGGCTGCGATTACTTTTGTGATAGAATCGCCTTTGCCGTTTTCTGCTTCGAGGAGCTTTCTGAGGGTGTCTTTGTTGAAGATTGCTTTATATTTTGGAAGTAAATCTTCGTAAGCATCTCTTGCTGTCTGAATTTGCTCTTTTGTACTGTTAGCATCAAGAGCAAGGATCAGATCGTTAACATTTTTAGTTGGAACTTTCACATCTGAGAAATCCCAGAAAACAGTTGTATCTTCTTTTAAGTGAATGCGCTGGTAACTTCTTACATATCCTTCCAGACCTCTTGCAATCTGTGCCGGATCATACCAGAAGAATCCAGGAATTGCACCTGTTTCAAAATTGATCAGGTCAAATGTAGCATCCAATATGGTGTTACCATTTTTAATAAATCCTGTATCTCTGTTCAGAATGTCTCTGTCGTAAGTTGTTGCATACAGAAGTCCCTGAGCATCATTCCATGCATTGTTTCCATCAATTCCATTGGAGTTTGGATCAGTCTGTTCATATGCAGCAGTACACAATGCACCAGTTGCACGCTGAACCTGCATTGGAACATATTTTGCCTCAAATGATTTATTGATTACATTTGTTACATCCTCAAATCCAGATTTGTTATACCAGTAAAGTAAAGTCTGCCATGCCATAAAATTATCTGAGTTGTCTAATGGATGTTCTCCATCTTCTGACTGGGTTAATGTTTTATCTATTCCGGCAGCTTTCTCATGCGCCCATTTATCCATATCTGCATTTGTAAAGTTTTTTGATTCATAACCAACTGCTTTCAAAGCATGGATTGTATATTCCTTTGCCAGATAATTTGTACTATTTACAATTTCCGGCTGAGAGATAAATTCCAGAAGATCATAGCTGTCAATATCTCTTGGATCATATCCAATTGCTTCGATAGTAAATACAAGTTTCTGGTATACGTTGTATTTCTCAGGATCTAATTCTACTCCATTATCTTTCATTTCCTGAAGTTTCTTTTTGGTATTTACAAACCATTTGTCGAAATACTGTTTATCTCCATTTGGATAATAATGGCATCTTGCAGCAGTAAATACAAACCAGATATTGTTATCGTTCCAGCAAGGATTATCTACATCATAAGATCCTCCTTTCAGGATAAGGTTTATTGCATCCTGAGCTTTCTGATAATACCAGTCATCTGTATGAGCTACCTTGTCCCCGTTATCAACGACTTCGCAGGTTCCTTTAAGAACATTTACACGGAATACATATCCATCCTCTTTTGCCTGAACTGCATTTGTAACTGTCAGGCTTGGAGTTGTATTATCTTTCCATGTTATAGTTACAGGTCTGTTTCCAAGATAACTCATTTCCACATTGGCGGATTTGATGTCGGATACATTCAGATCTGGTGTAACACCATAAGTATCAATCAAATTCTGTTGTTTTGCTGTTACATTTGCAAATTCAAAATGATCGATTTTAACACTAGTATCACCTACATAAGGATAATAATAGGTATTTGTTTTCCCATATTTGTTTTGATCTTTTGGAGTTTCTGTGTTCCATACTTTCTTTTCAGTAATTACTGGTTTAACATCTAATGTAACAATTACTTCGCGTGGAGAATAGTATGGATAGCCATTATTTTTATCAGCAGATATTTCCCAGTATTTATCAAAGTCAAATCCTTCGTAGGTATCTTGGGAATGCATTTGTTCCGTTGTGCGGGCACAAGATTGGTTTATACCTTTTAGATTCGAAATAAGTTTTTTGTCATAGACCTTATTATCATCAACAAAATAAACATTTGCAAATCTTTCATTATCATAATAACAATTTGTAAATGTGCATCTTCCATCTGATGTATCCGCAAATGGAACAATACTTATCGCTCCGGTACCTAATCTATTATTTGGTAGCTGATTAATAAAGGTATTATTGTATGTTCCATAAGAAAAACAATTTATAAATTCTGTTCTGGTTGCAGAGGGTGTGTTCCCAAATTCAGAAATATTTAGATAAGCTTTGAAACTATTCAGAGTATTTTGACTGGCATTAATATCAAAGTTTACCCCGGAACTACAGTCTCTTATCTTTCCACTCATGGAGTCAAAAACTGTAAAATATATATTATTATCAGTATTTGTTATATTGACATTGACAGTACCTGTAACTTCAATTCCAATTAAACTACATTCGGAATACTCGTTTACTAAAAGAGAATTATTAAACTCATTATCATTATCTAACTGGAGTTCTTCCATATTAACTTTTAAATTTTTAATAGTTCCCTCTACATCAAAGGGAAAAATTTCTTTTCCCTTTTCAAATTGATCTGTAGAATAATTAATGGTATGATTTTGACCATCAAATTCACCATCAAATTCTGGCCAATTTGAATCATCTGCACTTTCGTTTACTTTTATTGAAATATCATTTTTTAATACGACAATTTGATTATTAAAGTCTTCTCCATCAATGATGATTTGATTTTTAAAATCATTAAATCCGTTACTATCCCAGATTTCATATTCACCATTATCATTTTGGGTGAATCCGGTTGCTGCTTTTACGTTTACAATCATCAATCCACAAAACATTAAAAACGTTATTATGGAAATAATAAAATAGCAGTATATATTATTTCTTGATTTTTCATTCATTGTATCACCTCAAAAAGGAGTGGACATTGTAAAATGTCCACTCCTCGTCTGCATCATATTCGGTTGTAGTTATATTCTGTAAATTTTACCAAGGATTTACCTGAGTCCATTCACCCTTATTATTTTTCATATAACCTGTCTGTCCTAAATCCAGTCCTGTTGCCATGCTAAATGCAAGACACACACTTCCGCTATCTTTAGTAAGGACAGTATCAACACCATTGTTATTTGTATTTCCATTAATTAAAAGCATCCAACCAGAATAATCGTTATAGTCTTTTTCAGATAACCAACCTGCATTATGTACCTGATTATTAAATGTGCTATTTAAAACTAATCCCAGTTTTTTTTCAGTTTTATTTAAGCTGGCTAAATATTTATATGCTGTTTTTGAAGCTATAGAATCTGTACTTGCAACACCATTATCTCCAAAAAATCTGTTATTCTGAGAATGTCCAGACATTTTAACTGCTGGAACGTAATTACTTGTGTAAGTTACACCGTCAAAAGTATATGAGGTCTGATACCACTTCAGATCTCCTAAATAGTTGTATTTAATGTTCGTAGTAGGATCTGTTTCTGTTGTTACTGACTCATTCGGATACAATTTCTTTAAAGCATCCAAAGCAGTGTCACCTTCTTTTAATGTCACCTCTCCTTTTGCAATTATTTGTCCATTCATAACTTCTGTCTGAATGGACACCGGTAATTTAAACTCACCTTCGTTTGTTGATTCTGTTGCAAAAGCTGGCACACTCATGGTCACAACCATCATAACAGCCATTAACAGAGCCATGATACGTTTTGTTAATTTCATTTTTAAATTTTTCATATTGTTCTCCTTTCTTTTTGGAATGAAATTAAACAGTTACTTATATTACAGGGAAAATTCCCCCAATAATATCTAAATAATTTTACACAGTATCAACTATAAATTAACGTTTGATACCTGTTTTCCCTAAAAAATGGTACAAAAAATAAACCTCCGTTATGCCTACAGATGTTTGTTTTTTATTTTTTTACTAAAGTCCGTCTCCTGACTTAAAGTTCCAACCTACTTGCTGCCCTTCTCGGAAAGGATCTTTCCAATGGTTTCGCAGTGTTCGTCCTTATTACAGTGGGGATAAACCGTACCGGTATCTCACCAGATTTCCGAAAACTAAAGGGATAAAAAGCGACTTCCGATATTCAGTTATCAAAGTGCAAAAAAAATCCCCGCCAAATGGCAGGGAATGTAATGTACAGATTGAACTTCACTCATATCCTTCGCATTACAGTATTCCCTTTGAATACCATTACAAGAATACAGTGAACTGCAGACTAAATACACTGCAAGGGACTTATACCCTGTTTGGGATTCTCACCCAACAATTCTTTAATTATTACCGTAATAACAAGCTGTACGTGTGCGCTAAACGCTATTTAATTTAACAAACTAATCTTAACACCCCCCCAGTGCTTTGTCAATCTTTTTCACAATTTTACATAAATGAAAATCCAAAGATGACCAAAAACTTCCTCCTGCCAGTTATTCTTATTTTCCGACCAGCAGGAGGAAGTTTCCTTTGCGTTACATATTATACTCTTTATAAAGTTCTTTCCGCTTCTCAGCATCCGTCGCAGCACCCTGAACTTCCGCACTTCTTCCATCCAGGATCAGACGATTGATCAAAACACCAAGACGCGTTTCGCCCTGAAGCTCTCCAATGACTTTTCCTCTTGCCTCTCCACGTGCTTCTCCAATAGACTCTCCCAGAACCTTTCCTTCCGCACGTAATCTTTCAGATTCCAATTCTAACACTTTTCCACCCATAGTCTCACCTAACCTTTCCCGGACTACTTCCTCATCACGGCAAATGTAATCCGATATTTTTGTAATCAGTTTATTTAAATTCGTGTATAACTCTGCCCTTCCTGTTTCTGTCAGTTCTTTTTCCAGCATTACTCGGATATCTTCGTATTCATCCAACAAAGACTGCAGCTTTTCCGGATCTTGATTTATTCTATGTATCTCTTTCTCATACCGCATAATATAAAACGGCAGAAACATCAGCAGATTCTTCTCGAAAATTTTATCTTTCGTATATTCATCAAGTTTTACAGTAGGGATACGGTATCTGCGTCCGTACTTTCTGGCCGAATCGAAAGCAATAGCAAAATCATACTCGATCATCCGGATTGCCATTGTGGTATCATCAACACTCTGACATTCGATATGATACAACTTCCTTCCAATCCTCAGGCAGGAGTCTGTAATAATCTCACCATTCTCCTGATGATGCTCATTTCGAAGCTGTATAATCTCTACATCCTCCGGATATGAAGTCTGAAATACTTCATTGATCAACGGTATCGCCAACTGCGGTATCTTCTCGATCATTGTACGGAATACGTCATCAAAGATCGTATTATTATTCATTGAATCCCTCACTTTCATTATAGCATTTCTATATGTTTTCTAAAACCCCCGAACTACTACTGACCGCAAAAAAATAATTCACTTTTAACCGTTTCTGCCTCCTCTCCTTCAAACAAGGCAAAAAAACAGAATACCCTTCTTTCACAATCATTCATCCCTGTCCGAATTATAAAGTTTGAAATATCCTAATGAAAATGTCGGCGAACGCCAGATGAACCTGCCTTGAAATGCCAGATCAGGCAGCAGGTGATAAATTTTCACTACAATCACAGTTTAGATTACATTGTTCCAAAATGCAAGGCCTATTTTCTCACATCCTATATTCAGCCCAGAAAAGCTATTTTCAATGCCAACCATAATATATTTCCATACATCCAGTACCCAGTCTGGAAAAATCCACCATTTATTTGCATTTTTTTCAAAAAACCAATTGATTCTTCTCACAAAACATATATAATAGAATCAAACCAAATATTTACAAACAATTACCGGTTTTAAGTTCTGCTGGTCACGGCACAGGATGTCGGACCTTCAGCCAAGAGGGAATCAGGTCAGAATCCTGGACAGTCGTGCTGCTGTATACGTGCAGCTGGGTCTCATATCCATTGCATATTATCATGTGAGAAGGAGAGATTACAGCGTCACTGCGTGAGTCAGAATACCTGCTTAAGGCTGCCGCCACCAACTACACGCAATGGGAAGTGGAAGGGTGATCTTATTTAGTGTACCCATTTTTGTACTAAAGAAAGATCCCTTTTTACCAGATGTTTTCTCTGTTTCTTACCGGAATACGGAGTATCGGCAACCTGACGGTTTTTGCTCATGCATTTCATCAACCTGCCCGTTTATGAAAGTATTACATTGCTCCGTTGCAGAGAAAACAAATATTCTATTGCAAAGGAGTTTTTTTTATGACATACAATATATCCGGCAGAAAACAAAACCTGACACTTCAACGCTGTAACTGTACCCCATATTTAAAAAGAGACATAGACATTCCGGCAAACTGTACCATTATTTCTGAAAAAACCTTCCAGAACAGATCCATGATCCAGTCTGTTTCATTTCCATATGGTCTGAAACAGATCGGCTCAAACGCATTTTCGGGATGCAGCCGCCTGAAACATCTGCTTCTTCCTGAAAGTCTGTGCCAGATTGGAAAGGAAGCATTTTCCGACTGTACCACTTTATCCTCTATCTATATCCCTCAATATATTTCCACAATTTCAAAGGGCATGCTCCGCAACGCCCACAAATTATCAGAAACTCTTTTTTCCAATGAAAGCAGGCTGCTTAAAATCCAGGCAGACGCCTTTTCAGAATGCTCTGCATTAAGAGAAATCTCTTTTCCTGATTCGGTTCAGGAGATAGGTAACGGCAGCTTTTACAAATGCAAAAATCTGAGTGAAGTCCATTTTCCGGAAAATCTGAAGGTAATCAGTAATCAGGCTTTTTATTCCTGTGGCCTGACTTCCCTGGAGCTCCCCGATTCACTGGAAATTCTGGATGAAAGTGCTTTTTTCAAATGTAATAACCTGATTACTGTTACTCTCCCGCCTAATGTCCGTTATATCGGAAAATGGGTTTTTCACGGATGTAACCGCCTGCAGTACCTGGAAATCCGCCATGATCCGGAGTATATCGGAGAATGGATCATTAACCGTGCAGCTACGATCCGTTGCTATAAAGGCTCCAAAGCAGACCGATATTGTCAGGAGTCCGGATTTAAAGTGGAATATCTTTGAATATTAGAGAGGCATTATAATGAATGATATATTTACTTACAGTCAGAAAAACGGAAGTACGATTTTTACTTTTCCAGGAAGGACAAAGGTTCTCAGCACCAGTCCTCTGAACGGCGGAATCACCACACATCTTACCCATGCACTAAATATTAACTGCATGAACGGTGATTATGAATGCGAAATGCTGGGAGATACCTATGAGAAGGATCTGATGGTACATGCACAAAGACTGGAAATCAACCCACAGACTGCCACCGCACTGAGCACAGCCGCCTGGACAGAGCTCTGCGCAGTGGAAACGCTCCGGCATCAGGAATTATCTGTAACTGCTGCTGTCACAGGAGGAATTGATTCCAATGGAATGTGTCCGGGAGACCCTTCCTCCTATTGTGAGCACAATGGTTTTTATGAAATGCTGCCTCCCGGAACCATCAATATTTTTGTATATATCAACCAGAACCTTACAGACGCGGCCATAGGCCGGGCACTGATGCTCTGTTCAGAAGCAAAAGCTGCTGCTGTTTCCCATCTTTTACTTGGAAGCTGCTATTCTGAGGAAATCGCTACCGGCTCAGGCACAGACGGAACTGTGATCGCAGCCTGTATGGATGGAAAAACCACCCTCACAGACGCCTCCGGACATTCCAAACTAGGAGAGCTTATCGGCAGAACAGTCAGCACTGCAGTCACACAGGCACTTCTGAAACAGACCGCAGCCAGCGGTGCAAGGCAGTTCCAGGTACTTATCCGAACTGCCAGATATGGAATCACCCCAGGTATCATGTGGGATTTTTATAAAGAACACCAGTCATTTTTCAACACCTGGAATGTTTGTTTTGAAAAGGCCTCTGCACTGGAAGATGTTTTTCTCTCCAGGAACCGTAACAGCAATCTGGTTCTATGTGTGTCTCTCTACCTCCATCTGATGGATCAGCTCCGTTGGGGACTGATCATGGAACCGGAGGGAATCCGCGAAGGAAAGAGACTGCTTCTCTATGGGCTTTACTGTGGTCCGGATACCTTCCTTGCCAGCTGCTATCCTGCCGGCGTCTGGGATAATGAGGAGATAAAAGGATTTTCACTCAGGGAATTGCTGATGTACATTCTCCTGTTTTATTTTTCCGTCCAGTCATGAATTACTGTTCCAAGAATCAAGCAATAAAATGTAATTTCCAGTCCATTGACCTGGCAATCACAGATGCCCGCTCCAATCTGCTGGACAGCCTGCGTTTTGCCTCCCACGACAGGGCTCACGGTATCTCCATTGTATTTGGCGGCAAAGTAATTGCCGGAACTGACGGACGGATCCTGGACACTCTGGCAGGCTCCTATGACGGGCTTATCATCGAATCCTTTAGCGTAGGCGTTCTTCCAAACTATGGCAATGACAGTTTTCTGAATGCACTTTCAGACTGGATCTCTGCCGGTAAACTGGTATGCATGGCTACTCAGGTAACCCATGAGGGCAGCGATATGGAAGTCTACCAGGTTGGAAAAGTGATCAAGGAGAAATTTCCCATACTGGAATCCTATAACATGACTCTGGAAGCTTCTGTTACCAAAATGATGTGGGTGCTGGGCCAGACACAGGATCTCCCAGAATGCAGAAGATTATTTTATAAAACCATTAATCACGATCTGCTGTTCCTATAATTCCGAAATCTCCATATCTTTCTATATTTCACACCCAAAAGGAGAAACTTATGAACCGAACCATAGAATATACAATCCCGGAATCCCAGAACGGACTTCGGGTAGAACAATTTCTCAGAAGAAAGGGATACTCCCGGCAGAATTTCACAGAAATCAAACGGATGCCTCAAAGTATCCTGGTAAACGGAATCCACTACTATATGCGTCAGACTCTGGCTGCAGGCGACCATCTCCAGGTCTGTATCTGCGAGACAGAATCCTCAGAGAAAATCCCACCGGTAAAGCTTCCCCTGAACATTGTTTATGAAGATGAAGACATCCTGGTGATCAACAAACCTGCCGGAATGCCTATCCATCCCTCCATGAAAAACTACTATAACTCCCTGGCCAATGCCCTGGCATGGTACTACCAGGATCAGGGAAAGCCTTTTATCTTCCGTTGCAGCAACCGCCTGGACCGGGATACCTCCGGACTTACCGTAATTTCCAAACACCTGGTCAGCGCCAGCATTATGGCCGATATGACAAAAAAACGCCTGGTACACAGGGAATACCTGGCAATCGTAAAGGGTGACCTCACCCCACCCACAGGAACCATCACAGCACCTCTTTCCCGCAAAGAAGGCTCCATCATTGAGCGCACCGTAGATTTTGACCATGGAGAAGAAGCCATCACCCATTATAAACTGGTAAAAAAAGAAAATGGGCACAGCCTGGTCTCCCTTCAGCTGGAAACCGGCCGCACCCATCAGATCCGTATCCATATGAAATATCTGGGCTATCCCCTGATTGGAGATTACCTCTACAACCCTGACATGGAACACATCACCCGCCAGGCCTTACATTCCTACCACATGGAATTCCCCCATCCCATCACAGGACAGAAGATGACCTTCACTGCTCCCCTTCCGTCGGACATGTCTGCCATCAGTCACCTTTAAGCACTACACGGATTCTCTTATAAATAAAGAATACGATCAGGGATGTCAGTGTGTATTTAAAGATATTGAATGGGAAAATGATCATTGCTGCAAATGTAAGAAGATTATTTACAGAACTGTGTACTGCACTTCCCATTTCGATAAATGCTTCTACCGGCATTCCAAAAGCCTTTCCATAAGCCGGAAGTAACACGAATGCATTGATAAAGCATGCAACTACTGCTGTAAGTACGGTTCCAACTGCCATTCCGATCACTGCATGTTTTCTGCTCTTAACAGATTTATAGCGGTAGATCAGACCTGCCGGAACTGCAAATGTACATCCAAAGATGAAGTTTGCCACATCGCCTACACCTGCTGTCATAGAGCCCTTTGTTACCAGATGCACAAGAATCTTCACCAGCTCGATCAGTACACCTGCGATCGGTCCCATTGCAAATGAGCCAACCAGTACCGGGATTTCTGAAAAATCCAGCTGATAAAAAGTCGGTGCCAGGAAAGGAAGCGGAAACTCCAGATTCATTAAAATTCCTGCGATAGCGCCAAGCATGGCTATCTGTGTAACGGTTCTCGTCTTACTCCTTGCCATCGCATTTCCATTTCTTAATACCTGTTCACTCATACTGTTTCTCTCCTTTGAAATTATTCTTTATGGATATGTCTCATATCCTGTTAAAAGAAAATTCCACAAGCTTTCTATATAATGAAGATTTTCTTCAACATATAAAAAACCCCGGATCATATCCGGGGTAATGAGCACGTATGGTAAATATCGCGTGTTCTTCTCTCATCCAGACTATACTGTCGGTCCTGGAATTCCACCAGATCAGCCGCCTAAGCGGGTCGCGGACTATAACCGCCGGTAGGGAATCTCAGCTGATGCTGATCACCACAACCCCGAAGAATTTTCTTTTATTTGCGTCTGATTATACTATATACAGATAGCTATTTCAATATCATTTGTGATTTTTTCCTGATTTTTAACGAATTCTCGTTATGATCCTTAGCAACAGCCTCTTAATACTCCTATTTTATATCACCCGGATTCCATATGATTAGAAGAATTAATCAAACGCTTTCTTCCTGTGTTCAATCAGTTATGTCTTTTTTCCATGGCGAGTGTCTATTGTCAATACAATTATTCCACTATGCCTTTCTATTGACTTTATTTTTCTGTAACACTATAATAAAGTCAGAAAATGAAAGGAGGTTTTCAGTATGGAAACATGGACAAAGAAATTTCAGAAAATGTTAACACTGATACTTGCCATCTGTCTCGTTACCGGCTGCATGGGATTCTCAAATGTACAGGCAGCCACCAGAAAGTCAGGTACAACCTACTACCATACCTGCATAAATGGCAAAAAAGGCAAAACAATAACAAACTCTGGCAAAAAATACTATATGTCAGGCACAAGAAAAGCTGTGTGCAAGGGAAACACTCTGACGATGTATGCATCATTTAACACTTCCAAAAACGGAGTTTTAAACAGCAAAAACAAAAAAGCATATGTAAAATACGGAAAACATAAATTTAAACTTACATCCAAAACCAAATACTATTTTTCCGGAGGTGACGGTCCCAACAGATACTGCTCAAAATCCTCTTTCATGTCTACCATGAGAAGCATGAACGGGTTAGGTTTGTGCATTAAGGTAACCAATGGAAAAGTTGTTGAAATGTCTTTCAGGTCATAATATCGTAAAAGCCACAGAGCAGGAGAATATGTACTGGCAAGCACTTTTTATACTCCATAAGCATTACCTTCTCCTCTAAAACAAGAACCCTTCTGCCGACAAATTGTCCACAGAAGGGTTCTCTTATTCTGTTACTGTTCACTCCGTTCACAGTAACCTTATTCTTCATCCGCATGATAAATCCTCACATAGCCCTGCGGTTCTACTCTGACGATCTGCTCGACTTCCTCTGTTTTCTCCGGGAAGTCCGCTTCTGTATGAAATCTCACACAGGTTCCGCAGGAGGAGCTTAAATCTCTTGGGACAGGCATGACTTCTGCACTCAGATTCATTGCCTGGCAGTTTCTTCGAAACTGAATAGCTCCATAATGGGAATAGAAGGTTGCTATATATGTGATCATTTTGTAAGTTTCAGCAGGATATCATCTCCCTGCTCTGTTGCCTGTACCTGATATCCCTGATGTGTTGCAAATCTGGATACATTCTCTTTTGCAACTACGTTATCAACCAGGATCTCATATTCTTTATCTCCGGATTCCATTGCATTCTTTGCACGGATCACTGGTTCCGGACAGGATAAACCTCTTGCATCTACTTTCTTCATTCGTCTCTCTCCTTTTAGAGTGTGTGTGAATTACTCGGTAACTGAGTTACCAGAGCATCTGAATTAAGGCGGGATACCGCCTTTTTTCAGGGTGCATCCATGGCACCACTACTGTTTGCTCTTTAGAGCTATACAGCTACTTTTATTATTTCCGGTGTTTTCAGTCCGGTTACGGACAGTTCTTTTTTTACTCCGGATACGGAGTGATATTTTCTCAGGATATTATATGCGCCTACCGCATCTGCATTATAGACTCTGTTTCCATCCCTATATGATCCTCTCTCTTTCCGGTTGGACGGTTCCGCATATCTTTTCCCTACTTCCGGTGACAGCGGACTGCACTGGCTGGTATAACTTTCTTCCTGTTTTATAAAACGGATCCCATATCTTTTCAGCTTATATTCCAGCATGATGTAGATCCTGTTATACGGCAGGCTGTGAAACTTCTGGTTTGTCCTGTGTCCCAGGTCTTTTTCTCTCCGGATGTTCCGGATATCCCCTGTAACGACACAGGTGATCCCCTGTTCCCGGCAGTATTCTGCAAGATATCTTGTGATCTTGTGCAGATAGTCCGTTACTGAGTCTTGTTTTCTCTTATATAACTTCCTGATATGTTTTGATGTGACCGGATGCTTTACTCCCTTTCCGGACTGCTGCCCATACCACTGGGCCTGCACCCTTGCGATCTCTTTATGGAAATATCTTTCCAATTCAAGGTACTTCCTGCCCAGGATAAACGTCTTCCCATTTTCAGAATCATAACACGTCATAAGGTTGTGAAGCCCCAGATCAATAGACAGTTCATGTCCGTTCTGTGGAAGTTCTTCCTGGTCAGGAACCTCATAAACAACAATAATTTTACAGCTTCCCTTCTCCGGCGGATAGATCCGCATCTGTTTGATCTGATCCATGCCCCTGAAAATCTTATTTTCAAGGTAAAGAAAGTTTTCATGGATCTGATATGTTTCTTCCATATATTTTTTTAATGTCTTTGGAAGGGACAGGCGGACTCTGTCCGTATCCCGCTCATGCACGATCCCCATCTGCATATAGGTAATGGGGATACTTTCCTGCTTAAACCGCGGCGGTCTGGGAGTCTCGATCCCCCCGGATCTTTTCAGGGCATAAAAAGACTTCCATGCCTTGTCCAGCAGCTTGCAGACTTCCTGGGCAGTCTGGGACGGGAGCTGTTTATACCACAGATCCTCTTTATGGGCTTTTTTCTGATAGTACCAGTCAGGATACTGCTCCATCCCTGTTTCTTTGTAATGCTGACGCTCGTAATTACAGACATTCCAGAGCTTGGATGCTGCATAGCACATATGCCCGATGAGGTTCGCATATTCCCGGCTGACCTTTATGGATGTTTTCTTTGACAGCAGCATTTCCTCTCCTCCATCGTATCAGTACGCTTTGCTCTGATGTTCGATATACCTGCGGATATTTTCTTCCGATACAGATCCGACCGTTTCCACATAATAGGAATGGTTCCACAGCTCCCCTTTCCAAAGCTGGTTTCTTATTTCCGGAAAACGTTCGAAAAGTTTCCTGCCGGAGATCCCCTTCAGGTATTTCACGATCGCAGTTATGGATAATTTCGGAGGGGCTGACACAAAACAGTGTACATGGTCTCCTTCCCCACATTCAAACAGATGGACCGTAAAGCCCTTATCTTCTGCGATCTCCTGCACCAGTTCCTGCAGATATGCCTCGACCTCCGCATTTAATATCTTCCGCCGGTATTTCACTGACCATACCATATGGTAATTAATATTACACACACAAGTGCAGTAATCTATAAGATTTTCTTTCATACATATACGATACCATGATATCAAAAATTTCGCAATAAAATATCGAACATATTTTCTTTTTATAATGCTGGATACCGCTTTTTATAGGGAGAGGGTTAAATGTATTTTTAAATTCTACCTTGCAAGAGTAAATGGGGGTGCGGACAAAATCTTGGACTAAATTGCTATTCCTAAACTACGTCTATACTGAAATGGACTCATTCCACCCAACGATATTTTAATTCGAGTTTCATTATACCAATGTATATATTCGTCTAATTTATGTATAAATGAATCAATAGATGCATGGTTCCAGTTTCTTCCATAAAACATTTCATTCTTTAGACGACCAAAGAATCCCTCGCATGCAGAATTATCCGGAGAGCATCCTTTCTTTGACATAGAGCGAGTAAGACCGGCAGTGTCCATAAGATTTATCCATTCCGGCCAACGATAATGACATCCTCGATCAGAATGAACCAGAGGATGCTCTGAAGGATCAAGCTGCTCAATAGCTTTTTGAAGCATGGTATTTGCAAGTTTGGAGTTTGGGGAAGTGCCAATTGTCCAGGAAACAACCATTCCATCAAAACAATCTATAATAGGGGAAAGATAGATTTTGCCTGCTGGGATATGAAATTCTGTTATATCTGTAAGCCATTTTTCGTTTGGTTTTTTAGCTGAAAAATCACGTTTTATTATGTTATCAACTTCAGGAGTAATCTCCCCCTTATAGGAGTTATATTTTCTTTTTCTTGCTGCTTTAACGATTAATTGTTCTTCGTTCATTATACGACGGACTATTTTTTCAGAAACAATAATACCATCTTTTCTTAACAGACAATGTATGCGACGATAGCCATATATTTCTTTATTACACATAAAGAGCTCTTTTATTTGTTGGCGTAATTCTTTATATTTGTCTTTGCTTTTTATGCATTGTACCTGATAACAGTAGCTACTTTTAGAAAGCTTTAAAACAGGTAGCAGTTCATTTAATTTATATTTATTACGTAGGGCATCAATCAAGAAAACTTTTTCACGATTAGTCAATTGATCAAGATTGATGCCCTCCTCTTTTTTTAAGATATCGCCTGCCTTTTCGAGAATGTCACGCTCTAATTGAAGTTTATATACATCGTTTTCGAGACGTTTGACTTTAGCTTCCAGTTCTGCTTTCTCACGTATTAATTGTTCGATGCTTTTATCTTCAGCAGGAGGTTGGATCATTTTCAAAGTTTTCCCTTCACCAAGCAGTTCTTTTCTCCAAATAGAAACAGCAGATGGAGTAACACCATATATTTCGGCTATCTGTGCTATCTTTAAGTTACCTTTGCATGATTCCATTACTGCTTGTATTTTTTCTTCTTGGGAACATCTTACATGAGATTTAAAAGATTTACAACGTCTTTTACCTTCCTCTGGACAAAGTTCTTTAACCCATTGTATAAGAAGAGGTCTGCTTGGGTATCCAAGTGCTTTTACCGTCTGTAATGCATTTCGGTCATGAGCAAAGTAATAATCAACAGCGTCTCTCTTTTCCCTGTCAGAAAATTTACTGACCTTTTTGCGCCCCTTATGAAGATCATTAGACTCTGAATACTCTTTATACCAATGCTTGAGATTTGATGCATCAGGGTAACCTAATTTACTAACTGTGTATGCTGCATTATATCCACAAGTGATATAAAACTTTACAGCACGGATGCGGTCTTCGTAAGAATACATATGAACCTCCTAACTCTTAGTTGGTCCAAGATTTTGTCCGCATCTCCATTCTATACCTGTAGAAATTACTTCTGCATGGATTTTTCCTTCTTCTTTTTATAA
>ENA-OOZG01000436-OOZG01000436.1-human-gut-metagenome-genome-assembly--contig:-NODE-436-length-34708-cov-3.837648_pt1 | contig 34708 bp, 55 predicted proteins | sample MGYA00241706_ERZ501384 | MGnify/ENA primary metagenome ERZ501384 (study PRJEB25962, sample SAMEA2042742) | human gut metagenome | biome: human gut; feature: human-associated habitat; material: faeces...
GGTAGCTCAGGATATGGAGCACAAATAGGTAGTTCAGGAGATGGAGCACAAATAGGTAGTTCAGGAGATAGAGCACAAATAGGTAGTTCAGGAGATAGAGCACAAATAGGTAGCTCAGGATATGGAGCACAAATAGAAATTTCAGGCGACAACTCAGTTAGCTTTGCTTGTGGATATAAGTCGATGATAAAAGGAAAAAAAGGAACTTGGTTCTCACTTGCAGAATACAGAAAAGACAATGAAGGAAATTGGATTCCAGTATTTGTAAAATCTGCACAAATAGGAAATAAAGACTATAAAGACTTTAATGGCAAAACATTAAAACCAAAAGTATATTACATATTATGGAATAAAGAATTTTATCCAGTAGAGAATTATGATGGCTTGTGGACGATTAAATTATCAGAGCATAAGAGAGAAAATATAACTATAATAAAAGCTATAGACATAGACGACATATATTATGAAGATGAAGTAAAGCCAATATATATTGCAAAAGAAAACAAATTATCAGCTCATGGATATACAGTAAGAGAAGCAATAGAAGATTTAACATTAAAGAAATTAGACAATATAAATGCAGATGAAATAGTAAAGAAAATAAGAGAAACAGGAGTAGTTACAAGAAGTCAATATAGAGCAATAACAGGAGCATGTTCTTTTGGAACTAACAAGTTTTGTGAACAACATAACATACAAGATTTAGAAGAAATAAAGATAGAAGAATTAAGAAAAATTCTTGTAGATGATTATGGCGCAGAAAGATTTTGGAAATTAATAGACGGAGAATAGCCTATGAAACAAATAAAAAAGAATACACTCTGCTACTATTGTTTGGGATGTAATAAATTAGAGTTAGTAGATTTCAATGGAGTAATGAGATGCAAAGGATTTTGCGCAGGTGTAGAAAATTGGCAAGAGTTATTAAGAAAGGAACTACAAAAGAAATGAGATATAAATTCGAAATATATGAAAAAGCAATAGGAAAAGAAAGACCAAGATATAGTGCTAAAACTCATAGAATGTACACACCAACTAGGACAAGCACTTTTGAAGAGAAAGTAAAAAGTGCTTTCCTAGAAAAATACAACATAGAGATAGCCCCAACAGAAAAGCCATTAGAAGCAATAATTAAAGTATATTTTGAAATACCTAAAAGTTTCAGCAAAAAGAAAAGAATTTCGTTGATGTATACTCCGTACAATAAAAGACCAGACTGCGACAACCTAGCAAAGTCAATATTAGATGCTTTAAATGGACTAGCATATAAAGATGACAAGCAAATTACATATTTATCAGTTGAAAAGTTGTACGGAACAGAAAATAAAATTGAAGTAGATCTGGAGGAAATATGCGAATACCAAAAATAATTAGCAGAGAACGGACACGAATACATATTTGTACAGCAATGTAACGATAACATTTATTTGTATAAAGAAATGTTGCATCGGATACAAAGAATGCTTCAGTAGAGATGAGTTAAAATCAGTTGAAAAGAGAAATAAAAGGGGGCGACCACCAAAATATGAGTAAAAATAAAAGTGCTAGACAAGAGCTAGAACGATTGTACGGCAAAGAATGTTTTATAGACAAATTACATTTAAGAGAAGAAACACAAAAAAGGTACACAGGAAAAGGTCAATTTAAGCGAATGAAACAGCTTACATATCATCACATAAAAATGAGAAAAGATGGAGGAAAGGCTACAATTGAAAACGGAGCGTTGTTATCAACAGAAAATCACGCGTGGTTCCATAAACAAACGCAAGAAAAACAAACAGAAATGAACAAAGCATTTCAACAATACAAGATGACAATGGCAATAGTGACAACTGCAAGAGTACAGCAAGTAAAAGAAATTGAGTTTGATATGAGTGATTGTATAACAATACCATTAGAAAAAAATCGAGAAACAACAAAGCAACGCAGAGCAAGAGAAAAACGAGAACTACGAAAAGAAATGGAGGAAATAGAACTATGAAAAAGAAAGACATTATAGATGTAATAGTAATAGCACTATTTATACTGATATTAGCAGTATATGATGTGTACATAAGTGCAGACAACGAATTGAAAAGCAATAAAATAAATGAATTAACAAACAAGGTAGAGCAACAGACAGAGCTTATAGATGCTCTACAGCAATAGGAGGTTTATATGGAAAAGGTAGATGTAAACGAATATGTAAGAACAAAAGATGGAATTATTGATAAAGTGATAATTGAATATGATGGAAAATGCAATAATCCAAATTGCAGTGAAAAACATATTAGTTGCAAATATAATTATTATAACGAAAAAGACATAGTAAAAAACAGTAAACAACTAATAGATTTAATAGAAGTTGGAGATATAGTAAAAGATAAATACAATAAATATGAAGTAGCTTTTGTAAAGGGCGATAAAATATATTGCAATGATTATAACCTTGATGATAGTTTAATAACCTTGAGAGAGCAAGACATAAAGGAAATACTAGCAAGAGAGCAGTTTGAGGCTAATTGTTATAAAGTAGGAGGAGAAGAATAATGAACTTAAAAGAAGCTATTAAAATACACAATGAATTATGCAACAAAGAAGAAATAAAAAAATATTGTGAAGCGCTGCATATAGTATGTGAAAAAATGCAAAATTGCAAACCTAAAAAAGAATATTATAAGTCATCTATAATTAATGATTATTATATAGAACATCCTTATATGGAATTAACAATAAGTAATGGAAAAGCTGTTTATAGAAGGCATAAATATAGTTGTTCAAGTGAATCTAAAGATAAAAAAATAAAGAGTAATTATTGTTTGAGTTTTTGTAGATATAATAGAGAGAAAATAGAAAAATTTATAGAAAGAGAAATAGCAAACGATAATTTTAAAGTAGGAGGAGAAGATGAGTAGAGAAATAAAGTTTAGAGGAAAATCAAACGCAAATAATGATTGGATATATGGGGACTTTATACATCAAGATAAATTTAATAGACCTATGATAAAACAAGATAATTATACGGCTTGTGTTAACGAAAACACATTAGGACAATATACTCGGACTACACGATAAAAACGGAAAAGAAATATATGAGCGGAGATATAGTAAAAATAACAGGAAGCAAAGAAATAGATATTGGAAAAGTTATTTATGAATACGATGGCTTTACTGTTGATGTTATGAATATGGATAGATTTTATGGAAGAGTTCATCTTTTAGAAAAATTTACAGAAGTAATAGGTAACGTTACAGACAATCCAGAGTTATTAGGAGGAGAATAGATATGTTAAGAAAAAGTGATACTGTAGAATTAAGTGAATTAGAAAAGCTTGGATTTAAATATGGAACAAGAGAAAAATTTGAATATAAAACAAAACAACATGGGGTTGAATCAAAAATATATATAGACCTATTGCCATGCAATAATAATAACAATGAAATACATATACAAAGTGAAAGTCATTCTATTCCAGAAAAAATAGTAGATAAATTATACGATTTAATCAAAGCAAATTTAGTGGTAAAGGAGTAAATAAGATATGCAAAACCAAAATTTATAGAAAAAATAAATTGGAATTGGTTAGATGAATACGAATCTGTTGTAGAAAAAATGTATAGAGAATTAGAATATATAATTTATTGTAAGCTAGATAAAGAACAAATAGACAAATTAGAAGAAAAGTCTGCAAGAGGAATGGAATACTTTGGACAGAATAGATGGTCTTTTCCGTATAGCAAAGGAACTATATGCGACATAATTCATCAAATAACAAGAACTAAAGTACATTATACGGAAAAACGAAAACTTGAAAAAGAGTTAGGAGGTGTTTTAAGTGAAAGAAAATAGTATGGCAATAAATTTTACAGATGAAGAAACAATTATATGTTTTAATGGAGTTCAAATACACATAAGTAAAGAAAACTCAAAGGAATTAGCACATAGAATTTTAGATTATTTTGAATGGTACGAAGAAGAGGTGTTTTAAGTGAAAGAAAATAGTATAGAAGAAGATATAAAAATAATTGAAAATTTTATAAATTGGTTGACAATAGATTTTGAATACGATTCAGGGAATGAAATTAAAACAATAGAACATATTTTATCAGATTACAAAAGAGTATTAAAAGAGAATGAAAGTCTTAAGGAATATAATATGGAGTATAAAAGAATACTTGATTTAGCAGATGATAGAATATATAGAAAAAAATATTTAGAAGAAAGAAGAAAAGAGCAACCTAATTTATTATATCCAGACAGTGATGAAATATATCAAAGATATTGTGAATTAAAACAAGAGAATGAAGAATTAAAAATAAGCAATAAAGAAATAGACAAAGAATGTAGTAGATTAGAGAAAAAAGAAGTTGAATTAATTAATGAAAATGAACATTATGAAGATTTAATATATGCATTAAAAACTTATTATGACATTACAGAAGAAGATTTAGAAAAATGTATGAAAAATGATAGATGAGAGGGGAGGAATAAATGATAATAGAAACAACTATAAATTTGAAAAATAAAAGTAAGGAAGAGCTAATACTGTTACTAAATGAAAGCTTAGGTATCATAGAAAAACTACAAAAAGAAAATGAAGAATTGCACAAAGAAATAGACCAAATGAAAAGTTTAGATATATATAAATTAGTTGAAGATTGGGAAACAGGTCAGCTTATTCCAATTCAAAAAATAAAAGACATAATAGACAGAATTGATTACGATATAAAAAAGACCAAAGAAATAATATCTAACAATTCGAATATTTATACAAGTGACCGAAGAAATGCTTATCAAATAGTAAGATTAAGAGCAATGAACACAAAATCTTTAGATATAAAAAAGAGATTACAAGAATTACTAGAAAGTGAGGAATAACAATGCCAGAAAAAGAAACAAGAGAACAAAAATATAGAAGAATAAATGATTTATATAATAAATTCTCGTTCTTATTCTTTCAGACGAGTCACGAAGCTGGATGGCAAGACGAACTAAATAGTACTATTGTAGAACTTAGACGAGAATTAAGAAATTTTTAAGGAGGAAACGAATGAACAGAGAAGATTTGAAGAGCTACAGACATAATCAAGAATGGATTAAAGGAAGAATAGAGTATATAGAACAGTATAAAACAAGCATAAATAGACTAAACAGTGTGTTGTCAGATATGCCGAAAGGAAGTAGAGAAGTTCAAGATAGTGAAGCGGAAAAATTAGCAGTATTAATGGACAGCATAAATGATTTGCTCGATAAAGTAAACGAAGTAAATAAAAGACAAACACAGATTTTAGAACAATTAGACAAGGTAAAACAACCTTACAGGAATATATTAGATAAATATTACATACAAGGGAAAAGCTTAGTAGTTATTGCAGTAGAAATGGATTACAATTATGAACACATAAAAAGATTGCATGGAATAGCTTTAAATATTTTTGATAATATAAAATGATGCTACCAAATGCTACTGAATGCTACCACAAAAAGTGCTATAATAGTATCGTGGATACATAAGTAAGACTATATAAACAGGAAGGACTAACAAAAAGTTGGTCCTTTTGACATTTTTCGACAACATTTGCAAAATAGATCATATATAATATCTCTGAGAAAGGAGGTGTTATATATGGAAATCATAGATAAAAGAAAAATAGAAGATTATAAAAGTCTATTGGAAAAATATAAAAGAGAGGATTTCATATCAGAAAGAAACGAAAATGAAATATCAATAGAGCTAGAAATTACGAAAGAATTAAAAGACAATAGATTAGCAAGAGATATAGCTATAAAACATGACAACATAAAAAAATTATCAAAATTAGACTCTCACAATGTAGATTATAATAATTATTTGCGTAGAGCTAAAAAAGCATTGCAAGATATAATAATTATAGCTGAAAAAGATTAATAGAACAAAGAGCTTATCAAAAGATAGGCTCTATTATTTATGCTATTAACTAATACTAGATACAGTTAATATATATGTGTTGCTACTAGGCATATCTCCTTTGAGAATATATAAAAGGCAATTCTAGTTAAGCCTTAAACTTTTTGTGCATTAGAGGTATATAAATAGAAATGTACTAAGCCTTTAAGGCGGTGGGCTAAAATACATTGCCTTGTCAATAAAATAGTATGTAGTGATATAAAAAAGCAATGGAAGCAAAAGGTTGAGATATTAAGTCCAACACAGGGAAGAAAAATATCAAGACTTCCAAGTGATTCGGCTCGTAAGCTAAAAGTTATAGGCTGTGTTGATACCAGAAATCCAAACGATACGAGGTAGCTCCTTGTATAATCCTGTATCATTACATAGTGTTTTATTAATTAACGAAAGAGGTGTTGTTATGACTAACGAAGAAAGATATGAGAAATATGTAAAAGAAAATTGTAAGAACTGTAAAAATAAAGATAAAGACTTATGTGAGATAAGAATATCATACTTTAACAATATCATAACAACTAAGTGTGTTTATTATGAAAGAGAAAATTAACTATGAAAACTGTATGAAATATAAGTGTGAACAATGCAGATACAATATGCAATGCGAGAAGGAAGAGAAAAGATATGAAATTCAAAATAAACAACAGAATGTGGAGTATAGAAGAAAAGCCACAAAGTGAAATTAAGAGTATTCAAAATCAAAGAAGAGCGAACGAAGAAGAAAACATAAAAAGCATAACTCCAAGATATTATGGAGTTACACATTGTGATATTATGCAGATTTGTATAGATAAGGATTTGCCGGAAGAAAGAAAAAGGTATACTCTAATTCACGAACTAACGCATTGTTATATTGATAGCTATATAACTCACAGTGAGAAAGAATATTCAGAAGAAGATGTAGCAGACATAGTAGCAAATTCTTATGACATTATTCATGAAATAGTAGAAAAGTATTTTAAGGTGGAAAAATGAATGTAAATCAAAGTATAAATAAACTATTATATGTTCTATCTACAAAAGGACAGATATATAAAGTAAACAGTTTTCAGTTTTACAGCGAAAAGAATTGTAAGTATTGTACTAAATATCAAATACTAAAAAGAGAAAAGGTAGAAATATATAACGAAGAAACAGATGAGTTTGAATTACAAGATAGATACCAACAGAAGGAAGAATGTTATAGTAAGGTTGATATGTTGAAATACTTAATGGAGGAGTATAGAAAGATGGGATAATATGGCTAAGAGATTAACAGATAAAGAAAAGAAACAGATAATTGCATATTATATTGAGTGTCAAAATTTAAGAGAAACAGCAAGAAGGTTTGAAGTTTCTCCTGATACAGTAAAAAGATTGACAAAGGAAAACAAAGACATCGAACAAAATCTTTCACAAAAAAAAGAAGAAAATACAAAGAATGTACTAAATGAATTAGACAAAACAAAGAACAAAAGAATAAATTTACTTAACAAAATGATAGATAAAATGGAAGAAAAAGTTGAAAACGTAGATATGTTTACTAATGTCAAAGATTTAGCAACTGCTTATGGAATTATAGTAGACAAAGATATGAAGTTTCTTGAACTAACAAAAGAGAAACAAGAGAAAGAAAAACAGATAATAAAAATACCAGCCAGCGATATGTCAAGTGCGTTTATAGACTTAAATAGAGATATAGATAATAGGGGACACTTAGAATACTGGTTAGATGGCGGGAGGGCTTCATTGAAGTCCTCTTTTTGTGGGGAAAAAATACCAGAACTATTAGAAAATAACCCTAATATGTGTGCATTATGCATAAGAAGAGTAAGCAATACTTTAAAGGATTCAGTATATGCACAAATACAGTGGGGAATTGATAAGCTAAGTGAAACATATCCAGGATTAATTGATGACTATAGTTTTAAAACTTCTCCAATGGAAATAACTAAGAGGAGTACGGGACAAAAGATATATTTTAGGGGAACTGATGATCCAGGTAAAATAAAATCAATAAAGCCACCTAAAGGAATGTATATAGGAATAATATGGTATGAAGAATTTGACCAAATACAGGGAATGAATGCCGTAAGAAAAATAAATCAATCTGTAATAAGAGGTGGCAATGATTTCGTAGAATTTTATACTTTCAACACTCCAGCGTCAAGGCAACACTTTGTAAATAAAGAAAAAAGAATACCAAAACCCAATAGATTATCACATCATAGTGATTATAGAACATCTCCAAAAGAGTGGATAGGACAAGCATTTATAGATGAGGCAGAATATATCAAAGAAACAGCTCCAATCATATACGAAAATGAATATCTAGGATTGGAGACAGGAGATGGAGGAAATGTATTTGAAAATCTTGAATTAAGAGAAATTACAGATGAAGAAATTTCTCATTTTGATAGGCTATATAAGGGTATTGACTGGGGGTGGTATCCTGATCCATTTGCATATAACAATATGCATTTTGATATGGCAAGAAGGACCTTATATATATTTGATGAGTTAAGATGTAATAAAACATCAAATGAAAAGACATGGAAGTTGTTGCAAGAAAAAGGAGTAACAAATAGTGATTTAATAACAGCAGATAGTGCTGAAAATAAGTCTATAGGAGATTACAAAAGTTATGGAGCATTTATAAGAGGAGCTGAAAAAGGACCTAATAGTGTTGAATACAGCATGAAATGGTTGGCTAGTTTAAATAAAATAATAATAGACCCAAAAAGATGCCCAGGAACAGCCATAGAATTTAGTGAATATGAGCTAGAAAAAGACAAAGACGGTAACATTATTACAGGCTATCCAGATAAGAACAACCACAATATCGATGCTGTACGCTATCGGACTTGAATGCATATGGAAAAAGAGAGGACAATAAAATGTTTGAAAGAATAGTAAATTTTATTAAAGGAGCAATAAATAAGATGTTTAATACAACAGACATAGCAAAAGATTTTAATATAGATATATCAACAAGCAATGAAATACTGTCAGCCATTGAAAAATGGTCCAATATTTATAATAGTAAAGCACCATGGTTAAATGAAGAAGTAAAATCATTGCATGTTGCGAAAACAATATGTGAAAAGGTTGCAAAAGCTGTAACAATAGAATTTAAGTCACAGGTAGAAGATAAAGAAATAGATAAAGTATATCAAAGATTTATAAAAAATATAAGAACAAATACAGAATATTCTCTAGGAAAAGGTGGAATGTTTTTCAAACCATTCTATGCTAATGGGAAAATAAAGATTAGTTGTATTCAAGCTGATAAATTTATACCTACAAAATTTGATAGCACTGGCGAATTGCTAGGTGCTATTTTTATTGACCAAATCACAAGAGGAAATGAGATATATACAAGACTTGAATATCAAGAATTAAATGACACAATATTAACAATAAAGAACAAAGCATATAAAACTACAGTACATAATTCTAATATATTAGGTAATCAAATCTTACTTTCACAAGTGCAAGATTGGGCCAATATCCAAGAAGAAATACAAATAAATGATGTTAATAGATTGTTAGGAGGATACTTTAGAATACCTATTGCAAATCCTATTGACAATACTAGCCCTGTAGGTGTTGCAATATTTGCAAATGCTATTGATACATTAGAAGAAATAGACAAACAATTCAGTAGGACTTTATGGGAATATGAAGGCTCTGAACTTGCTGTTGATGTAGATGCAACAGCATTTACAAAAGACAAAAACGGAAATGATATATTACCAAAAGGAAAAGAAAGACTATATAGAAAGTTAGACTTTGGAGACGAAAGTAAGTGGAACGTATTTAGTCCTCAAATAAGAGATACAGCATTGTTTAATGGATTAAATGAGTGGTTAAGACAATGTGAGAGTCAATGTGGGTTAGCATTTGGAACTATATCTAAAATAGAAAATATTGAAAAGACAGCAACAGAAATAAAATCAAGTAAACAAGATTATTATGTAACAGTTTCAGATATACAAGGAGCATTACAAATAGCATTAGAAGATTTGATTTATAGTATAGATATTTTAATGAGTTTGTACGGTGTCAAGCATAAAGTTGGAGCACTTGCAAGTTTTGACTGGGACGACAGCATTCTAGTAGATAGCGAAAAGAAACAATCACAAAGTTTAATAGAAAGAAATGCAGGTTTAATAGATGATATTGAATACTTTGTGCAAACAAGAGATTATTCAGAAGAAGAAGCAACAGAATACGTAAATAAAATGCGAGAGCGAAGTAAAGAACAAATACCTAACGATGTGCAAGAGGAATAGTTTATGATAGAAAATAAAATACAAAGTGCAATAAAGCCTATTATAAGTATATATTCTAAAATGGAACTAGAGCTAATAAAAAAGATTGCGAAACATTTTAATTTGAATGAAGAGTTTATCAATTCAGATTACTGGTATTTTGAAAAACTAAAAGAACTTGGAGGACTAAACAATGAAACATTAAAGCTATTAGAAGAATATACAGGAAAAACAAGGCAAGAATTATTAAAAGCAATGAAAAATATAGGCATAAGCTCTATACCTGTTGATCAATTAAATATAGCAACACAAAAAAATGCCTTATTAAATCCAGAAACAATAATAAATAGTGCAAATATACAAAATATAATACAATATAGTTATGATGAAATAGAAAAATCTTTTCTAAATTTAAACAAAACTATACAAGAACAAGTAAGAAAAACGTACACGGACATAATAACAGAAACATATATAAAAACAAATGCTGGAGTATGTAGTTACCAAGAAGCAATATTAGAGAGTTTAGACAAGCTAGGAGATAAAGGAATATCTATACTTACCTATCAAGATAAAAATGGCAAAATAAAGAATTATGACGTTGTAGGAACAGTAAGAAGAGACTTGTTAATCGCAACTAGAGGTTTGGCAGGAAAAGTAAATGAAGAAGTAATAAAAGAAAGTGGAAATCATATAGTAAGAGTTACTAATCACTTTGGTGCTAGAACAGGAGACGGAGGAGAAGATTATACAAATCATGCATGGTGGCAAGAACTTCAATTCTTCTGCTGGGATTATGATGGAAAGGCCACAGAAGAAGAAAAGAAATTTCCTGATTTCATGAAACATTGTAATTATGGAGATGTTCAAGGTATAGTAGGTATCAACTGCAAACATTTATTTACAGTGTGGTATGGTTCAACTAAAAAAGAAGATTTAGGATTTACTTACGATGAAAACAAGGAAGAATATGAAAAATCACAGAAACAAAGATATTTGGAAAACGGCATTCGTAAGTGGAAAAGAAAACAAGTGATTGCAAACAAAGCACAAGACGAAGAAGGCTATAAAAAGTCAAGTATAAAAACTAAAGAATGGCAAGATAAATTAAATACATTTACAGAAGAAAACAAATTAAAGAGAGATTATACAAGAGAACATATAAAAGGATATAAAGATGTAAAAATAAAAAATAAAGATAACAAATATATAGATATAACCGAAGAAACTTTAAGTAAAGGTAAACAAAAATATAAATTAACAGAACAGCAATATTATATTGATGAAGATGGAACCAGGCATAATGTAGATAATAAATATGTAATATTAAAGCCAACCGAAAGAGAAAAAGAAGTAGTTAATATGTTGGGAGAGCTATATGGTGGAAAAATAAAAATAATACCAAGAGTGAATGAGCCTAAAAACATAAAAACACCTGATTACATAGTAAAAAATAGAAGATATGATCTAAAACAAATTAGTGGCAATGGAAAATATGTAATACAAGGAAACCTAAAAGGAAAACAAAAACAAGCTGATAACTTTGTCATAGATATAACAAAATCAGAAATGAGCATAGATGAAGCTATTAGACAAATAGAGAATATTTATAATTCAAAACATTTTTTGTGGCTAGATAGAATAATTTTGCTTAAAGATAAAGAGTTTTTAAAGATATTTAAGAGAAAATAGAAAGAAGTCAACTGCGAACCTAGAGGTTCTCAACTGACTTCTTTTAATAATATTATTAACTTAATTATACTATAAATTAGGCTAATAATCAATAGTTTATTCAGAAAATTGTAAAATATTCATTGTCCGCAATGACACTAAACTAAAAGTAAAATAACTAATAGGCTTTCGTGTTTGAAAGTCTATTTTTTATACAAAAATTCGACTATATGCAGGTCGTGAATAAGTGCATAACTACATCGTGAACGAAAAACACGTAAAAGTTCGTAGTAGGAGAAAGGAAACATTATGAAAAGAAAATTTTTAGAAGATTTAGGGCTAGAAACAGACGTCATTGAAAAAATAATGACTGAAGCAGGAAAAGATGTAACATCTTTAAAAGCCAGAGTAGATGATTTAACAGAACAAATAAATGTTAAAGATACTACTATTTCAGAAAAGAACAATAAAATAGCTGAACTTGAAAAAGTAGACGTCGAGGCTATTAAAACAGCTGAGTATGAAAGAGGCAAAACAGAAGGTTCTAAAGAAATCGAAGTTTTCAAAAAGCAAAATGCTTTAGACAAAGCTTTATCTAAGTATAAAGCAAAAGATACTAGTATTTTAAGTAAAATGCTAGACATGGAAAAGGTTAAATATAATGACAAATTTGAAATCGTGGAAGGATTAGATGAACAAGTAAACTCTATCAAAGAAAGTCACGATTATTTATTTGACAATGATAAACCTTTGCCAACATTTTCAGGCCCAACACAAGGACCGCAAGGAAAACCAATAAGTGGAGATCCAGAAAAAATGGACTACAACACTTACAAACAATGGAGAAAACAAAATAATTAGAAAGAAAGAGGTAATAGAATATGGGAAACACAATATTAACACCACAAATAATTGCTAATGAAGCATTAATGGTATTAGAATCAAATTTAACTATGGCTAATTTAGTACATAGAGATTATTCAAAAGAATTTGTACAAGTAGGAGATACTATAACAGTAAGAAAACCAAGCAAATTTGTTGCTAAAAATTTTATAGGAGAAACAGAAGAACAAAATCTATCAGAAGGTTCAGTGCCTGTTAAATTAGATAGATACAGAGATGTTACAATCCCTGTAACATCAAAAGAAATGACATTAGATATAAAAGATTTTAGTGAACAAGTAATTACTCCTGCATTAAGTGCAATTGCTCAAGCAGTAGACATTGATTTATTAACAGTAGGAATTGAAAAAGCTGGTTCTAAAGTATCTGTATCAGCAACACCAGTTATAGGAGATATTGCTAATGTTGCAAAAGCATTAGATAAAAAGAAAGCTCCAAGAGATAACAACAGAAATTTAGTCTTAGCAGTAGATACTTTGTATAAATATAATACTTTAGATAATTTTGCTAAAGCATGTTACAAAGGAGATAGTGAAGCTTTAAAAGAAGCTGAAATTGGAAAAGTTTACACTATGAACTCATTTATGAGCCAAAATACACCTGAAAACACATCGGCAACAGCTGGAACTGCTACTGCTTATAAAGTAAAATGTACAAAAGGAGCTACTCAATTCACTGTATCTGATGGCTCTGCAAAAACAGGTACTATTAAAGCAGGAGACAAGTTAATTGTAAATGGTTACTTGTTTGAAGTAGCAGAAGACGTTACTTTAGCAGAGGGTGCAGGAACACTAAAAGTAACTGAAAAAATACCATTTGCAATTGAAACACCTGTAAGTGCAATGCTTATAAATAAAGCTCACTCTTTAGGCTTCCATAGAAATGGACTAGCTTTAGTAACTAGACAACTAGAATTACCACAAGGAGCAGCTAAAGCAGCGATTGCTTCAGCAAATGGATTAGCTGTTAGAGTTGTATTCGATTATGATTCTAAAACAAAAACTGACAAAGTTTCATTTGATATTATCTACGGAGTAAAAGACCTAGATGACGACTTATTAGTAGACTTTGCATAGAAAGGAAAAGGGCATGATAAATTATACCGATTATGATTTTTATAAAGATACATATATGGGCAACATGCCCGAAACTGATTTTGATAAAGTAATAGTAAGAGCAAGTTACGAAGTACAAAAAAACATCTTCAATAGAGATATAAAAAGCTATGAAGATGAAGTACAAATGGCAACTTGCTCTGTTGCTGATATTTTACTTAAAATCGAGCAATTAGAAACAAGAAAAGATAAGTTAGTAAGTAGCAATGCTGAGGATAAAGTTGTTTCTAGCGAAAGCGTAGGCGACTTATCGAGAACATTCGCAAATACTACTAACTTAACTGACTTGGAAAAAGAAATTTCTAACCAGAAAAATAAGATACTAGAAGAAATTAGATTATATCTATTGCATACAGGCTTATTATACAGAGGTATTTGATATGAAAGATATGTTTGATAAAGATATAACAGTAATAAATCAATATATAGATAATAATCATAAAAAAGCATATAAAGTAAGCTATGTAAAAGGATTTTGGAGTTCTAACGATGGTATATCTATAAATGGAACACAACTAACAAAAAACGATGGTTTGTCTGCGAGAATACTAATGAATGATAACAGAAATGGAGAATATCAGAAGCCAGAAGAGTTCAAAAAAGAGCAAAAAACGTGGACGTTACAAAACGATGATTATCTAGTAAAAGGCAAGGTAGCAGATTTTACTACAATAACAAAATTATTAGAAAATTATCGAGAAGTAATAAAAATTACCAATGTTGCTATTAAAGATTATGGTTCAGAAGATATGTGGCATTTCGCTATAACAGGAGCTTAATATGAAGCTAGATTATATAACGGCTTTTAGTGGTATTCAAAAGAAACAAATTATTGACAAATATGGGCTTGAAAATGGAAGAACACAACGAGTTATCGACAGTGCTTTTATGGGATATTTAGATAAATATATGCCAGCGGACAGCAATCAGATGATAACAAGTATGTACAATTCAACAAAAGTAGGAAGTGGAGAAATCAATATAAATACACCTTATGCACATTATCAACACGAAGGCGAGAAATATGTTGACCCTAAATATAAAATAGGAGCCTTCCACGACCCAGTGAGTGGGAGATATTGGAGTAGACCTGGAATTAAGAAAGTTCCGAGTGGACAAAAACTTAATTACCATGGTGGAGCATTAAGGGGAGACCACTTCGTAGAACGTATGTTGTCGGACCATTTTGAAGACATACTAAATGCAGGTCAAAAGGAGATAAATAAATGAGTAAAGCAATGATTGATATAGTAAGAGATTATATTAGTAAATGTCCTTACTTAAAAGAATATGCTGAATTAAATGTGGAATACTTAACTGATAATGTGGAAACGTATTCAATAAATGAGAATGCTGGATATGATCCAGTAATTCAAAGATATATGATAGGTGCTGATTATCAGTTTCTATTTACGTTTGACAGCAAGCTTCATTGGAACGAAGATATCCAAAACAATATAGATAATTCAAAGTTCTTCGAGAACTTTAAAAATTGGTTAGAAAAAAATAATAATAATAAAATGTATCCTGAAATAGAAGGAATATATGAAATTGGAGCGACGACAAATGGTTATATATTTGCTACAAATGCAAACGAGGCTATTTACCGAATCCAATGCTATTTAAAATATTACAAGGAGGATTAAATATGGCAACTAAGAAAAAAACGGTCGCAAATGAAACTCCAAACAAAATTAGTTTATTAAATTTAGAAAGTGAGGAAAAAACAATGGCTGATACAGAAGTAAAATTAGAGAGATTAAATAATATGGCTAAAGTCAATTTCTTAAATACAACACCAACTGGAACAAACAAGACTTGGTCAATTCTTGGAAAAGGTATTACTTCCAAAGAGAACAGTTATGGGGCTAAAACAACAGACGAACATTGGATAGTTGAGGACAACGAAAGACATTCTGTTGATGGTTATGCTCTAGGTTCTGATATAGAACAAATAGCTCTTAAAGGAGATCCAGTATTTACATATATTGATGATTTAATGTTCAAAATGAAAAAAGGAACAGACTTAGAAACAGAATTATTAGAAGTATTTAAGTATAGAGTAACTGATGCAGAACCTGCACCAAAATATGATGCAAGACTGTTTAAATGTTTAATAGTTCCTGACACAGATACACTAGAAGGTGGAACTGCATTAAAAATAAAATACAAAATTCAAATACAAGGGGATCCAACATTTGGAACAGTTACATTTACAAGTGGAGCGCCAACATTTACAGAGGCAACAGCATAGACAATGTAAAGTTTTGTCGAATTTTGTCGATGAAAAGTACCTTCTAATATATTGATTTTTGTCGATTTGTGTAATATACTGTCCTTAAATAAAAAAGGAGGTGTATTTATGGAAGAAACAAGAAAAAGTGGATTTGGAACAGCGAGTTTAGTGTTAGGAATCATTGCAATTTGTTTTTCATTTATTCCGGTTATTAGTTATTTTTCGTTTATTTTGGGGATACTAGCAATAGTATTTTCGGTTGTTTCATTGTGTAAGAAAGCTAGTAAAGGATTAGCAGTTGCAGGATTAATATTATCAATAATTGCTGTAATTATGGCTTACAGTATGCATCAAGGTATAAAAAATGTTGCAAAAGAGGTAAGCGGAGCACTAAACGAACTTTCTAATATTACAACAGAAGAAAATATCCAGGATGAAAAAGCAACATTGGAAAAGTTCAATAAAATCTCAACAGGAATGACATATCAAGAAGTAGTCGATATTATGGGAGAAGAAGGTACACTATCAACAGAAAGTTCATACGGTTCACAAACAATGCAAGTATATAGTTGGAGTGCTTCGAATGGAATAAGTAATGCAACCGTATCATTTATGAATGGTAAAGTTAGCGGAAAAAGTCAAATAGGACTAAAATAAAACAAAAAACACTTGCGAAAGCAGGTGTTTTTATTGTGTAAAAAAAAGATAATGTAACTATAAACACATTACCTAAGTGATAAAAATTTATTTTTGATAGATATATTATATCACACTAAGACTGTTTTTTCAATATTGAGAAAACCAGTCTTTTTTATTATGGAGGGAATATGGAAAATATTAGATTAAAAAAAGACAATATTTTTAGAGTAGGGATACAAGATCAAGACGGAAATGATACAGGAAACATTCTTGAGTTTGACTTGGAAGATTTAGAGCTTCCTTTCAAAGCGCAAGAAGCAGAATATCAACATAAAAAGAATATAGAAAAATTAAAAGCAGATTTTGTTTTAGCGGATAAAAAGCCAGAGAAAAAAGGTAAGAAATTAATGAGCTCTAAAGAAGAAGAAAAGTTAAGAGCATTACGAGAATTTTATTCTCAGGAAGAAAAAGCTCTTGACTTATTTTTAGGAGAAGGTGGAACACGCAAACTTTTAAATGGAAGAAAACCTTATTATGAGATGTTTGATGACATTCTAGAATATTTAGAGCCTATTGTTCCTAAATTAGAGTTGCACAAAGAAGATATTGTTGAGAAGATAAAGAAAAAATACAGTTCAAAAAAAGAGGATAATGTAATTGAATAATCCAGAGTTTGTTAAGGTAAAAAATAAGAAATATAAGATAAACACAGATTTTAGAGTAGCAATAGAATGTAATGAAATATCGTTAAGTGACAATATAAACAGCTACGAAAAATCTCTTGCAATTATTTATTTGCTGTTTGGAGAGGTTGGATTAAACGATACTGATAATTATGAACAACTATTAAAATTAGCTTACAAATATCTTAATTGTGGAATTGAACAAACAGACTGTGAAGAGGAACCTGATATGGATTTTGTCAAAGACAAAAAACTCATAGAAAGTAGTTTTAAGTATGATTATGGATATAATCCTTATCAAATGAAATATTTACATTGGTGGGACTTCTATAATGATGTATGCAATTTATCAAATAGTGAATTTGGTAGTTGTTGTGTATTAAGCAGAGTTCGAACTCTAAGAACTTATGATACATCCCAAATTAAAGACATTGCAACAAGAGAAAAAATAGAAAGAGCAAAAGAACAAGTTGCTCTAAAAAAAGTTATAGATAACAGAACTGACGAACAAAGAAGATTAGACGAACTCTTCGAGAAACAATTGAGAGGAGAGTGATAATATGGTAGATGGATATCTTAAAATAAAAACAAAATTAGATAATAGTGAAGTAGATGCGGATGTATCAGAGTTAGAAGATAAGTTAAAAGGAATGAAAATAGATAATCAACTTGAAGATTTAGAAAAACAGTTAGATTTAGCAGGAAAAGAAGTTGAAATAAAATTAACAGCAAAAAATGAAGCAGAACAAGAATTAACAAATACAGCTCAAAAGGTTACTGAATTAACGAATTTGTACGAAGAATTGAAACAAAAGAAACAACAGTACGATTCGATAGTATCTAGACTTCAAGAAGGAGAACATTTAACTGAAAATGGAACTCAAGTATATAAAAATCTGGAACAGCAAGTAAGTCAAATGGAAAGCATTAGACAAGAAGCATTAAACTTGATAAATTATTATGAAAAAATGCAAAAGCAGGTCCAAAAAACTAATACGGAATATGATAAATCACTCAATAAAGTAACGAAACTAAAAAATAAAATAGATGAAATAAATTTAAAGAAAAATATAAACGAAAGTAAGCAATTAAGTGAGAATATAGAAGAAACAACTGGATCATCTAATAAGTTTGGCAAAACGTTAGATAGCTCATTAAGAAAAATAGGACGAATGGTATTAGGAATATTTAGCATCAGAAGTGCTTACGGTGCTCTTCAAAGAGCCTCTAGTACATTAGCACAATACGATAAAAAATATGCAAGTAATTTAGAATATATTAGATATATATTAGCTCAAACTCTTGCACCTGTTCTTCAATGGGTATTAGGACTAGTCGAAAAATTATTAGGATACATCAATTATTTGGCGAAAGCTTGGTTTAATGTATCGTTATTTAGTAAAAGTAGTGCCAAAAATTTTATGGATGCGCAAAAAAGTACATCTAAAATGAAAAAAGATTTACAATCAACAGGCTTCGACGAACAGACAGTATTACAAGATACGTCGGATACAGGAGCTAGCGGAGGAATAGCAATGCCAACGCTTGACTTTGAAAATGTTGAAATTCCAGAATGGCTAGTAAAATTCAAAGAATTTTGCCAACCTGTGATCGATTTTTTTAATAAGATTATAGAAAAATACGGACCAGTTAAAGGTGGAATAATAGCTATTGTTGGTGCCCTTGCGGGACTTTTTATTTTAAAAGGTATAATAAGCTTAATAAAAAATTTGGGGAAAGCTACTGTAGGAATTAGTGCAGACTTTACTGGATTCCTTAATTCATTAGGGAAAGCAACTGAAATCATTGCAGTGTTGGGAGGTTTAGCACTTGTAATTACTTCTATAACAGGACTAATAGATACATTTTCACAAAGCGGGATGACTTTAGGAGAAACTGCTGGTTTACTAGGAATCGTATTGGGAGAATTAGTAGTAACTTTTATATTGCTTGCTGGAGCAATGCAATTACTGACATCATCATGGCAATCGATAGCAGGAGCAATCGTAATATTTGGAGGTCTAGCGTTAGTATTAGTAACTGTTACAAATTTGATTGATACATTCTCAAAAAGTGGAATAACACTAAATGATGTAATAGGTTTAATGGCGACTATTCTAATAAGTGTCGTAGCTTTGATGGGAGCTGTTGCTTTGTTAGGACCAGCAATGACAGCGGGATTAGTGCCTTTTGTTGTGGTAATAACTGGAATAAGTGTACTTTTGGCTGTAGTGGCAGCAACATTACCGACAATATTAGATGCTTGTGCTAAATTTATGAACGATACAGCACCAGTAATCATAGCGTTAATAATTACAATGAATGAATGTTTAAATAATACAATCAGAATATTAGGAGAGGTTTTACCACCTATTATTAAGTCGATAGGTTCTTTATTTAATTCAATATTCAACGGAATATCTAATGTTGTTACAAGTGTAGGAAATACCGTCTCTAAAATTGTGACTTCTATGGGAAATGCTGTTGTGTCAATATTTGAGGCAATAAGAAGAATTATTCAACAGGTCGGAGATACAATAACTCAAGTTGCTACTAGCATAATTTGGTTTATAAATGCTCTAGGACCAGCAATTAATAATTTTGTTGATAACACGATAGTAGCGATTACAAAATTAGTAAATTTCGTGGTTAGTGCTGTTGAATATTTAGTTAATACTGCCTTAGGAGGACTAAACGGAGTTATATCAACAATAAACAAAGTTCCAGGAGTGAACTTCCCTAGGATCAATTCTGTGTACATACCTAGATTTAGACCTAGATTAGCAACTGGTGGTATAGTAAATATGCCAGGAAGAGGAGTTGATATAGGAGGAGCAATAGCAGGAGAAGCAGGAAAAGAAGGAGTACTTCCACTAACAAATCCACAAGCTATGTCAGAATTAGGAAGAGAAATAGGAAAATGGATAAATGTCAACAATGTTTTAAATAATTATATGGATGGAAGACTAATTCAAAGAAGCATGAATAAAAGAAATCAAGAATTAGCTTTTGCTACTAATGGGAGGTAATTATGCTAATAGATAAAGATAGTTTAGAAATTGACGGAATAAAAATGGCTCAATATTTAACAGAAGCAAAATTTGGCTATCATAAAATATGGGGTAAAGATACTGGAAGGTCTTTATCTGGCGACAATTCTGGAACACTTAAGGGCATATACCCTAAAATAACAATGACATTTAGAAGAATGAATGATGAAGAGGTGGGAGTAATCCTATCTCTTTTTAATAAGGCTGAGAACAAAGTAACATTTTATAATCCTGATATAAAGAAAAAAATAATAAATATGTCGTGCTATTCTAATGATCAAGAATATTCACAAAAATATCTAGGAAAAATAGAAGGCTATAGTAGTGCAGTGATAGCAAATAAAAAAAGGGAGTATTATGAATGATAAATGTAAATGATAATTTTAAAATTGATATACGAACTTATGGAAGACAATTTGATGTAAGACTAAAAGCCAACAATGAAGACTTAACAGGAGACGACTTAAATTATATCAAGCCGTCTTTCAACACTTCATTGTTTAAAACGATTATGCATCAAATCGAAATAGATTCTAATGTATACATGCCAAACAAAACGAAAATAACTGGAAAGATTGGCGTCAAAGTAAACGAAAAAACTTATAACTACATAGACTTGAATACTTACTATGTTAAAAGCTGTGAGAGGCAAGAAGATACTAATTCGTATAGGATTTTAGCCTACACTAAAATGCAAGAGGCAATGATAGACAACGAATTAACTCTTACAGATAAACTTACTGTTAGGAACTACCTAATTGCGATATGTCAAAAATTAAACTGGAATACAACTAACATACCAGAAACCTTTATAAATTCAAATCAATTAGTAGATCCGATTTTGCATGAAGGTATAGGTTATACATACAGAGATATTCTTGATGAAATTGCTACAATAACTTGTAGCTTTTTATTATTTAAAGGAGAAAATTTATATCTAATTTATCCAACAGAAACTAATCAAAATATAGATGAAAGTTATTTAGATGAAGACAATATTACAATCGGAGAAAAGTATATAATTAATTCTTTAGTATTTAGCAGAGCAGAAGAAAGCGACAATATATATAGAAAAGACGATAAAAGCATTGCCACTAACGGATTACACGAATACAGAATATCAGATTGCCAATTATTGAGTACAAATGATAGATCAGATTATATTGACGCAATGTTTAATTATCTGAAAACACTAGAGTTTTATATCTTCGATGTAAAAAGTAAAGGAATATTGTTTTTAGAGGCTTGTGACATATTTAATTTTGTGTTAAATGAGGTAACGTATAAAACAATTCTATTGAACAATGAAATAGAGCTAGAAGATGGACTTACCGAAAAATTGTATACTGATGAGCCAGAAGAAACAGAAACAGAGTATAAATATGCGGATAGTACAGACAAGAAGATAAATAAAACATACATCTTAGTAGACAAACAAAATCAAAAAATAAAACAGCTAGTTAATGAAACCACAGACCACGAAGAAAAGATAACTCAAGTAGAACAAGATGTAGACAGTCTTAAACAAAAAGTATCTCAAGTGGCAGATTTAACGAGAGAAATAACCGGGACGAAAACAGTAACATTAACTGACTGTATTGCTGGAAATCTATTAGAACTTCATATTTACGGTAATAACAGAGTTTTTAAATATCAGACATTGAGTGATGATTTATACTTAAGCGACGACTTATATCTAGGCAAAGATACAGGTATCTTAGTTGTAACTGATGAGAATAATAATTCAATAGAATATAATTTGTTGGTCCCTGAAGTATTAAGATCAAATGGTACAACATGCGATGAATATGTGCTAAAAAATGGAACAGCAAAAATTATTAGAAGAATTAATAAAGATGGAACAATAAAGGCTAATGAAGAAGTAGAAAATTTAGGAGAATTTCTGATTCCTTTACTTAAAGGAGAGAATACATTAGAAATCAAAGATTATACCGCGAAGATAAATGCAAAATGGGCAGTACAGAGTAATTTGACAGATACATTTGCCACTCATGTAGAAGTAGAAACAAAATTAGAGCAAACATCTACAAATATAATGACAGAAGTAAACAAAAAAGTTGATGAAGAAGAATTTGGAACAAAAGTAGAACAAAATTTCGAACATGTTAAAATAGCTTGGAACAAAATAGCAGAATACATACAAATGATGTTAATAAAGAATAATGCAAGTTTTGCAGTCTTAGATGACAACAAAAAAGTTCTAATGTATTTAGATAAAGAAGGACAACATTTTTGTGAAAGTGATGGTACTACGGTATTTGGCGAGATGGGTGTCAATAAAGAGAATAGCAACAGTTACATTAGTTTTTCTGTGGAAGGCGAATACAATCAAGACATAAACAATGGAATGGCTTGGGGAATAAAGACGACAGACGGCAAATTTCATCCAATATTATACCTTAAAGACTTTCATATGGGAGCTGAAAACGCAGACGATTTCTTTGGAAAACTTGTATTAAATTATTGTGACTTGGTTTTGGCTGGAATGGAAAGTGGAATACAAAGTGGCAATGTAAGAATGTATGGCAATGCGTTTAATGGGATAACATTTGAGGACAGTAATTCGGGAAAAACAATAATGTCAATTATTCCAGAGGGCGACACCTCTTATGGAGCATTTAGTATACTAAATGCGATAAGTTTTTATCGTAATGTTGGAGGAAGCAATAGTTTTAAAGTTGGAAATGGTAATAAATATGTACTGATGCAAGATGACGGAAGCTTTCACGTAATGGGTGGAACAGTTTTATTAGGAAATAGCTCTAACAAGGTAAGTTTTGACGTATATGTTCAAAGTATCGCTAGTATTTGGGGAAACCTGAATGTAGAAGGAAATGTATATGCAGACAATATATCGTCAGACAGAAGGATAAAAGACAATATTAAAGATTGCACAACCTCAGCATTAGACATTATCGAGAAAATTAAACATAAAGAATTTGACAAAAAAGATGACGGAAAACATTACAAGATAGGTTATATAGCACAAGATATGGAACAAATAGATCCTAATTTTGTCATGAAAAGGCCTGCAGATGAAAATATAGAAGAAAGATATTATATTAACGAGTTGCCGATAATCGCTACATTAACAAAGGCGGTACAAGAACAACAAGAGATAATAGAACAAATGCAAAAAAGAATAAATGAAATGGAGGACAGAATAAATGGAAAAAATTAATTTTCAGAACGATGTTACTAAGCTAAACAAAGAAACTTTTGATACATTTCAAGATAATATAGATTCTGCAATAAACAATAATATTGAACATAAATATCAACTTAAAATTACATCTGCAATTGCTGCAGGGATAGAAGTAACAATACCTTGCTATTATAAAGTAGGACAAGCAGTGTTAGACGTATACTTGAATGGAGAACGACTAGGATTAAGTTCTGACGATGCAGGAACAGACGGGCATTACAGAGAAATTGGAACAGCAGATAGTATAAGCAACAAAATAAAAACAACAACAGACTGGGCTCTTGATATCGATGATGTGTTAGATTTTGTGGTAAGGGGGGATTATAGTGCAACCGTTTAAACAAATATTAAAAAAGATATATCCTATTGGCAGCATCTACATGTCAGTTAATAACACGAACCCTTCTAATCTATTTGGAGGCACTTGGGTCGCTTGGGGCGCTGGAAGAGTTCCTGTTGGAGTAAATGCATCTGATAGTGATTTTAACGCAGTTGAAAAAACTGGAGGTTCAAAAACAGCCAATATATCGCATACTCACACAATAGCTAGTCATAACCATAATGGAAACACAGGTAGCACTGCATTGACAGTAAATCAAATACCTTCACATGCTCACGATTTAGGGGTAAAGGTAACAACTAACAATGGAGACTCTTCAGCCGAAGCAGATCAAATTGCTGTAAATTGGTCGAGTGCTAAACATTTTAGCGAGTACAACGGTGGTAAAACTGGTGGAGGTAAAGGGCACACTCATACAATTTCTGCATCAGGACAACAAACTACAAATTCAGCAGGTTCTACTTCATTATCATTACTACAACCATATATAACATGTTATATGTGGAAAAGAACAGCATAAAAGAAAGGAAAAAAGAAAAATGGTTCAAATAATAATTGCCTTGATTACAGCAGGGGCAACGATAATAAATACTTTTATAAGTAAGAATACGAGCAAAAAAGTTGAAACAATACAAGAGCTAAAAAGAGACATAAAAAAAGACTTAGATTCAGTTAAATATGAGAATGATAAAACATATTTAACTGATTTTTTGTCAGAAGTTGAAGCAAAACAATCCAAAACGGAAATACAAAAAAGAAGAGCTTATGAAATTTATGAGGAGTATACAAAACTTAATGGAAATTCATATGTGCATAATAAGTGGGAAGAACTTGTTAAGAAGGGAGTGTTGTAGATGTTTAAAATAGAAAATGATGAAATACATCTGACGCGAGGCGACAAGTGTATAATTGGATTATCAATTTCAGATTATACATTCAAGCAAGGAGATTACATTTTATTCAAGATATATAGAAAAAAAGAATTAAATAAAGAATCAGTATTATCAAAGAAAGTTACAGTAGATGCTGAAACAACAGAAGTAGAGATAAACCTAACATCGGAAGAGACAAGGGTTGGAGAACCAGCGAACAAAGCAGAGGAATACTGGTACGAGATTGAATTGAATGGAGAACAGACAATTATAGGCTATGACGAAAACGGACCTAAAAAATTGATATTATACCCAGAAGGGGTGGATGCTGATGATAATAAGTAAATGTAATCTGGAAGGCAAGATAACAGCAAAACAGCCGATGACAGGAAAATTGAATAATGCGGTAGAAACAGTATATCCCGAATTAGAGAATATAGAGATAACACCAACAAGACAATTACAAGTTTTTGAATCTGAAAAAGGATACAGAAAAGTCAGCGTAAAAGGGTATCAACCGAATTTACAGAATAAAAAGATAACCCAAAATGGAGAATATACAGCTGATAAAGGGTACGATGGAATTGCGAAAATTACAGTAGAAACAGTTGGAGTTGATATTAATGATTACTTTATAACCGAAGGATTAACATCTAGAAAATATGTGCTTAAGGATTTAATAAAAAAATGTCCTGTCATAGATATGACTGGAATAACTAGTTTAAATGCAATGTTTTCGAATTGTAAATCTTTAATGGGCATACCTTTATTAGACACCAGTGAGGTTACAAGTATGAGTTCGATGTTTAGCGGATGCCCTTCATTAATTGAAATTCCTTTGCTAAATACTTCAAAAGTTACTGATATGTCAAATATGTTTTTGAACTGCAATAGTCTTACAACTATACCCCTATTAGATACTTTAAAAGTTACTGATACACAACAAATGTTTTGGGGTTGTATTTCTTTAACCGAAGTTCCATTGCTAAATCTTAGCAACGTTACTAATATGTCTGCTATGTTTTACAACTGTGTTAAATTAAAAACTATTCCATCTTTTGATTTGTCTTCTATAACCCATTGCATTAATACTTTTCAGTCGTGTAGTGCTTTAGAAAATGTCCCAGAATTTAATTGCCCAAATATGATAAATGTTTCAGGTATGTTTTCTGGTTGTGGTAGTCTTACAGAACAATCTCTAAATAATATACTGGGAACTTGCATAACTATGACCAAAATAGCTGCATCAAATAAAACTTTAAAATTTGTAGGATTAACTTCTGAACAAGCGACTACTTGTCAAGGTTTATCCAATTACCAAGCATTTTTAGATGCCGGTTGGACTACAGGATATTAATACTAGAAAGGGGAAAGAAATGAAAGAAAAATTAGCAAAATTAATTAATGTGAAAAGCATAGTAACAATATTATTAACATTAGTTGTGTGCTACTTATCAATAGCAAAAGGATTTGACATTAAAGAAATATATCTAATGATAATTGCTTTTTATTTTGGCACTCAATTAAAAGAGAATAAGAATGAAAGTGAGGGAAAATAGAATGGAAATAATAGAAACTAATTTAGATTTTAGAGGAATGGATACAAGAAGAAAAACAGAGCAAACAATTTTACATCACGCAGCAGCAACAATTTGCTCTCCAGAGGATATTCATAGATGGCACTTAAACAATGGTTGGGCTGGAGCAGGTTATCATTTTTTAGTTAGAAAAAATGGTACAATATATAGACTTCGTCCAGAGAACAAAGTAGGAGCACACGCTTATGGCTCAAACTATAATTCAATAGGTATATGCTTTGAGGGTAACTTTATGAAAGAGGAAATGTCAGAAGTTCAAAAGAAATCAGGACAAGAATTAGTTGCATATATTAAGAATAAATATGATATTACAAGAGTTGTAGCACATAGAGATGTTTGTTCGACCTCTTGTCCAGGCACAAAATTTCCATTTGAAGAGATTGCAAATGGAAGTAATGAAATTATATCTCAACCACAAGAAAACGCAAATATGGAAAATATCGCAAAAATTCAAGCTACTTTAAATGAAAGATATGGTCTAAATATCGCAGTAGATAATATGTACGGAAATGAAACAAGAAAAGCATTAGTTAAAGGATTACAAACAGAATTAAATAATCAATTCAATAGAGGTCTTGTTATTGATGGAATATTTGGAAATAATACATACAATGCTTGTATAAATGTACGCAGAAAAGCAGAAGGAAATATCACATATTTAATTCAGGCAATGTTAGTATGTCATTCATTCGACATAGATGCGGACGGAATATTTGGACCTGCAACAGAAAATGCAGTAAAAGATTTTCAATCAAGAAATGGACTATCAGTAGATGGAATAGTCGGAAAAAATACTTTTAATAAATTATTCAAGTAAAATTTGGTAGGAGCAATTCTACCTCTTTTTTTATGCCTGAAATAGCTATTTTTGAGGCATAAAAGTATATGCTTAAAAAATAAAAACGTCTTAAAACGCAACCTCGCGATTCGATTTTTTGGCTATTTTGAGGGCTTTTTTGAAAGTTTCTGAAATATTGCAGAGATATAAGAATTTTGAAAAATTGTATAAAATTCTTGACTTTTTTTAATATTACACATATAATTAATTAACAAAAGATATTAAGGAGGAAAGAAATATGTATGCAGATTGGATGAAGAATATAAATTTAGAAATAACTCCAGAAAAATTAGAAAAATACGAGGAAGATAAAAAAAAGGATTAATTATCGACAATTTTATATATAAAACAAAAAATTAGCTACTTTTTTGATAGCTAATTTTTTATATTTTCGGAGAAGGGAGAAGTTTTTTCTTTTTCTGTTTTTGTTTCTTTTTAAATGCATCTTCTTTTTTTGATGCTTTTATGTATTTGTTTTTCCATAAATTATAAACGTGAATAATATTTGTGTAGTATTTATCTTTACTATTGATATTCGTAGAAGAAATCTCAAGATATAATAAAGCGATAACTTTCAGGAATTGTTGATGTAAAGAGTTATAAATATATTTTTCATCAGCTACCTTTGTCGATATATACATACACATATATTCTAATTTGTTTAATGTGTCGCAAATTAAATCTCTAATTTTGTGTTCAGAATCGTTTTCTTGTATTAATTTTTGATACTTATTGATGTCAGAATCGTTGTATAAAGAATGTAATTCTTCTAAATCAAAATCTTCTAATTGTATAAAATTAATTTTATTTATAATTTTATCAATATTATAGGCAGTAAAAAAAGCATACAATATTGATAACGGACTAATAATTTCTAATGCAAATTCTTTTGCAATCTCAATAGACTTTTCAGCTCTCTCTTTATTTTTTCTGTTTCTATAATCAATATATATTAAAACAACAGATACAAAAGTTATTGCAGCAACAACAATAGATAATATAAAATTGTTTTGATCTTGTTGTAAACTGATTTTTTCGTAATCTGTTAGGCTATATTCAGCAAAGTTAATCATTTTAACATCCTCCAATGCCTATACTATATCACGATTTACATTATATGGCAATACGAAAAGAAAAAATGCTGCACGATTCGACAGATTCTGCATAGTATATTTGCTATAATAGAGTTAGGAGGGACAAGCTTATGGAAGAAAATAAAAAGCTTGAACTAATGATAAAAAACAATAGTAGATATGAAGAGATAATAGAGCAAAGTAAAAAGATAGATGAATACATAAAAAAGAAAATTGAGGGAGCATTATAGCTTCCTCAAATCTATGTTAATAAGTAAATCTATTATCTGGCTAATTTCCAATGCTTCAGGAGAGTTTATACCGTATTTATCTATTCTTTTGTACATTTCCTTCTTCAATTTACCTAATTCTATATCCGAATAAAATAAGTCTTTAATATCCACATTAAATACATCAGCAATAGCAGACAAGGAAGACAACGTGGGATTAACACGTTTATTATTTTCTAAATTACTCAAATATGTTCGAGAAAGTCCAGTTAGTTGGCTCAATTTTCTTATACTGATATTTTGTTTTTCTCTTATTTTCTTAATATTAAATACAATCATAGCATACCTCTTAAATTAGTATCTTATAATTGTACAATTTTTATACATCAAAGAAAAGATGCAACTCCCAGAGGACGCTTTTGTCGAACGATTATGCTTGACTTTGTCGAATTTTGTTATATAATTTAGATAAAGAAAAAAAGAAACGCGTTTCTCCACAAAAAGGGAGAAGAAAATATGGAAAAAGATTTAATAGCAAAATTGACTGAAAAATATAAAAAAAGTGAAAGATTCATTTCACTTCTAATAAAAATGTGTAAAGACTGTAATATAGAAAATAGCGAAAAGCAGATAGAACATTTTTTGAAAAAATGATAATTAGGTGTGTCAAAAAGTGTGCCAAATAATGAGAAAAATGAAAAGAAATATACTTAAATGGCGACTTATAAAAGAAATAATGAAAAGACTGAAAATCCTCGTGTCAGTGGTTCGATTCCACTTCAAGCCACCAAAAGATAGCTGGAAATAAAACTAGCTTCTTTTTTTGTTGAGAAAAATATAATAGATTTGAAAACTCAAAGCAAAACGAAGAAATTATAAATAAGATTACAAATATACCAGAACTAATTACATTACCTATAGGAAATAACTGATGGAAAGTTGTTGATAGTTATAATGATAGTACTTAGGCTCAAACACAATATGCTACAGCTGAAGAATATGCCCAAGTAATGATGGATATGGATTATTATAATGATGATGCATACTATGGATTTATAACTGGATCAGAGATTTATGAAAAATACTATACTTTAACTATAAATGACATAGAATACAAATCATTAGCAGAAAATGAAGAAAATGCAACAGAAAAGAGAAAGAAGGATGAGACTCCTAAAACTGGAACAGTTGATTTAACGCCATTTTTCGAGTCCTACATCAAATGCAAAATAAAAACACACCTCTTCGAGGTGCATTTTTTATTTTGGTACCACTGATGGGACTCGAACCCATATGGTTTCCCGCTGGATTTTGAATCCAGTGCGTCTACCAATTCCGCCACAGTGGCATTTATTTAATACTTACTAAATATAGCACATTTTTTATCAAATGTCTATATTTTTTTTGCAAAAAACAAAAACTGCTCACCAAATTCCGACAAATTTCATAAAATCTAGTATACAACAATTATAAAAGGAGGAAAATACGATGAGCAAAAATTGTAATTGTATGTGTAATTGCAACATGAATCAAGAAAATAGCCCTCTTGAAACAATATGTGATGATGTACAAACAAACAATACAAATATGTGTGGATGCAATAATAATTATAATCAATGTCAATGCGGATTCAACGAAGAAGAGAGTGTATTTCCGTCTAACCCAATGTTAGGACAGAGCTACGTACCAATTCAAAGAATGACAAACACTTTCACGCCTTGCTGTGGACTAAAAAATGGAACAATATTTCCAGAATTAGTAAGCCCATACTACCCATGTCAAAGTGTAGAAGACATTGAATATTTAAGAAGTCGCAATACTATTGGAAAGGGGTGCAATAGATGAATTTTGACAATATAGACAACTGTGAATATGAACCAACTGGAATAAATGCACAATTCGGTTACAACACGCCTAATATGATGAATAATAATGGATGTAACTGCAAAGCAAGAGATGAACTTGGGGAGAAAATGTTATCAGAGATAAGATGTTTAAAATTTGCCATAACAGATATAGGAGAATATTTAAACACTCATCCAGATGATGAAAAAGCATTATGCTTACACAGAGAATATTGCAATCAATTAAGAGATTTATCAGACAAATATCAAAGAGTATATGGACCACTTAGCATCTACTGCCCTTGCAATAGTTGGAGATGGCTAGAAAATCCATGGCCTTGGGAAAGGAGTGAAGACTAATTATGTGGACATATAACAAGATTTTACAATATCCTATAAATTTAAAAAATAGAAATCCGGAGATGGCTAAGGTAATTATTTCACAATATGGTGGACCTGATGGAGAACTTGCAGCTTCATTAAGATATTTATCTCAAAGATTTGCAATGCCAGACCAAAAAGCAAAAGCAACTTTAAATGATATAGGTACAGAAGAATTAGCCCATTTAGAAATGGTAGGGACACTAGTCCATCAGTTAACAGATGGAGTTTGCCCAGAAGAACTAAAAAGAGCAGGATTAGGTCCATATTATACTGATCATGGAGTAGATATATATCCTCAATCTGCAGCGGGAGTACCTTTTGATGCAACATGTTTAGCTTGTAAGGGAGATGCAATAGCAAATCTACAAGAAGATTTAGCAGCAGAGCAAAAAGCAAGAGCAACTTATGAAAAATTAATAGATTTATGTGCAGACGATAAAGATGTTGTAGATGTATTAAAATATTTAAGGCAAAGAGAAATAGTGCATTTCCAAAGATTCGGAGAAGCACTAAGAGGAGTACAGGATAAAATGGCAGAAAAGAAATTTTATATGAATCAAATGAATAATTGTAATTGTAGAGAATAATCGGAACACCTTGAAAGTTATGTAAATTTATAGTATAATAAAAAAGCTTAAGGCAGAGTTCTTATGCAATTTCCTAAAATTACTAATTAGTGAGAGACAACTCACACAAATTAGTTTGTAATATAGCACTGTAAGAAAGGAGAAAAATCATGATGGACAAAGAAGCTCGGCGTGTATACAGTATTGTTATTTGTTTTTTGATGATTATCACAGTGATTATCAAGATAACAATGGCAAATCTGAGACTAAACCTTACGCTTAATGTCATAATGATTGCATTGTTGGCAGTAAGCGTACATCTAAACAGTGAGAATATCAGAATGAGAACTATTTTGGAATTTTTGATGATTTTGATTGCAACAGATTTAGGTTTAATTCTTACTACAATGCTATAAGGAGAGCAGGGGATGCAAAATGCATCTCCTGCTTTATATATTACCATACTAAATATGTTGTAAAAAGTGGCGACGTGTGGTATACTAACACAAAAAACTAAATACAACTACTTCAATTCGCAAATATTGTGAAAATAGAATAATATAAAACAAAAAAGAGATAATAAAAGGTAGGTTATGAATAGAAAATTTATAAAAGATTTAACTAACAATATAAATAAAGATGATATAGGGCAAGTGTCAGCACAATGCTCATATTATACAATACTGTCATTTATTCCTTTTGTAATATTAGTAATAACCCTAATACAATATACCGGAATAGAACCAAGCGCTTTGTTTGAATTCATCTCGAAAATAATACCGGATAGCATGAATGAAATTGTTGTAAACATCGTTCAAGAAGTGTATTCAAAATCAATAGGAACAATATCAATTTCAATCATATTTACAATATGGTCAGCAGGTAAAGGATTATTTGCATTAACAAAGGGAATGCAAAACATATATAAGACAAGAGGAGAAGAAAACGCGTCATACTTATATATAAGAATAAAAGCTATTTTAGAAACTATATTATTCATAATACTAATCGTAATAGGACTTGTAATGCTAGTATTTGGAAACAACATTAGATCAATATTAGACAGTCGCTTTCAAATGTCAGAACGATACAATATACTATCTACAATTAGTACTGAACTTGCCTTCACAGTAGCAACATTTATCATATTTTTATTATTATATAAATTCATGCCAAAACACAAAGAAAAATTAAAAAGCCAAATAGGCGGGGCACTATTTTCAGCAATAGCGCTAAACATAGTATCATTTGTGTTCTCAAAATATTTATATATTTTTAAAGGATTTTCTATAACGTATGGAAGCTTAACAACGTTAATGCTGATAATGATGTGGACGTACTTATGCTTTTATATAATTTTTATAGGAGCAGAACTAAATAAGACAATAAAAATGGAGAAAGAAAAATGTATATAGAATTAAAAGAAAAAGACTTTACGAAACTAGAAGAACCAGCACAAATTATTAAAAATGGTGGAATAGTAGTATTCCCAACAGAAACGGTGTATGGAATAGGAGCAAATGCACTAAATGCAGAAGCGGTTAAGAAAATATATGAAATTAAGAAAAGACCATTAACAAAGCCAATTAATTTGCTAGTAGATAGTATAGAAATGATAGAAAAAGTTGCGAAAGACATTACACCATTGGAATATGCAATAATAAAGGAATTCTTTCCGGGGCCATTGACAATAATTTTACAGAAAAAAGAAGTAGTACCAGACATCGTTACAGCAAATGGAACAACTGTAGGAGTTCGTATGCCAGCAAATGAAATAGCTCTTGAGTTAATAAAAAAAGCAGGAGTACCTCTTGCAACACCAAGTGCAAATATTTCTGATAAACCAAGCAAGACAAATATAAAAGACGTCATGAGTGATTTTCCAGAAGGAGTAGATTGCTTTATAGATGGAGGAGAAAGTAAAATAGGAGTGGCATCAACTATTGTTCAAGTAATAGATGGAGTACCGCACATTCTAAGACAAGGAATAATAACAGACGAACAAATAAATAAGCTAATATAAAATTCCCACCAATGCAGGTGGGAAAATTTATTTATGTTCTAAACATTTATTAACAATATTCTCTAAGTCTTGTGTGTTAACAATAGATTTAATACTAGCATCTAAAATTTCTTGTGCGGTGAAATTCTGCAAGTTTAAATTATAATTGTATTTTAAAGCAATTTGTCTTATAAATTCTCTGGTAGTTCTACCGTTTCCTTCTCTAAAAGGATGAAGAACATTTAATTCTGACCAATAATATGCTAATCTTTTTGCAAAATCTTCTTGTGAAAGATTATCTAATTTTTCGTTTCTTAATTGGGTAAGTAAACGATCTAATTCACTATCAATATATTCCCATTGAGCAAATTGAAAATAGCCTTTTGCAATATTTTCGCTTCTGAACAATCCTGCGAAGGGGTAAATGTCTTCGAAAAGAAATTTATGAATTCCAACAAAATGAGCAACATCGAAATTGCCAGTAATTCCTTTTTTCTCTAATGCCATTAATTTCAAAGCAACCATACTTTTTTCATAATTATCTAATTTATTTGCATCTTTAATATTAAGTTTATTGACCAAAGTATTTGTACCAGGGTAACAATAAACAGAATCTCTAGCTTCGTACATAGTTTTATCCTTCCGTTTTATAAATAAAATCTAACAATAAATTCGTACATTTTGTATGTACGAATTAGTTACTAATTTAAGCACAACAAAAGATTAGAAAAACATACTCTTAACCCTTTGCATAGCATCTTCCATCGAAATCTTGTTATCTGCAAAATCGTTTAACAACGAAATGTCATTTTGAGTTAAAGTTTGATTTTCCATTTCCATTGAAGTTTTTATATTATTAATTATTCTTATTTTTTCTTCTTCAGGAATCATCATTTTATCTCCTTTTTAAACAAAATCACTACATATCTATTATACCATAAAATGAGGAAAAATACTAGTATTTTTAAGGAAAAAGTGAATATTTTTAAAGAAAAGCGAGAAAAAACTTTTTAATTAAATATGTAATTTAATTAAAAATTCCATACCCAATATATAGCATAACTCTAAGAAAAAATCAATACCCGTAAATTTTATAAAAATGAAAAATTAAAAACTATAAAATCATAAATTGCTAGAGACACAATAATTTTACTGATTCTAAATTTTTATTAAATTACATATTTAATAAAAATAATTAAATCTTGTATTTTAAAACATAATGCTTTATAATACGAGATATAATAAGTCTGGAGGAATTAAA
>ENA-OOZG01000437-OOZG01000437.1-human-gut-metagenome-genome-assembly--contig:-NODE-437-length-34681-cov-3.747011_pt1 | contig 34681 bp, 29 predicted proteins | sample MGYA00241706_ERZ501384 | MGnify/ENA primary metagenome ERZ501384 (study PRJEB25962, sample SAMEA2042742) | human gut metagenome | biome: human gut; feature: human-associated habitat; material: faeces...
TAAAATTTAAAATTTATCTATTTTATGAGTCCTTTTTCTTGACATAGTACCAAACATTCGATTCTTCCATATAGCTATATCTAGAAATTTCTCTAGCAGGCGTATGGAAAGAAGTCAAATCTTTAGGTAAAGTAACTCTTACCTTTTTATTCGCATAACTAATAATCGTACTATCCTTTTCTTTTTCTTCCTCAGCTGCCTTAGCCTTTTCTTCTTCCTTCTTCTCTTCTTTTACCTTTTCTTCTTTTTCTTCGATTGCCTTAGTCTCTTCTATTTTCTTTTCTTCTTTTTCTTCAGCTACCTTAGTCTCTGGCTCATTTGATGAACAAGCCACTAAACTTAGTCCCATACCCAAAACCAAGAAGCCAGTTAAAAACTTATTCCTTTTCATTCTTATCACCTACTCTTCCATACAAATTTCAACAACGATATTATCCAATACAGCAAGTGTTACCTCATCCAAATCATTGGCTTTTTCTTGTTCTACATAAATTTGTAAGACAACATTATCTTCACCAACCGGATAATCGATCAACATCTTAGAATAGGTTTTATCAGACGAATCATATACCGTTGTTTTCTTATAACCTGAATACTTACCAATTGTAAATGCCTTATATTGATCTGCTTCATCTTCAAAACCTGCATTCAAGACATCCGCCGTTTCCTGGGCTGTATTACGATAATCGCAATCAATTGAAATTCGCGTGATATACGTACGATCATCCGAATGTAAATCATATTTAAGAATACGACCACCCTCTAGCTTACCCGATATATCTAAGCCCTCTTGTTTCGGTGTATAAACCGACAATAAATCTGGCATTGTCATCTTAATGAAATAGCCATTCATTTGTGCGACTCCAGTCATTTCGCCAATCTTTACCTTCTCTTCTTTTTTCACTTGTGAAGACCTTGGTTCTTCTGGCTTTTTTGCACAAGAAACTAGGCTTAAGCCTATACCTAGCGCAAGCAAGATCTTAGCTAGCTTATGATTCATAGGCTTACTCACATTTCTTCTTTTCAACTTTTACATTATCTAAAATTGCTGTGATAATTGCTTCTGTATCCGAATCATCCGCTTCCGCTTTTAGCTTTTCAACAACAACCTTAATTGTTCCTTTAAAACCATCTCGATCCAAATTGAAATACATATTGTACGTTACATAATCATCATAAGAATAATCCGAAATCTTATTTACACCTGTATAGTTTCCAACCTGATAAGGCTTATAAAGCTTACTCTCATCTTCCTCACCTTTATTGAAGGTTTCAGCCACTTCATCCGCTGTCGCATCTGCATTTGCTTCAACTGCCGCAATCTTTTTCGTATCGGCTTCTTTATTTTCAAAGCTATAGCGAATAAAGGAATCATTGACAATCTCTCCTGTCACCTCTACACCATCTGCTGGCGTATAAATCGTTGTGAAATCTTGAGGCATTGTGATGATGATCTCATACTTCTTGTTGTAGTTTTTGCTCACCACAAAATCCGTTGTTTTCTCTTCCTTCTTTTCCTCTTTCTTTTCTTCCTTTTTAGCTTCGACAACCTTTGTATCTTCCTTTTTAGGCTCTGGATCATTCGATGAACAAGCAGCTAAACTCAAGCCCATTCCGATTACTAATAAACTCTTCACAAAGTTTGCGTTCATAACTACTTAACCTCAACTTTCATATTGTCCAAAATAGCTTTCATCGCTACTTCCATATCCGCAGTATCCGTATCATTGAATTGTTCTACAGTCACAGACATCACTACAGCAGAACCATCCACACTTTCAAAATCCAACAACAAGTTATCTTTACATTTGAAGCTAGGATTTTCACTTGTAGTCACTTTTCTAAAACCATTGAAATCACCCACCGTGCTAGGCTTATATTGTTTCGATTCATCATCCTTGAATCCTTCATTAATACGATTCGCATAGGCTTCTGCACTCTCAGCACTGATTGGGTTTACATAAATAGCCATTTTAAAATCACCAAATTCATCTTCAAGCGTATATGAGATTTGTTGTTCATTTACTTCTGTTTTAACTTCTAAACCATCTCTACTTGGTGTATAGAATGAAGTAAGCTCAGGAATTGTGACTGTATATGTCTTACTCGAAATTTCTCTTACTAATACAGCATCCGTACTTTCTTCTTTCTTTTCTTCTTTCTTTTCTTCCTTCTTCTCTTCTTTTTTCTCTTCCTTCTTTTCTACAACCTTTGTATCTTCCGGCTTTTCACTTGAACAAGCTGTTAATCCAAAAAACATACTTAGTGCTAGTGCACTCGCAAACAATTTTTTATTATTCATATTGATACTCCAATTCTAATTTGTCATGATCAAACAAATTTTTGATCTCTAATTTTTCATATAACGGCATTACTTTACAATACGATAAGACTTGTTGATTATAGTCATCATATCCATACACAAATCCATCTTCTTCCATACCTACACTAAACAATAGGCCAGAATGCGAATTCTCTTGATCCTGCATTGCATACAAACCATTCTCATCGATTTGAAGTGTTACACTCTCATTTGTATACGTACCCTCAAGACTTTTAAACGGCTGATTTTGCAATGCATCAAATAAATCAATCAACTGATCATTTTCTGTCAGTGCCTGCCCACTACGAAGGCTTTTTACTTTATCTAACCCATATAATGGTCCTTGACTACAAACACGCTCAATTGGCAAACCATCCTCAATCGCAATCACTTCCACCAAACCATTTGTCGTTAGCGCAAAACCATAAGTGACACCAGGACCTATTTCATACACATGAACTTGTTTATACTCATTAAAACAACCATGCACCTTATACGTTTTATCCGTTCCACTATAGTAAAGCGATAGTTTATTATCCTTTAATGTCATAGTCATCTGGTCAAACGTGGAAGAATCTTCTATCTTATAAGACTTCTTGCGACTTGGCCTATACAAAACCATCTTTGTTCCAGAACCAAAATTTGTGGCGATAGGAATCAATACATTCAATTTTCCTTTGTGGTAAAACACATCCAGATTTGAAGGCAACAAACCAATTGTTTGAGCTCTTAATTCCTTTACATTGTCATAATATTCATTGGCATATTCCTGATCAAAAGCCTGTGCAGCCCATACCTTCATATCTTTTTGACTGATTTTATATTTCTTATACAACTTTTTATTCGAAACACGCTTCTTCGTTTTAGAATCAAAATGATACACCTTATACCTAGGATATTCCGTCTCTACTTCTTCCTTAATAACTAAACTCAATAGATTTGAATGTGTATACACATCATAACTAACCTTTGTGTCCGGCAACGTATACCCTTCTTCTTTTGCCTCATCTAAAGAATCTACCAAATCCTTGTATTCATTTTTGATTGTCTGATTCAATTTCTTTGCGCTCTTTGAATCACAATGAATATAAGGTAAGGAAATGTCGTACTTACCAACATTTCCCCATGCATCCTTATATTCTTCATGAATATTGTAGAAATCTGAAATATATACCTCTTCATTAGGTTGTGATTTACAACCTGTAAACATTAGACTCAAACTAAGAAACACTATCGAACAAAGCTTAATCCAAGTCATATCCAGCTAGAGCTTGATCGGCTGCATCTTTAAATTGCGTACGATCTCCAATGATCGTTGCCCCAAACGCATCCACTGTCGCTTTCGCTTTTTCTTCTAAATTTTCTCCATTCTTTTTGGCTTTCGCTAAATCCCACATACTCTTTGTTGCCTTAAATTGAGTTACAGACTTTTTAATGCCACTTCTAAATGAATCATCTAAGCCAAACAATTTATTTAGATAATCTACACATTGATGGCATCTTGTTTCATCATCAAATGGAATATAGACATCATTTAAACCTTTTGTATGTACAAAGCCTAAGTGAACACACTTTTTATCTTTATCCGAACCACTCGTTCTAGCTGGCATATTTTCGGTTTTATAAATCTGAAGATTTTCTAGACGATATACACACGCATATATTTTTGTATTAAACAAACCTCCACGAGCTTCAATAACCGCAACCAAACCTAGACTTGGTGCAATATAAATAGGACCAAAAGACTGCATCTTTTGATTTTTATCACGCGTTTTTTTCAAAGGTTCCATTAAATCTTGCCAAATCTTTGTACCCACCTCAGTTTGATGAATATGATCCTTGACATTATCTAGATCTGAATGAACATAATCATAATATTTTAATCCTTTTGCACGACAACCCTTTGTACAAATATAATTTCCATCCATTAATTTCTGTGATTGTAAAACATTAATTGTAGCACCACAAATTGCACATGTATTCGCCATATATGATTCCTCCTTTTCTGTGCATTATTATGATTCAAGCGCATCCTTTAATGCGTTTGCCACCTGTAACGATTCCTGATACTTTTCGTTTGACTGTACCATTACTTCTTTATCCTGTATTTCTGAAATGATCTTGACATCCTCTTTGGTAATCTTCAAAGAAATCATTTTGATGAATGGATGATTCATTTGAATATTTACCTTGAATTGGTACGTAAATTCGTATCTTGCTGGTTTATAGGAACATGTCTTCCCTTTCTTATTTGTGAAATGAAGTTCTCGCTTATTCTCTTCAATTTCTACCAAAACATTTTGAATGTCACTTAAGTCAAACACATCTGGATTTTCATCACTAAGCTTTGTTGCCTTTGTCACGACAAACCAGTTGTGCTTTCGATCAACCATTACCTTTGGATACTCACCAAACGTTTCAGCTGCCACAAACGCTTTGACTCTTTGTGCGTTTTCTTCACGATATGTTAGCTGCCCTTTGATCTGTGTTATTGTTGTGTTTTTGTAGTCTGTAAATAATGGTGACATTTTTTTCTTACAGTCATTACAGATCGTACCATCCGCACATTTATAACCTTCCATCAATGCCATCTTCTTTTTACACACATCACATTCCTTTTTAGAAAACAACCCCATTTCATTTCCCTCCTTTCTTCATTTGATTGACTTGTTTACTTGTGCTATATTGTATTTAGAAAGCACTTTCAAAACTTATGTAATCAACTTACATTTTCATTATAGAAAGTATTATAAAATTTACCCCACCCCAAAACTTAAAAAGGGTGGGAACTGCGGTAAATAAAGGGGAAAATCATGAAAAAAGTTATAAAATATTTATTAGTATTTGGTCTAGGCCTATGCAATCTATATGGGTGTTCATCAAAATCTTTACTCGATAAAGATAACCCCGTGACCCTGACAATGTGGCATGTTTATGGAGAACAAGCCAATTCTCCAATGAATCAATTGATTGCTGAATTCAATGAAACAGAAGGCAAGGACAAGGGCATTATAATTAATGTCACAAAAATAACCAATGCGAGTAAAATTGGTTCTGAGCTTGAAGAAAGTTTATCTAAAGAACCAGGTGCAGATCCAATGCCAGATCTTTATACAGGACATATTCATAATGCCAAACAGGTAGGCTTAGATAAGAGTGTTGTATGGAATGATGTATTTACAGAGAAGGAAATTTCAAATTTTGTTGATGAGTTTTTAGATGCTGGAATGCTAGAGGATAAGCTTGTGGATCTTCCATTATCAAAATCAACAATCGTTTTATTTATGAATGGTACACAATTTGAAAAGTTTTCTAACGATACCGCTGTTTCATTAAATGATTTTGACACTTGGAATCAAACGTTTGATGTAGCCGAAAAATATTATGAATGGTCAAATGGAAAGCCGTTATTATGCTTTGATTATCTATTAAATTCCATTGAATCTTATGCGATCGCATTAGGAACAAAGAATATGTTTACAGAGAATGGCTGGTACAATACGGAGGATCCTGCTTTTAAAAAAGCCTTTAGAACCTTTCTAGAACCATTGATCAAAGGCCATATTTCTGCTTCTGACTTTTATTCAAGCACAGAACTTACAACCGGAGAAACACTCATTGGTGTATCCAGTAGTGCAGCCTACCTCTATTTAAATGACATCGTTACATATCCAGATAATACAACGGAACCATTAAATGCGATTGCTCTGCCTTATCCAAAGGCCGATAAAGACCATGCCCTCATGACACAAGCTGGTGTTGGATTATGTGCCTATAAGACTACAGAACAAAAACAAGAAGCCGCTAGTGTCTTTGCACATTGGCTTGTAGAACCAAAACGAAACATGGACTTTGTGATCCAAGCAGGTTACATGCCAGTCACAAAAAAAGCATTTAAAAACTTAAAAAATGAAAAGTTTGAAGATGAAGAAACACAATCTTTATACAATACAATCACCGAAATGAAATCCGACTATACCGTTATTTCTAGAGAGGTTCCAAATGCGATTTCTAGAAAGGCCTATGCATTTTATGATCAAGTAAGAAGCCACCAACAAGAATGGCAAGCACGAGCTAATGCCGGTGAAGATATTGATGAAATTGTAGATGAAGCAATGAATATTTTAAAAAGTCTTTCTTGAGGTTAGCCTATGCAATTAAGTTTTAAATCAAAAGAAAGATCCATGAAACGAAAGCTTTTCGTATATATGTTCTTTCTAGTGACTACCATCAGTATTACTTTATTAATGGGACTCTTCCTATTTGGAAGACTTGGAACGACCGAACAAGATTTTCATAAAAAACTATCCATTCAAAGTGAATACTTCACAAAGAATATGGAAAATTATTGGGATGACTTGGCCTCTATGAATATCGCACTGGCTGATAATATGGAAGCTATATTAGAAACAACCCTAGCGAATCAAGGATTAACCTTTCAACAGCTGCAGGACAATCCCAATGCCATCTATTCTTTAGAAAACGATATGATTCAGCCTTTAGGACAATATCTTGAACGATCTAATTGTTCAGGAGCTTATGTACAACTAGATACGACAATCAATTCCACTTTGGATAATGCGCAGACACAACGAAGTGGTGTGTATCTTCAAAAAACGACAATGTCCTATTCAAAGGAAGACTTGATTTTATATCGTGGAATTGCCAATATCGGCAAAAAACATGGCATCATGCCACATCGTAAATGGAGACAGGAATTTGATATTACACTTGTACCCGATTATGAAGAATTAAAAAAAGGGAACTTTGATTATTCCCTATCAAATATTATTCAATTGCCATACACAGGTGAAAGAATCGCCCTATTACGTGTTCCTTTAGTTGGAAAGGATGGTACCTTCTATGGTCTTTGTGGTTTTGAAATTTCACAAAGCTGGTTTAAATTTGCACATCCCCAGCCCTCAACTCTCAACCATTTAACGTGTCTTTTAGTGCCAGACTCCGATTCAATCATCACAAATGAAGGGTTTAGTACGGGAAGCCAAAACGGATTCTATTATATGCCAAATGGAGATCTTTCCATTAAGCCTATTGGCAACAACTTATTGAGAATCATAAGTAAAAATCGTAATTATATTGGGGTTAAGAATACTGTCAAAATTTCTAAGAATCAAACCTATTCAACATATGTTATGATTTTGGATTCTGACTACAATCGAGCCATCGTAAAAAGTAATATTGAATTATTCTTCTTTACCATTGTCCTATTATTATTTGTATTTTTAGGATGTTCCTTCTTCAGTCAAAGATACCTGTCCCCAATTCTAAAAGGATTAGAACAGCTGCGTAAAGACAATAAAAACAGTATGCGCTATGATGTACAAGAAATTGATGATCTTTTGGATTTCTTATCTTCAAAAGACTATGAAGTTGAGAATAAAATGTTGACGCTTGAGCTAGAAATGCAGGAAAATCGCAAGAAGCTTGAACAAATTGAAAATGAACATGAACTCATTCAAAGAGAATATGATAAGGCAAGGGTGGAAGTTGAGCGTCTGGCAAAAAAACGTGAAGCCGATGTAGATGAAGAAGAATATAAACGTTTCCTTGAATGTCTTGCGACACTGACACGCAAAGAAAAAGAGATCTTAAATCTCTATGTGAAGGGATGTTCAAGTAAGGATATTCTAGAAACATTAAATATTACAGACAATACATTAAAGTATCACAATCGTAATATTTATAGTAAGCTTGGTGTAAAATCAAGAAAACAATTGTTGATGTACATGACATTATTAAACAACAAAAGGAGCTAAATTAGCTCCTTTTACTGTACATAGCGCTTTAAATAATCTACATCTAAAATTAAGATTTTATGATATACCATCGTAATAACGTTTTCTTCTCTTAACCCACGCAAGATACGATTGACACTGTTTCTTGTGGATACCCCACAGAAATTGGCAATATCATCGTTCGTGATTTGCAGATCAATAAATACACCTTTTTTAACTTGTCTACCAAATAATGGAATCAAATGATAGATAAATGCACACACAGCTCCATTTTTCCCATTCATTGTCATGAGTTGCTGGCGATAAATAGCTTCAGTCATCTTTTTGCGATAATACGAACCTATATATGCCTGTAATTCTTCATTTTCTTCCACATATTGTTCAAACAATTTTCTGTTGATTCGATAGAAAGTTGCCGTATCACTTTCGATACGAGCATGAAATGATGCCGTAGTCATTTTATTGATTTCATCTTTCAACAAAGAAATCATATCCAGACCTTTTAAATAAGTGATATTGAATTCACGCCCATCACATAAAACAATACTCACTTTCACAACACCATCTTTTAATACGTAAATATCTTCTTGGTCGTGTCCATCCATCATCAAATATGTATGTTTCTTTTTTGTGACTTCAGGAAGATTCTTTTCTTCAAGAAAATTTAAAACTGACTCACTCATAAATAACCCCTTCTCAATACATTTAATCATAACATACTCACTAAGCCCAATTTAGTAACATATGCTATGAGAGAATATAACATTTAAACGTTACACACTTAATATATCATACTTTTATAAACAACACACAACATCAACTAATTTCGGTAGTTCGACAGTTGTAAAATCGTAAATATTCCAAATGTCGCTTATGTAGCGTTTTTTTTATGTCAAATTTTCTTTTTATTTTGTTGTACGGATGTTGTACGGCGTTGTAGTATGTGATATAATAGTTCTATATAAGGAGTCTTCCCCATGAAACTTAACTACGACAGAAAATCTAAAGATCCTACCTACTTCATTCAGGTTGGGATTCGCAATGGTAAAAAGGTTACCACAAAGAATGTTGAACGTATTGGTAAACATTCAGAATTATTAAAGATTACAGATGATCCTTTAGAATATGCCAAACAAAAAGTTAAGGAATATAACGAAAATATAAAGAACAGTAAAGTTGAATATAATATCACTGTTAATTTTGATGACAAGGTCATCAATCAAGGAAATACTGTTTCTAAATCCACTTGTAAGAATACTGGCTATTTCTATTTGAAAGAACTTTATTCATCTCTTGGAATCTCTGATTTCTTTGATAAAGTATGCAGCGGACGTAAAATAGCTTTCAATCCAAATATGATAAATATGGTTCTTACTTTTTCTCGGATTCTTGATCCAGGAAGTAAGATGCATACTTTAAAGAATCTTACTGGTTTCTATGGTGATTTTGATTTCTCACACCAGGATATCCTTCGCTTCATGGATATCCTGGAAGAAAATTATGATGAGTATCTTTCTCATTTATTTGAATCAAGTAATAAAGTAATCAAAAGGAATACGAATGTATGTTATTTTGACTGCACTAATTTCTATTTTGAAAAAGAATCAGAAGATGAAGACGTCTATGATGAAATCACAGGTGAACTGATCAAAGGACTTTTAAAATATGGTGTATCTAAAGAACATCGTCCAAATCCAATCGTTCAGATGGGACTTTTCATGGATGCCGATGGAATTCCTTTAAGTATGTGTATCAATCCAGGAAGTGACAATGAGTCCCTTTGTGCTGTTCCAGCTGAAAAGAAGATGCTTAAAATGTTTGAGAACAAGGATATCATCTACTGTTCAGATGCCGGACTAGGCTATAATGACACAAGATTATTTAACGACTTTTGTGGAAGAAAGTTTGTAGTAACACAATCCATCAAGAAATTGAACAGTATTCTAAAACAGGCCGTGTTCAATGATTACGATTACCGTTTTTCTCAAGACGGAAAGCCTGCATCTTTAGAAACAATGAAGACATTTGATCGCACATTAAAAGAAAACAGAAAGTATTACGATGGATACATCTATAAATCTATACCAGTTGATAAGCTTGTGGACTTAGGTCTATTCGAAGTCAAACAATATAAGAACGGAAAAACAAAGAAGGTAAAATCAAAAGGAAATCTAAAACAACGAATTATCGTAACCTATTCAAGAAAAATGGCCGAATACCAGAAAACAGTACGAAGCAGACAGATCGAGCGTGCTAAAAAAATACTGGCCAACATGGATCCTGACAACTTCAAAAAAGGACCAAACGATGTGACCAGATTTATTAAGAGTGATAAAGAAAAGAAGAATTACTATTTAGATGAGGCTCGTATTGAAGAAGAAGCTAAATATGATGGATTCTACGCTGTTGCCACAAATATATTTGATATGAAGGAAACAGAAGTTCTGGATATCCAGTCAAGAAGATATAAAATCGAAGATTGTTTCCGTGTCTTGAAAACAAATTTCAGCTCAAGACCCGTATATCATCGCAAAGAAAACAGAATAAAAGCTCATTTCCTTATCTGTTACACAGCCTTATTGATCTATCGCTTACTCGAAGTCAAATTAGACAGAAATAAAACTCATTTCACAACAGAACAGATCATCGAAACATTGCAGAACATGAATGTAGTTAACTGCTCCGATATGTACTACCAGGCCTGTTACACAGGCTCAGATGTACTGGATTCACTTGAACAACTGTTCGATTTAAAACTGAGTCGAAAATACTATCAACCAAAAACATTAAATAAATTTAAAAAAATTTGAAAAATAAAATTCCCATACAACATTTCATAAAAGTAAAAAATGAGCGTAAAGCCTTTAAACTAAAGGTTTGCGCTCATTGTTGCGTTATATAACTGTCGAAAACGGGAATATATCATACTTTTATAAACAACACACAACATCAACTAATTTCTGCAAATAATTGTTAAAAAATATAAACGATGTAAAACAATACAATTATAAAATATCAATATTCTCCCCAGATAGAGCTTTATTCATACTTCTTACAGCACAAAATTTACCACACATACTACAAGTATCACTATGATCATCTTCTGGCATACGAGATTGACGAATTGCTTTTGCGGTTTCTGGATCTAGCGCACACTCAAATTGTGCATCCCAATCTAGATTCTTTCTTGCGTCAGCCATCTTGTCATCGATATCTCGTGCTCCTTTAACACCTTTGGCAATATCAGCCGCATGTGCTGCAATCTTAGAAGCAATGATTCCTTGTTTTGTATCTTCGACATTTGGTAAAGCCAAGTGTTCTGCCGGTGTTACATAACATAAGAAGGCTGCTCCTGACATAGCTGCAACTGCACCACCAATAGCGGCTGTAATATGATCATAGCCTGGCGCAATATCTGTAACTAATGGGCCTAACACATAGAATGGAGCGCCCATACAGATTTGTTGCTGAACCTGCATATTGGCCGCAACCTGATCTAATGGAACATGTCCAGGTCCTTCGACAATCACTTGTACGTTATGTTCCCAAGCACGTTTTGTAAGTTCTCCTAAACGAACCAATTCTTCGATTTGACATACATCTGTGGCATCTGCTAAACATCCAGGACGACAAGCATCTCCTAAAGAAATCGTCACATCATATTTTTCACAGATATCCAAGATTTCGTCATAATATTCATAGAATGGATTTTCTTCTCCTGTCATAGACATCCACGCAAAGACTAAACTTCCTCCACGAGAAACAATATTCATTTTACGTTTGTGTTTTTTGATTTGATCAATCGTCTTTCTAGTGATTCCACAATGCAAAGTCACAAAGTCCACACCATCTTTGGCATGTAACTCGACTACATCTAAGAAATCCTTTGCGGTTAATGTATTTAAATCTCTTTGGTAGTGAATCACACTATCATATACAGGTACAGTACCAATCATAGCTGGACATTCAGCTGTTAATTTTTGGCGGAATGGTTGTGTATTTCCATGACTTGATAAATCCATAATTGATTCTGCACCAAGATTTACGGCTGCCATAACTTTTTCCATTTCGACATCATAATCTTTACAATCTCTAGAAACCCCTAAGTTTACATTAATCTTTGTGCGTAACATACTTCCCACACCTTCAGGATTTAAAGATTTATGGTTTTTATTGGCCGGAATTACGACCTTACCACATGCGACTAACTCTCTTAGTTCTTCTTCTGTCATTTTTTCTTTTTGGGCTACAATCTTCATTTCTGGCGTAATAATTCCCTTACGCGCAGCATCCATCTGAGTGGTATATGTAGCGCCTGTACTTACTGTACTTTCATTTGTGTTCATTTTAAAATCTCCTTTTCCAAATGATTATTTAACGTGACAAAAAGTGGTGCTCCCATTTTGCCACCAAAAAAAGTGAGCAACCAATATAGGTATACTCACATTAAAAAGACAAAGTATTTCCCTACGTTGGCATTATCCAAATCAGGTTATAGGTCGAAAGTCACACTTTCCTCTCAGCCTGTACTACAAGCTCCCTTTTTTTATTTACATCTAAGTTATACACTAATTCTAAAAGATAGTAAAGGAATATAACGTTTATTTTCGAACTGGCTTTTCTTCTTTATCCCAAATTCCAATCCCAGTAATGGCACAAATCATTGAGAAAATAGGAACGATAAAGATAAACCATGCGTATGGAATATAAGCTGTTGAGCATCCAAGTACGCCCATGACATAAATTGTCGCAACACCCCAAGGAACGATTGGTGCAGATAATGTACCAGAATCTTCGAGTGTTCTAGATAATACTTTACGAGAAATATTCATATCTTCATAAGTCGATTCAAACGTTTGTTCAGTTACAATGATAGATACTGTTTGTCCGCCAGCTGTTAAGAAGTTCACGACATAACAATATACTAAAGTGACAAATACTAATACTGTACGATTCTTGATAAATTTTAAAAGAACATTTTTTGCCAAAACATCCAAAATACCAGTAGACGTAATGACAGCGCCCATAACACTGGCAACCATAAATGTCACTAATAATTCAGACATAGAAAGTACACCACCACGATTCAACATAGGATCAACAATGGATACACCTGTTTCAATGCTGAAACCATTAAAGGCATAGTTCATTAAATCAATAAAGTTTACCCCTTGAAATACCATCGCAAAAGCAGCAGATACAACTACAGCTAAGCCCATTCCTAATAAGGAAGGTAATTTAAATACAGAAATCAAAATAACTAGAATGGCAGGTAAAATCAATAGAATATTGATATTGAAATGTTTAGATAATGTGTCTAAAATCAATTTTTGTTGGGCAAGATCCATACTTCCACCACTATAATACAAGCCGGCAATTGTAAATAAGATCAAAGCGACTACAGCTGCAGGAAGTGTTGTATACTGCATAGAATGAATGTGATCATATAAAGGTACTTTACTTACACCACTCGCTAAATTGGTTGTATCTGATAAGGGCGACATCTTATCTCCTAACCACGCTCCAGAAACGACGGCCCCCACAACTAATGGTACGGGAATACTTGTAGTTGCGGCAATTCCCACCATCGCAAGACCCATAGTTGCCACAGAACCAAAGGATGTTCCTGTAAATTCACTCGTTAGGGCACAAAGGACAAAGGCTAGAGGCACTAAGATTTTCGGTGAAATCACTTGCATACCATAATACATCAATGATGGAACAGTTCCACCGGCCATCCAGATTCCTACAAGCATACCGACCATAATGACAATCAAGAATGTCGGCATACATTCAGCCGCTGTTTTAATAATATTCTGTTCCACTTCACTCCATGGAATATTTAAAAGTTTTGTGGTAATAACCGCAACGATCACACCCGCAAATACAGATAGTGTTGTATTGCATCCTAAGTTGATCATAATGATCAATACGGCAATAATAGCCAAAAATGAAACCACCGCAAATAGGGTTGTTGGCTGTTTTCTTTCTTTATTCATTTCAAATTTCCTTCTCTTTCATCTATAACAATTCATCCTTCAAAAAGTCTAGAGCCCCTTTCATTCTTGCTTCTCTAAACACAAATGATTTAAAGCGATGCTCTGCTCCTTTGACAATAATACATTTTGCTCTTTCCTTAAAAATTTCTTTATACTTGTAACTACACTCACACGAAGCTGTAATGTCTTGATCTCCATGAATGGTACAAACATTTTTATCAAACAATGAAGCCTCTTTATAAGGATCAAGTGTACAGGCATCTTGGTAAAATTTAAGGCTCAACTTCAATCCTTCCACATCCGCACATCCATCTTTTTCAATGTTTGAAACGTCCTGGCCACACAAAGTCAAATGTTTTTTCAAGTTGTAAACTAAATCTGGTGCAGGACACCATAACGACAATGCTTGAACTCTTTCTTTACATTGTCCCGCCACCATACTCGCTACGCATCCTCCTAGACTACATCCGTGAAACGCAATCTTTTTAGAATCGACAAAATCTAACGATTCCACATAATTCAACATGGCTTTCGCATCCAGAATCTCACTTGAAATAGTCATATCTTCAAAGCGTCCATCGCTTTCTCCGCTGCCATTCATGTCAAAGCGAACACTCGCAATACCAGCATCACACAATCTTTGAGATAACTCATTATGCACAAAATTTATTTCATTGCGATCATCACAAAATCCATGAAGTAGAATGACCATAGGCACTTTAGAACTTACATTGTCTGGCACATGAAGCATACCTCGCAATGTCAATCCATCCCGCTTAATTTCTACGTACTTCTGCATATATTTCCCTCCGTTTTGGGTATAATACCACAAAAAATATAATTTGTTTATACTTTTTTAACACATGTATACATTTTGAATACATCAATAGCCTCTTTGTTCATCAAGAGGCTATTTTTTCTTATATATTGTTGCGCTGTATCCTTCCACTTTTTTACTTTGATACATTGCCATATCGGCTCTGCAGTATAATTCATCAAAGGTCAATTCTTCTTTTCCATCATAAATGCAAGCGCCTAAACTCATTATAATCGGATGATCTTTTATAGATTCAATTTGGATTTGTTTCAAATTCTCAAACAAACGTTTAAAGAAAGCATTGGCACACTTACGATCCGTAACACCTGGAATAAATAACGCAAACTCATCTCCACCAAGACGCATGACTACATCTTTATCACGACATGATTTTTGTAGCGTATGCGCAATCGCAACAATGACCTCATCCCCAGCCATGTGCCCATACGTATCATTAATGGATTTAAATTTGTCACAATCCACTAAACACATCATGCCACTGACTTTGTTGTTTAAAACACGCTCAATCATCTTCTCTCCACTACGACGATTTGAAATTCCCGTCATTGTATCTGTTTGAGCTAAATATAATAATTTGTCTTCTCGCTTCTTTTGATCATCAATACACTCCACACAGTATAGAACATGGAGTAAACTTCCATCCTCATCATAATCAACCGGAATAAAACGGGATCGACACCAGCCAGAAAGCTTACCATAGAAAACACTATCTATGGATTTTTTGCCTTGAAGTCTTTCTTCTAATGTCTCAAGATCCATAAATTCAACTTCTCGATCTACATAATCAGCTTGACAGAATTTTCGATGAATCTTACAAATATGATCCGTAAAATTATCTTCTATATCATAAATTTCATGTTTTCCTAAATACGTTAGAATTTGCGGCTCCATTTTCACAATATGAAAGCGATTGGTTTTCACATTGATATAATGCATAGAAGTATAGATTTGTCCCAAGGCTGAATAGCCACTTAATTTTGCCTCACGTTTGGACTTATTTTGTGAATTACGAATCTTTAAAAAAGAGATGACTAACGTTGCGATCATATCTAAGAATGTAGTTAAACCCAAATGATCATCAATCGGTGGATTGTCCACGCCAAAGAAACCACTGATTTCATTTTTATAGCGAATTGGACATACCACAAGACGTTTAACATTTTGAATCTTTAACGTATTATATGTATACACATGCTCATTTTTTATCGTTTCAACATCACGAATGATCACATTTTCTTTCTTATCAAAAGCTTTGTACCACCAATCGATGATATCCATATCAACGCCTTGTAGATAATCAATTTCACTTTCAATGCCTTGACGGCACCATTCATATGTATTATCGGTCACATGTTCTTTTTTATTATCTTCAAAAATATAAATTCGATCACATCCAATATGTTTTCCAAAAAAACGAATAAACTCATCGATCTGTTCATCCGGTGTATCCAACATAAGCGCAGAACGCAATGCTTCATTGATGACCAATTCATATCGTATGATTGCCTGCATATAGGACCTACCTTTCATTTATTCAATTATATCTTTAACTTGGTTATATTTTAGTTATTTTTTTCGAATAATTACCAATCGCTTCAATTACTTTTTCCATCGCCAAAGGCTTAGAAAAATGCTCAGTCATCCCCACCTTTTTGTACGTTCAATATCATCCCCAAATGCATTGGCTATCATCGCTAATATAGGTACAGAATCGGTCCGTTCATATGTCTTTTTAAAGCCATTCGACAACTCAAACAGGCAGACATGACTTGCCAAAGAACACATGCCTAGATATTCTAATAAATCAGGAATACATTTGCGTATTTCTTCTTCACTCGTTGCCTGATTGATGATTGCGATCACATCTAAAATATGATTGATATCTGCTACTATATTATTTGTCATAATTCTAGCCTTTTTCTCACTAATCATAATTGTAACAAATCTAACCCATAAAGAAAAGAACCACACATAATGGTTCTTACTTACGCTTTTCTATTTTAATTTCCATAACCGATCAACAACACCACAAGTTCGAACACTTTTGAGGGCAACATCGATTGCATTCATATTTGTGCCAAGAAACAAGAATTGCCACCCATATTTTTTCTCAAACTCAATCATTGAGTTAAATCCACCAATCGTATCCTTTTCTAAACCATGCATCGATCCACTTCAATCGATAATAAAAACAATTTCTGCACAATTTTTTCATCACTTGGCTACAGTATAGCTTTTATCACAACCAAAATGATTGTCAAGAAAGCGACATATAAAGCAATCTAAGAACACTCATGACTAAAGTCATGAGATGAATTAAATTGGTAGATGTTAGATAAATAATTAAAAAATAAATATAGTACTTTAATTATATACATATGTTACAACATGAATTCAAAGCATTGGTTTGTGGTATTCGCAATCGCATCTACTTTTAATTTTGTGATATCTTAACGTATGATTTTTAATGGCATAATCTTTTAAACAAGAAAAGAGCTTGATCAAGCTCTTAGTTTCTCAATAAAATCTTCTTGTTTTAAAGGCTTTGAATAATAGAAGCCTTGAATCATATCACAATGCATTTCTTTTAAACAATCCTTTTGTTCTTTACTTTCAACACCTTCGGCAACAACCTTCATATCCAGTCCATGACCTAAATCAATGGCTTGTTGCACAATTTTCTTTCCACGCACTTGGTCTATATAATCAATCAGGCTCTTGTCTAATTTTACAGTGCTAAAGTTCAACTCATTTAAAGATGTCAGTGAAGAATAGCCTGAGCCAAAATCATCCATATGAAGTTTGAATCCTGCTTTTACCAATTGATCTGTAATTTCAAGAATCTTCTCTGAATACAATGTCGCAGATTCTGTTAATTCAATTGGAACACATTCAAACGGAATTTGTTTCTGATTCACAATATCCACATAATGCTCCACGACATCATTAAAATGAATACTGGCACGAGAAAGGTTAACCGAAATAGGAACCATAGGAAGTTTGTTTTCCATTCTTTCTTTTTGGAACTGACAAACATTATCAAATACATATTCATCCAAATGAACAACTAATCCATCACTTTCAAACAATGGAATAAAGGCTCCAGGTGAAATCAATGTACCATCGGGGTTTTGCCAACGAACCAAAGCTTCAGCACCCACAATATTTTCTGTATTCACATCATACTTTGGCTGATAATACACTTTGAATTCTCTATTCGCAATTGCAGATTTAAAGTCATTTTCCATCTGTCTTTGCGCTAACTGCTTTTGATTCATTTCATCTGTATAAAAGGCCACATTGGTCTTAAAATCTTTGGAGATACTCTTTTCTGCCATCAATGCACGGTCACAAATAATGGGAATAGAAAGGCTTGTATCTATATCTTCATAAATACCCACCTTAATACGAATATTGGGTATAGGTGCTTCTTCAGCAATTTTATTTATGTTCCTGTTGATTCTTTCAACATCCATCTTAACTTTACTGTGGAACAACCCTAACAACTGATCTCCTTCATAACGCGTCAACAAGCCATTCTTCACATAATATCTAAAGGCATTTGAAAGGTAAACCAATACTTCATTTCCTTTCTTTGTGCCATATGTACCATTGATCAATTTAAAATCCGCAACATCTAGGATAACCACATTAAACTTTTCTTCCGTCATAAAATGTGTAAATGTTCTTGCGTGATGATAAAAGGCTTGTCTTGTATATAGACCTGTCAATTCATCCTTTTCAATAGCGGCCAAAGTCATACTTGATTCTCTAAGTTTGATTACACTATCGATTCGACTCTTCACAATTCGCGCATTATATGGCTTCGTGATAAAATCCACAGCACCTAGACCTAAACATTTTAATTCATCTTCTTGCGAGTTATTTCCAGTTGTCACAATAACAGGAACACTTGCCAACAAGGAATCGGATTTTTGGCGTGATAAGAATTCAAAACCATCACAAACAGGCATCACCACATCCAATAAGATAAGTGATATATCTTTATAGTATTGAGATAAGATATTTAATCCTTCTTCTCCATTTACAGCTTCAATTACATCATAATCATCTTCTAAAGTTTCCTTTAAAATTTCCCGGTTGATTTCATTATCTTCGACAATCAGTACTTTTCTTTTAACCACATTACTAGGCAATGCATTATTAAACATATCAATATTGTTTCTACGAATATCCAAATCTTCATTCGCAAAACCAATGATGATTTGACTTAATCGACCATCTTCCATTACACGCCCAAAGTGTGAGTACATAAAATGAACTTCCGAATCATTTTTAGATTGGTAATGAATATTAAAACGTTCCGTTTTTTCTAACCTAGAAAATAAAGAGTTAAACGAAAGAGCCATTCGTAACATGTCACGATTCTTTTCGTAAACACGATCATCAATATATTGATTCATCGCATCGTTATAACTCGTACATGACGAAAAACCAGGCAACTTCAATGTTTCCTTAAAAGTATGAATTTGTTGATCTTCACAATCCACAATATAGATGTTTTTAAATTCATCGCCTAGTGTTTGATAGATGCGATTGGAATCAAAATCTTTCATAAAAACCTCTTCTAAAACAATAACTTATTTATTACTTTTATATAACCAAAACTTTCATTACGCAAACAACCTAAGAAAAGAAAAAAAGTGTCATAAGACACTTTATCATTATTTACGGTTTGCGTTTACCGATTTCATGATTTGACGAATCTGTGCTTCACTAGGTTTACGTCCCATTTGTAAGAACATTGCACGAATCATCTTTTCATTAATTGGTGGATTTTCTTTAATTTCTTTTTCAAACTTCTTACGAGTGAAGTAGAAAGTAACCAAGCCACCAATGATGGCTCCCACTATCGTATATAAAATTGATGCAACCATGTTTTAGTCAACCTCACTATCTACTCATCTATTCTACTATCTTTTTGGGTTTTTGACAATATGAATTGACCACTATATTCCGTTAAAATGATGGAAACAAAGATCAAAAGTCCCCCTAAAATCATAATTGGACTTTTCTCTTCATGCAACAATAAGAATCCAAATACATTCGCAAATAAGGATTCTGTACATAAAAGAACACTCGCACTCGATGCATCTGTATATTTTTGTGCCAAAGTCTGAAGTTGAAATGCCAAGAACGTTGCCACTATGATCATATAAGCACAACTCATATACGCATGTGCAGTGATTGTTTGTGGTATCGTTTCTAAACTTAAGGCCAGTGGAATCGAAAGGATAGCCGCAACACTCATTTGTACAGCATTGATCGCAATTGAATTCGAATTTTCTGTCGCATACTCTAAAGATATGATGTGACACGCAAAGAAAAAGGCACATGCTAAAGATAAACTATCGCCAAAACTAAATGAGAAATACCCTTTAGATAAGCTTAGACAGGCAATTCCTACAAGACAAACAACACTTGCCGCAAGTTGATGATTGCTCGGTTTCTTTTTCCATAACAGCCATACAATATAGGGTACAAGAACGACGTTGACAGCTGTTAAAAAGGCATTTTGACCTGTATTCGTAAAGAATAAGCCGAAGGTTTGAAACGCAAAAGCTAAGTACATTAAAACACCTGAAATACTTCCACGAAATAAGGCTTCCCTAGAAATCTTTACACGACTGACTAAACATACAATAATACTAACGATGCTAGCGCCAATAAATCGAATCATTAAAACAGTAAAAGGATCAAATGTCTGCAAAGCTGCATCGGTCGCAATGAAACCGCCACCCCAAATGGCCGCAACTAAAAGGCATACTAAATTAGCCTGTTGTTTACTCATGCTTTTTCCTCATCAAATAAAGATGGTTGTTCAAAATCATCTTGTTTGACCCAAGAACCATCCGTAACATTTTCAAGTGGTGAGACCCACTCAAACTTGTCTACCTTGCCTAGTGGTGAAGAGAATGTAGCTTGGGCATTCATCAAACTGATTTCTTTTGCCTCAAAACGCATAATATCTTCTGCATAAATTTCAAATGGTGTATTTAAATCGACCACATGTACATTTAATATCACATTCGGATTGGACTTCACTAACTTACAAATACGATTTCCTTTCGCTGGACGATTTAATGGCGCAATCTCCGTTTGTTTCATACGCTTTAAAGAAAGGGTTGTCGTAGAAATTAAGACTTGTTCCTCACGATTTTGACTGACACAAATAGAAGCTACGCAATCATCCTTTGATAGATTCATCGCCTTCACACCTTTGGATTTATTTGAAACCAACGGAATTTGTTCAACCGGATACATCAAGCCATAGCCTTGTTCACTTACTAGAATGACTTGATCATCTGGTTTATAAGATAAAGATACACTAATCATTTCGTCCATAGCCCCAATCTTCATACAAGCCATTGTTTTATTAGAACGTGAAACTTCAAATTCTTTTAATTCGGTACGCTTGATCATACCATGACGACTTGCACTTATGACATGAACTCCTGTTTTAAAGGAATCCAATACATAGGCTGCGATAATTTTTTCACTTGAATCCATCTTAATATAATTTGAGATATGACCACCCAAATCTTTCCATTTTGCCTCTTCAATCTGGTAAACCGGAATATATCCATATGTACCACGGTTTGTGAAGAAAACTAATGTCTGTAATGTATGACTCGCTCCGTAACATACTAATGAATCTGTATCTTTTCGTTGTGTCATGGATTCACTAGAAGCATTATAGCTTCTCATAGATACACGCTTGATATAGCCATCACGCGTAATTGTGATCATACATTCTTCTTTGGAAATCATAGCCTTTTCATCAATTACGATTTCTTTCACTTCATGTACAATATCCGAAAGACGAGGTGTATTAAATTCTTCATTCACCTTTTCTAATTCTTCCACCATGACTTTATGAAGTTCATTTTTGTCGGAAATAATCTTCTCTAATTCGGCAATGTCGCATTGTAGTTGTTTAAATTCTGCCTTTAATTCTTTAACATCTGTATTTGTTAAACGATATAAGCGCATTACGACAATGGCTTCTGCTTGTTTTTCTGTAAAGTCAAAACGTTCAATCAAATTCTTTTTGGCATGGGCCTTATCTTTTGATTTACGAATGATACGAATGATCTCATCCATTACACTTACAGCTTTGATCAAGCCTTCTAATATGTGTGCACGATCTTTTTTAGAGGCTAAATCATATTTACTTCTACGAATCACTACATCTTCTCTGTGGTTGATAAAGGCATCTAACATCATGGCTAATGACATTTGTACAGGTGCCTTATTCACAATCGCAATGACGTTGTAATTGTATGATATTTGAAGATCTGTATTTTTATATAAATAGTTTAAGATCTGTTCATCATTACTATCTTTTTTAAGATCCACGACAATTCTTAATCCCGTACGATCACTTTCATCACGCACATCTAAAATGCCATCGATTTTTTTGTTTAAACGAATCTCATCAATTTTCTTTACCAAGTTCGACTTGATTACTTCATAAGGAATCTCATGAATCACAATTTGTTTAATTGTACGTGTTGGTACAATTTCCACTTTCGAACGAATTAAAATACGTCCACGACCTGTTTGAAAGGCTTGTTTGATTCCGTCAAGTCCCATCACGATGCCGCCTGTAGGAAAGTCAGGGCCTTTCACAAACTGCATCAATTCTTCTAATGAACAATCGGGGTGTGAAATACGATAAATACTTGCTTGAACAACCTCATTTAAATTGTGAGGTGGAATATTTGTGGCATATCCAGCCGCAATGCCTGTAATACCATTGACTAATAAGTTAGGAAAGCGTGCTGGAAGTACAGTGGGTTCCATCTTTTCATCGGAAAAGTTGGGTGCCCATTCCACTGTATCTTTATCAATGTCCTGCAACAAGAAATCACTGATTTTGGCTAAACGCGCTTCTGTATAACGCATCGCAGCCGCCGGATCGTCATCGATAGATCCATTGTTTCCTTGCATGTCAATTAAAGGATTAGTAATCTTCCAATTTTGTGACATACGAACCATCGCATCATATACAGAGCTATCCCCATGAGGGTGATAATTACCAATGACGTTACCGACTGTTTTTGCGGATTTATGATATGGCTTGTTGTAAGTATTCCCATCTTCATACATCGCATATAAAATACGTCTTTGTACTGGCTTTAAGCCATCTCTTGCATCTGGTAAAGCACGCTCTTGAATAATATATTTAGAATATCTGGCGAAACGATCGGCCATGATATCTTCTAAAGAATTCTTTAAAACATTATGTTTTACTTCTTTTTCTTTCACGCATTTACCTCCTTATAATCATCTTCTAGAGTAAATACAACATTGTCTTCGATCCAGTTACGGCGAAGCTCTGCCTTATCTCCCATTAATTCAGTCACTCTTTTTTCAGCCATCATCGCATTTTCAATGGTCACACAAAGTAAAGTTCTTGATTCAGGATTCATTGTGGTATCCCAAAGCTGAGTGGCATTCATTTCACCAAGACCTTTGTATCGTGTAATGGTGTAACCATTTTTTAATTCGGCTTTTTTCTCATCTAATTCTTCATTTGTATATAAATAGTATTCTTTACCCGCCTTGGCAATCCGATATAGTGGTGGCAAGGCAATATACAACATTTCATGCGTAATTAAATCACGCATATAACGATAGAAGAATGTCAATAATAAGTTTTGAATGTGAGCTCCATCATCATCGGCATCGGTCATGATAATGACTTTATAGTAGTTTGAATCTTCAGCCGTAAAATTTGCACCTACACCAGCACCTAAGGCATGAATAATGGTATTTAACTCTTCATTCTTTTCGATAGCTTCAAGACTTGCCTTTTCTGTATTCAATACTTTACCACGCAAAGGAAGAATCGCTTGGTATTTTGAATCACGCCCCTGTTTTGCAGAACCACCCGCAGAATCCCCTTCGACTAGATATAATTCTTTTCTTCTGGCATCCTTACTTTGAGCCGATGCCAACTTTCCAGATAACACTCTTTCCGAACGGTTTTTTCCTTTTCCATTACGAATATCGGCACGCGCTTTTCTTGCGGCATTACGAGCTTGAGCTGCCTTGATGATCTTACGTACTAGAGCATTGGCAACCTCTTTATTTTCTTCCAAGAAGTAACGAAGGTTTTCCGATACCACCGTTTCTGTTGCTGGCTTAGCTTCTGGTGTACCTAACTTTTCTTTGGTCTGCCCTTCAAATTGTAGATAATCTTCTGGAATTGTCAGATTGATAACTAATGTCAAACCTTCTCTGACATCATTCCCATCAAATCCTTTATCTTTTTCTTTTAAGAAACCATTCTTACGAGCATATTCATTAAAGACTTTCGTAAAAGCTTGTTTCGCACCTGTTTCATGAGATCCGCCATCACGCGTACGAACCATGTTTGTGAATGAGAAAATGTTCTCTTGATATTCATCTGTATATTGGAAACATCCTTCTACAATGATCTGGTTACTTTCTCCTCTAAAACTAATTGGATCATGCATTGGCGTATGATCTTGATTCACTTCTTCAATAAAGGCTTTTAATCCATCTTCATATTGGTAAACGACTTCTCTTTCTTCTTTTCGCTTATCGCGTACAATCATTTTTAACCCTTTTAATAAGAAAGCATCTTCTTGGGCTCTTTCACAAATGGTTGAATATGAAAAGTGAACCGATTTAAAAATAGACGGATCCGGTTTAAAGGAAACAATACTTCCGGTATGATTGGTTTTTCCTACTTTTTCAAGTTTTCCAATCTTACTTCCCCCATCTTCAAATGTCATACTCCATACATCTTTTCCATCATGTACCATAACTTTGCACCATGTACAAAGAGCGTTCACAACACTTGCACCTACACCATGCAAACCTCCAGCACTTGTATAGCCTCCATGACTTGTAAATTTACCACCAGCATGCAGAATGGTAAAAATAACTTGAAGTGTACTCACCCCTGATTTATGTTTTCCAACAGGCATTCCACGCCCGTGGTCTTCTACTGTAACACTGCCATCTTTTTCTAGTGTAATTGTGATTTCATCACCATAGCCATTTAAAGCTTCATCAATCGCATTATCGACAATTTCCCATACTAGATGATGCAGACCCTTTGAATCGGTAGATCCAATATACATTCCTGGACGCTTTCTAACGGCATCCAAACCTTCTAAAATAACGATACTACTTTCATCATATTGTTGTTTTGGCATACTATCCCTACTTTCCAACGTAATTTTTATTATATCAACAAATCAAAAAAAGTGCACATAAATTCCTGTTAAAACACTTTGAATATACACTATTCATGTCCAATTAAAATGGTGTTAAACTTTAGTTCACATTTAACAAGTTCAATAATCCCAACTTAATTTAAATCTGAACTCATTTAATCGTATACATTCTTCAAAACACTTGATTGTACCCAAATTCATTATAAAGGGTTTTAATGTCCACTTTTTGAGTTCCAATGTCCACTTTTTGAGTTCCAATATACACTTTTAAATCTACATTTTAAATCCGCATTATTTATGTCAAATTATTAATTTTTCCATACAATTCTCGACTAAGTGAATCAAAACTGCTAAAATAAATTCCGAGGTGGAAGAGATGAAAACTATTTTATGTATTTTATTAGGTTACTTATTAGGATCTTTACCCTTCGCATTGATCATAGGTAAAGTTTTCTATCATACAGACATTCGCCAATATGGCTCAGGAAATCTAGGTGGAACGAACGCAGGAAGAGTTCTTGGAAAGAAAGCGGGAATTTCTGTCATTGTGTTTGATGTATTAAAAGTTGTTCTTGCGATTGCGATCGCAACACAAGTATCGAAAGTGGCTGGTATCTGGACAGGACTTGCCTGCTGCATCGGACATTGTTATCCAGTCTTCGCAAAATTCCATGGAGGAAAAGCTGTTAGTACTATGTTTGGCTTCTTATTCTCTACAAGCATTTTCTTATTTCAAGACGCAAGCTACTTACTTGTACCATTTGGCATGTTTCTAGTTGTCCTATATCTATTTAAATATGTATCTTTGGCCAGTATGTGTGCAGCCATCGCAAGCAGCTTATACATTACGGCATTGATGCTAGGATTCAACGTGGAAAGTATTTCAGTTATTGTCGCAAGCTGGCTAATGACAGTTCTTGTGATTTATAGACATCGTACAAACATTGAAAAAATCAAAAAGGGTACAGAAAATACAATTTCATGGTTATAGAAAGTTTTTTTAAGAAACTTTCTTTTTTTTATGTCTTTTTCACATTGGAATCGTATCATAGTTGTATGAACTATTTATACTACGAATACAAATCCAGTACTGTTTGCACAGTTAAAGAAGATGAAAAGCTATACTACAAGAGTTTAAGCACGCAAAATTATCTAAACGAAAAATGCTTATTAAATGGATCCACCCTTAAAGGAAGACAAGAAGCCTTTGTCTATCAAATGAAAGTAAAAAAATACATTCCTGTTGTTGTATCCATTTCAAGAAAGGAGATCTACTTTCCCAACAAATCGAAAAAAGCACATGACTGTATCTGGATCAATTATGCCAATATTAAAGACGTCACTTACTTTGAGTCCACTTGCACAATCACATTTCATGATGGCTCCAAACTCAATTGTGAGCATCCTAAACGAATCCAACAAACGCTAAAACAAATTTTTCGCTACCTAAATAAAAATACACCGGATTAACCGGTGTATTAGTGGCAACCTCCACCACATGATGAACAATCATGTGAGCAACTTGATTGTTGCATTTGTTCTTCATGACGAAGTGTATTCACGCCAAGGCCCTCAATACATACTGTGGCATTATCGGCTAAATTCGATACTTCTACAATTGTACATGCTGGGAATGGTTCATCGACAAAGTTTTTGAATGTATTCAAGAATGCTTCTTTATCCTCGATATTCTTTAAATACACAGTGAACTTCACAACATGGTGAAGCTGTAAACCATAGTTTGATAAAACATCAATAACCTTATTGATAGCTGTAATTGTCTGTTCCTGAATGCTTTCGCCAAGTCCAGTCTGACCACTTAAATAAAAGAAGTCTCCCAATTGAACCATATTTGAAACACAAGATGTTCCCTCTTGTTTTCCTGCTGATTTTAAAAATATATTCATAGTACTAAATTCCTTTCTTCTCCTATTATATAGAATCTATGCCATCTTCTAAAGTGTTTTGCACTAAAATTTCTCTAGGCTTACTTCCTCTTGCAGGACCAATGATACCATTTGCCTCTAAAACATCCATCAATCTTGCCGCTCTAGAATAACCCACAGAGAACTTTCTTTGAATCAAAGACGTACTTGCCTTTCTAGATGCGATCACAAAACGCTTCACTTCCTCATACAAAGGATCGGCCGTAACATTTCCCGCTTCATTTCCTTGATTTTGTAAATCTTTTAATTGAATAAAGGCATCATCATATTTTGGTCTTGCCTGCGATTTCACAAATGCACAAATGTTATTGACTTCTTCATCCTTAATAAAGACACCCTGAATACGTCTAGGACTCGTCTCACCATTTGGTAAATACAACATATCTCCATTTCCTAGCAAACGCTCTGCTCCAGCTTGGTCCAAAATCGTTCTTGAATCGACAGATTGTGATACCGCAAACGCAATACGACTTGGAATATTTGCCTTAATAACACCTGTAATGACATCCACACTCGGTCTTTGTGTGGCAACAATCAAATGAATACCGGCGGCACGAGCAAGTTGTGTAATTCTTTGAATACTTGCTTCAACTTCTTTAGCTGCCACCAACATCAAATCGGCCAACTCATCAATGATAATCACAATACGAGGCAATACTTTTAAATGATCATCCTCATGATTTTTGACATACTCATTATATGCCGTAATATTACGAACGCCTAATTCACCAAACAAGTCATAACGACGATCCATCATTTCTACAATGACCTTTAATGCCTTATTGGCAAGATCACCATCCGTAATCACTGGAGATAATAAATGTGGTACATCATTATATGGAGTAAACTCTACTTTTTTAGGATCAATCAAAACTAATTTTACTTCATCTGGCTTTGTTCGCATTAAAATCGAAGAAATAATCGCATTGACACAAACCGATTTACCACTACCCGTAGCTCCTGCAATCAATAAGTGTGGCATACGATTTAATTCGCCATAGACATTATTTCCCATTAAGTCTTTTCCTAAACAGAAAAGCAACTTTTTATCTTTCATAGAATCCGGTATTGTACGCATCAAATCCTTCATCTGAACACTTGTCTTTTCAACGTTTGGAATTTCAATTCCAACACTTGCCTTACCCGGGATCGGTGCTTCAATACGAATATCCTTAGCCGCAAGCCCCATCTTGATATCATTTTGTAAGTTACTGATTTTATTCACACGAACACCAAGTTCTGGTTTGATTTCAAACTTTGTGACACTTGGACCAATATGAATCTGTACAAGCTTAGCCTCCACACCAAATTCATGTAAGATCTCAATCAGTTTTTCACCTTTTTCCTTCGCTGTAGTCACATTCGCATTGGATCTTGATTTTCTTTCCATATCCTCTAAAACATTTAATTTTGGAAGCTTATAGTTTTTAAAATTCGAATTTTCATCCGCAACATAATGTTTAGGTTCAACCTTTTCTACAACACCCTCATTGACAACAGGAACTTCTTTTTTGGTCTCTACAGGACTCGGTTCATCATCCACATCCACCATAAAGCTAGGTTTTCTAGGTTCTAAATCACCAATAATCAAAGGCTCATCCATTTCTTTTTCTTCATCCACAACATCTGGTTGTACAGGTTTTACAGGATCGGCATTAATAATTTGAAAACTCGATTCATTTGTATCTTCATCTTCAAAAATAAAGTTTTTACGATCAATCGAAACAGGTGTTTCCTTGATTGGAGCACTCTTCATTACTTTTTTAGGTTTTCTTTCAAAACCTACAATTTTTTCATAACCAAACATTAAGATAGCTAGCACAAAAAACAATAGTACCATTACATAGGTTCCAGAATAATCGAATAATGACTGAAAAAGACATAGCAACAAAGCTCCTGCTAATCCAGAATATGTTTTCAAATGACCCGTAATAATATTACCGGCATTTTCCATAATATATTTTAAGCCATAGCTACCTGGGTGTGGTTTAAACTCTATAATCGAAGAAATCAAACTTAAGCCAAGTGCCAAAAATAAGATTCCAAACATATAACGCTTACGAATCACAGGCTGTTCCTTATGGAAAATAAGAACTGCACACAAGGTAGCATTCAAAATAAATAATCCATTTGTTAAAGCTCCAAATAAGAATTCAAAGAAATGTTTTAAAAAAGCTCCTACAATGCCAAATTCTAAAACGACAATAAAACTAATACATATCATACAAATAAGGAAACACAAACGAAATAAGTTTGAGTGCAACCAAGACGTTTGTGTTTTCTTTTTCGTAGATTTTCTTCGTGTTGTTTTTTTTCTGGCTTTTGCCATACTTACCCCACTTTCTACTTATTTAAGTTTATTTCTAAAATAACCGGTAAAATCATCGGTCTTTTTGCGGTTTGTTTATAAAGATATTTAGAAACCTTATCACGAATCAAGTTACGCGTTTCTAAATTGTCATACGTTTTATTTTCAACCGCCTCGTTGATCGTATCTTCCATAATTTTAGCTACATCACCCGTGATGTATTCTGCATCACGCAAATAGATCAATCCACGACTTTGTACATCTGGACCATTAATGATTTTCTTTGTCTTTGCGTTGATACCAATTGCTAAAATCATGACACCATCCGTACTCAATGTTTCACGATCTTTTAATACGACACCTGCCATATCCCAGTTTTCTTTTCCATCGATCATTGTTTCATGAAGCTCTAATTCCATTGCGCAAGAAACTAATTTACGATTTTCAAAAGTAGCAACCTGTCCATTATCTAAAATGATGATGCGACTTGGATCATATCCCATTTCAACCGCAATCTGTGAATTCATGTGCAACAAACGATATTCCCCTTTGATTGGAATATAGTATTTTGGTTTTGTAAGGAAGATCATCATTTTCAAATCCTCTTTACTAGGGTGCATACTCAAAACATTCTTATCTAAGACGATGATTTCACCCTCTTTTTTGTACATGTCATTTTCCATGCTCTTGAATTCATTTTCAACACCAGGTACAACTGGACTTGCGACCACAATGACATCATCCTGATCAAACACAATCGATTCTAATTCATTGTTGGCAATGTTGTTGATAGTTTTGAATAAGGATTTACCTTGCCCTGAAATGATTACGACAACATCTTTCATTGAGTTATCAAAATCAGCTGAATCAATCACTAAGGAAGGATCCATCTCATACCCAATTTCTTTTAATCGCCCTACTAAATCACGTAATTCTTTTGAATAGAATACCATCTTACGACGACTTGCCATACAACAATCAATGATTTCCTGAATACGATATACACTTTGTGTATACACACTCACAAAGACACGCTTATTTTCATGTGTTTCTAAAACCTGTAAAAGCTTAGGGGAAATACGATGACTCGGAGAAGTGTGTCCACTTCTTTCTGCCCCTTTACTTTCCTGTAACAAAACCAATACACCTTCGTTACCAAGTTCTGAAATCGTTGTGAAATCGGCACGATATGCATCGTCTAAATCATCATAGTCTTCAATAAATTCACCAGAATATACAATATAGCCTTGCTCTGTACCAATCGCTAAACCAAATGTTCCTGGATACGCATGCGTAATTGGGAAGAAAACAACTCTTCTTTTGCCGATACGCTTTTTATCATTACGCTTTACAGAATGTACACGCACACCTGTAATATGTTCCTGACGAATCATTTTCTGTACTTCTTTTACAGCTAATGGAGCGGTATAAACATCACAAGGAACTTGTTTTAATAAATATGGTAAAGCTCCCATAACATCATCATGACCATGCGTAATAAAAATACCCGCAACACGATTTTTATTTTCAACTAAATACGTAAAATCCTGAATAATAAACTCGATACCTAATGACTCCTTGTTGTCAGGAAATTTGATACCCGCCTCTATTACATAGATGGATTCATCCACCTCCACACAGAATAAATTTTTACCATCTTCATCTAAACCACCAAGGGCAAAGATACGGATTTTTTCAGTTAATGAAGGAATTTTTTCTTCTTTCATATTATCTCCTTTTAAATAGTATTATTTTTCTAAATTATATCACACCGCAACGCCATCTAAAGAGAAACTTTTCGCCTCTGTAATTTTAACTTCTACAAAATCTCCAGGCTGAATATTTTCACCTTTAAAGTTAACTAATTTTTGGGTGTCTGTATATCCAGAATATACCTTTTCATTCTTCTTACTTAAGCCATCCACTAATACGGTAACAGTACGACCCACATAAGCTTTATTCTTTTCTAAAGCCAGATCATTCCATGTTTTATTTAACTTCGCTAAACGCTTTCTCTTTGTCTCCATATCAATCGAGTCATGCATACGGCTAGCTGGTGTACCAGGTCTTGCTGAGAAAATAAATGTAAAGGCATTATCGTATTTACAATAACGAACCACATCTAGAGTGTGTTCAAACTGTTCATCGGTTTCATTTGGGAAACCAACAATGATATCTGTCGAAACAGAAACATTTGGAATTGTATTGACAATCTTATCATATAAAGCTAAGTATGATTCTTTTGTATAACGACGACCCATTAACTTAAGTACATCATCATCTCCTGATTGTAGCGGCAAATGAATAAATGGCATGATATTGTCATATTTTGCGATTATATCAATCATTTCTTCGGAGAAATCCCAAGGGTGACTTGTTGTAAAACGAACACGAGGAATGCCAATTTTAGCAACTTCTTCTAATAATGTCGCAAAATCCTGTTCATTATCCATATCTTTTCCATACGCATTCACGTTTTGTCCAAGCAATGTGATTTCTTTATAACCCTCATCCTTAAGTTGCTGAACCTCTTTTAAGATTTCAGACATCTTACGTGAACGCTGTTTACCACGAGTATAAGGAACAATACAATATGTACAGAATTTGTCACAACCATACATAATGTTGACCCAAGCCTTGAATGTTCCAAAACGGTGTACCGGTAGATTTTCGTAAACCTCTCCTTCTTTAGAGTAAATCTTTACAACTTTTTTACCCTCAACCATACAACTATAAAGCATGCTAGGAAGCTCTTGAATATTGTGTGTTCCAAACAATAAACGAACTTGAGGATATTTCGTTAATAAAGTTTCAACCAAACCTTCCTCTTGTGCCATACATCCACAAACACCAATCACAAGATCTTTGTTTTCGCGATATAAACGTTTGAAGTTACCAATCTCACCCAATACTTTTTCTTCCGCATTTTGACGAATTGCACAAGTATTGATAATTATGACATCACTGCCTTCAGCCGTTTCATTAGGTGCAAATCCTAGCTCATCTAAAATACCAGCCAATGTTTCACTATCACGCTCATTAGCCTGGCAGCCATATGTAGAAATAAAATATTTTTTTCCTCTTCCCATCATACGAGCAGCTTCAGGAATATTAAATGTATCAATACGATCAATTGTATTTGTAGTACGCTTTTGTGCTTCTTTTAAATCGGGTAATACCCATCCTGGTTTTTGTTTCATGTGATCTCCTTTCGAAAAAAAATGCCAAGCACTAAGCTTGGCAAATGTGTTTAAATTTGAATTACTGGTTGATTGCTCCAACAGGGCAAGTTCCTACGCATGAACCGCAGTCGATGCAAGTTCCTTCGTCACAAACTGATTTTCCTTCATCGTCTAATGAAAGAGCTCCTACAGGGCATCCTCCTACACAAGCACCACATCCGATGCAAGCATCTTTATCGATATTTACTGCCATTGTTATTTCCTCCTTGTTTAATAATTTATACTCAAATTATAGCGATAACCAAGTAGTGAATCAAGACAGTTTAGTAAGTGCAGGCTTACCGTAATTCATTTACCAAACTAAAAAATTGAAGTCGGGACTAAAGCCCGACATTTTTATTTTGCGTATTCCTGGGCACGTGTCTCACGAATAACATTAACCTTGATTTGACCTGGATATGTCAATTCAGATTCAATCTTATCACGAATATCACGAGCTAATTTTACACAAGTCATGTCATCCACGTGTTCTGGATTTACAAGTACACGAATTTCACGACCTGCCTGAATCGCAAACGCATTTGAAACACCCTCAAATCCATTCGCAATTTTCTCTAAGTTTTCAAGACGGTTGATATAAGCCTGAGCACTTTCTTTACGTGCACCAGGTCTTGCAGCACTAATTGTATCTGCTGCGATAACCAAATGACTAGTCAAGAACTTAGGTTCTACATCCCCATGGTGTGAGTGGATCGCATTTAATACAATTTCTTTTTCACCATGTTTCTTACAGAACTTGTATCCCAATTCAACATGAGATCCATCTTGCTGCTCAATATTCAATGCCTTACCAATATCGTGCAACAATCCAGCACGTTTGGCAATTTGCTGATTCAATCCAAGTTCAGCTGCCATGCATCCAGCGATATAGGCAACTTCCATAGAGTGCTGCAAAGCATTTTGTCCATAAGAATAACGATATTTTAATGTACCAATCAATTTTACAATTTCACGATCAATACGACCAATACCCAATTTAAAGATAGCTTCCTCACCAGCCTTCATGATCTCTTGATCAATTTCATTCTGGTATTTCTTAACAACATCTTCAATTCGTCCCGGCTGAATTCTTCCATCACGAATCAAGTGTTCCAAAGCTAAACGAGCCACTTCACGACGTACTGGATTAAAACATGTAATCGTAATCAAATCTGGAGTATCATCGATGTTTAATTCAACACCTGTTGCCTGTTCAAAACAACGAATATTACGTCCTTCACGACCAATGATACGTCCCTTCATTTCTTCACCAGGTAAAGAAACAACACTGACTGTCTTTTCTTGAGTTTCCTGCTGAGACATACGCTCAATAGCTAAGGCAATGATATTCTGCGCTTTTTCATTGGCAGTCGCCTTTGCCTCATCCTCTTTATCTTTGATGTATGCAATTGTTTCATGTTCCATTTTCTTTTCCACAATCGCAAATAATTCATCTTTTGCTGCCTGGCTTGACATTTTGGCAACACTTTCTAAAACGACAACCTGTTTGTCGATTTCTTCTTGTAATTTCTTTTCTTTTTCGTCTAATGATGTCAGTTTGTCAGCAACACTTTTCATCTTTTCATTAATCTGACGCTCTTTTTGATTTAACGCTTCATCACGAAAATTCAAGTTATCTTCTCTACGCAATAACTTGTTCTCTAATTCCATTGATTCTTGTTTACGTTCTTTAATTTCTTTTTCAGCTTCTACGCGCAAATCATGAGCCTGTGTCTTTCCGTCTAACACAGCTTGTTTTACACGAGATTCCGCTTCATTTTGAGCTTCTTTTAAAATCTGTTCTGCTTTTTGCTGATTCTTATTTAAACCTGCTTTGGAAAGTCCGACCATACAGCCAGATCCAATCGCAAGACCTGCGACACCAGACAAAACGATCCATAGTACATCCATACTATTTCCTCCTTTTCGTCCTTTGTTCTAGGTAAAACCAAAAATATTATACACGAAAACAGGTATAAAGTCTATCAAGTCAAAGGGCATAAAAAAAGCCCATCAAATCATATAAAATGATTTGTATGGGCGCTTTTCATTTGC
>ENA-OOZG01000440-OOZG01000440.1-human-gut-metagenome-genome-assembly--contig:-NODE-440-length-34625-cov-2.739225_pt1 | contig 34625 bp, 29 predicted proteins | sample MGYA00241706_ERZ501384 | MGnify/ENA primary metagenome ERZ501384 (study PRJEB25962, sample SAMEA2042742) | human gut metagenome | biome: human gut; feature: human-associated habitat; material: faeces...
GGAAATCTGCGTTGTTTTTCAAAAGTTCGCTGTTTGAGCGAAGCGAGTTCGGACTTTTGGAAAACGCTTTTAGCAGATTCCCGGCAGCCTAGAAGCCAGTCCCCGACGAAGCCCCAGCGACAGACCGCACACACCTCCCGGGCGTCCCTTTCACAACCTTGCCCCCACCAAACACCTGTGCTATAATCAAACTAATCAAAAAACCGAGGTAAATCACACATGAACAAAAAAGAAATCGCAGAAATAAAAAAACAATTCACCCCCGACCGTTGCTCCATCACCCGCATCTGCGGCTGCTACGTAGACGGCGAAAAAAACAAAAAAACCGAACTCAAAGAAGCCTTCTTATCCTTATCCGAAGAAGAAACCTTCAAATACTTTGATATCTTCCGAAAAACCCTCACAGGCACCATCGGAAAAAACCTCATTAACATGGAATTCCCCCTGGAGCAGGAATCCGAAGGCGGAACCCAAAACTTTCTCATGAAACTCCGGGAAAGCAAACTCACCGACGACACCCTCACCGAAGCCTTCTACGACAAAATTATCGAAAACTACGACTACGGCGAAAACTACTACATCATCCTCATCCACGCAGTCTACGACATCCCCGGAAAATCCTCAGACGGAGCCGAAATGTTCGACGCCTCCGATGAGATCTACGACCACATCCTCTGCAGCATCTGCCCCGTCAAACTCTCCAAGGCAGGCCTGCACTACAACGTAGAGACCAACAACATCGAAGACCGCATCCGCGACTGGCTGGTAGAAATGCCCGACTGGGGCTTCCTCTTCCCACAGTTCAATGACCGCAGCACCGATATCCATGGCCTCCTCTACTACACAAAAAACGCCGAAAACCTCCGCTCCACCATGATGGAAGAAGTCTTCGGCTGTACCACACCACTGTCCGCAGCAACCCAGCGCGACTCATTCAACGCTCTGGTTGAAGAAACCCTCGGCGATGACTGCGCCTACGATACCGTCCTTGAGATCCACGAAAAACTTAACGACCTCATCGAATCCCAGAAAGACGAACCGGAACCAGTAGTCCTCACCAAATCCGAGGTAAAACGCCTCTTCGAAGAATGCGGCGTAGAAGACGAAAAACTCCAGAACTTTGATGAACAATACGAACTTGCCGCAGGCGAAAAATCTTCCCTGGTAGCATCCAATATCACCAACACCAGAAAATTCGAGATCAAAACTCCGGATGTGGTAATCCACGTAGCACCGGACCGCGCAGACCTGGTAGAAACCCGGATCATCGACGGCCGCAAATGCCTGGTGATCCCCATGGAAAGCGAAGTAGAACTCAACGGCATCCGTGTCAGCGCACTGAATTCTGCCGAAAATATAATCGCAGAATCCATCCCCGCTCATGGCGTTAATAACAGTGACAACGAAGAAGAAATCCCATTTTAAAGGAGACCTTATGAACGATAAAAAAATCTTATTCTTCGACATAGACGGCACACTGCTCACCCCACACCCCTTCAAGGTTCCGGAAAGCACCAGCCTCGCCCTCACAAAAGCCCACGAAAACGGCCATCTTCTCTTCATCAACACCGGCCGCACCAAAGCCATGATGCCCTCTGAACTCTCAGAACTCCATTTCGATGGCTATATATACGGCTGCGGAACCCACATTTACATGGATAACAAACTGCTCTTCTTCCGCACAGTACCCAACCTTCTGTGCAAAGAAACCGTAGACCTGCTCCGCAAATGCAAGATCGAAGCACTCTTTGAATCCAACACCGAAATCCTGTATGACGGCGCATCCCCGGCGCAGTCTGAATTCGGAGCCAGAATGCGAAAAGAAATTCCCATGGTAGACATCACGAAATTCAACCGTGAAGACGCCTGCACCTACTCCTACGACAAATTCCTGGTGCACATGCTGCCGGACTCCAATGTAGAAAAATTCCGCAGCTTCTGCAACGATCATTACACCTATTTTGACCACGGAGACGGAATCTGGGAAGTCACACAGAAGGGCACCAGCAAAGCCACAGGCATGGAATTTCTCCTGGACCGCCTTTCCATCCCGAAGGAAAACAGCTACGCATTCGGAGACAGCCCCAACGACCTCCCCATGCTGAAAGCAGCCGGAATCAGCGTAGCCATGGGCAACTCCTATGGCGATATCGAAAAGGACTGCACCTATCAGACAAGTGCTGTTGATAAAGATGGAATCTACAACGCACTGGAACATTTTAAGTTGATCTGATTTGACAAAAAAATGGACAATGTACGATAAATGGTACATTGTCCGTTTTTTATACTCTTAAAATAACTTTTTTATTTATTTCTCAGCTTCCGGTGTAGCAGTTGCCTCTGCCTCTGTAGAATCTGCTGCAGTAGAATCCTCGGTTGCAGAATCCTCAGCTGCCGGAGTCTCCGTCACATCCGGGTCCGGAGTAGGAGTTGGGGTCTGGATCGTAAAGCTGTGATTATCTGTGATCTTGATCTTCTTGATCAGTTTTGTCTCTTCTTTGATATCCGCTTTCTTTTTCCAGCCATCTGTAGTATCGTTATAGAAATCATCCTTCTTGGTATTTGTCAGAGACTCTTTCTTGCTCTCTGTTGCCGTCTCATCATTCTTGGAATCCAGTCTTACCACATACCATACGGAATCTGTCTTGATGATATCCTCGTTCAGCGCACCCTCATCCAGTTTTCTTAAAGCAGTACGAATCTCATCCGGATAGGTTGTTCCATTGGCTGCACTGTCGTCGCCTTCCTCGTAAGCCGGACATGAACCGGTTGTTGCTGTCATATCTGTGGAAATTTCGTCTCCAAGTGTATTAAAATCTGCAGTTGGATCCTCTTTAACCTTGTCAAAGAATTTCTGGAGATTCTCTTTATTTGTCTTGATATCATCATCGGAAAGATCGTCTCCGCTGACTTTCACGCTTGCATAGCTGAAAGACATCTGCTGATACTCTTTCTCATCCAGCTTCACATCCGCCTTGGCTTCAATGGCATCCTTCATCTTCACATCGTATGTCTCAAGCTCCAGGAAAGTCTTCACCATGTCTTCATCAACTGCAAGCTCCGCAATGGTCTCATCGGAGTTCGCTTCCATAAAGTTCTTGGCAGCTTCCTCAAGAGCCTTCTGCTCATCCTCGGAGATCTCCACATTATACTCGGAAGCGTGCTCTTTCTCCAGGCACATTTTCTCAACAGTCTCAACGGATGTTGTTACCGCATTCTCACCGTAAGTCTCATCGGAATCATCACCCATCTTGGTACTCCAGATAGACATGTCGCTTCCGCCGCCAAGATACATCCTGTACATAGCCTCAGCCTGTGCCTGCTGCATACGTGCCGCAAGACTTACAACACCAAGCGGGATCTCCTGCTTATTCACTGTCACTGCAGTCTTTGTGCCGTCGAGTTTTTTATTTCCGCAGCCTGCCATCATTCCTGCCGCTGTAACGCAGACAAGAGCAGTAACTGCCGCTTTCTTTACTAAATTTCTCATTTCATCCTCCATCTATCCGTCCATAAGAATCACGGTCCGGCTCTTATTCCATAATACTTGATTATAAACGTTTTCACCTTTAAGAGCAAGGAATTTCACGAACTTACACGACATTTCACAAATTATCCACAAGTCTTTCCGGGAAAATATCCGGTATCCACAGACCGGATGTTTTTTCCCGTGGATAACCCTAAGCTTAGCTGATTCTTCCCTTTACTCCAGTGGTTCTGCCAGTTTTGCCAACTCCCCCGCAAACTTCATCAACTCTTCGATCAGCCTTCCCTGTGGTGTCAGGATAAATTTCGGCTCCTGATCCGCCTTAAACTGCAGTCCTCTCCGGTACTGCGCCATAATAGCCGGGATACCTGCGGGATCCAGCTTAGCCTTTTCATAGAGCGTGATCCGGACATCTTTTCCAAGCTGCTTGATCTCCGTCACATATCCCTGATGAGCAAGGGCCTTCAGTCTTGCAATGGCAAGAAGATTCAGTACTGCTTTCGTCGGCTCACCAAAACGGTCGATCAGCTCTTCCAGCATATCGTCATACTCCTGCTGACTCTCAATACCGGCAATTCGCTTGTAAATATCCAGTTTCTGAAATTCGTTGCTGATGTAGGAATCCGGAATAAATGCATCGATATTAAGATCAATGGTCGTCTCAAAATCATCCATAGTCTGGATTCCCTTAGCCTCCTTGACAGCCTCACTGAGCATTTTGCAGTAAAGGTCATAGCCCACCGCGTTCATATGGCCATGCTGCTGAGCTCCAAGAAGATTTCCTGCTCCACGGAGCTCCAGATCCTTCATGGCGATCTTAAAGCCGCTTCCAAGATCCGAATATTCCCGCATGGCGCTGAGTCGCTTTTCCGCTGTCTCCTGAAGCATCTTATTCTTCGTATACATCAGAAACGCATAGGCAGTACGGTTAGAACGTCCTACACGTCCGCGAAGCTGATACAGCTGAGAAAGACCATATCGGTCGGAATCATGGATGATCATGGTATTTACATTGGAGATATCCAGTCCCGTCTCAATAATGGTAGTGGAAACCAGTACATCCACATCTCCGTTGATAAAATCATACATCACCTGCTCCAGTTCCCTCTGGCTCATCTGACCATGGGCAAAATCCACCCTGGCTTCCGGCACCAGCTTCGATATGCGAAGAGCTACCTCCGCAATATCATTAACCCGATTGTATACATAATAAACCTGGCCGCCACGTCGAAGTTCCCTGCGGATAGCCTCCCGGACAGTCTCCTCATCATATTCCATAACATACGTCTGGATCGGCACACGGTCCATAGGCGGCTCTTCCAGAACACTCATGTCACGGATACCAATGAGACTCATATGAAGAGTTCGGGGAATCGGAGTTGCAGTCAGTGTCAGCACATCCACATCTTTTTTCATCTGCTTGATCTTTTCTTTATGAGTGACACCGAAACGCTGTTCCTCATCAATGATCAGAAGTCCCAGATTCTTAAATTCCACATCTTTGGAAAGAACCCTGTGAGTACCGATCACAATGTCCACCTGGCCTTTTTTGATCCCCTCGATGGTCTTTTTCTGCTGGGCAGAAGTACGGAACCGGCAGAGAAGATCCACTTTCACCGGAAATTCCTTCATACGCTGCACAAAGGTGTTGTAATGCTGTTGGGCAAGAATGGTAGTGGGCACCAGATAAACGACCTGGCGGCTTTCCTGAACTGCCTTAAACGCAGCTCTTAAAGCAACCTCCGTCTTACCGTAACCAACGTCACCACACACAAGACGATCCATGATCTTGGTACTTTCCATGTCCTTCTTGGTATCCTCGATGGCTGCCAGCTGATCCTCTGTCTCCTCATAAGGAAACATTTCTTCAAATTCCTTCTGCCAGACCGTATCCGGGCCACAGACATAGCCCTCTTTTTCCTGGCGGACCGCATAAAGCTCCACCAACTCTTTTGCGATATTTTTAACCGCACCCCGGACACGGCTCTTGGTCTTGTTCCACTCCTGTCCGCCAAGTTTATTCAGCTTGGGTGTTTTTGCATTTTCGGAAGATCCGGAATATTTCTGCAAAGCATCCAACTGGGTTGCCAGGATGTAGAGATTGCTGCCACCACGGTACTCAATCTTGATGTAATCTTTTACAACTCGGTTCACTTCCACTTTTTCGATTCCACGATAAATTCCAAGTCCATGTTTTTCGTGGACAACAAGATCCCCGATGGAAAGCTCCGCAAAATCCTGGATACGGTTTCCACTGTACTTTTTCTTCTTTTTGCGCTTCTTCTGCTCTTTGCCGAAAATGTCTGTTTCCGTCATCACCGCAAATTTGATCAGCGGATACTGGAAACCACGGCGCGCATGGCCATAAACAACCATGATCTCGCCGGGGCTTATGATACGGTCTGTATCCTGGCTGTAAAAAGCATTCAGGCCTTCCTCTGAGAGATCCTTTGCCAGACGCTCTGCCCTTGTCCTGGAACCGGAAAGCAGGGCGATCCGGTACCCCTGGCTTTTATACTGGAGAAGATCTTTTACCAGAAGTTCAAAACTGCTGTTGTAAGAATCCACAGATTTCACCGTGAGATCAAATTCCTCATTGATCTTCCAGCCGGAACGTCTCGGAGAAAGTGCGGACACAGCCACGCAGTTCCGTCTGTTCAGTTTCTTCTGCACTTCCTGAAAACCACAGAGCCACTGTTCCGGAAGATTTGCCTCGCCTTTTTCCTCCCTGTGCATGCGGCTCTGACGGTACTCTTCCTCCACACCTTCGCCGTTTTCTGCCAGATGGTTCAGCTCCTCCAGAAACAGCAGTGTTTTTTCTTCCGGAAAATAATCCAGGAAAGATACCATATCCTCGCAGTCCATCTTTTCTGTAGCCGGATAAATGGTGATCTCATCTATATTTTCCAGAGATCTCTGGCTTTCTGCATCAAAACTCCGGATGGAATCGATCTCATCATCCCAGAGTTCAATACGCCATGGATTCTCCTCCGTCAGCGGATAGATATCAATGATCCCTCCCCGCACGGAAAACTGTCCCGGAAGCTCCACCTGGCCAACCCGCTCATATCCCAGATCCACCAGATCTGCTTTCAACTGATCCAGATCGATCACACTGTCACTTTTAAAATGAAGAAGGCTGCTTTTGATCTTTTCCAGAGGCATCAAAAAATCCATGCATCCGTCTATGCTGGTAACCACCGTCACTTCTTCCTGCTCCAGAAGTGCCCGGATCACACGCATCCGCTGCCGGATCAGAAGATTTCCATGAATGTCTGCCTGAAAAAACAGAAGATCTTTTGCCGGATAAAAATATACATTTTTGTCATAGAAGCGGTAATCCTCATAAATTTCCTTTGCGTTACGTTCATCATCCGCAAGGATCAGATGACATGGAAAAAGCCCGGAAAGTCCATACATCAGATGGACTTTCTGGGACTCCATACATCCGGAAACATTAAGAATTCCGCGGTTTGCGCCACAGCGCTTTTTTATTTCTTCAAACTCTGCAAGGCCCTGCAGAGGCTGCAAAAATGCTTCCATACAAACCTCAATTCTTAGGCTTTTTCCTGTTATACTTATTCATCGCCGCATCCACGCCCTCGGACAGGATCATTTCTACGGCCTCTGCCGCATCATTAATTCCCTCGTCCACAAGCTTGCGGTCGCTGTCCGAAAAATGACCCAGCACAAAATCTGCCAGATCCCAGTCTTTCGGTTTCGCACCAACACCAACACGGATACGGATAAACTTCTCAGTTCCAAGACGACGGATAATATCCTTGATCCCGTTATGTCCGCCTGCACTGCCTTTTTTGCGGATACGAAGCTGTCCCGGTTCCAGATCGATATCATCGTAGATCACGATCAGCTCTGTCTCCGGATCGATCTTGAAATAGCTGGACATCTCCTGAATCGGACCGCCGCTTAAATTCATATAGGAAAGCGGTTTCATCAGAATGGCTTTTTCACCGCCGATGATGCTTTTTCCATACATGGCATTAAATTTTACGCCGCCCTGTGGGATATTATGCTTCTCCACAAGGCAGTCGATGGTGTCAAATCCCATGTTATGGCGGGTAGCCTCATACTGCTTTCCCGGATTTCCCAAACCTGCAATTAAATACATAAAAACTCCTCAATTAGTTGAAATATACCATCTCATCAGCAAGAGGCTCGCACACTTCCACATGCTCTGCATAAAGTACAATACCCTCTCCCTGATATTCCATTCTCTTTTCAAAAGCAACCTTCGCGGTAACTTCCACCCACTGTCCTTCTGCAATCTTCGGGGCAAAAGCGCTTTTGCAGATATATCCCAGGAATGTGGTATCATCTGCACAACATGTCATGGCTGTTCTTCCTGGAACAAAGAATTTGCTTCCCATTCCACGCGGTTTCAGGGCACGTGCCTTGAAATGGACAGTTTTTCCGACGTAACGGTCCGGATGATCCATGGAATCTACAAACCAGATGCCGTAATCCTCCGGAAGGATATCGATCACCGGTGCATCAATATCAAACGGCATCTCATCTTCAAAAAGATCACCAAGCTCGCCTTCTTCATCCTCAAAGATGATCTCTGCACGCTGGTTTACCACCTTGATGCTTCTTCTGTAGGAAGGAAGCGGATCCTCTTCCTGACAGCGGTTAAAGATAACCATATCTGCATTACGGACCATGTCCATAAAAAGGGACTTCATGTTGGCCATATAAACCTGGAATGTGCTGGCATCCACACAGGTAATGTGCTGTTCCACACCCCAGCCCGCCGGTTTTTCCATCTCTTCAAACTTGCTTACCAGCCACATGCCATTGTACTCAATAATCACACGTTCCGGCTGATGCAGGATATCCATTGCCGCAAGTCTCTCCGGTGTCAGTTCTTCCTCGCTGTCGATAACCTCCACAACGGTGTTGCTCTTTTTCAGGGCTTCCTCATCATACTCCTCTTCTCCTTCTTCGCAGAGGATAAGAAGTGTTTTTCCCTCAACCTGAAAATAATCCTGCTGCAGGGTAAAGCTCAGGAAAGAGGTCTTGCCACTTTCCAGAAAACCTGTGATCAGATAAATGGGAACTTTGATCTCTTCCATAAATTTATCCTGTAAGATACTATCCGTTAATCCGGACAGTATCCATTTCCTTTCTGTAATATAAAATCTGAAAAATTTCTCTTATGTTCTGTTTTTATGCGATTCCAAAAAGCTCTTCCAGAGCATGCTCATCAAGTTTGGAACCGATCACGCACAGACGGCCTGTATATTCCGGTGCGCCCTCACGGATCTCGGTTTCTTCCGGAACCATATCAAAATAGATCCATGTTCCGTCCTCTGCCGGAAGCATTCCTTTTGCACGGAGGATGATACCATATTTGTCAGACTCGGAAAGTGCCTCAAGGATCTTCTCAAGTCCCTCACGTGTGAATTTTTTAATTGTCTCACGGCCCCAACTTGTGAAGACCTCATCTGCATGATGGTGATGATGGTCATGTCCACAGCCGCACTCACCGTCGTGGTGATGATGGTGCTCATGCTCTTCGTGATCATGGTCATGTCCACAGCCGCACTCCTCATCATGGTCGTGGTGATGGTGATGCTCATGCTCCTCGTGATCATGGTCATGGCCGCAGCCACACTCGTCATCATGATGATGGTGATGATGCTCATGCTCTTCCTCAAGCATTTCCTGCTCCAGAGATACCGGATGCTCCATAACCTCTACCAGTTTCTTTCCGTCAAGGTTCTCAATCGGAGTTGTGATGATGGCTGCATCTTTATTCAGGCTGCGAAGAAGCTCCAGGGACTCCTGAACTTTCTTCTCAGTTGCGATATCTGTACGGCTCATGATGATGGCGCCTGCATACTGGATCTGATTGTCAAAGAACTCACCGAAGTTCTTCATGTACATCTTGCATTTCTTGGCATCAACAACAGTTGTATAGCTGTTCAGTTTGATGTCAACCTCATCCTGAACACCCTGTACAGCTTTGATAACGTCAGAAAGTTTACCAACTCCGGATGGCTCGATGAGGATTCTGTCCGGGTTGTATTTGGTAACAACTTCTTTCAGGGAAGTACCGAAATCTCCAACCAGTGAGCAGCAGATACATCCGGAATTCATCTCACGGATCTGGATTCCGGCCTCTTTCAGGAAACCACCGTCAATACCGATCTCACCAAACTCGTTCTCGATCAGCACGACCTGCTCACCCTGAAATCCGTCTTTCAGAAGTTTTTTGATCAGAGTTGTTTTTCCGGCACCAAGGAAACCGGAGATAATATCAATTTTTACCATTTTGTATACACTCCTTTTAACGTAGTTTGACCAGGAAGTGTTTATACCCCCTGGTTGTATCCTGTTATGATCATGATGGAAGAGAAAAATTCTTGTTTCTCTCTCTGTTATCATTATATCCATTTTGTAAAACAGACATTCGTGTTCTGTTTTGCATCCAGATTAAGACAGGGATGTGAAAAGCTCACATCCCTGAAAATCGTTCCTCTTATCAGCCGTTGATCATAAAGCTCATAAGTTTGTCGATGTCCTCTTTCTCTGCTGCAACGATCTCAAGTTCCGGGATCTCACCGCCGGAGAAGATGTTTGCAAGAGATACATACTGAGAAAGTTTGGATTTCAGGTTCAGTCTGTCTCCCTCTCCTGTTACAAGCTCTACTCTGCCTTTGCAGCTGTCAATTACCTCAAAAAATTTATCAATATCTGTAATATGTGTTACTTTCATTTGAAATTCTCCTTTCCTATTAAAGGGCTGTTCTTAACTCTTTTCTGTAAAATTATACCCTAGTGTTCAAAAAAAAGCAATCCCCGGCGCTCAAAAACAATCACAGATATTCACCTCAAATATCATTTCTCTTTGTCACATTTCTTCAATTTTAACGGTACAGTCACGCCTTCCTTTTGTCCATATCATAAGATAAACCTTAAATCCAAGAGAATCTCTGGCGGTTGTAAAAGGTTCCTCTCTGAGTACTTCTGATTCTATGCCCCGGGCTTTCAGCTCTGCCTGCCGTTCCTTTGCTTTTTTCATCAGAGCTTCCAGCTGTTTATCTGCTTCCTTTCCAAAGGACCGGTCTCCATATCCGGCGGAAGCTTCTTTAAGCTTCCTGGAAAGGCACTCCGTCACTTTGATATGTTTTGTACAGTGAAGCATTCCTGCCAGTTTCCGTGCCATCCATTTAAACGGAAATCTCCGATAAATTTCAAGCCATCTGATGAAACTGTCATCATCTGCCTGCTCTGCAATCTCTTTCATAACAGAAATCGCCTTTTGTGAAGGAACCCATGGATTTTCCCGAGGCACAATATACTTCTCCGGCACAGCCGGATAACAGCAGTAATTCAGAGGTGGAAACTCCACCAGTGCGGAAAGCTTCTCTTCCAGTGCATTACAGCTGTCACCGCCAATATAATCATATTTGTCACGCAGGATCGCCAGACGGTACTCCAGCTGCCGCAGATATTCATATCCTTCCACCCAGAAATGTCCGATCTGACTGTAATCGTAGAGATGTTTTTCCAGAGTCAGGGTTTCAAAAAACAGCGTCACTACCGAATCGTCCTGATGCACAACCAGAATGTATTCCCTTCCCTGACGGCTTAGATCTGCCAGGATCTCCCCCTCATAGTCCGGCTTGTATACACCAGTCATACGGGCATTTCCGAAGACGAGAAAACTTTCTACAGCGTCATTCATAAGATACACAAGACGTATCTCTCCGTTCCGTACATAAATATCCTGAGAATCTTTTTCATTCACTGCCACCAGTTCAAACTGATCTTCTCCGAGCAGCTCTGCAAGCTTCTGAAAGGCATCTGGCAGCTCTTCAAAGGCCTTCTCGGAAACGTATCTCTCCGGCGCTGTTTTTCCCGCAGTATTATTTCCAGTATTCATCAATTACCTCTTTGTTCAGTTTTTCTCCGATGACGATCATGATCTCCTGGCCAAGTTTCGTTGGCTGGATACAGATCTCATGGCGGGTGGCATTCAGCTCCAGCCACTGTCCGTCTTCTTTCTTAAGAAAACCTTTTACGCGGAAAACATCTCCGCAGGACGGGTCGTTCAAGATCTTTTCTGCTGTTTCCCGAAGTTCCTCTTCGCTCTTATGAACATTCATAAAAAACAGGGAATCAAATCCACCGCCTTCTGCATAGGATTCTTTCACATAATCTTCTGCCACATACCTGCAGTTCAAGATCTTTTCCAAATCTTCGTCTGTAAAATCATCCCAGTTTTTATCCATGATTTCGCTGTCCAGACGGCGCTTACACTGGATCTGACCAAGTGCACGGTTGAGATGTTCCTTTGTGCTGTGGATCTCTTCCTCTGTAGCTTCCTGACTCCTGCTCAGAAGTACGCAACCTGCATCTGCCACCTCGGAAGCCAGCAGATAATCCGCTTCCGCAGAAAAATCCTCCGCAAGCTTGGCATCCACAATAGCGATCACATTTCCGATCTCATACCACTTATCTAGTGGTTCCTCATGGAGGGCGTCAAAAAACTCATCCACATCAAAGATTCCGGATGGTTCCACGATCACACGGTCATAACCGCACATTCCCATGGCGATCAGTTTTGTCTTAAATCGACGTCTGTGACAGTCCGCGTCACATCCACCAGAAACCATCTCCAGCTCACAGTTGTCTCCCATCAGATCCTGAAGCAGCATCATATCCACATTTACTGCCCCGAAATCATTTTCCAGGATACCGATGTTCATGCCTTTTTTCAGAAGATAGGAGGCATATTTTTTTATAAATGTTGTCTTCCCGGATCCGAGAAATCCGGTTATCAGATCAATTTTTATCATATTTCTTCCTTTACTTTATCTCAATAATACTCCTGTCCGGCAGACACCGGACTGTTACCAGTATATAATCTTTTGCCCACAAAGAAAAGAGGCGGCCCTGAAAAATCTTCTCAGAACTGCCTCTTTCCGGCTATTTTACCCTTTTATGATTATGTATGAAGATTACTTTGTAAACAGATCTACCAGATCCTGGCCGTCATCATAACCCTGAGCTTTCAGCTCCTGAACGAACCACTCGTCTACGCCGTCTACTGCTTCCTTGAAGGAATCGATATCCATGTCCTCTTTCTCTGTGAAAGTTACACCGTTTTTGTCTGCCCAGCGTGTTTTGATCTCATCATCGCTGGAACGGTTGATGTAACGCTCATACTCAACAGCTTTCTGACCACACTCATCAACAACTGCCTGCTGCTCCGGTGTCAGTGCATCGTAAACATCCTGGTTGATGCAGAAGAACAGACAGTCATAAATGGCATCCCACATGGAGCAGTATGGCTGAACTTCCTGTACACTTGCTGCATCGATTGCAGGTAACGGGTTCTCCTCGCCCTCTACGGTGTTCTGCTGAAGAGCTGTGTAAGTCTCAGACCAGTTCATGTTTGTGGCATCTGCGCCCCATCTCTTATAGCATTCCATAAGAAGGTTGGAACCAGCCACACGAACCTTCAGATTCTTCATATCATCTACAGATTTTACCTCATGCTTGCTGTTTGTCAACTCACGAAATCCGTTCTCTGCAATACCCATGCAGTGAAGTCCGTAGCCGTTAAGGATCTCCTTCAGCTTGTCTCCGGCCTCTCCGTCAAACTTCGCATCTGCATCATCGTAGGAATCATAGATGAACGGCAGGGATACCACATTGAAGCGTGGATCAAATGCAGAATAGATCAGATTGGAATGCATGGAGATCTGTACCGGGTCTCCGTTCATCAATGCCTGGATTCCCTCGGACTGATTTCCGTTTGTCAGCTGATCCGCTGCGTAAATGTTAACCTTGACCTTTCCTCCGGTAGCCTTTTCCATGAGTTCACCGAACTTACGTCCTCCATCAGCCCAGGTACTTGTCTCCGTTGTGGAGCATGCAAAGTTCCAGGTTGTCTCAGGCCAGTTCAGATCACTGTAATCCTCCACGGTATCTACCGAATCCTCTGTAAACAGATCTACAAGATCCTGTGCATCGTCATAGCCTGCACTCTTAAGCTCCTTTACAAACCAGTCGTCGATTCCGTCTACTGCTTTCTTGAAAGAATCGATATCCATATCCTCTTTCTTTGTAAAAGTCACACCGTTGCTCTTCTCCCAGCGGCTCATGATCTCCTCGTCGCCGGAACGGTTGATATAACGCTCATACTCAACAGCCTTCTGACCTGCCTCATCAACAACCTGCTGCTGTTCCGGTGTCAGGCTGTCATAGATATCCTGGTTGATACAGAAGAACAGACAATCATAGATTGCATCCCACATGGAGCAGTACGGCTGTACCTCCTGTACACTGGCTGCGTCGATCGCAGGCAACGGGTTCTCCTCACCCTCTACCGTATTCTGCTGAAGTGCTGTGTAGGTCTCAGACCAGTTCATATTTGTGGCATCTGCCCCCCATCTCTTATAGCATTCCATAAGAAGGTTGGAACCGGCCACACGAACCTTCAGGTTCTTCATGTCGTCTACTGTTTTTACTTCATGCTTGCTGTTTGTCAGCTCACGGAAACCGTTCTCTGCGATTCCCATACAGTGAAGTCCGTACTCACCAAGGATTTCTTTCAGCTTTTCTCCGGCCTCACCATCAAATTTTGCATCTGCGTCATCGTAAGAATCATAGATAAACGGCAGGGATACTACATTGAATCTCGGGTCAAATGCAGAGTAGATCAGATTGGAATGCATGGAGATCTGTACCGGGTCTCCGTTCATCAGTGCCTGGATTCCCTCGGACTGATTTCCGTTTGTCAGCTGGTCTGCTGCATAAATATTAACCTTGACTTTTCCGCCGGTTGCTTTTTCCATAAGCTCACCGAATTTACGTCCGCCGTCAGCCCAGGTACTTGTCTCCGTTGTAGAGCATGCGAAGTTCCATGTCATCTCCGGCCAGTCAAGATCACTGTAATCCGCGATGGTATTAAAGGAATCACTTCCGTCTCCGGCATCCTTTGAGCTCTGGCTTCCTGTGTCAGAAGACTGGTCTCCTGTATAGGAGCCCTCTTTTGCAAGCGCCTTCGGAAGAGCTGTGGAAACAGCCGGAATATAAGTGATGATCAGAAGAACTGCAACGGATGCAGCGATCATCGGCATAACTGCTCTGGAGATCTGCTGAAGAGTAACCTCCAGACCTTTTTTGATCTTGATACTGATGGCAACGAAAAGGTTTACACCTACAGGAGGTGTTACCTGTCCGATCGCAAGGTTAACTGTTGCCATAACACCGAATGCTACCACATCATAGCCCAGAGCCTTACATACCGGAAGCATGATCGGTACAAAAATATACATTGCAGAGTTTGCATCAATGAAGCATCCTGCGATCAGGAAAATGATGTTTACGATCAGAAGGAAAGTAAACTGATTATGTGCAATGCTGGCAAGAAGCTCCGATGCCGCATTTGCAATACCAAACTTGGTACATACAAAAGAGAACAGGGAAGCACTCGCTACGATCAGCATGATTCCGCCTGTTGTCTTTGCAGAATCCACAAGAATGTCAAACAGATCTTTGAGCTTAACCTCACGGTAGATCACCATACCAACAAACAGACCGTAAACAACAGATACTGCTGCAGCCTCAGTTGGTGTAAAGATACCACCGTAAATTCCCCCGAGGATGATAACCGGCATCAGGAATCCCCAGAATGCATCTTTAAATGTAGCCCAGCGCTCTTTTGCAGAAGCTTTTTCACGGGATGGCTGAATGTTATGTTTCTTTGCCTCGATCATAACGATGATCACAAGAGCAACACCCATCAGAAGTCCCGGAACGATACCAGCCATGAACATATCTGCAATAGATACACCTGTGATGGAAGCGTATACAACGAATGCGATACTCGGCGGTATGACAATGGCGATGGAACTGGAGGTTGCCATCAATGCCGTGGAAAACGGTGCGGAGAAACCGCCCTGCTCAACCATAGCCGGGATCAGAACTGCTCCAAGTGCCGCAACAGTTGCAGGACCGGAACCGGAGATCGCTCCGAAGAAGCAGGCTACGATAACACATACAATGGCGATACCGCCCTTTTTATGTCCTACGCAGGTATCTACGAAGTTGATCAGTCGTTTGGAAATACCGGCTTTTGCCATGATGTTTCCGGACAGAACGAAGAACGGGATGGCAAGAAGCAGGAATTTACTGATTCCGGAGTACATGTTTGTAGCTACGATGGTCAGTGATGTGCCGGAATAAAGGATGGCACATACAGATGACAGACCCAGGCAGATCGCAATGGGAAGTCCCAGGATCAGGAAAATAAAGAAGGAGATAAATAAGATTGCACTGATCATTTATTTGTCCTCCTTTTCATCATCTTTTTTCAGGCAGAAGTCCAGGCAGTACTCAATAAAATGAAGGATCATACAGACTGCTCCGATCGGCACAAAGGACCAGAAGATCCACTCCGGCCAGTTCAGTACGAAAGTTCTCTTGCCGTTTGCCAGCTGTGTAAGAACTTTGTCCATTCCATACTTAAATAAAATTGCGGAAAAAACAATGCTCAGGACTGTGATCAGGATCACAGATGGTTTTTCCAGTTTTTTCGGAAGACGGTCCGTAACCAGTGTCAGACTTACCAGTCCTCCTTTTTCACGGCAGGCAAGTGCTGCTGCCAGAAGTGTGATGAGAACAAACACCGCTACAACAAGCTCTTCTGTAAAAGACCATGAGCGGTGGATGACCTTACGGGAAAATACATTTCCCACAGTCAGCACAAGGATCAGCAGTGTGGAAATGACCAGTACGATTTTTTCTACTGCTGCAAGTGCGTTCATGAGTTTTTTGTACACTTTCATACTCTTTCCCCTTTTGTGTATTTTTTCCGGTTTCAGATCCTTACCGCGTGGTTTAAAATGTTTTGGATAAAAAAAATCCGTCCCCTTTCAGGGACGGATATAAAATTCCGCAACCACCCTGTTTCTCCATTGAAACAAGCACGATTCTGCAACGTACCGGCATACGCGACTTCTGTAACGGGAAGCACCCGTGAAAACCTACTTACTTATCTGAAACTTTCGGCTTTCCTTCTCAGGGATGATATTCAAGCCAGTTCCGACGCTGCATCACACCAGCCACAGCTCTCTGAAGACGGTTCCTCTGTCTTTACTGATTCCCTTCATGGAATTTACTTCTGTTATGTGTTAACTCTTTAATGAGTTAAATCAATTCTAACTCTGTTTGTTTTGATAGTCAAGTTTTTTTTTCAAAAACTCCTTCAGGCGTTCTTTCCTTCTCCGGCGAAGTACTCCTTCACAAGCTTTACAACCACACCGGAAAGCAGGAATACTGCGATAAGGTTAGGGATCGCCATCAGACCGTTGAAGGTCTCTGCGATACTCCAGAGAAGTCCAAGGTCAACAGTTGCACCGATGATTGCTACCAGAGAGTACAGTACCATAAAAGGTCTGATAGCTTTTTCCTTAAAAAGGAACTCCGCACATCTGGCTCCGTAAAGTCCCCATCCAATGATAGTGGAAAATGCGAAGCAGCACATGGCAACTGCTGTAAAGATGGAAACCCAGTTTCCGTATGTACTGGTAAAACCGCTGATGGTAAGCTCCGCTCCTGCTGCTGCGCCATAACCAACCGGCACCCCGCTGCAGAGGATGACAAGCGCTGTCAGCGTACAGATCACGATCGTGTCCGTGAATACCTCAAAGATCCCGAAAAATCCCTGTTTTACAGGTTTTCTGGTGTCTGCACAGGCATGTGCGATGGAACCGGTACCAAGACCTGCCTCATTGGAAAAAATACCTCTGGAAACACCTTTTTTCATACTCATGAAAAAGCTTCCTACTACGCCGCCTGTCACAGATGCCGGATTAAATGCCCCTCTGATGATAGCGCTGAAAACCCCCGGAACATTTTTCCAGTTGATGATAACTACACCGACGGCAAGAATAATATAAAACAATGCCATAAACGGTACCAGCTTTTCTGTAACCTGGCCGATCCTTTTGATTCCGCCAAGCAGGATCATTGCCACAAGAATCGCAAGGATGATCCCCATAACAAGGTTTACCGTAGAAGTATTGTCTGCAGCGATCACATTGTAATTGATCAGTGCAGAATCAATAGCTGTTGTAATGGTATTAACCTGGGTTGCATTTCCGGTTCCGAAAACAGTCAGCACACCGAAAGCGGAAAACAGATACGCCAGCCAGTGCCAGTGTTTCTTAAGGCCGTTCTTGATGTAATACATTGGTCCGCCAACCAGATCTCCGTTGGCATTTGTTTCACGGAAATGTACCGCAAGTGTTACTTCGGAAAACTTCGTACACATTCCAAGAAGTGCGGAAAACCACATCCAGAACACAGCTCCCGGTCCTCCGATAGCGATGGCACCTGCCACACCTGCAATATTTCCGGTTCCCACGGTAGCAGCCAAGGCGGTACAGACAGCCTGAAACGGTGTCAGACTTCCATCAGAAGCCTCACGTTTACGAAGCATACGTCCGATGGTTACCTTGATGGCATAAGGAAATTTCCGGATCTGGAGAAAATTCGTGCGGATACTTAAATAAAGACCCACACCAATAATACAAATCATTGCAGGAACGCCCCAGATGAAATTGTTTATGGCAGCATTCACTGATTCAATAACAGATAACATTCTATAACCCTTCCCTTATTTAATTTTGTCTTTTCGGTCAGTACGTTTGTTTGTACAAAAAAGACGATTCTTTAAATTATAGCACATTTTCTGTCGAATGTATAAGAGAAAAGCTTTATAATTTTACTATGATAAAGAAAGGAAGTGAATAAAAGCTGCCAATCCTGTTGTCAAATATGTGATACACCTGTAGTAAAAATACTTATCTGTGGTCAGTATCATTTTCCGTATCGTCCAGGAATGTAAATATATATCCCCAGTATTTCTCCAGGATCTTGCCTCTGCTTCCATAGATCTCATGCTTTGTTCCGATCATATGGATATAATCGCAGGTGGTTTTTCCCTGACGGTTGATCTTTCCGGCAAAATTCTTCAGGGCACGGACAGACACTAGATCTTCGGTCTGGGCCTGGATGAGCAGCATTGGTGCCGTATATTTTTTCCATCCGTAGAGACGCAGATACCAGCTCATTTCCGCAGAAGCCCAGAGCCAGCCGTAGGACGGAGACCAGGTCTGGAGTTCTTTGTGCTCTGCGCGGAGATTTTTGTAACGCTCATATCTTGGTTTTGATGTTGCGGAACTTGTCTCAAAAGAACCGCCGCCATCATATGGTTTTTTGCCTGCTACGTATTCTTCATCTTTTCCCAGAATGCACTTCTCCAGAGCGATTCCGGTGGCTGCAGGCCACGGAACATTTCCGGTAAGAGGCCGGATCATCGGGGAGGAAAGAATTACTTTGTGAAACCAGTCCGGCTCCCAGGCTGCAGCAATACCACCGATGGCACCACCCATGGAATGGGCAAAAAGATCCAGCGGCAGCTCCGGATGTGCTTTCTTTATGTAGCGGCATGCTTTCAGGAAATCGCGGATATATCGCCTCCATGTATCGATGTGGACCAGAGACGGATCTGCAGTAAGGCGATAGCTTCGGCCATGACCGCAATGCTCCGGAATATATACGTGATAGCCTTCCTTAAGAAAATAATAGGCCACTTCATCATATTTTACTGCTGATTCTGTAAATCCGTGGCTGATGACCACCACACCTTTTGGCGCATCAGACAGATACTGCAGCATGTGGATCTTACCTGTGATCCGTTTGTTTTCGTTGCGAAATGGGTAGTCTGCTCCCGGTACATATAGTTCTCTTCTCCGGGCTGACAGATATGGCTCTACGGTATTTTTCATAGTTTCTTCGTATTCGTTCTCATGTATGATCTGCATATTGATTAAAAACCTCCCTTGCTTTTGGTGTATTGCTTTTTTCTCTGCGATTTATGTTTATCCTTTGTAAGATTTTTGAATGATCGTTGATTTCTGTCTTCTTACAGGATAACAGAATTCACTTCTTCCGGCAATGTTTTTTAGTCCATTTTGCTCTTTAATTTCTGTTGAAAAATACCCGGACATTTTCGCATGTACCGGGCATTTCTGTTATGATTTCTATTATGATTTCTGTTGTGTCAAGCGGATATTCGCAATCCCGAAAAGGACTTCCCTGATTCGGTTAAAAGAATTTCACAATGTCTTCCACATCTTTACGTTTCGGGCGTGCAGGCTCCTCTGCTGCTTTTCCGATTGCAATCACTGCAACTACGGTCTCTGTTTCCGGAATGGAAAGGATCTCACGGAGCTTATCTCCTATACGGAGTCCCATGATCACAGTTCCATAACCAAGCTCCCATGCTTTAAGAACCAGGTTCTCATTCTGAAGTCCCAGATCATAGCAGCCCCAGCCATTTCCAAGTTCATTATCCGGTGTACCGTCTTTCTGGAAACCGGAACGGTTCTGTACAAAAGTAGTAATGATCAGAGCCGCATTCTCTGCCTTGGGCTGGTTCATTTCCGGAAGGCATTCTTTGCTGATCTTCTCTACCATATCTTCAGATGTCACACAGTAATATCTTCCTGTCTGGGAGTTCTTCCAGCTTGGTGCTTCCTGTGCCGCCCTGATTATGGTAAGCAGCTCATCTTTTGTGATCTTTCCCTCCGGGCTGTATTTACGGATGGTTCTTCTCTCTTCGATCAGTTTCTGAAATTCCATATTGATCCTCCTCGTCTGGTGATGCAGAATTTGTGTAATCATTATTAAGTTCTGCGGTTATTGGTATGCTGATTTATATGTTCATATTTTTCATGAAATAATTTTAGCACAATACTGTGTTGAAATCAATTTGTACTGCGAACAACATATGTACTGTAAACATTGAACACTGCTGTTCGCAAAATCACAAGCTTTCTTCTCAGAATTCCAGCATCTGTCTGGAATCTGCACCCTCCTTCTTAAAATCAGAATTCAGAAACTCAATCTTCTTCGGCTGCACCTTGATCAGGTTCATGGTATGCGGCATTTTTTTCAGCGCATCCAGCGGGATCTTCCGAAACTCTGCCGCTGCATTATACTCATCAGAAAACGGTGCCACAAGCTCTGCCTCTCCTGTCACCTGCATTCCCTTCAGTTTGCCAAAGCCCTCATATTTATCAAAAATGGCCAGACACACATTCTTATTCTTTTCCAGTGCGGCAAACTTCTCGCCGCCTTCGGAAAACATCCAGAATGCACCATGATGATACGTATACTCGATAGGTGTGCAGCGCACAAACTCTCCCGCACCCGTTGCCAGTGCACAGGTTTTATTTGCCAGAATATACTCTTCCACTGCTTTCTTCAACTTCGCTTCATCCAGCTTTACACTTTCTGCATCTTTTTTCTTCCAGTAGGACGCCGCCTCTTCATATTCTTCATGGGAAAGATCTGTTTTTTCCAGAATCTCCTCACATTCATCTTTATCCAGGCACAGCGGGATTCCAGTTACACTGTTTACGTTAAACCCACTGTACCAGGTTCCTGTTACCTCCAGGATATCTCCTACTTTATAGTCGGAAGAATACTCGTCATTCTTTTTGATTACTTTGATCTTTGCCATTTTTTTGCGCCTCCTGTTTTTTTTCTATACAAACGGATTATAAAATCTACCAAAACGGATGGTCACTGTAAGGCTGATAATAAGCAGCACAACACCCAGCCCCAGAGTAATGAAATCTCTTTTTACAAAAGGTCTCTTCATATACCAGCTGCGCTTCTTATTCTTTCCGAATCCGCGAAGCTCCATGGCGTTGGAGATCACATCGATCCGGTTCAGACTGGTAAGAATCAGCGGCAGAAGAATATTTACAGAATTTTTCAGCCGGGCAAAAAAGTGCTCATTTTTTCCAAGCTCCACTCCTCTGGCCTGCTGCGCCTGACTGATGCTGTGATAATCCCTCTGGATATCCGGAATGTAGCGCAATGCGATCGCAACAGAATATCCAACTTTATAGGAAATGCCAATGCTGTTCAGACTGGCCGCAAATTCACTTGGATTGGTAGCAGAAATGAAAAGGATCGCTACCGGCAGCGCCACAAAATATTTCAGGGAAATATTCAGCATATAAAACAGCTGCTCCTGTGTCACATCATATCTCCAGAACAGATGACAGATGATATGTTTTGTCCCATACAAAGTCGTACCCTGATTCGGGTCAAACAGAAAAATAAACAGATTGTTCAGAAGCAGAAATACCAGCATAAAAATCATCATAAAGCGGACTTCTTTAAATTTGATCCTGCTGAGTTTAAATGCGGCAATACTCACCGCAAACAGCCCCAAAAGTACCCAGGTATTGTAGGTGATCATGCTGGCAAAGGTAAACAGCAGGAAAAAAGCAAGCTTGGTTGTACCGGTCAGCTTATGGACCACACTCTCCCGCGGCAGATAATTCAGTACTGTTTTAGCAGCCATGGCTACGCACCTCCCTGTCTTCCTTTATGAAACGTTCCACAAACGCTTCCGCCGGTGTGATATCCATATGGTTGGCCAGTGTGAACAGACTGGTCTCCTTCAAGGCCGCCTTCTGTATCAGCTCCGGATCACAGAGAACGGCTGCCGCACTTCTATCTGCAATCAGCTGTCCGTCTGCAAATACCAGTGCACGTGGTGTATATTCCAGCATCAGGTGCATGTCATGAGTGATCATTACAACCGTAACTCCCTGCTCATTTAAACCACGGAGAAATTCCATGATCTCTGTATAATGGTGGAAATCCTGGCCCGCGGTGGGCTCATCCAAAATGATCAGTTCCGGATTCTGCACAAGAACACTTGCAATTGTCACACGTTTTTTCTGCCCGAAACTTAAAGCAGATACCGGCCAGTTACGGAAGGGGTAAAGGCCGCAGATCTTTAAGGTTTCCTCCACTTTTTCCCGAATCTCTGCATCACTTTTTCCCATATTTTTAAGGCTTAATGCAACCTCATCGAAGATCATGGTCTTGGAGATCATCTGGTTGGGGTTCTGCATAACATACCCGATATACTTTGCTCTGTGACGAATATTTTCCTGAAGAAGATCTCTGCCGTCAAAAAGAATCTCACCGGAATCCGGCGTTTCAAAGCCGCACACAAGCTTGGAAAATGTGGATTTTCCGGCACCGTTTTTTCCGACGATGCTGACCATCTCGCCTTTCCCGATAGAAAGACTTACATTGCGAAGTGTCTGATGATCTTTTGTGTAACCAAAACTTAAATTCTTTACTTCCAGAAGAGGTGTTTTTTCTGCTTCTTTTTCTGCTGTCGGCTGAGCATGGAACCAGTTGTGGATCTTTGTTCTGTCTGATTCATTTATGATCACGGAATCCACATGGGAAGGTTTTTTCTCTGGAAGGATATCCACTCCTGCGTAGCGCATAGCTGTCAGATACAATGGCTCGCGGATTCCGTTTTCTCCCAGAAGCCCTGTGGAAAGCAGTTCATCCGGATGAAGATCTGCAAGGATTCCTCCGTCTTTCATAAGAATGATGCGGTCTACATTTCGCCACAGAACATCCTCGAGACGATGCTCGATGATCACTACAGTAGTATCCGTTTTTTCCTGGATCTCATCGATCAGCTCAATGGTCTGCTTGCCAGTGGCAGGATCAAGGTTCGCCAGCGGCTCATCAAAGAGAAGGATCTTTACCTGATCCACCATAACACCTGCAAGACTTACCCTCTGCTTCTGACCACCGGAAAGCTCATGGGGTGCATAGTCCATGTGGTTCTCAATCCCTACCAGTTCTGCCGCATGGCGGGTGATCTCATGCATCTCATTCTGGGGCGTGCAGCTGTTTTCCAGGGCAAAAGCAATGTCTTCCCCCACTGTCAGGCCGATAAACTGTCCGTCCGGGTCCTGTAATACAGTACCAACATGGGCAGACAGCTCGAAAATGCTGCTTTTTGGCGCATCGACGCCGTCTACAGTCAGCTCTCCGGTACATTCACCCGGATTGGAAAATGGATTCAGTCCGTTGATGCAGCCGGCAAGAGTGCTTTTTCCACAACCGGATGATCCGGCAATGAGAACTCTCTCACCTGGATAAATGTCCAGATTGATCCCCATCAGTGTGGGACGTTTCTGGGCACGGTACTGAAACGTAAAATTTTTAAAAGAAATAACAGGAGATTTTTTCTCAGTCATGTATTATTACCTCAATAAATCAATAAAACTTTCATATATTAAGAGAAGAAAAGCCTTTTCATATGCCTTATAAGCACAATGAAAAGGCTTTTTGTCAAAGTTTTACTCCTGGTCCAGAGAACCTTTCTTTGCAATGGTCTTCGTATAAGCCAGGATCAGAAGTCCACCTACTACAGCTCCGGTAATTGTGTTGGAAACTGCTGCAAACGCACCCTGTGCAAATACTTTATTTGCAGGTTCTGCATAGATCAGAATGTCAAGTACAGGAGCCACAACGACCCATCCGATCACATGTGCAACCACATTTGCGATTACAAAAATCGTTACTTTTCCTTTACCGAACTCACCTTCCTGAACATTCAGCTTCTTCGCAAAAACACCGATTACCACACCTACAAACGCAGAAGTGATAACCCAGCTCCACCACGGGCTTCCGCCCCAGGACAGATCTACCAGTGTGTGACCGATGAATCCGATCAGTCCACCTGCAACCGGTCCGTACATTGCTGCCAGCAGAGCCAGTACTGCATACTGAAGGCTGATGTTCGTATTCGGTACCGGACTTGGGATTGCCACAAAACGTCCGAGCACGAAAAACAGAGCCGCACCAATACCGATGGCTACAACATTTTTAATGCCGTTATTGTTGTTCATAGTCTCTTCCTCCCTCAGTTTCTCACACTGTCTTCATCACAAGCCACAGTGCGGACTCGCCGTGCAGACACATGAGAATTTCTGCTTCATTTATGAAACACGCATAGTATACGACTTTTCTGAAGAAGTTGTCAATGGACAGACGCTTTGTCTTTACGATTTACCACATAAATTCCCACACAGACAAGGAACAGTGCGATCAGGCTTCCCAGATTAAATGCCTGGCGTACTTCTCCCAGGACCAGTGCAGACAAAATTACGCTGAACAGAGGATTTACAAAGCCAAAGATTGCAACCCTGGATACATCATTCCATGCAAGCAGCACTGACCACAGTGTATAAGCCACGGCAGAAACCATTGCAAGATAAAAAATAATTCCAATCCCGGCAGCATTTACCACTCCCAGATGTCCGCCCATTATTTTTCCGATAAGAAACAGAACAATTCCACCCATAGTAAACTGTGTTCCGCTGAGTATTACCGGTGACACTTTTCTGGAAAAAATATTGATCAGTACTGTAGACATTCCATAAGAAAACTGCGCGATCAGGATAAATCCTTCTCCCGTGAGTTTAAATCCTGCATCCAGGGAATTTCCCATCAGGTTGATCACAACAACGCCTGCAAAACCCAGGATACATCCGATCATCTTTCTTCCTGTCATACGCTCCTTACGGAAAATAAAACAGGATAACAGAATCGCGATAAAGTTTCCAAGGCCTGTGATGATCGCACCTTTTACTCCGGAAGTATGCGCCACTCCGATATAAAAGAAGAAATACTGACACACCGTCTGCGCCAGGCAAACCGGTACTGCATATTTCAGGATCGTCCGGTCCGGGATCATCACTTTCCGTTCACTGATGGATGCAAAGATCAGTACCAGAATCCCTGCCAGTGCAAAACGCACTCCCGCAAAAACGATCTGGCTTGCGGTATCTGCAGAATCCACCTGCATCAGACGATATCCTGTCTTGATCAGCGGGATCGCACTTCCCCAGAGAAGACAGCAGACACAGGCAAGTGCCGCCACCACCCAGGTTTTTGTCAACGTTGTTTTTGTTTGTTCCATTTGTTTATTCTCTCTTTCCCAAAACTTCTTCCATCTGACTTAAGATGGATCTTATTTCATTTATTGCACTGATGCTGACATCTCGAAAATCAATCTTTTTCTCTTTTCCGCGAAGTTCCGATTCATAAGTTCTGGCTTTCTCTTCATCTTTGTCCTTATATCTGGCTTTTCCGATCAGCCAGGCATTGGAATCCGCATGATCCGGATATTCCGTACTTCCCTGGATCAGAAAATCCTTCGGCGTTTCTGTCAATGCTGTTTTCAGTTTTTCTGCTTTATTCAGAAATTCTTCCGTTACCTGCGGGTAATGTTCTTTTATATAGAAGAGATTTTTGTGAATACAGGTGGCACTTTTTTCCATCAGTTTCCGTTCTTCCGGATTCTTAAAATTATCATATTCCCCTGGTTTCACTTCCCAGCCACGGATAGACTTACTCAGTTCCATCAGCCAGTACACATGTCGTGAAACATCTTCCGGGAACATGAAATAGGTAGAAAATTCATGATCGATCATCGGCGCAAGGCTGATAATCTCGCCCTCTTTATCACAGAGAAAAGCTACATTCTCATAATGATAATTCTGGTCTCCCTTCAGAACAGAGATCAGTACCTGCATAGCAAGCTGTTCTGCCAGATCTTCGTGTTTCTGAAAAAATTCCGATTCAAAGATGTCCCGGTAATCGTAAAACATCTGGCAATAGTTCACATAATTATCTATATCGACTTTTTTATCCGGATACTTCCGGAAAAATTCCAGAAGATTCAGAAGGGACTCTCCCTCCTTATATGCCACAGGAACTGCGGTTCCATAATCGAGATATTTCTCATTTACCGCCTCATAACCCTCACAGATCGCCAGCTCATACTGTGGCGCAGGCATGAAATATTCATTAATGACCGTTGACCAGAATACCTCTGCATAAGCATATAGTGGTGTGGAAAATGGCTTGGATTTCGTCAGTGGTTTAAAGATCATGTTCCCTGGAAATATGGGGAAATGCTTTTCCCCGCTTACCACACCTACTGCTTCAGCTTTAAGGTTTCCAATGCGGTCTTTGTATTGATAATGTGTAACTTTATAACACATAGCAGTCATATCGTATTGCTTTCCCCTTCAATGTATAAGATGGTTCCCGGCCGGCAAGGCATTCACTTTTCAGCGGACGTTTGACGATGATCTTATCCGGATTCGCCTTGATCGCTGCATCAAAAAGATCCGTTTCCTCAGAGCAAGGTGGTTCCAGTTTCTGGATCAGCTGAAGTTTCTTATTGATCAGGCTGGATTTCTGCCTTGCCGGAAACATAGGGTCCAGATAGATCACGTCTACCGGATCAAGAAGTTTTGACATACATTCCACACTGTTTCCTTCAATCACTTTCATACGACTGGCAATGTCTTTCAGATCTATATTTTTCTTCGCACGGCGAATCGCATCTTTCAGAAGAGCTGCGATCACCGGATTCTGCTCATACAAAGTAACTTCATACCCCTGAGCAGCCAGAAGAAAGGCATCTTCCCCCATTCCGGCTGTGGCATCAATGGCCTTCCTGCCCTCTTTATCAGACTTGGCAGCTTTCACCAGCATCTCATGCTGCAGCCGTCCATTGGTCACTCTGTGCAGCATAGACTCTACGAAATCCCCCTGATAGGTCAAACCAAATCCCGACAGAGATACCCCTTTAGAATCAAACCGGACAGTAAGATAATCCCCCGGCTTATCCTGAATCGGCGCATCCGTCCTCCTGGCAAAAGACTCTGCCTGATCCCTTTGTCCACCCTTTCCAAGGCAGACTACGATTTTATTGTTCATTTTTGTTGTTCTCACTTCCATGGTTGTTTGTGGTAATCCTGAAGATATAAGTATAACATAGTATTACCAAAACATCGTATCATTTTTTTGAGAATGTCACATCATTTCTTAATGTTCCTCTTCCATCATTGCTTCAATCCATGCCTTTTTTGCATCCAATGCATTTGCTACCGCAATTTCAACAGTTTCACCGCAGGTAATGCACCCTGGCAAATCAGGATAAAAAGCCACAAATCCTCCCTCTTCCTTATCTTCTATAATTTCCATACGATAGGGCATTTCCATATAATCATTCAGCGTTTTCATTTTTATTCTCGGTCTCACTTTCGACTATTTGTCTTACCAGCTGGTAGATCGCTATTCCGTCTTTTCGGCCATTTCAACTCACAGCCTCTCAAGGAAGCTGACATAAAAAAAAAGTAAAAATCCTATATACAACGTTTTCTTTTTTCACTCTTGTAATATCTGATCTTTTCGTTTATAATAACCATTGGTTAGTATTGTTCTATATATTATCATAACCGTTGGTTAATATCAAGAGGTGAATTTTATGAATTTTTGTCCGGAAAGGCTGATCCAGCTTCGAACGTCCCTGAATATCAATAAAGCAGAAGCCGCACGCCAGCTGAATATTTCGGCTATGGCATACGGCCGTTACGAACGTGGAGAGCGTGAGCCCTCCTACCAATCTGCATGTTTTATCGCACAGACTTTTCATTGTAATGTAGATTTTTTATATGGAATATCTGACCAGATGGAAGCCGATCAGATCATCATCTCCCGTTCCGAATCACCGGAACTGTATGAACTGGTACAGACGATGCAGACAGACCAGGAACTGAGAAGCAGGATTTTTACTTATGTCAGGGAACTTTCATACAAAAAAACTGAGGAACTGTCCTGTAAATAGAACGGTTCCTCTGATATATTTTTCTTATATAGGGAAAATATCCATTATAAATATAGAAAATAACTCCCTTCTTCTTCCTGATTTATTCCCAGTCACTTCTCCTGTTTTTGTAGTCCTCATCAATCTGCCTTTTCCAGCTTTCATCAATACCTGCATCATTTCTGAATACAGAAATCGCTTCTCCGATCACCTGGTAATTCAGCATAGTTCCTCTGCTGTCACAATTATAATTTACCGCTCTGTCTTCACTGATGCCAAATCTTCCTGCCGTTTGTACCGCATCTATGTTTGCTCCCAGAAAAAGGAACTCCCAGCCATATCTGGATTTCTGACGCTCGATCATTCCTTTCACCTTTTTGGCACTGTAATAACGACTGGCATTTTCTTCCCCGTCTGTTATGATAACAAATAATGTACGCTCCGGCACATCCTCCATTCTGGCATATTTATGTACATTTCCAATATGATGGATTGCCCCTCCGACAGCATCCAGAAGTGCAGTACATCCTCCCACAAAATACTCTTTTTCTGTTAAGGGCCTGATCTTCTCTAAATCTACCCTGTCATGAAGAACTTCTGCCGTATTATCAAAAAGCACCGTAGAAACCAACACAGAACCTTTTTCTTTTTTCTGCTTTTCGATCATGGAATTAAATCCCCCAACCGTATCTCTCTCAAGTCCTGCCATAGAACCGCTTCTGTCAAGGATAAATACAATTTCTGTCGTCTCTTCCCTCTCGCACTCCCTGCCAAGTTCCCTGTCAAACTGGTTAAGGACTTTTCTCATATTGCCCGGAATTCTCTTCCTGCATTCTTCCCGCAGCTCCTCCGGCACTCCATAAAAAGCTTCCGCAATACTACCCGCAATAGCCGCCAGAGTATCTGTATCACCACCAATAGAAACTGCATTTCTTACAGTATCCTCGAAATCCTCTGCTTCCAGAAAAGCAATGATTGCTTCCGGTACTGTTTTCTGACAGCTCTCCACATGACGATAAAATGGCCTGATCTCATCCAACGTTCTGTTCAGATTATAATGAAATTCTCCTGTTACATATTCCCGGATCTCTTCCTTTGACTTTCCATTTCGGGCAAGAAAAATACAGCTGGCCGTTGCCTCAGCACCTTTAATTCCTTCCGGATGATTATGTGTCACCTTTGCTGTTGCCCTTGCTACTGCCCGGGTCTGTTCCAGATCCGGATATAACCATCCTGCTGCCGACACACGCATCGCAGAACCATTTCCATAGCTTCCATAAGGTTCCGGATGATCCGCCATAAGCCACTGACGAAATCTTCCGCCATACCCTGCTCTTGGATATCGTCTTCCCCATTTACGCATCTGATTCTGAACAGCATTTTCAATTGTTTCTTCATCCGCATTTATTCCGGTTTCCATTAAAGCTTCTGCCACCGCGATTGTCATTACAGAATCATCTGTAAAACGACATCCCCATGAAAACAGTTCAAAATCTTTTGTCTTATCGCCTCTGTCAAATTCAAATGGACTTCCAATAATATCTCCTAAAATCGCACCGTACATATATGCCTCCTGTCCCCGGAACCAATCCGGTAATCTTGTTTTTTTATTGTGATTTTATAATACACGAGTTTTATACCAGTATGGTCGCTGAACCGGCGACATTTTTATAAGCTAGGAATAAAATATCCATTTGCACTCCACTTTGCTGCATTCAGACTCCCAGTATTTCATTTGTGTATTTAAACAAAATCGTATTCAACTGCATGATATCATACTGTCTGTCTATAAGCGCTTTCTGCACGATCAGATCCACCTTACTGCTTGGGCTGAATGCCCAGTCTGCTCTCGCCAGAAGATCTTTTGCCTGTTCCAGATTTAATTTCAGAGCAATACACAATGCCATAACTGTTTTTTCTTTGGATGATAATGGCTGTCACACTGGATTTTTGAAAAATGCTTCCTATCAAGATTGGCCGCTTTCCACACATCCTTATTATCCATTCCCGATCTTTCTATCAGCTCGAACAGTTTTTCATGAAAACTCGGTCCGATCTGATTCAGCTGCTCCTCCAGGGACATCTCGCCCCATCCCAATGCTTCCCTGGAAAAAGATGCCTCATAAAAATTTCCTTCTGGAAATTCATCAGCAGGATAACCGTTTCGATTCTCATACTCTGATCTTCTGTCCCGGCGAAATGGTTGAGAATATTCTGCCGCATAATTTTGATTCACATAATTTTCATCAATGTAAGAATCTACAACATCTACAATCTGACTGGAAAGCTGAAATGATTCTTTGTCAAATACCGCAAGAATGATATTCATCTCATGCTCAGCAAGAAATTTGCCGAATGTAGAAACTGCGATCTCAAGAGCCATATCTTTCGGAAATCCATACACACCCGTTGCGATCAGCGGAAACGCGATACTTTCACAATTCAGCTCTGCTGCTTTTTTCAGAGATTTCCAGTAACAACTTTCCAGTATTTCAAATTCATGAGATTTTCCCCCCTTCCATACAGGCCCAACGGTATGGATGATATACTTTGCGGAAAGATTATACGCATCCGTTACCGCAATCTCTCCCCGACGGATTTTTCCGATCTTCCACCTTGCCCGAAGTAACTGTGATTTTCCTGCCGCCTTATAAATCGCATAATCCGTGCCACTGCCGTAAACTGGATTGGGATTCGCCGTATTTACAATGATATCCGCTGTAATTTTTGTGATGTCATTCTGTATGATCTTAAATGGCATAGCATACCTTCTTTCTGTTATTCACGTTTATGAATATAATATTTCCTGGACTAATTATCTCTTTTCTTATCATACCATAAACCGATATTTCAGCGATATCTATTTTTCTTCCGTAGTGTGCTCCTGCCCCAAGAGCTTTTTTATGTCACTGGAATATTATGAAGAAATTTCCCATAACCAAAAAGCTGAACCAGATTTTTCATCTGGTTCAGCCATAACGATTCTATATATTTCATTATCTTAAAATCCGATCTTTCCTCAGACTCACACAGGAAAAGCTGTACTTCACAACCAGGATCAGGTACATCACACCAACCACCAGGATGGCCATGATACCTGTTTTGAAAAACAGATGGGATACCATTGTAACGATCAGCAACAGCCCGATGGCTTTGCTCATAAAAATATAGGTCTTGTAAGAACTCTGATAGATAACTTCCTTCTCCGCCTCATCGCAGCTCTCCAGCCACTGCTGCTGAAATTTCCTGGAGGAAATATCTCCTCTTTTTTCCGGATGCACTGTCTGAAGCAGCTTGATATATCTGGCCTGCATGATTCCATTATAAAAGAAACAAGCTACAAACAGCCCACAGGCAATGAGAATATTAATCGCATTTTTATTACTGGATTCGATATATCCTATCTGGTATCCATTTGCAAGAAGAAAAATGCAAAATACTTGTGAGATTACATTAACACATTGCAGGATCGCTCCATATTTTTCTTCCTGATAGCTGACAAGATCCGCCTCCTCATCTTCCGCAGTCTCGATTCTTTCGCAGACTTTACCCAACTTTCTCAGGCAAATCTCTCCTGCCAGAACAGAAATAATATTTATCACCAGCATCCCTGGAGCCAATATACTCTGAACCATCTTTGTCCACGTTGTCAGAAATGCTTCCAGATTCCCATGAAAGTAATACATAAAAACACCGAAAAAGCCTCCAAGCACACCTCCAAACACCATTGCCAGAAGCATTTTCACACTGAATTTCTTAACACTTTTTGTCTTATTCTCCTGTTTCATCTTCATCCTCCTCATACATGAAAATGTCCTCTACACTTACCTGAAAGATCCGGGCGATCTTAAGCGCCAGTGTTACAGACGGTGAATAATCGCCTCTCTCGATCAGGCTGATCGTCTGCCTGGACACCCCCGCCAACTTCCCCAGCTCAGTCTGATTAATCCCCTGGCTGGAACGGTATTCTTTTAGACGATTTAACAGTGGCAATTCAGGCCCTCCTTTTGCTGTTTGTTTTGACAAGTTTTCTTGTCATTTCATGGTTTTATCTTAGTATTGACAACTTTACTTGTCAATATGTTTTTGACAAATATTGTTGTCATTTATTCAGGAATGAAAATAAGCAAGGCAAAATGCGATGAATGGAGATATAAGTATCCAGAACTGAATACCTACCAGAGATATGCCAAAGTGCCTTCTCAGAAATTGAGCGATCACCTTATGCAGGCTCTATTTGATGAGAAAAAGAACTAAAAGAAAAACCTTACCGATATTCTTTTTACTTCTGAAAATCAGTAAGGTTTCTTTATATACATTATGAAATAAAATTTTTATCTCTTGAATAATCACAAAATGTTGCCATTTTGTTGCCAATCACTAAACAAATTTGCTTGTAACCCGCATAAATGCTGGTATCTTGTAATTGTGTGGATTATTCGAATTCGACAATTACTAATCAATTTTGTTTAGAGATTATTTGTTGTCGTGTTCGCTTTTCTTTCAATTACTTGATTTATCCATATTATCCTGCCTATATGGGCTAATGTTATCATTTTGTTATCAGGAATGATAACATTTGCTCCATAACTGTGGATAAAAGCAATATGTTCCGACTCAAATTATAAGCGATTTTGTTTAGAAATTCAACACAAAATTTATGTCTATGAATTGCTTTGATCCCTTGACATTCTCAAAATTTCCATATCCTGTGACACTCTGCCCCACCTTTTAGTAATCTTACTTTTTAATGCACCACTATCAGAAAAACCAAGCTCTAACAGAATATAATATTCTAATATCTGAAGCAATGAACGATTATAAAATTGTAGTTCTCCCTCAACTAAAACTCTATGTTTTTCTTTTATGCGTTCATCATAATGAATGTAATAATTACGGGTATGTGCAATAACTGTAGGAAACTCATCACGCTTTATTTCTCCAATATCAAAATAAATTTCTCTGTTTGCAAGTAAAAGATCAGCAATTCTACTTTCAAGCGTAATAAATTTTTTACTATTTGCCATCAAAAATTTTTGAAGCGTCTCACTATCTGTTGAAGAAAAACTATTTACCGTTTTCTCAACTCTTTCTTTAAATTCATTGATATCATTCGTAACAAACCGTGAATGGTAAGTTTCCAATGCCTGCACTATATTAAGAAATATCCTTGTTTCAGAACTTTCTCCCACATAAAACGGTTCTAAAAAGAGTTCGATTATAGGAGCCAACATCTGATGTTTATCAAAATAATATTCAAATGAATTTTGTGCAATAAGCTCTGGTAGACTTATCCATTTCCATCGATGACTTTGAGAATATGCGCCATGCTCATTCTTCTGAATATTTTGACCGTAAACCTCTATGGACCGTTCAATTGTTTTGTCACCTAAAGCATAAACAATATCATTTGAATATGCAGATACTTTTTCCACATTAACCTTCCTAAGAGAAGCTATTTCTATTAATCTTTTTAATTTTTCAAATGTTTCAATGAATTTTTCAAGCTTTTCTTCTTTTTCAAAGCAAATTTCTATAATTCCATGTTGTTCTAAATCAATATGTTCTTTTAATAGTTCCTGTTCAACCACGGGTAACATTGAACCATACACAACATAATTTATGGTAATATCCTGCCCTCTGTAGATGAGTTTACAAACATCATCGCTTCTACTGGTTAACTCGAAATGTTCCCCAACTGTATAAACGGACTCTTCACCCCATTCTACAATATTCGACAGTGTAAAATTCACTTTATGAAAAGTTTGCTCGTGATTAACATTTCCTCCAATACCACACAAAATATACTCAGCTTTAAAAGTGAATACTGTTACTCCATAAGATATTAAATCTTTCATTTTGATTCGTCTAAGTCGAAGAAGTGTAAACTTAAAGCCATTTTCAAGTTGACCACATAAATACGATACCTCTAATGGAACTTGCAAAAACTTCCCCAATGTTTTTTCATTCTTTACATTGATTTTTAGTATGATACCACCTTGCTTTTCATTGTAATACAAATCACATTGATACTCTTTCTCATTAAGATATGCCTTACCGCTTCCTCTATACTGTACTTCCATTTTCTCGCCTCCCATATTCTCTAAATTCAGTGTATAAACACCTATAACGCAAACAGGGCATTTTCATAGTCTTTGACGTAGTATCTGATATTCTTCCTACCTTTTTGGACAATCGTATGTCCTTCCGCTTCCAGCTTCTCTTTCTGTGCCTCAATGCCGCCGGGATATTTTGCATTTAATTCCCCATTTGCCTTTAATGTACGCCAATAAGGTGTTTCATCTTCAGAACGCTGATAACTCGCCCACGCAACAATCGAAACAAATATTCCTGCTGTAATCGGCTCCGTAAAATCGGCTCCACTTTGTTTTGCAAAATAATCTCTGATAGTACCTACTGTAAGCAACTTTCCATAAGGCACAAGCCGCATTACTTTGTCATATTCAATCGGCGATGCAAAATACATTTTATCTCCGCCATACTTTTCTATGCTTTTTTCATCCGTAATCGTCTGAAATTTGGGCATATCCTTGCTATCGTGTAGCATTGCAT
>ENA-OOZG01000446-OOZG01000446.1-human-gut-metagenome-genome-assembly--contig:-NODE-446-length-34372-cov-7.824023_pt1 | contig 34372 bp, 18 predicted proteins | sample MGYA00241706_ERZ501384 | MGnify/ENA primary metagenome ERZ501384 (study PRJEB25962, sample SAMEA2042742) | human gut metagenome | biome: human gut; feature: human-associated habitat; material: faeces...
TCGGCCGTGCGGACTGGAACGACTGTCTGAACCTGAACTGCTTCTCCTGGGATCCTAACGAGAGTTTCCAGACCACCGAAAACAAGGGCGAAGGAAGCAAGGCAGAGAGTCTGATGATAGCCGGTCTGTTCGTGGTTACCGGCAAGGATTATGTGGCTCTGTGCAAGCAGCTTGCCAAGGAAGCTATGGAAAGCAAGGAGGGCGAAATAGCCGGTCTTGCAGAAGAAGATTATTTGACAGAAGCCGAGCGCATGCAGCAGGCTGTAGATGAGATGAACGAGGCTGTGAAGCAGCATGGATGGGACGGTGAATGGTTCCTCCGCGCTTACGATTTCTTCGGCAACAAGATTGGTAGTGATGAGAACGAGGAAGGCAAAATCTTCATCGAGAGCCAGGGCTGGTGTACGATGGCTGGTATCGGTCTGGAAGAAGGACTCTGCGATAAAGCACTGGATAGCAGCAAGAAACGACTGGAATGCGAGCACGGAATGGTGCTGAACAACCCTGCCTACACCACCTATCATGTAGAAATGGGTGAGATTTCTTCTTATCCTGAAGGCTACAAGGAGAACGCCGGTATCTTCTGCCACAACAATCCTTGGGTCATCATCGGAGAGACTGTAGCCGGTCGAGGCAACGATGCCTGGAGCCATTATACCAAGATTCTGCCTAGCTATGTAGAGGAAAAATATCAGACACTTCACAAGGTAGAACCTTACGTAAACTGCCAGATGGTAGCCGGTAAGGATGCAGCCAAACCGGGCGAAGGAAAGAATTCCTGGCTCACCGGTACAGCGGCATGGATGTGGTATACAGTATCAGAATTCATCCTCGGCATCAAGCCAGATTATGAAGGTTTGCTCATCGATCCTTGTCTCCCAAGCACCGCTAAGGAGTATGAGGTAACCCGCAAGTTCCGTGGTGGCGAATACCATATCACAGTAAAGAATCCTAGCGGAAACCAGAAGGGCGTGAAGCAGATTACAGTGGATGGCACTCCTATCTCAGGCACCATCGTTCCTTGCTCTGAAGGCAAGCATGAAGTAGTGGTTGAGATGTAAATCAGCCAGATCTCATCAAGTTACGATTTGAAAGTTCTATGTAACGAAATTCTTTTCATACCCATACGTCGTGTTTCACGACGTATGGGTATCACAATAAACACTTGACCCCTTATTTCAGGGGGTCAAGTGTTTTATTTATCTGATAATCTGATACTTAACTTTTAACATAAGCACCTATTCAACAGTATCAAGAGTAAGATTCTAAGCTTGCTCAGTTCCTCAGTTCCTCAGTTCCTCAGTTTTTTCCTAGGGGGTATATAGCCCTTATAGTTCAAAGTTGTTTTAAATTGTTATATATTATATATTATTATATATATATATTTATATATATAATAAACTTCTAAATAAAGGAAAAAGTGAAGGGTCAGAGAAAAACTGAGGAACTGAGGAACTGAGGAACTGAGGAACTGAGTCATTGCAGTAAAAACATCACAACCATCATAAACACCTGATTTACTGCTTAACTCTATACTTTAAGAGAACAAAGCTATGAGTTGTCACCCGTAAAACTATGAGTTGTCACCCACAAAACTATGAGTAAGGAAGTTTAACTACTTTCAATCTGAAAGCACAGTTCAAACATTTCCTTATCACACCCCCAAATTTGGCAGTATCAGAGAAAAGTTGTATTTTTGCACAGAATTCCATCCATTCCTTCCATTCCATCCATCTCTACCATACCTTCCAACTCCTGCCATACCATCCCTATAACTCCTTCCGCCCAACTCAGCACGCGTCTCTCCATCCGAAGTATTAAAAGGAAAAAGATAAAAAAGGTATGGCTTTTCGAGTTATTTTTTGTACTTTTGCAGCCGATAACGCATTTTGCGAACAAAACAGGATTCTTTAAAGAAAAGAAAGGAAATAACAATGAAGAAAATATTATACTTTGTGGCAGCCCTGGCTGCTGCATCCTTTATCACTACGATGGGTACTAGCTGCAAGTTTGCACCCGACCAGCATGACGGCGACACGGTAGCTGCCAGCGAGTTTTACCCGATAGATACCTCTGCGGCTCATGCCAAGAAGATGGCGAAGATTGCTGCCATCAAGAACGGAAAAGACAGTGTAGGCATCTATTATGTGGGCAGCAACTCTACCAAAGACCTCATCGAGCTCGTATCCTATCCTTCACGCCGCGACACGATGATGTACAGCAAGACCCGACACATAAAGGTGAAGGGCAATGCCGACATCAACCACGTGGTTCGTGTAGACTTCTATCTGCATAACGGCAAGGATTCGCTGGTGAAGTATGTTGAGGAGGTGGTGCTTTAGCCAATAACCAAAAAAATCAGCACAAAAAGGCTAGCATGCAAAAACGCACGCTAGCCTTTTTCGTATTTTATCTAACCTGAATTTCAAATCACTTAATAGCCTATAAACTAAGCCTACAAACTATCAACTAATCATAGAATCCCGGCTGCTTATACTCAATGCCCAGTTCATCATCTACTGTTGCGATGACACCCTGAATCTGACCCATGGCAAACATACGGCCGAGGAGAGTGTAACCGGCATTGTGACCATGATTGCTCTCATCGAATACGCCACCTGGCTCATCAGTGAAGGTCATACCGTGGTCTACTCGCATAGGCAATCTGCGGCCCGAATTGCACTTACCTTCCTGCTCTGCCTTCTCGAAGATGCGGCAAAGTTCAATGAGATGGCCGCGACCACCCAAGTGAGAAGCCTCAGTAAAGTTGCCGTTAGGGAAGATGTAGCAAGAGCGCAGATGAACAAAGTGAGTGCGGTCGGCAAACTGCTTAGCCATTGCCACACAGTCGTTGTGCTCGCCGGCAGAGAATGAACCTGCACAGAAAGTCAAACCATTGTGCTTGTTTGGCACAGCATCGAGCATCCACTGGATATCCTCGGCACGACCGATGATTCTTGGCAAACCGAATACAGGATAAGGAGGATCATCTGGGTGAACACACATGTTGATATCGTACTCATCGCAGATAGGCATGATAGCCTCCAGCCAGTACTTCATGTTCTCCTGCAACTTCTTCTTGTCGATGCCATCATAAAGCTTCAAGAGGTCGCGGAACTTCTGGACAGGAGCAGAATCGCCCTCGCTGAAGTTACCGGATACGAAACCCTGGGTCTTGATGATGATGTTCTCTACCAAGGCATGATCTTGCTCAGGAGTAGAAGTCTTCTTGATTTCATCAGCCTCAGCCACGAGGTCTCTGCCCCACTTGTGCTCCTTAGAGAACTCAGCCCAATCATCACGGGCGCCTTCACGCTGCAGGATATAGATATCGAAGTAGGCAAACTCGCCCCAGTTCATATAGAGGTTGTTGGCTCCGTTAGGATTCTCGTGTGCCAAATCGGTACGAGCCCAGTCTAAAACAGGCATGAAGTTGTAGCAGATGCACTTGATGCCTTCCTCGCCCAGGTTGCGAAGACTTTCCTTGTAAACCTCAATCTGATGGTCGCGGTCAGGACCGCCATATTTCAGGGTTTCAACCACAGGCAAAGACTCTACCACGCTCCATTTCATACCATAAGACTCGATGTACTCCTTGAGTTCATGAATCTTCTCGCGTGTCCAAACTTCGCCCAGAGGAACATCGTGCAATGCGGTAACAATGCCCTCTACACCAATCTGCTTCAACTGTGCAAGTGTAATCTTATCTTTCTTGCCAAACCAGCGCCATGTTCTTTCCATATATATATATTATAATGTATAAGTTTAAAAATGAATTATCTCGCAGAAACATACTTATGCAATGTCGCTCTTACAGCACCCTTGCCGGCAAAGAGTTCCTTCACCATGCCCTCAATCTGCTCGCCGAAGCCAGCCTCGTAGAGATCGAGTCCGAATACATCCTTGCGAGAATAGAGGTTCTTGAGGCAAGAGTAGTCCTGATCTGCCTTGCCTACCTCCAGAGGAGCTACGATAGCCTGTAGCTCTGCCAACAATGGGTCAGAAGATGGCTCGAATGGCTTCAGGTTATCATCCAATGCCTTGAGATAACGGGCATAACCTGCCAATACCAGAGGTATCAACACGAGATTGCTCTTGTCGAGACCACGGTCGATATACTTCTTGATAGTCTCACCGAAACGGATAGAGAGTTTCTGGCTGGTATCGGTAGCGATACGCTGAGGAGCATCTGGCATGAATGGGTTAGGCAGACGCTTGTTGATAACGGTGCCGATAAATTCGTATGGGTTCAATACACCTGGATCTGTTACTACTGGCATTGCCTCGATATAACCGATCTTCTGGATGAATGAACGCAAATCCTCATCAGCCATCTCGGCAGAAATCAAGGTATAGTCGAGCATACAACCATAGATTGACATCGCTGTATGGAGAGGGTTCAGGCAGGTGGTTACCTTCATGGTCTCAACCTCATCTACAGTCTTGCGGGATGTATAGAGTGCACCGCCCAACTCCAATGGCGGACGACCGTTGGTATAAGTATCCTCGCAAACGAGATACTGCACTTCCTCGGCATTTACGAAAGGAGCGGTGAAGGTATGCTTCTCGGTGATAATCGTATTGTTATCCTCGAAACCATCCTCAGCGAGCATCGCCTGTACCTTCTCGTGTGGACGAGGAGTAATCTTATCAATCATAGACCAAGGATAGGTAATCTTGCTGCTGTCATTGATATAATCTACGAAACCAGCCTCTACGATACCATCCTGTGCCCAACGCTCAGCATAAGCCTTTACGCCAGCCTTAACATGGTCGCCATTGTGAGAACAGTTGTCGGTAGACTGAAGAGTAAGCGGCAACTTGCCTGCCTTATAACGCTCATAGAGAAGAGCGGTAAGCTTACCCATAGCAAATACAGCATCGAGACCACGTGCCAAATCGGCATCATTATAAGAATATCCCTTCTCTGTGATGGTGAAAGTTACCATCTGCAAAGTTGGTGCCTGGAAAATCTGGACCAATCGTGCCCAGTCCTCACCAAACTGCTTATCCGCCTTGAGGCTTTCTGTGATAGAAGCGATGACCTTCTTCTCGATGGTTCCGTTGCTCTGGAGGCTTACGAGAAGCGAGAGATTATTGTAAGGGCGATAAGCCTTGTCGATGATTTCGTAGTCGAAGCTTTCTGCCACGATTACACCACGATCATACTTGCCGGTGTTAAGTGCATCGTTAAGGATGGCTGCCGGGAAAGCACGGAAGATGTTACCTGCACCAAAGTGAACCCAAGTAGGCTCGTCGTGAGTCTTCTTAGCTACGGCTGCGATGTCATACTTAGGAAGCTCATAACCCTTAGCTTCCCATTCTGCAGCATTAAAGCTGCGAGAAAGAATTTCGTTCAGTTTCATGATTATACGTTTTTTTGATTGTTCCATGTATGTGCCTATCTTTCCGAATAGGCGTGGCAAAAGTACAAAGAAAAATCGAAAACCGCTCATTTTTAGAGAACTAATTTCAAAAATTGAACGATTAACAAATACTTTTGAACAATATGGTAAGACCAGGAAAAGAAAATGTTACGATTCCTCCAGCGATTTGATCTGCTTCTTCGGCGTTACGCCGAGACCTTTCAAGCTTTCCACCCTGCGCATCACGTTGCCACTTCCATCGTAAAGCTGCTTTCTTGCCTTGTCGAAGGTGCCGGAGAGGCGGGTTATCAGATCACCCACACTCATAAAGGTATCTTCGAAGCCAGCCACCTTATCATACAGGTCAGCAGCCGTCTTCACGATTTTCTCCACATTTTTGTTCTGCCGGTCATACTGCCAGAGATTATAGGCAAGCTGGAGTGCCATGAGCAGATTGCTTGGCGAGATGATGATAATCTTCTTCTGATAAGCATAACGGCTGAGATCCGACTGCTGCTTCATGGCTGCGATATAGCTGGTCTCGTTAGGGATGAACATCAGTACGAAGCCGATGGCATCATCCACCAGTTTGGAATAGTCTTTGGCTGCCAGTTCATCGATATGCTTTCGTACGCTCAGCGCATGTGCCTTCATCAGGCGTTCCTGTTCAGCCTCATCTTCAGCTGCCAGTGCATCGGAATAGGCGGTAAGCGAAACCTTGGAATCGATGACCACACTTCTGCCTTCCGGGAATCTGACGATGACATCCGGACGATAGTTCTTTCCCTCTTCATCTTTCGTATTCTCCTGAATGAAGAATTCCTCATCTTTACGAAGTCCGCTGTTCTCCAGGATGGTTTCCAGCACCATCTCGCCCCAGTCGCCCTGCATCTTGCTGTCGCCCTTCAATGCCTTGGTCAGGTTGGCAGCATCGGAGCCAATCTTCTCGGTCTGCTCCTTCAGGTTCAGTACAGCCTGCTGCTGTTCCTGCTGGAAGAGTTTCATCGTTGCCTCGAAGGTGTTCTGCAGTTCCTTCTTGTTCACCTCGTTCTGGGTTTTGCTCTCCTCTACCGATTTCTTGAAATCAGCAAACTGTTCCTTGATAGGTTTCAGGAGTTCATCCATCTGCAGACGGTTGTTTTCCTGCAGAGCCGACTGCTTGGCAGCCAACTGCTCAGCCGCCACCTTCTGCTGTTCTATCGTCATTCGCTGCATTTCCTGCTTCAGACTCTCGAGTTTCTGTGCCCACTGCTGGTCGCTTTCCGCTCTGAGTTTTGCCGCATACAGCCGCTCGTTCTCCATTTGAGATTTCATTGACTGAACCTCAGAAGCATGATGCAGTTTTATCTGTTCGATGTTAGCCGCCAGCACCTGAGCCTTCGCTACGAGCTGGGTTTTCTCCTCTCCCGCACTTTTTGCTTCCATCAGTTTTCCCACGAAGAATCCGATGGCAAGTCCTATGATGATTCCAATTACTATTTCCATTTATCCTTGTTTTGAATGATTCTGTAAATCTGCAAAAATTATGATTTGCAAAAGTAATCATTTCAAGACATAACACCAAACATCATGGGGGATTCTTGTAGATATTTAACTCTTCTGCATTTTACTATGCAAACAAAAAGAGCGCACCACTCTTGGCACGCTCTTTTCTTTAAATCATCTTTTAAATATACATTATCGGTTGGCAGTAGGCCACTGATAAGTATCAGTGCAATGGATATCAGCACTCTGGTCGGCTATCATCAACTTGAAGTCGCCTTCCTCCAATCTCCATTTGCCATTCCAACCTACGAAGGCCAAATCGTCTGCCTTCAATTCAAATATCATGGTCTTGGTCTCACCAGGCTGAAGTTCCACCTTGTCGAAGGCACGGAGACGACGGCCATCAGGCACCATACTAGCGATGAGATCGCTACTGAACAGGAGGACACTCTCCTTGCCTGCCACCTTTCCCGTATTCTTCACATCCACGCTCACCTTGATGATGTCGCCGTGGCGGAAATCAGACTGAGAAACCTTCAGGTTGCTATATTTGTAAGTGGTATAACTCAAACCATATCCGAAGCCCCACTGCTGGGTAATCTTCGCATTGTAGTCGTAAGCACCTTCCATCGTACCCACCTCCTCACTCTTCTTGAAGTCATAGTTGGCGAGCGAATTGATTTCCTTAGGATAGGTGTAAGGCATCTTGCCACTGAAGTTTGACTTGCCCGATACCAGGTTTGCCAAGGCATCGCCGCCCATGTTGCCAGGGATAAGGATGTTGACGATGCCCTGTGCCAATGGTTCGATGTCAGCGATGAGACGAGGACGACCTTCATTCAGCACCAAGATGACAGGCTTGCCTGTCTGAGCCAAAGCCTTGACCAGATTGCGCTGGTTCTCTGAGAGCCAAAGGTCGGTCAGGTTGCCCGGAGTCTCTGTATAGGAGTTCTCGCCAATGCAAGCCACGATGACGTCAGCATTCTTTGCTGCATCAACTGCGCCCTGAATCTGAGGTTCGTTCTCCTCCCAGTATTTTCCCTTCTCATTATAGGTAACACCCTGGTTCAAGATAACATTCTCCTTGCCATACTCTTTACAGAATGCCTCATAGATGGTATTGTACTTGCCGGCAAACTCATCGGCACGATGTCCCTGCCAGGTATAGCTCCATCCACCGTCCAGACAACGCATCTGATTGGCATTAGGACCTGTAAGGAGAATCTTCTTGCCATGCTGCAAAGGAAGGATATTACCCTCGTTCTTCAGGAGCACCATACTCTCGATAGCTCCCTCCAAGGCGAGCTTGGCAAACTCCTCGCCACCAAACTTAGGATAATTCTTCAGTTTCTGGGTTGGGTTCTTGAAGAGGTCGAGACGGTACTTCATGCGAAGCACACGGCGACAGGCATCGTCGATGCGACTCATCGGAATCTTACCTTCCTTCACCAGTTCTACAAGATAGCCACAAGCATCGCAAGAATAAGGTTCCATAATCATGTCGATACCGGCATTGATGGCAATGCGGAGCGCATCCTTCTTGTCCTTTGCCACCATCTCACGAGTATAGAGATTGTTGATGTCTGCCCAGTCGGTGATGAGCACACCATCCCATCCAGTCTCTTCCTTCAGCCATCCTGTCAGGATGTCCTTGTTGGCATGCATCGGCATACCGTTGACGGAAGCGGAATTCACCATCACGGTTAAGGCTCCAGCCTGCAGACCCGCCAGGAAAGGAGCGAAGTGCTTCTCTCGCAAGTCGGCTGGAGAGATATAGGCTGGCGTACGGTCTTTACCGGTCCAAGGCACACCATAGCCCATGAAGTGCTTCATTGAAGTGGCAATGTGATACTGGTCGATGTTGTTTGGGTCCTCGCCCTGAAAACCATAGACCATCGCCTTGCCCATCTCTGAACTGAGGTAGCAATCTTCACCAAAGTTCTCCCAGATACGAGGCCAACGGGCATCACGACCGAGATCAACGGTAGGACTGTAAGTCCAAGGTATGCTCACCGCACGAGTCTCATAAGCGGTAGCCTCAGCCGAACGGCGAGCAATCTCACGATTGAAGGTGGCAGCCACATTGATGTTCTGCGGGAAGAGGGTTCCGCCCTGTGTATAAGTAGAACCATGATTCTGGTCGAGACCGAAGACACAAGGGATGCCGATGCGCTTCATCGAGATTTTCTGGATTTGCGCGATGTACTTCTCCCACTGCTTGGCGGTTGGTGCGCAGGTATTTGGAGCGTTGAGGATAGAGCCGATCTTATAGCGGGAAAGGATAGAATCGGTCTTGTGCTCGTCGATATAGAACACACCGTTCTTGTCGTTGGCACCAAAGAGGTCGGTCACCAATTCCATCATCTGACCTATCTTTTCCTCCAAGGTGAGTTTCTTCAGGGTTTGTTCTACCTGAGCCTCAATCTTAGGGTCGCTCTTGATAACTGGAACATTGGCACTGGCTGTATAAGCCAATGCCAATAATGAAATAGATAATAAAATTTTCTTCATAAACAGTAAAGGTTTGACGCTTTATGATAAAAGCGGAAATCTTTCTAATATATTATTCAATAGTTACTTTCTTTACGGTATAACCATCACCCACGAGGAGGAAACCATTCTGCTCAGTCAAGAGTTTGATAGAGAGGTCGGTCAGTTCAAACTTCCATGTAGCAGGACCAGTCACCATGAAGTCGCCACGCTCTGGGTCCTTCTTACCAGTAAGGATGTTGCTCCACCAAGCTGTAGCAGCGGTACCCTGACCGTTTCCATCCACATAAACACGGAGGATGGTGCCAACCTTCACCTTTGAGAGGAAGGTGTCCTTCAAGGCATCGAATGGTGTACCCCATGTTACAGGGTACTCACCTTCCCAGAGGGTATTCTCCATAGATGGACGTGGCTCTGTAGTTACCTTGATTTTACCGCCAGAGAACTGGTTGCCCTCACCATCTACCAAAGTGATATCATAGTCACCATTCTCCAAACCTGCAGGAGCTGTGAGCTTCAAAGCTGTGCCCTCTTCGAGAACCTCGAAGGCTACTTCCTGGCCACCTACCATTACTTTAGTAACTGTACCGAGATTCTTGCACTTATGGATAGTGGTCTCAGCACCCGGAGCTACCCAAAGCTCGCTGGCATTGGTACCCAGAGCTGGATCATCGGCAGCAGGAGTCACGGTAACGTTCAAGGTGCGGGATGTGCTCTTGCCCTTGGTGGTGGTTGCCACAATCTTCAGTTCATGATTACCTATAGGCAAAGTCTGGTCGATAGTATTACCTTCGGCAATCTTAGTGCCGTCGAGCAACCATGTCACAGTGGTGTAGTGAACAGGAGTCACCTTGATTTCCAAGTTCAATTTGGTCTTGCGATCCAACTTCAGATCAGCCAAGTCGGTGTTCAAGATACGAGGATTGTCATCTTCTGATACGGTGAAGAAAGGATCGTCGTCAGAGGAACAAGAAGACAGTGTAGCAGTGCCTGCGAACGCAAAGCTCATGGCAAAAAGCATCATCATTGCCTTCAAGACATTACCTTTATATTGATTCATTATCTTTTTCATCTTGATAATTATTAATAGTTATGGCGTTAGCCAATTCTTAATTGTTCATTCTAAATTCTTAATTACTTAATGTATCCTTTACCATTAGCTGGAGCGAATTCTGGCTGAAGGTTGATGTTAGTCTTATCCCACCAAAGCTGCTTGTGCCAATCATCAGTACCACCCATACGCTCGATGGCAGCCTTATAGTTGACGCTGTTATACTGACCTTCCAACTCTGGATAACGCAAGCGAGTAGGCATAGCCATGTTAGAATCGGTATAAGTGAAACCATTGGTAAAGATGCCTAGTCGGCTTCTGTCCAGGATAGCAGGATAGTCGGAGCGACGCAAGTTAGCCCAACCCTCTGATGGGTTCATCATGTGGAGAATCCATGCCTGGGTGTTGATGGTCGCCTTAGGATTGTCACCCAACTTGTTGTTGGCAATGAACTCATTGATCTCATCCTCAGAAATCTTGTTGGACGTGAGATAATAGTTGTTGAGCATCTCCATAGAAGCACGAACACCTTCCTCATAGAGAGTCTCAGCGTCACCACTTACATTCCAACCCTTGGTCTTAGCCTCGGCCATGAGGAATTTCACCTCGGCAGAGGTAATCAGAATACCAGGGCAAGAAGGCATCTCAAAGTCGATGTTCAAGCATGGACGCATCATACGTGCACGAAAATCTGAGTTGTCATAATTGTTAGCATCCTGCTTAGCCAACTTAGCGAGAGTAGGAAATTCTGATACCTCAGGCACGTTCATCCAGTCGCTATACCAAGCAGCACCAGGATTACAAGGCTCCTCACCAATACCTTGACGCTGGAAGTAAGCCAACACCTCATCGGTCAAGTCGATGTTCTGCTCCTTGTCTGGCTTCACCTGACTACGCTTGATGTTGTAATAGTGGCGACAGATGCGATAGAGACGAGGGTCGTTGGTATTCTGCAACTGATAGAACAAGGTAGAGCATACCATGGTAGGCGATGTGGCATCCTGACCATAGAGTATCTCTCCCAAGGCATTGGCACGGAAATCGTAGTCGTTGGCTCCATCATAATAGGTAAATGGAGAATCAGCATACTTGATATAAGCATCATCGGCAGCACTGGCGATGGCACCGGCAGCCACAGCCTTCTCAAACTCTTCCTTTGCCTTCTGTGGATTAACATCGGAAATGCGCATGGCATAGCGCATACGGAGTGCATTGGCATACTTCTTCCACTTAGCTACATCACCACCCATGCTGGTGACATCACCAGAAATGTGGTCGGTACCTGTGCCAAGCTGCTTCTCGCAATCGTCAAGTTCCTTGAAGAACCAGCTGTAGAGTTCCTCTACGGTATCATACTTAGGGGTGGAGATACCTGAGATATAACCCAGACCTGCCTCCGAACAAGGCACGTCACCGTAGATATCTGCCAAAACTGCCGTGAGATAGACACGGTGGATACGAAGTACCGCATTCAAGTTTGCCTTGTCAGCAGAATTGTGGATGGCATCCACAAGGTTCTTGATACCGATTTCATAATAGCGGTCCCAAACTCGACGGGTCATATCATCTTCTCTGGAATTAGAACCAGCGTAATTGGTTACATTCCAACCACCAGCGAAATACTGTGGAAAACCAGTTATATAGTTACGGTAGGTATCCATCAGACTGAAGTCACCGTAAGTCTGCAACAAAGCTGTTGTCAACTGTGCGTTAGGGTCGAGCTCGTTCACCTTGGTCTTGTCGGTATTGATGTTGCTCAAGGTATCATCAGAGCAAGAAGTCATCGCAGTGCCGGTTGCCATCAGGGCGAAAGCCATCATCAGGCTGCTCTTACCTATATATTTCTTGATTATATTGTTCATTTTCTTACCTTATTATATATTAGAACTCTTCTAAAGAAATTGATTCATTTTTTCGAGACTAGAACTTCACGTTCACGTTCAAACCATAACTCTTGCGAGATGGCAGGGAACCATATTCCAGGCCGAGACCTGAGGTATTGTAGCTGGAGTCTGGGTCGATGTTAGGAATGTTCTTCCAAACAATGAATGGGTTACGAGCCACGAAGGATACGGTCAAGCCCTTGACATACTTGCCCAGGATGCTCTCTGGGAAGGTATAGCCGAAAGTAATCTCACGGCACTTCACGTAAGAGTTGTCATATACAAACTCGCTCTGTACGTTCTGAGCCATGTGCTTCCAGTAATCTTCTGGGCTCACAGCGATGTCGTTCTTACGATAAGTACCATCACCATTGTCGATAACACCATCCACTACGAGTCCCTTGCAGTTGCCAGACTCACGCCATGCCGAGATATCCTTACCTGCTGCCTGACGAGCCTCCTCAGAAGCGTACCACTCCTCACGGCCTGCCAATGTTCCCTTTGCCTTACCAGTCTGGTATGCAGAGCGCATAGACATAGAGTAGATATCAGCACCCACCTTCACATCGAAAGATGCAGAGAGGCGGAAGTTCTTGTAAGAGAATGTGGTATAGAAACCACCAGTCCAATCCCAAGAAGAGTTGCCGATGGTCTTCACGTTCTGGTCAACCTTTGGAAGTCCTGTGGCTGCATCGATGACAACTTGTCCCTGCTCATTGCGAACAACATCGTGTCCACGGATAGCACCATAATTCTCGCCAACCTGAGCACCTACTGATACACCGCACCATGTGGCCTTGGCAAGCTCAAAATAGTCCATACCATCTACGAGCGACTTCACCTTGTTGGTATTCTTGGAGAAGTTGACACCCAAGTCCCAAGCGAAGTCCTTGATCTGCAAGGCACGGGCATTGAGGGCAATCTCGATACCCTGGTTCTGAATCTCACCGGCATTGATGAGGCGGTAAGCATAGCCAGAGGTGGTGGTTGAAGCCAAACTCAAAATCTGGTTCTTGGAGTTCTGGTTGTAATAGGTGGCATCCAAGCCCAAGCGTCCGTTGAGGAACTTCATCTCCAAACCTACCTCGTAAGAACCTGTCATTGTAGGCTTCAAATCCTTGTTCGGCTGTGTTGAGTTGGCTATCATACCGATGGTATAACCCGAGTAGCTATACTTGCCTGTGGAGTAGTTGAGTGCAAGCTGGTAAGGGTCGGTATCGCTACCTACCTTTGCCCAAGATGCGCGAATCTTACCATAATTGATGAACTTCTTGTTCTTGATGAACTCGGAGAATACCAAGCTACCCGATACAGATGGATATACGTATGTATTGTTATTTGTAGGGAGCGTAGACGACTTATCGCCACGGAGGGTTCCCTCCAAATAGTAAGTATGCTTGTAGCCGAGGCTCGCGCTGGCATAAAGAGAGCTGATCTGCTTCTTGTACATACTCTCACGAGTGTTCTGCTCCTGATAGTTCATGATGTTCTGGATGCCATTCATCTGCTGGTTAAGACCGGTATTGGTGATGGTCTTGTTGTTCACCTTGAAGATGTTGCCACCCGCTGTGGCATTGACATCGAAATCGCCCCATGAGTTGTTGTAGAGGGCAAGGAGCTCTGCGTTCAGTGTTCTGTTATTGAAGATTTGGTCGGTAAGCTTTCCTGCTGGTGTACCTGGAGTTGTCTTGGCGATGAAGTCCTCGAAGTTCATGCTGTTGATGTCGGTACCGATGGTACCCTGCAACTTGAAGTGCTTGTTGATGTTCCAGATTGCCTTACCTGTCAAGCGGAACACATCTTTCTTAGAAGTATTGCCATTCTTATAGAGATCCCAGTATGGGTTCTTGTTATACTGGTCGTTAGCATTCCAGTTGGAGTAGTTGCCGTCGGCATCCTCATAGTGCTTCAACCAAGCCTGGTTGTAGGTACCAGCCAGGGTCATGAGGTTCTTACCCACGTTGCTCTGAGAATCACCCAAGGCTGGACGGTTCTTCACGTTCTCACGAGTATAGTTGGCGGTGAAGTCGAAGTCAACAGGACCAGCTGAGGTATTCACACGGAGGTTGAAGTTGTCACGACTCATGTTGGTGTTAGGCAAGATGTCCTTATTGCGCATATCGGTAACAGAGAAACGCATACCCGTCTTACCGGAATTAACTGAGAGGATGGCAGAGTTCTGGGCGGTGAAACCTGTGCGGAAGAAATCGGAGGCGTTGTTGGGATACATCATGAATGGACGCTCCTCGCCATCGAAATACTTGAAGACGAAATCATCAGCCTTAGGACCCCAACTGGAGTTGGTACCAGCTGTACTGGATGTAGGAAGGGCACCATTGTAGCCCATACCATAAGTTGTCTGCACATCATCCCACTTAGCCAACTGGGTATCGATGGTGAAAGAACCATTGTACTCTACACCAATCTTATCCTTCTCCGCCTTCTTGGTCGTAATCAAGATAACACCATGAGAGGCACGGCTACCATAGAGGGCAGAGGCAGCAGGGCCTTTCAATACGGTCATCGTCTCGATGTCGTCAGGATTGATGGCAGAGATACCATCACCGAGGTCATAACCACCAGCTTCACCAGCACTGCCAAAGTTGGTATTATCCAAAGGCACACCATCCACTACGTAAAGAGGCTGGTTATTGCCTGCCATTTCTGTATTACCACGAAGAAGCACGCGGGTAGAACCAGAAGCACCGCCAGCGGTGTTCTGCACAACGAGACCAGCCACCTTACCTGAAAGAGAGTTGATGACGTTGGTTTCCTTCGCCTTGGTGAGTTCCTCACCTTTAACCTCCTCCAAGCCATAGCCCAAAGCCTTACGGTCGCGCTTGATACCGAGGGCGGTAACAACGACCTCATTCAAGGCCTTACCATCCTCTTGCATCTGTATTTTCATGCCATTAGCAGCTTTCACGGTCATCGTCTTGTAACCGATGTAGCTCACTTCGAGCATTGCTCCAGGCTTGCAGTTCAACGTAAAGTTACCATCTATATCGGTAACGGCACCGTTGGTTGTACCAGCCACCTTCACGCTAGCGCCAATCAAGGTTTCGCCAGTGGCATCCACCACTGTACCCTTGATGCCTTGGTTCTGCTGAACGCTCATCGCTGCATTGTTCATCTGGGCAGCGAGAATGGCAGAAGCAGGCATCCACATCAAACCTGCACCAAGCAGGCCGAGAAACATAGTTTTCTTTCTCATAATTGATATTTTTGTTTTTAGTTTAACATTATTCTTTCCCAAAGATTCCTTCGAGAATCCAAGGAGCATTCACCTTCATACTCTTGAAACGGTCGAAGATGCCATACTTCTCAGAGCCGTTGCCGAAGTGGTTGTTGTCCCAAACGAAAGTAGAGAAGCCTCGTTTGCGAGCCTCCTTAGTCAAGAACTTACAGTAGTAGGTCATGTTTTCATGCACTTTCTCTGAGTTTGACTTATAGTGATCGGTTACTCCCCACTCTCCTATTACGACACCCAGTCCTTTGTTGCTCCAGGTATTCACCGCCTTGTCGAAGAAATCCGTCATCGTCTTCTCGTTGTCTGCAGGTATCTTGCCAGCATCCTTGTAGGCATCACCCCAGTAATCGTAGGTGCAATCGCCGGCGTAGCTCCATGGCTGATAGTAGTGAAATTCCACACTCATATAGTTGTTGCCATTGCCTTCGGCATCCTTTGGAATGATGAAATCTCCATTCTCGATGCCAAACCAAGGGTTACAAACGTAAGTCTGTAAGATGAGGTGGCGCTTGGCATTGTTGCCGCCTGTGGCACGAACCACATCCACGAATATCTGATTGTAAGCATTCTGCACTTCGAGGTTCTCGGCAGTAGGTTTGCCCCAGTTATCTTTGATATGCACTTCGTTAGTTCCTGCGAAAGCAAGACGATAATCATAATTGGCAAACTCAGAGGCGATATTCATCCAAAGGAGCGCAAGCTTCTGGCAGTTTTCTTCCTTATATTGATAGGTAGGACGACCTTCGAGCCATTTTTCATGATGCACATTGATGATAACCTTGAGGTCATTATCCAGACACCAGCCCACTACCTCCTTGATGCGAGCAATCCAAGCCTTGTCGATGCTCATCGCCTGAGCGTTGGTAATGTGGCACTGCCAACGGATTGGAATACGGATGGCATTGAAACCTGCCTTCTTCACGGCTTGTATCATCTTCTTGGTAACAACGGGATTGCCCCAGGCTGTCTCTGCATGGATAGAACCATCAGGGTTGCCAATCTGCATCGACTCACCATCCTGTCCAGGAGCTGAGCACTCGAATTCGTTGCCAAGATTCCATCCCACAACATCTTTATTCCATTGCTGGGCAGTAGGTATGGATTCGCCTACACCTTCAGAACTGCTGGATGAGTACGTTGTACTTGCTTCGCATGAGAAACATGTGAAGACGCCTATTAAAAAGAGGCTAATTTTCAAAAAGTTCCTTTTCATTTTTATGTTTATATTGTTATTGTTTCGTTTTTTAAATAACTGTTTGACTTACTTAACAGAATCTGGTTGCAAAGATAAAGAAAAGGAACTTTCAGAGGGTTAGATAACAAACAAAAAAAGGTTTCAATTCAGACATATCGTCTAAGCAGAAACCTTTTCTTTGAATTTAAAACTCTAATTTACAGATACTTACTTGGAGAAACCCCAAAGTGCTTTTTAAATACAGTACTAAAGTACTTCACATTTACAAAACCGGCTTTCACAGATACATCCAGCACACTATCCCCCTGTTTCAAGAAGATTGCAGCCTGCTCCAGACGTATCAAACGCATAAAATCCTGCGGACTTTGACCCGTAAGAGTCTTCAGCCTACCATAGAAAAGCGTTCTGCTCATCGCCATCTCTCTACAGAGTCGGTCGATATTAAAGTCTGTGTCGCTCAGATGAGCCAACACCAAACGGGTAGCTTTATCTACAAAAGCCTGGTCTTGCGGATCCAGAACAGCTTCTGCCACATTTTCGAATGTCTGGCCTTGCTTATTCAAGACAGTATCATCCTTTTTCTCTTCAGAAGTTCCAGTAGGTTTCAAGTGTTCATCGGAAGAATCAGAACCCACAATCTGCTCGGAAGAAGCAGACTCAGAAGCAACCTCTCCTCTAACAAGAGCAAGGCTTCTGTCCATATAATACTGACTCAACCGGCGACGATTCTTCAAAATACTGGCAACCTTGCTCGCAAGAATAGCAGTATCGAATGGCTTGGCTATATAGTCATCAGCACCAAGTCCGAGCCCTTCTATCATAAAGTCACGACCAGCCTTAGCAGTCAGCAGGATAACAGGCAGCCATGATGTTTCCTTATTTTCCTTGATGCTGCGACAGAACTCATCTCCGTGCATTCCCGGCATCATGACATCAGAAACAATGATATCACATACCCCGCCCTCTTTCAAATATTTCAAGGCAGCCTCTGCACTCTCCACATCAACTACTTGATAAGAATCACCAAAAGTCATTCTGATATATTTGCGAAGATCTTCATTGTCATCGACAAAAAGAAGTGTATCCGTAGAAACATCAGCATCCTGCAGAACCGCAGAAGACACAGTCTGGCTAGTTTCATCATGCTTATCTTCAGCTAAAGAAGATTCAGATGCAACATTTTTCTTTTCTCCAACAAGCCGGACAGAAGAATCTGTTACATGACCTATTGGCATCTTCACACAGAAAGTAGTACCCTTTCCTTCCTCACTTACGAAACTAAGCTTTCCTCCCAATTTCTCTACAAGCTTTCGTGTAAGCATCAGTCCTAATCCACTTCCCATTTCCTGAGAATTTATCGCATTAGAAGCCCTGAAGAAGGTCTTGAAGATACTCTTAATTTCGGCCTTTGGAATACCTATACCTGTATCACATACATGAATCATAGCCATCTTACCTTCAACAGAAGCCGACAACGTAACCTTTCCACCTTGAGGTGTATATTTGATAGCATTCGAGAGAAGATTTTCCAATATCAGATCCATCATTTTGACATCAGAATGAATCTGTTGCTGCGGACACGTTTCAATACACAGTTGAATATGCTTCTCCTGAGCTGCCAATACAAACTTTTCCAACTGCACACGTAAAAGCATCGGCAATTCTATATCTTGCAGGCGAACCTGTTCGGCAGACTGCTCTATCTTTTGGAAGTCAAGCAATTCTGTAACCATCTTCAAAAGTTTGTTGCCGTTGCGATGCGCCATATCCAAGAATCCACGACTTTTCTCACTCAAGTTGGAATCATTAGCCAGATTATCAAGAGGAGCCAACACGAGACTCAAAGGAGTACGTATGTTATGGGCAGTATTAACGAAGAAATTGATTTTCTCATCATAATACTTTCGCTGTAAGCGCTCTTTGTAATACTGCCAGACAAAATATAAGATGGCAGCAAAAATACAGAGATAGATAATCCATGCCCACCAGGTATTCCACCAAGGCTGGGCTATATGAATTTCCAAAGTTGTTTCTCCCAATTCTCTACCATTACTTCTGCAGATAGCCTTTACATGAAGCACATAGCTGCCCGAAGGCAAATTTACAAATCGTGCCAACTGATTAGAAGATGGTTTACTCCAATTACGGTCGTATCCTTCCAAATAATATTGATATTGAATATCATACTGGTATTGATAATTGATACTCTCAAAAGAAACAACCAGCGTATTCTCATTATGGCTAAGTTTCAATTTGCCTTCCTTCAACATTTCAAAGAGACATTCATTCCAGTAATCGGAACGTTCGACACCTTCAACCTCAACACTATGAATACGAAGTGGAGCGGCATAATTCAAACCTTTGGCAAACATAGGAGTCAAAGCGACAACTCCATCGTTGCTGCCAAAAAGCACCCTGCCATCTGAAGTACACGCAACAGACATTCGGTTATACTCACGTTCCATTCCCTTAAAGATGTTGAGGTTTACTATCTTCCCCTGTTTCATGAACGCCAATCCTTTATCCGTACTGATCCACAAATTGCCATTAATACCTTTTATAAGTCCATAAACAGTATTAGAAGGCAAAGCGTCCTGATTAGTATAACGCTTAAACTTCTTTGTCAGTAAATCATAATCATAGAGTCCTCCTCCATCCGTTCCAATCCAGATATGACGGGAATTCTGAAAAGACATACTGTTGACAAACAAATTAATGTCTTTTTCGGGATACTGTTCAGGATAAAAGAAACGACGAGGATGCAAAGGTTCACGCTTATCAATCAAATAGCCTCCATGCGAAGTTCCAACAGCAATAAAACGCTTATCCAGTGATTCCGTGATGCATTGCACTTCGTTGACAGGCAGATAGAATACCGACTTTCCCGTTCCATTCAAATTATATTTATCTGAAGGGAAACAAGCCATATCTCCATCCAAACATCCCACCCAAACATTACCATCGCTATCAGTAAAAAGACTGAATACGTAATCACTCTTCAACATTCCTGTTTCCACAGAATAAGCAGGCATACTAGTGCCATCAGCATGAACCTGATATACGCCATTACCATAGGTACCAACCAGAATTCTGCCGTCTACAGTCTGACAAATCGTAAGCGCCACTTTATTATATAATCCATGATGCCAAAGACGAGTCTGCGCATCATAAACACTTACTCCTTTATCTGTTGCATACCATATTTTCCCATCACGGCTTTGGAAAACATCGTTCACACAATTATCTATCAGTGATTGATTGTTGAGATATTCATGTGTGATATATTCCAAAGTATGTTTCATCGGTATTGCCAAATCTACTCCTCCCGAGTAAGAGCCTGTCCACAAATCGCCAAAACGATCGCAGCACAAGGTATATAATCCGTTACCATTCAATACGTTACCGGGACGTCCATCTGTATCAAGCAAGAGCTTTGTTTGTTTATTCGAACTGTCATAAGCATATATTCCAGCTCCATCTACAGCCATCAGAAGAGTCTGCTTATCATATAAAATGATTGAACGTACGGGAATTTTAGGAATGTTTTGCAAAGATTGGAAATCAGCAGATTTTATCAGCTTCCAAGTACGATCATCCACTACTTTAACTCCTTCGTGAAAAGTACCCAGCCAGATACGATGTCCCACAATATCATGATAAGAGGATACTACGGAACTGCCACTAATCTTCTTTTCTAACTTCCGGGCAGACATCGAATAGCAATAAACATCTTTAAATGTTCCTATCAAGAGTTTCTGACCTATAAATTGGATATGATTAATATAGGTATTTTTCAATACAAACCTACCCTTAGCAGTCTCCCGAACTATCTCCTTTCCATCAGTAGCTGCTGATAAGCAATAAATGCCTCTATCCATAGCTAACCAGAAATTGCCCTTTTCGTCTACCAACAGTTCGTTCAACACGATACTTCCACCTAAAATATGCTGAAGATTACATTTCAAAACAAATGCATCTTTCCTCTTATCATATATATACACCTTTCCCTTGTTGTCGTAGGCGTAAATCAGATGTTGCGCATCCTTAGTCAGTTTAATACATCTACCACTAGCATCACTATACGGCATCTCTGTGTATAAAGTATAATTGGTTACTTGTTGCCCATTATATCGGTCAACTCCACGCTTAGTACTTATCCACATGGCACCATCCTCTGCCTCGACAATAGAATAAACTCGAGGGCTGGAAAGACCATTGTCAGCATTGAGATTGGAAAGCATGAACATATTTCTGGAAACATGCGCATATGCCTGAAGAGCCGATGCCAACAGCAGCAATATAATGAGAGTACAGGATTTATATCGTTTCATAATTCATTCATTGATCTTATTTGGGGACAAAGATAATACAAAAAAATGAAAAACAAATAGAATAATGAGATAAAATGAAAAAAATCTATTATCTTTGCAAGATATTAATATAAAGATATAGACTATGATCAAAAGATTATTATCCTTTCTAGACGCATCGCCAGTGAATTTCCTGGCAGTAAAGAATATCTCCGAGGAATTGGAGAAGAACGGGTTCCGCCGTATGAACCCACAGGAGCCTTTGGGCAAGATTGAAGCGGGTGAAAAGTTCTTCGTTACCAAGAACGACTCTTCCATCTACGCCTTCCAAATCGGAAAGAAGCCTTTGGCAGATGCCGGTTTCCACATGATCTGCGCCCACTGCGACTCGCCTACCTTCCGCATCAAGCCAAATGCTGAGATGCTTTGCGAGGGCGGTATCGTAAAACTGAATACCGAGGTTTATGGTGGTCCTATCATGTCAACCTGGTTCGACCGTCCGCTCACCCTGGCAGGTAGAGTTATCGTGAAGGGTGAGAATGCGATGAATCCCCAGACGCTCCTTCTTCATGTGAAGCGCCCATTGCTGCAGATCAGTAATCTCGCTATCCACTTCAACCGTCAGGTGAATGATGGTGTGAAGTTGAGCAAGCAGAAGGATGTGCTCCCTATCCTCGGCATCATCAATGATGAACTGGAGAAGGGCAATCTCCTGATGAATGTGATAACCGACGAACTGAATATCCAGAAAGAGGATGTTCTTGATTTCGATCTCTATCTGTCTGATGCTACTCCAGCCTGCACCTTCGGTGTACACGATGAGTTTATCTCTTCAGGCAGACTCGATGACCTGTCTATGTGCTGGGCTGGTGTAGAGGCGATGATTGCAGCAGATGCCAATGATACCACCCAGGTTCTCGCCATCTTCGATAATGAAGAAACGGGGTCTCAGACCAAACAGGGAGCCGGAAGTCCATTCCTTTCATATATGCTCCAGCGCATCGCCCTGACACAGAGCCATACAGAAGAGGCTTATTATCAGGCAGTAGAGCGTGCCTTCATGATTTCAGCCGATAATGCGCATGCCTGGCATCCTAACTATAGCGAGAAGTTCGACCCTACGAATCATCCTAAACTGGGTGGTGGTCCGGTCATCAAGTTCAATGCTGCCCAGAAGTATGCGAGCGATGCTGTATCAGCAGCCATCTTCGCCAACATCTGCGATGCAGCCGGTGTACCATGCCAGCGTTTCGTAAACCACAGCGATGTAGCAGGTGGCAGCACCTTGGGCAATATCCTCGCCTCTTCCATCCCATTGAAGGGTGTGGATATGGGCAATGCCATCCTCGCAATGCACAGTTGCCGCGAAACCGGTAGCGTTATCGACCACGAATATTGCGTGAAGGCTTTCACCAAATTCTATCAGTTGTAATAAAAAACAAAGAGGGTGTGTCTGTATTTATGACACACCCTCTTTGATTTTATATATTAACCTTTTCCTTTTATCGTTCCTAATTCTTTCACATTCTTCTCAAATTCATTTCTTTCACCAATAGCTCCATTACGCAGTTTTGCCCGATAATTATATATCGTATTAACTGCATAATGTAGGAATTCTGCTATCTTCGTACTGTCATCAATACCCAGTCTTATCAAGGCGAATACCCTCACCATTGCCGGTAACTTTGTTGCATCGGTAAGATGGATTTGTGCCTCCGGCTTCAGAAGGCTATTGAGGTCTTCCACGAAATCAGGGAACAGATGCAGGAAGACCTTATCGAAATTTGCATAGAGTTCTCCCAACTCGTGTTCCTTCTGTTCACTGCTTCTCGTCATTGAATAAAGTTCCTGATATTCACGGTTCTTTACCATCTTATTGACATGGAGACGCAACTTATCCAGTTTATCTATATAATGAGAACATGCTCCCAGGAACTGACCTATATATTCTTCCTTCACACCATTTGACTCATTCAGTTTATCATTCGAAGTCTTCAACATTTCGTTGGTAGCAGAAAGTTTCTTATTCAGTTCCTCCAATTGTTCATTCGTTTTCTTCAGTTCATTTCTCGCTATGGTAACATATTTCTTCTGTTTATTGACATAGAAAGCCAGAACACCTAAAGAAAGAACCAGAAGACTGACACAGATGATGGCAAAGACAAGACGCTGGTTTGCCTTCTTGAGCTGTGCCTGATAATTATGATCGATGGTACCAAGAACTGGCGAAATCTGCCAACTGCGAATACGCGTACTAAAACTCTTATTGGCATTCCAGGAGAAGTTGATGTATTTATAGGAACGCTCAACATCTCCCTCCTGACTCAGAATATCGGCGAGCATCCAGAGCGAAGCCTGATCATTGATAGCACACTTCACATCACAAATGGCAGATTTTAGCAACCAATATTTCTTCATTTCTTCGTTTTTCAGAGAACGGTAAATCAGATAGCGATAGTAGGCTACGATACCGTATTCATGACTCCCCTCCTTACATAAATTCAACCGTTCATCATTCACCTTCAATGCTTCATCCCATTTATTCTGACTGGTAAGCATCACCTCTTTACGCATGAGATAATCTTCGCTATGATGTGGAAGGATAGCAAACAAAGTATCCCGATATGCATTCTGACGACTAAAGAATTTCTGACTTAAATCAGTATCTACATGTATATTAGAAAAGCCCAACTCACCATAGACATGGTAATAGGCGATGAAATAATCTTTCCGGTTCGATTCATCCAATGTCTTTTTATCTATATGATTGAGTACCTCCAAAGCCTCAGCAAAAGCTCCGGCTGTAGAATACTGTAAAGCTAACTGACTTTTCAATCCAGCAACTTCAGCCGGCAGTCCTTCCTTCTGAGCCAATACAATGGCTTTCTGAATATAAGCCACAGCAGAATCGCTCTGGTAGGACTTATATTCAGAATAAATCTTGCGATAAGTATTGATGAGCAACTTCGGATTGTTCTCCTGATGAATCAATTCCTTCAACTGAGCGATGCTACTTTCTTTCAGTTTGGTATAGTGCTGGGATTGCTCTATAGCCCGATCAAGTTGGGCATACAGTTCATTGATGCTTTCCTTTTGAGCAAAGCATGATGTAAGTGTAGCGAAACACCAGATATACAATAGAGATAATAATCTTTCTATCATAGGTTGATAATATTTTGTTGTATAGGTATCATTAGAACCAGCCCTTACTGCTGTATAGGACATTCAAGAGACAAAGGTATAGTTTTTTGGGTATATTTCCAAATTTTCTAGCATTTTTTTTGATATTCTTTTTTACTTTTGTTGTTCTTACATCCTTGCACCTCCCCCAAAAAGGCTGCCCCAAAAAGTTTGGAGCAGCCTTAAACAAAGCTTTATACCTTAAATTATTTAAACTAAAACCTAAAATGCTTATGAATAATTATAAACCTACATATTATTTCTTTTCTACTTTGAGAACAGCCTTGTCTACACCGGCAGTCAAGTCAACTGTAAGAACGTATGTCTCGCCATCCTTCAGTTCTACTCCATCTTTCAGATAAACATTGCCGTTGTCGTGACCGTTACCGTCACCGATACCGAATACCTCGCTCTCAGTTGAGATGAGATGGCTGTTATCCTTACCCTTGAACTCAATACCCCAGTTTGCCTGACCGAAGAACTTGAAGTCTACGCCAGTAGCTCTGAGCTGCTTACCAACGGTGAGTGTAACCTGATATACCTTAGCCTTGATTGGAGTGAGGCAGACGTCAGAGTCAACACCTGTCCACCAGCCATGATTTACAGCGTTCCAAGTTGGCTTGTTGACACCTTCATTACCGATGATCCAGAGTGCACCAGTACCATCGCCATTCAGTGACATAGGCTCACTTCCATTCATTGTCCAGATGCGGAATGACTTATGGGTGAAGTCTGCCAGAACGGTATATCTGCCGGTAATAGCCTTGAAGGTATAGCTTCCATCCTCTTCTTTCTGGAACCAGTCGCTGTCATAATACCAGTCATCTGGCAGATTATTGCCGTTGATAGTAAGGTTACAGGTAGCACCTTGCTTGATATCACCCACCCAAGTCTTGCCTGCATCAGAATCGGCAAAATCGAGGATAGTAACCGGCAATACGTCGGTAGGACCAGCCGTATAGTTCTTGGCATCGAAAGTGACAACTACATCGTTCATATTCTCAGAAGTGAAGTTGAAGTTGCCTGTTTCTCCCAAACTGATATCCTTACCTGTGCTGGAACCGAAGACAAACTTTCCATCCTTCGTTGCAAAATATCCCTTGAAGGTCTTCTTACTGCTAGGAAGAACAGCCTGATAAACAAAGTCGCTTTTCTCTGTCATGTCATATTTAACACCATCAGCACTCACAAACTGCAGATTGTTGAAATGAGGGCGCTTGATATCAAACGACAAGGTCTCTGTATTCGATTTGGTTGATACATTCTGCAGAGTAAGTTGAATATCCACCTTTCCATCAGGAACATTCTGTGCATAAGGCACTTTCAGTTTGACTGTATATTCACCAGCCTCCTTGGTACGGATGGTAGTTTCATCTACACTCTGCCCACTAAACAGGAGGTTTGCTTTCAAGGTAGAGAGAGCCACTCCTCCATCATCCTTGCAGTTTACTTTCACCTCCACTTCATCGCCCATCCATACAGCTGCAGCAGGAGCCGTATAGCTCATCACAGGATTACCGGCAGGAGTAGGCGCACTGTAATCATCATCGCCGCAAGATGCCATCAGTGGCAGGGCGAGCAACGCCATGATATAATATCTGATATGTTTCATAATGATCGTATCTTTAATGAATCATTTACTATAGTTTATGGATTACTTATTCCACTTGCAAGAAATCACACCATTAGCAGGAACATTGCAGGTAAAATTATGAGTTCCATCACTGAGGTTGATTGACTTAGCCTCATCTCCCTCGTTGATAATGACAGCAGCATAACTACCATCAGGATTAACAAACTCAGCATGTGTAATCTTGCTGTCATTAACGGTGCGGGACGTATTACCAATGCGAACCGCACCAGGAGCAACGACACTTGACATGTGGTTGATGATGTAATAATGAGAATTGTAGCTCAACTGGTTGTAGCCATTCTGATTGATATCAATAGCACCATAGCAGGTCTGGCATCCACCATCCAGGTTAGGTCCCATCTTATTGTCAAGCATCAGATTCCATACAAGCACTGCCTTGCAATACTGGTTTACCGTAGCGAGCGCCACATTCTTCATATCCGCCATCAGTCGTTTACTCAAGTCACGTCCGTTATTCCAGGTTCCGATACTGGTTTCCGAGAATATCAGTTCCTTGTCAGGACGCTGGTTGTGAATATCAGTCAACTCGCTGTTGTTGCCGCCATAATCATGATAAGCAGCACCTACAACCAGCTCTGAACCCTCAAAGTTATCACCGATAGCATTGTAGAGTTTCACAGGATAATCTTCCTGATCGGCAATCTTGTCATAGTTGTAATTGTGATCGAAGACATAAATCTTGGTCTGCAGGTTATTCTTCTTAAACTGCGCTGCCAATTCCTTTACGAAAGGAGCCTCTTCCTGCCAAGGCATATAGAGAGATGCACAGTTAGCTTTGTTCAATGGCTCATTCTGAGGACTAACAGCATAGATATTGATACCTTTCTCCTTCATCACATTAATAAACTTCACAAAGTACTTGGCATAAACCTCGCGATAATCAGGATTGAGATGACCATCTGTCCATGAATCCTTAGGATTCTTGGTGTTTATATCTGTCACCTTCATCCATTTCGGACAAGTCCAGGGAGCTGCGATAATCTTCAGATTAGGATTGATGGCAAGAATCTCCTTCAATACCGGAATCACATAATCGTTCTCATCGCTATAGAGCGCGAAGTTGCTGATAGGGTCAGATTCGCTGCCCTTCGTGTCGCAATAGGTATACTCAGTACTTGAAAAGTCATTGCATCCCAAAGAGATACGGGCATAACTTACGCCATAACCCTCCGTAGTAGAGTAAATGCGCTTCAAAAGAGCCTGACGCGCCTCTGGAGTCATCTGCATCAGATTATAGCAGGATGAATAAGTGATGGCATAACCGAATCCATCAATCGTCTGATACTTCTTATTTAAATCGAGTTCGATGGTGGTTGGTGCCATAGATACTCCATTATACAACTTTACCTCACCCTGTGCCAATGAATAGACTCCATCGGCTGTGGTAATGAAAGTTTTGGCTGTTCCTTGTGCCGGTACCGGATTTGGTGCCTCACTAGAAGTATCAAAGTCTACAGGATCTGAGAATGAGTTACTGCTGCTGCAAGCTGTCACAGAGAAAGCTGTTGCGCAGACCAGCATCATCAGTTTATTGCTATAGTATTTCATATTCGTTTCTTCTATTATTTGTTAATAACGGTTTGAGTTGAAAGCTATCCAGGTTAGCTTAGTAACCTGGATTCTGCTCTAGATTGGTATTCTGGTCAAGAGCGGTCTGTGGAATTGGCAACAGGTATGAGTTGCCGTCAAACTGTCTTACCTGTCTGATGCGTCCGCTGTCACGGTTGTCTATTCCGTTGAGATATTGCTCCACCTTGTTGTTGCGGCAGAGGTCGAACCAGCGTTCTCCCTCAAAGGCAAGTTCCAGACGGCGCTCATGGAGAACAGCCTCTATCATAGATTCCTTGCTGCCAGTCTTGTCGGATGTCAGTTCCTTCAGTTTGGCACGCTTGCGAATCTGGTTCACGAGTTTCTCACTCTCGGCAAGATTGCCCTTATAGGCTTCTGCCTCAGCCTTCATCAGGATAATATCAGCTAGGCGAACCCAGTAAATATTATTGTATGAAGAGCGTAACTTATACATGAACGGATAGTTGGAAGCCGGATAATAGTTGCTCCAGGTACAGGCATAATATACGATAGCCTGATTCTTACGAACCTCATCACCTTCCTTGTCAAAGTCATTGATGATGTCTCGTGAAGGAGTAATCCACTTTGCCCAGGTAAAGTAATAATCCCAGTTGTCTAACTGACGGCCGTACATCCAGGTTTCCCAGTTTCCGCTACCGGTTGTCCAATGCACCTCCAGAATACCTTCTTTGGTATTGCGTTTCATGCAGTCTTTCGCAGTCTCATCATAGCCCCAGAGGGTTTCATAACTGTCTTCCAGCTCTACACCGGTTGTCTTCATTACCTTGTCGGCATAAGCGATTACCTTGTCATAATCCTGCACTTCCTTTTCGGCATAAACCTTGGCAAGCATAGCCTGAGCTACGGTCTTGGTCATCTTGGTGCGGTCGGAATTGTCATTATCCGGTGCATACTGCTCAGCATCCGTCAAGTCGGCAATAATCTGCTCATAACATTCCTTCGGCGTCTTGCGAGGAGGATAATAGGTAGGATATACCTCATTGATATTCTCGGATGTAATGGTCTTGGCGATGGTCGTGATGACAGGGAAAGAACCCCACAGACGAGCCATTCGGAACATCATCAGGGCACGGAAGATTTCGCCCTGTGCCTTATAGGAATGATATTCTGCTTCTGATATCTGACCATTCTCCTTCAATTGCTCAACACCATTGATCAGCACATTTGCCTGAGCGATATCCTCCAGATAGCGGTTCCAGTCACGGCTCAATACCGAGTTGCTGGCATCGATAGAGTTGGTTTCATAAGGTACCACCTCTGCACCGGTAGTTCCGGCATAAGCATTGTCGCTATGTGAATCGCCTATCAGAAGATAGTCGAGATGGGTATGCTCCTGACGGTTGCGGAACAACTCATAGAGCGATTTGAGCTGTGCATCAGCAGCAGCCTTGTCCTTCAATACGGCTGTTGAGGTCTCTGTCTGACCGCCCTGTGTTATTTCTGATGGCTCTGATAATGGCTCGTAGTCGAGAGAGCAACTTGCCAAAGAGAACATTGCGATGCCACCGAGCGCCAATGTCTTGATTGTATGATATGTTTTCATTGTTGTCGATGTTTAGAATTCTACTTTTACACCTAATACTACACTCTTATTGAGTGGATATGTACCCCAGTCTATGCCCTGCACACTACCACTGTTGCCATACTGGTTAACCTCCGGATCCATACCTGAATAGTCGGTCAGGGTAAGCAGGTTGGTTGCTGATACGTATGGCTGCAGACGGGTCAAACCGAAGCGTGAAATCAGTTTGCGAGGCACATCGTAAGAGAGAGAAATATCCTTTACACGGAGATAACTGCCATCTTCTACGAAGTAGGTTGAGTTGCGGATATCCCACTTAGCCTTTGGCACATCGGTAATCTGACCAGGAACTCTCCAGCGAGCAAGCACCTTGGTGCTTTGGTTCTTACCATCATACATTCCTTCGGTTTCCATACGTGAAACGTTGTAGATATCGTTGCCATAGCTTCCCTGGATAAGAATACTGAGATTCAAACCTTTATAAGAGAAGGTATTAGTCAAACCGAAGGTGAAGTCTGGGTTCGGATCACCGATATAAGTACGGTCACTGGCTGATACCAGACCATCACCGGTCACGTCCTTATACTTCATATCACCGGTCTCGGGATCCACACCTTCTGCTACATATCCCCAGAAACTGCCCAATGGCTTACCAGGCATATTGCGAACCACCTGTTCGTTGACGAAATCGGTAGTCGTGGCTTCATAATATACCTGAGTCAGAGACAGGCTCTCCAACTTATTCTTGTTGAATGAGATGTTGAAATCTGTATTCCACTTCAAGGCGCCTGTCAGATTCTGTGAAGAGATAGCAAACTCCCAGCCTTTGTTGATCATCGAACCGCCATTATAGGTCAGGTTGCTTGCAGCAGCACTACCTGCCGGCAAGGTGATATTCATCAACATATCCTTGGTCTTCTTATAATAGTAATCAGCATAGAAGGTGAGGCGGTTGCCCAGTACGGTCAAGTCGAGGCCTATGTTGGTCTGGGTTGTTGTTTCCCAAGTCAGTTCAGGGTTACTCAGGTTGCCCTGTGAGAAAGTAGGAGTAGAATTGGCATCATTTCCCTCGCCAAACCACTGTACACGATTGATATTGTATCTTGCCAGATAGCTGTAATCGCCCAATCCGCTCTGGTTACCGGTCTGTCCCCAGCCTCCACGAATCTTCAAGTCGTCAATCCACTTGATATCTTTCATGAATTTCTCATTGCTTACGCGCCAGGCACCAGAGAATGATGGGAAGTAACCCCAACGGTGATGCGGTGCCAACTTGGAAGAACCATCGGCACGCATATTGGCGGTTACCATATAGGTATCATTCCAGTTGTACTGCAAACGGGCGAAAGTAGAGAGAATAGCCCAATCAGAAGCTGACGAACCGGTTCCTGTCCAGGAAATCTTGTTGGCTGCATTCAAGGTTGGGAACAGATCGTTGGCATAGTTGCTACCATTGATATAGTTCTGGCTCCACTTGCTCTGTGTCCAGGAACTACCAGCCATCGCATCCAGACTGTGCTTTCCGAATGCCTTCTTATAGTTTAATACATTGTCCCATACGATAACGCTGCTGATGTTTCTGCCATCATATCCTGTACCGAATTCCTGACGGCCGATGGTAGTAGATATCGGGTCAAGGAAGTTGGTGGTTGTTCCTTGTGTACGGTCGAACGAGAGAGATGTATTATAAGTCAGTTCAGGCATAAAGGTGACAGTAGCCTTTCCGGTTGCAAGCAATCGGTTGTAGGCAGACTTATTATTCTGAGTACGGGCGATATTCTCTGCTGGCGAGGTAATGTTCACGCCATAGAAGTTGTTGTAGAACTGGCTAGGATTCTCCGGGTTCCATACCGGTGCATAGGTTGGCGTATTGACGATAGCGGTTACTACGCCACCTCGGTTAGAACCGGCACCCGAAATGATACCTGTACCCTTGTTGGTATAATCAGAATAAGTTACACTGGCATTGAGTCGCAACCACTTACGTATATCGTTCTCTACAGATGCTCGGAAGTTGTAACGCTGATAGCTTGACTTCTTGATAACACCATTTTCGCCAGTATAGCCACCCGAGATAAAGTATCTCAGTTTATCGGTACCATTGGTGATAGAGAGCTGGTAGTCCTGTACATTACCCGTACGGAACACCTCGTCTTTCCAGTCGGTCTGGTCTTTCAAGCCTTCAGGCAGTTTCACCAGACCGATTTCATCCATCAGCTCCTTATACTGAGCCGCATTGAGAGATTCCTGGTTGTCACGTACAGTATTAAATGCATAATGTGCATTCAGAGACACCTTGGCTACGCCAGCCTTACCCTGCTTTGTACCGATAATGATAACACCATTGGCTGCACGGGATCCATAGATTGCAGCAGAAGAGGCATCCTTCAACACCTGGATATTATCAATATCATCAGCTGCCAGAAAGTCGATATTGGTCATTGGCACACCATCTACTACATAGAGCGGATCATTGCTACCATTTAAAGAGGTGGTACCACGCACACGGATGGTTGGTGAAGCACCTGGCTGACCGTTGGCTTGCGAAATCTGCAAACCGGCTGCCTTTCCCTGCATACCTGCTGCGGCAGATACGATAGGACGGGTATCAAGGTCTTTGGCTGACACACTGGATACGGCAGTAGTCACATCCTTACGCTTGACAGAGCCATAACCGATAGCCACCACTTCGTTGAGCATATTAGACTCCTCTTCGAGCATAATCTGTACGCCGTTAGAAGCTTTCACTTCCTTATTCTTATAACCTATATAAGAAATTTTGAGTCTGGCACCTGGCTGTACTTCGATGGTGAAGTGACCATCCAGGTCTGTAGCAACACCATTTTTGGTACCATTCTCCAGAACCGAAGCTCCGATAACGGGTTCATTGGTATTGTCGATTACAGTACCCGTAATCTTCACCTTCTGTCCCCAAGCTGTCGCCGAGACCATTAGGACGAGTGCTGAGGCTGCTAGTCCTCGCAACATCGCATTACTTTTTGATTTTCTCATAATTTAAACTTTAGTTATTCTCATTTATGTTTAAAATTGTTGTCTGATAGTCGGGAACCCATCCATGATTGGTTTCCGGTTGCAAAAGTATATAAAATGTCTGATATTTGTTGGTCGATTAAATAATTAAGTGGTAAAAATGGCCACCTGTTTTTACAACTGCATTTGATTATCAGGACTTTACATTTTTCATAGTTCTAAAAATAAGTGGTAGATTTATAATGGTAAAAGATACAATTATAGAAGAAAAAAACTGTTTTCTGATGATTCAGCCAGAAGATTTATGCAGACAATTCAACAAATGAGTTGTAATATAAGCAATCCCGATTTATCTCTTCACTCTTCACCTTCTCGCCCGTAACCCCTCTGTTTATCGGGGTTTCGGGAGGTGAAGAGTTTTCTTTATCTCTTCACCTCCTCTTCACCCCTCTTCACCCATATATCTTTTTTCTCATTAAAAATTATTTAAAAATCAGTTTCTCCGTTCTATCAGCCAGGAAAAGAGGGATGTTGATAAAGGAATCATCCCTCTTGAGATTAAGCATCGAATATCTGATGCGCAAACCAGGTGAGTACCTTTTGTTATACTCTATCAAACTACGCCCCGTGACACTGGTACCCGACTTCACTTCCACCGGAATAACTTCCAAACCACGCTGAACAATAAATTCCACTTCTGCTTTATTACCCGAAGCCCAATAATGGGAACAATTAACGCCATTAGCCACTAGACTCTGAAGAATATAATTCTCTGCCAAAGCGCCCTTATATTCTTTAAATATAGGATTATCAACCAGATAAGCCTCAGGACTCAAATCAGCAAGCACTCTCAATAATCCCACATCAAGACTATAAATCTTGAAGATGCTCAAATCTTCATACGATTTCAAAGGAACTTGCGGAGTAGAGCACAAGCTTACCTTATATATCAATCCCGCATTTTTAAGCCATGTAAGAGCATCCTCATATTCCCTCGCTCTTGCACCAGGACGAACCAGCTGATAAACAAACTTTCTATTTTCCTTAGCCAACTGTGACGGCAAAGACTTCCAAACATGCGAAATCCTATTAGCCAGTAAAGGCGTAGCATGCTTCACAAAGTCCAAGGAATAATCTTGCAAGATATTACGTAGAGTTATTTCCACGCCACTCAGATCCTTTTCTATCATCTTCATTGCCGCAGCTGGCATTCCACCAGATATACGATAGGCAGTAAATGCCTGAGAAAGTCTATCAAAAAAAACGTCAGGAAGAGGTTCCAAGCTATCTATTGACATATAATATTGGTAAAGCCTTTCATCTCGCTGCTCCAAAAACTCAGAAAAAGTGACAGGATACATATTTATATGGTCAACCTTACCCACAGGAAACGAAAAGCCTTGATGACCAAAAGCCAACCCCAAAAGAGAACCAGCACAAGCCACAACATATTCCGGCGTCTTTTCGCAGAAATATTTCATTGCGCTAATGGCTTCCGGACAGTCTTGTATCTCATCAAGAATAAGCAAAGTCTTCTGAGGCAAAATAGGTTCTGAAGTAAGATATGACAATTGCTCGATGATTTGCAGCGGGTTCTTGGTCTTGCGAAAGATATCGCAGACTCCCTCTTCTTCATTGAGACTAAAATATGCGCAATGCTCAAAATATTCTTCTCCGAACTTCTGAAGTACAGAAGTCTTTCCTACTTGTCGAGCGCCCAGCATAATCAATGGCTTACGGTCTTTTTTAGCTCTCCATTGTTTTAATTCTTGAATAATTATTCTATTAAACATTTTTTAGCACCTCCATCGTTAAAGTGCGGAAAATGTGTAAGTTTGCACATTTCTGATACTTCTTTTGTGAAATTCTCCACATTTTCCACACTTGAGTTTTATTTTTCATCGCAAAGATACTAAAAAAACGACAAGCAAACAAGCATTTACTACATTTTTAACCAACTTTATTACATCATTTATTTCAAGAGGAGCATAAGACCATCCGTAAGATTCTTTCTAGCTCATTTAAAAAAAGAGGAAAAAGCATGGCGGTTTGGGAAAATAATCGTAAATTTGCAATTGGAAAACAAAGATTAGGAATTATGGTAGAGACTAACGATAGAATATTGCCGGTAGGCATCCAGTCTTTCGAGGAAATCAGAAAGGATGGATATCTTTATGTTGACAAGACAGATATCATCTGGCAACTTGCCAACAGAGGGAAAAAGTATAATTACCTGAGCCGCCCACGCCGCTTTGGTAAATCCGTTCTTGTAGATACGCTCGAAGCCTATTTCATGGGCAAGAAGGAACTCTTCGAGGGGTTGAAGATTATGCAGATGGAGACGGAATGGGTGAAGCGACCTGTCATAAGACTGGATATGAGTCGTGCGGGCGCAGAGCCGGAAA